>Ga0335074_10016632_pt1 | contig 10360 bp, 9 predicted proteins | sample Lox_Sample_23_FD_206715 | JGI IMG/M metagenome (GOLD analysis project Ga0335074, IMG submission 206715) | Soil microbial communities from Loxahatchee National Wildlife Refuge, Florida, United States - Lox_Sample_2.3 | ecosystem: Environmental > Terrestrial > Soil > Wetlands | place: USA: Florida...
GAGGGGGCGGACCGAGATGTCAGCGCGTCGATGCATTCACCCATGTACGGTCTCAATCCTGAGCGCTCTCGCCATCCTCGTGCCGCTCGCTGCGAGCGCGCAGGCGCGCAGCCATGCACACACGGGGACGCCTGCGCCGTTCACGGCCCCGCAGGCCGCGCTCGGTAAGCGCGGCTACGCCGAGAACTGCGCGAGCTGCCACGGTCAGACGCTGAGCGGCGGGGAGTTCGCGAGCGCGCTCGATGGCAACGCGTTCAGCCAGAATTGGGGCGGAAAGCCGCTTGCGGCGCTGGTCAACTTTGTCCGCACGCGCATGCCTCCGGCAAAGCCCGGATCGCTTTCCCCCGAGCTCACCGCGCAGATCGTCGCGTACGTGATTGCGGTCAACGGCGGGCACGCCGGCAGCACCGAGTTGCCGACCGCTGCCGCGGCGCTCGCGGCCTTCACGATTCCGCGCAGTCCGCTCGCGCCGACCCCGCCGATGATGCCGCTGTCACCGCTTGCGCCGCCCGCTCGGCCGGTGATACTCCCGAATCCACTCGATCACATCACCCCGGTCTCCGATGCGCTCATCGAGCACCCCCCCGCGAGCGAATGGCTCCTGTGGCGCCGCACGTACGATGATCAGGGCTTCAGCCCCCTGCGTGAGATCGATCGCGGCAACGTCGCTCGACTGCGACTGGTTTGGGCCTGGTCGCTTCCGATCGGGCCCGATGATGCGACGCCGCTCGAGCACGACGGTGTGCTGTTCGTGGACAGCTACGGCGACAATGTCCAGGCGCTCAATGCGGCAACGGGCGATCTGCTCTGGCAGTATTCCCGCGCGCTGCCGCTCGATGCGCAGCCCGCGGTCAAGCGCAATCTGGCGATTTATCGCGACCGGCTCCTCGTGCCCACCTCCGACGATCACGTGGTCGCGCTCGATGTGAAGACGGGCGCCGTGGTGTGGGATTCGGCGGTGGCCGATTACCGCAAGGCCTGGCGCGTGACCGGCGGCCCGCTCGTCGCGCAGGGTCGTGTGATGCAGGGTGTGGCCGGCCAGTCCCCCGGCGGTGGCTCGATCGTCGGGCTCGACTTCGCGAGCGGGCGCAAGCTCTGGACGTTCTACACGATTGCGCGTCCCGGTGCGCCGGGTGGCGCGAGCTGGAACGGACTGCCGCTCGAGAAGCGCAATGGTGCCTCCGTGTGGACCGCCGGAAGCTACGATGCCCAGTTGCATCTCGCCTATTTCGGCGTGGGTCAGACCTACGATACCGGTCCGCTGTTGCACCCGCTCGGCAAGCCCGGCATCACGAACGACGGCCTGTACACGGATTCGACGCTCGCAATCGATCCGGATACGGGGCGGCTCGCCTGGTACTTCCAGCACCTGCCGAACGATCAGTGGGATCTCGACTGGGCGTTCGAGCAGCAGCTCATCCCATTGCCCGTGGATGGAACGATGCGCAAGCTCGTTGTCACCTCCGGGAAGATGGCGATCTACGAGGGGATGGACGCCGCAAGCGGCCGCTATATCTTCTCGAAGGACCTCGGGCTGCAGAACGTCGTCACGGCGATCGATCCGAGCACCGGCCGGAAAACGATCAATCCGCAGGTCGTCGTTGGCGATGGCAAGGCGCACACGATCTGTCCGCATGCCGGCGCGGGGCGCAGCTGGATCGCGACGTCCTACGATGCGACGAGCGGTGTCCTCTATATCCCGATGAACGAGGCGTGCATGGATCTGATTCCGGCACCGCCCGGCGAGCGCCCGAATCTTTCCTCCGGCGTCGATTGGTTCATTCGCCCGACACCGCAGAGCGACGGCAAGTTCGGGCGACTGGAGGCCTTCAGCCTGTGGACTCGCCAGCCGGTATGGACCGATCGGCAGCGCGCGCCGCAGACGAGCTGCGTGCTCGCGACGGCGGGCGGCGTGGTCTTCGCCGGGGCGCTCGACCGGTATCTGCGCGCATACGATGCGCAGTCGGGGCGGCTGCTCTGGAAGGTGCGTCTGAACGACGTGCCGACCTCCTGCCCGATCTCCTACCGCGTCGCGGGCAAACAGTATCTGGCGATCGTGGTGGGCCACGGCGGACCGCTCACGCAAACCTATCCGGTGCTCGTCCCCGAGATTCAGAACCCTCCGCAGCCCGGCGCGGCGGTCTGGGTCTTCGCGCTGCCCGATGCGAACAGCACCGGGGAGTGATTCAGGGCGGCGTGTTCAGCACTTCGTCGGCGACTTGCGCGGCCTGCACGGCTCCGGGCCAGCCGCCGTAGAAGGCGACGTGTGTGACGAGCTCGGCGATCTCCTCGCGCGTGACGCCGTTCTGTAGGGCGAGCCGGAAGTGAAAGCGCAGCTGCTCGGGCCGGTAGAGCGCGGTGAGGGCGGCGCAGGTGATGAGGCTGCGGTCGCGCTTGGAGAGCTGCGGCCGCTCCCACACGTCGTCGAACAGCACCCGGCTCGTGAGCTCGGCGAGCTTCGGGGCGATCCGCTGCAGAGAATCCGGCGGTCTCAGCGGCTTGTCGGCCATCGCAACGTCTCCTGATGAATGAACCGATCCTAGCGCACCTCGCCACCGGGTGCGACGCGGGGCGCGCGCTCAGAGCGGTTCGACGTCGTGGAACTTTGTGTAATCGAAGCGATCGACGCCGTCCGCCCCCGGGGTGAGGATGTCGACGAAGGTGTGATTCCAGCGCAGGGCCGCGGGCAGATATGCGTGCCGTGCCATGAGCACCTGTCCGGTCGTCTCGTCCGTGCCGAGGACGCTGAGCAGGATCGCGGCGTGCGCCGCGGCGAGCGCCTCCTCGCTCGCGCCGGCGAGCGGGCTTGCATCGTCGATGACGTGCATCATCGTCCACCCGAACAGGAACAGCGGCTGCTTGCGACGCCTGAGCGGCAAATCGTGAATGCGGCGGATCGGGTAGCCTTCGGATGTGCGCTCATCGCGAATGAGCCGCAGCTGCGCCGAGGCCTCCATGATGATGTTCTGCCGCGCATTGGCGGCGCGCAGCAGCAGCGTCTGGCGCCCGTCGAGCGGGCGGATGACGGCGTGGCGCGCGAACAGGATCCGTGCGCGCGGTCGCGAGAAGCGCGCGAACATCATGCCGGTGATCAGGGCAAGGCTCATCATGCCGGTGAAGATCTCGACCGAGGCGACGACATGCGCGAAGGTCGTCTGGGGGTGCATGTCGCCGTAGCCCACGGTGGCGAGCGTCTCGACGCTGAAGAAGAAGGTGCCCCAGTAGCCGCTCGGATTGAGGTTCGCGATCCCTGTGGGCTCGAGATCGTAGAGGCACGCGAAGGCGAGATTGAAGAGCACGAAGAAGCCGGCAAAGGTCGCGAACAGCCGCGGCCAGCCGATCGTCATGAAATGGTGGTAGAGGTCCTGCCACGGCCGCCGCGGCAGACCATACGAGATGAACGGCCGTCCGGTGGGGGAGCGGAGGCCCATGGCGCGAGAGCTGTGCGGCACGCGCGGAGTCTACCCCGGTTCCGTCTAGAATGACCCGGTGTCAGCGTCCGAAGAATATCAGCGCCGCCTGGCCGCGCGCTGCGCGCGTGCCGAGCGGCTCGCCCGCGCCCAGGCGCGCATCGGCACCCTCAGGCTCGCTCTGGCGGCGGCGACGCTGCTCCTCGGGTGGGCGGCGCTTCACCGCCACGCGCTGTCGGCATGGTGGCTGCTCGTACCGATCGGATCGTTCGTGGCGGCGGTGCTCTACCATGCCCGATTGCGGGAGCGGCGCTCGCGGGCTGAGCGCGGCGCGGCGTTCTATCGGCGCGGACTCGCCCGCATCGAGGATCGCTGGAGTGGCGGCGGACAACAGGGCGCGCGCTTCAACGATCCGCATCACGTGTATGCGGCGGATCTCGATCTGTTCGGTGCGGGCGGACTGTTCGAGCTGCTGTGCGCGGCGCGCACACGCATGGGCGAGGAGACGCTCGCCCGCTGGCTGCTCGCGCCGGCGACGATCGCGCAGATCGAAGGGCGCCACGCCTGCATCGAGGATCTCAGGCCGCGCGTGGACCTGCGCGAGCGGATCGATGCGCTCGGGGAGGAATCGGCCCTCGCGGTACACCCGGAGGGGCTTCTCGAGTGGGTCGAGGCCCCCCATGCGCTCGCGCGCCGGGGACTGCTTCTCATCGCAATCCTGCTGCCGGCGCTCATGCTGGCCGGCGCGCTCTTGTGGGCGTTCGCCGCGGTGCGCACTCCGTTCATCGCTGTCCTCGTCATCGAGTTCGCGGCGCTTCGTGTGTTTGCGGCACCGGTGGCGCGCGTCCTCGATGGCACCGAGCGGGCACTCGCGGACGTGCGGATGCTGGCCGAGCTCATCGCCCAGATGGAGCAGGAGCGCTTCCAGGCGCAGCCGCTGCGCGAGCTCGCGCAGCGGCTTGCAACCGAGGGCTCGGGCGCGGCACGCAACCTCGAGAAGCTCGCGGTGATCGCCGAGCTCGCGGGTCATCGGGAGAATCTCGCGGTTCGCTGGCTCCTCAATGTGCCGTTCATGTACCCGTTGCACGTCGCGCTCGCAGCCGAGGCTTGGCGCGCGGCGCACGCCGGCAGTGTGCGCGGTTGGGTCGAGGCCGTCGGGCACTTCGAGGCGCTCTCCTCGCTCGCCCAGTACCGCCACGAGCACCCCGCCGACGTGCTCCCGAGGCTCCTCGAGGGGGAAGCGCAGCTCCACGGTGTGGGTCTCGGCCATCCGTTTATCCCCGCCGCCAGCTGCGTTCGCAACGACGTGGAGCTCACCGGCTCCACGCGCGTGCTGCTCGTGAGCGGCTCGAACATGTCGGGCAAGAGCACGCTTCTGAGGACGGTCGGGATCAACGTGGTGCTCGCAATGGCCGGCGCACCGGTGCGGGCGCAGCACCTTGCGCTCACGCGGCTGCAGCTCGGCGCGAGCATCCGTATCAACGATTCGCTGCGCGAGGGGAGCTCGCGGTTCTACGCCGAGATCACCCGACTGCGGCAGCTCCACGATCTCGCGGCACTCGAGTGCCCACTGCTGTTCCTACTCGATGAGGTGCTCCAGGGCACCAACTCCAACGACCGCCGCATCGGCGCCCAGGCGCTCCTGGCCGCGTTCGCGAGGCGCGGCGCGATCGGGCTCGCGACGACCCATGACCTCGCGCTCACGGAGATTCGCGGTCTCGCGCCCGGGAGTCTCAAGAACATGCACTTTCAGGACGAGGTGGCCAACGGGCGGATGCAGTTCGATTTCAGGCTGCGCGAGGGCGTGGTGACGAAGAGCAACGGGCTCGAGCTCATGCGATCCATCGGCCTCGAGGTGTGATGGATCCGCGGCGGGCTTGCATCCGCCGGACGAACTGGATATATATACAGTCTCCCCGGAGACCGCCATGACCACTTCCGCTCGTATGCTGATCGAGACCTCCATTGCCCAGCTGCAATCGCTGTCCGCCTGCCTGGTGAGCGAGCTCGGTGCGCTCGGCCCGCGACGCCCCGGCGAATCCCTCGAAGCCAGGGCTTGCAAGGAGATCCTCCTCTCCATCACCGTGCTCGTACCGAAACTTCAGGCCGCGCGATACGTCATAGGTGAGGACGAGCAGGGGCCGCTACGCTGCAGGCAGTGCGAGGACGGCTAAGCGGTGGCGGCGACTCGCGCAGCGGCGAGCCGTCGCGCGGCGCGAGCACAGGGGGTCGAGGAGCGATGTCCGATCTCGAGCAGCGCTTGCGATCGCGCCTCACGCTGGATTTGCGTGCGGCACTGAAGGGGCGCCAGGCGGCACGCGTCGCCGCGCTGCGCTCGCTCCTCGCCACACTCGATCATGCTCAGGCGGTCCCGCTCGCCGCGCTACCGGCGCACGATCCCCTCTGCGGCGCGATCGGCGAGGTACCGCGTCGCAGCTTGACGGATGCGGAGATCCTTGCCCTCTTCGCGAGCGAGCTCGACGAGCGCCGTACGGCCGCGGTGCTGCTCGAGAAGCATGGCTGCCAGGAGGAGGCCGAGCGTGTGCGAGCGGAGCTCGACGTGCTCACCGACTATTCGGCAGAGATCTGCGACCGTGGTGCGGCGCCCGGGAACTGAACGTGGCCGCAACGCTTGCGCCGCGGGTCGGGTTCGGATGGCACGCCGTTCCCTTGAGCACACCGAGCGCACGAGGACGTCGTGCGCTGGTGGTCGCGCTCGTGCTCGCACTGCACGGCGCATTCGTGAGCATGCTGCTTCTGCGCTCAACGGTTCCGCCCGCCGGGCTCATGGAGCTCGCCGCGCCCTCGATGGTGTGGTTGCGTCTCCCCGAGCAGGCGCGATTGCGGCTCCCCTCGACCCCGGGGGCAGCGCTCCTGCACCCTATCGCGCCCGTGCGCCCTGTGAGGCCGGATGCCGAGCCGCTCGCGATTCCGGGCTTCGCGGAGCCGCCGGAGCTGCAGGTCACCCCCCAGGTCGACTGGTGGTCGGAGGCGAGGCGCGTGGTGCGCGACATTGCCGCCTCCCGGACCGCGAGCGAGGCGGCCACCGCCACGGACGAATCTCGATCGAGCTCGGGCTCTGCCGGGGGAATCGGGTCCGACTCGCCGGCGCATCACGCGGGCGAGCAGTACCGCATGGAGACCGGCGAGCGGGTCTACTGGGTAAGCGATGGCTGCTATATCGTCTCCGCGCCCCCCGCAACGGCCATACCGGATTTTCTCACGGTCCCCCGACCCCCGCGCACGGTGTGTCCGGGTGCCTCGAGCACCCCGCGCGGTGACCTGTTCAAATCGGTGCCTGCCTATGGCAGATTCCACCCCGAGTAGCGTATGGACGTGATGATCATCGGCCTCGTGCTGTTTCTCGCGCCGCACAGCGTGCGGATCTACGCGCCGGGCTTGCGCGAGCGCGCGATCGAGCGGCTCGGCCTGAACCTCTGGAAGGCGCTCTACGCGCTCGTCTCTGGGGCTGGACTCGCGCTCATCGTGTGGGGCTTCGGCCTCGCACGCGCGCATCCGACCGTGCTCTACGTGCCGGCGGGATGGTTGCGCCATCTCAATGCGCTCTTCACGCTGATCGCCTTCGTCCTGTTCGCGGCGGCGTACGTACCGCGCAACCACCTGAAGGCGGCGATCGGCCATCCGATGCTCGCCGGCGTGAAGATCTGGGCACTGGGGCATCTGCTCGCGACCGGGATGCTCCACGATGTGGTGCTGTTCGGCGCGTTTCTCGTTTGGGCCGCCGCCGACTTCGCGGTCCTGCGTCGCCGCGACCGACGGACGGGCACGGCCTATCCGCCCGGCAGTGCAGCGGGCGATGTGGTGACGGTGCTGGCCGGCGCCGTGGCGTGGGCCGTGTTCGCGTTCTGGCTACACGCGGCCCTGATCGGCGTCAATCCCTTCGGCTGAAGCGCTCACGAGCGCCACGCGCTCTGCACGGATTCGCTCACGGAGGCTCGGAAGACGCCAGTCTCGATGAGCTCGTAGTGCGCCTCGTCCATGAGCTCCACGCGATTGCGTCCGCGCAGCTTCGCCTCGTAGAGCGCCTGATCGGCCAACTGCAACGCTCCGCGGCAGTCGCGCTCTGGTGCGGGGTGGATGGCGGCCACGCCGACGCTGATCGTGACGCGTTGAGCGCTGCGGTAGCGACCGTGATCAATCGTGAGGCCCATCACGGCACGTCGCATCCGCTCCGCGAGCTCCCACGCCTGCTGCGCCTCGATGCCGTAGAGAACCGCCGCGAACTCCTCCCCGCCGTAGCGCGCGAGGATGTCCTGCGCGCCGAGGACGAACGTCTGCACCGAGCGGGCGATGTGGCGCAGTGCCTCGTCTCCGGCGAGATGCCCGTGTCGATCGTTGTAGGATTTGAAGTGATCGACGTCGATCAGCACGATCGCGAGCGCCGCACGGTCGGCCGCTGCGTGCTGCCAGATCCGCGTGAGGTGCTCATCGAACACCCTGCGGTTCTTGGCTCCGGTGAGCGCATCGCGCTGCGCGAACTCCGTCATCACGCGCCGCTCGAGGAATGCCATGCGTGCCAGACGCTCGATCTGCAATCTCGTCACGGCGCAGGCGATCAGTGCGAGCGCGAGAAGCACCCCGGAACGCAGCAGGAACGGCTGACGGAGGTGCAAGCTGGCGGCGAGGAGAACGAAGGTGACGCCCGTGACGACCCCGCACAGAAGCGCGACTCGAAAGCGCAGCCCCATGAAAAGGAACGGCCCGATCAGCATGAGCGGCAGGATCATGAGCAGATCGGGTTCGCCGTGGGTGGCCGCCACCGCGAGATGGGCGGCGACCAGGGCATTGCGCAGCGGCACGATCAGCTCTGCGGCCGGGAGGTAGCGCCGCTCGAGCGCGGCAGACCAGGCGAGCGCGACAAGGGCCACCGAGCCCGCGATGATGAGCGCGAACTGCGCGATGAGCAGCGGCCCGGGAGTGGCGGATGAGAATTGCTCGGCGATGCGCGCGATCGCGACGAGGAGCGCGACCGTGGCAGCCCCGCGGATGATCGGGCGGTTCTGCAGCAGCTGCGCCCGCAGGTACTCGGCCTCGAGCGCGGGCGCGAAGGGGCGCTCCGGGTCCGGCCACTCGAGCGCCGGGGCGAGGCTCGCGGCGGACGGGACGGCGGAACTCGGCGGTGGTGCAACTCCCATGCGTGGAAACTTATGCGGGATCGGCGCATCGCGGTGTGATCTGCTGCAAACTCCCGCAGCACGAGCGGTCCGGCCGTTGCCTCGGGGGTCTCCCAGGGCGCAGCGATGCGTCCGGGCACGGTGCGCTACACTTCGCATGGTACGCGGCTCCGCCCGAGGGAGGGCTCATGGAATACGTACGGCTCGGCTCCTCGGGACTCAAGGTCTCGCGGATTTGCCTCGGATGCATGAGCTTCGGCTCCGGATCCGACTGGATGTTGCCCGAGGAGCCGAGCTTCGCCATCGTTCGCAAGGCGCTCGATCTCGGCATCAACTTCTTCGACACGGCGAATGTCTACTCACTCGGCGAGAGCGAGCAGATCCTGGGGCGCGCTCTGAAAGCCTTCGGCGTCAAGCGCGAGGATGCGGTGATCGCGACCAAGGTTTTCCACCCGATGGGACCCGGGCCCAATCAGCGTGGCCTCTCGCGCAAGCACATATTTCAATCGATCGACGACAGTCTGCGGCGGCTCGGGCTCGACTACGTCGATCTCTATCAGATCCATCGCTTCGATCGCGAGACGCCCATCGAGGAGACGCTCGATGCGCTGACGCAGCTCATCCGCGCCGGCAAGGTGCGCTACCTCGGCGGCTCGACCATGTCCGCCTACCAGTTCGCGAAGCTTCTCTACCGCGCCGATCAGCTCGGGCTCGCGCGCTTCGTGAGCATGCAGAACAATTACAGCCTGCTCTACCGCGAGGAGGAGCGCGAGATGATCCCGCTCTGCCGCGAGGAGGGCGTCGGGCTCATTCCCTACAGCCCGATCGGCGGCGGGCTGCTCGCCGGAAGCCGTCGCTCGGGCACCGTGCGCTCGCACTCGGTGATGGCCCGCGATCGCTTCAAGCGCAGCGCGGATGAGGCCGTGATCGATGCCGTCGCCGCAGTGGCGCGTGCGCGGGGCGTACGGCCCGCGGAGATCGCGATTGCGTGGCTGCTCGCGCAGCCCGGCGTCTCGGCGCCGATCGTGGGTGCAACGAAGGCGAGTCAGCTGGAGGATCCGGCGAAAGCGCTCGCCACCGCGTTGAGCACCGAGGAGCTCGCCCAGCTCGAGGGCGCATACGAGACGCAGCCCCCGCTGCCGGTGTATTTCCGTCCGCCGCCCGCGGCGCCGGCGGCCGCGTCCGCGAGCGGGGGAGCGCGGTGAGCGCGCCGCACTTGCGCGCGGTCGCGGCCGTGCTGATCGCCTCGCTCTGCCCGGCTGCGTGGGCGGCCGAGGGCGCTGCCTGCGACCGCTCGTGCCTCGAGAGCGTCATCGGACGCTTCCTCGATGCGCTGGTGGCGCACGACCCCTCGTCGCTCGACTGGGCGCCGGGGGCCATGTACACCGAGAACAACGTCGCGCTCGCGATCGGCGACGGCCTCTGGGCGACGGCGAGCCGCAGGGGCGACCCGAGCCACGCCATCACCTTCGCCGACCCGGAGCATGGAGAGGTCGCGTACTTCGGTGTCATCGAGGAACGCGGCGTGCCGGCGTATCTCGCACTGCGATTGAAAGTCGACGCGCACCGCATCGCCGAGGCCGAGCTCATCGTCAACCGCAAAAGCGAGACCGGCCCGCGCGGGGATCCGATGCAGCTCTCGCCCGATCCGGCGTTCCGGCGCGCGGTCCCGCTCGACGAGCGCGTTGCACGCGCGCGCATGATCGATCTCGCTTACGGCTACTTCAGCACCCTGCAGCTCAACGACGGGAAGATCTTCACCCAATTTGCAGCGGACTGCGGCCGACTGGAGAACGGCATGCCCACCGCGGGCGA
>Ga0335074_10016633_pt1 | contig 10360 bp, 16 predicted proteins | sample Lox_Sample_23_FD_206715 | JGI IMG/M metagenome (GOLD analysis project Ga0335074, IMG submission 206715) | Soil microbial communities from Loxahatchee National Wildlife Refuge, Florida, United States - Lox_Sample_2.3 | ecosystem: Environmental > Terrestrial > Soil > Wetlands | place: USA...
AGAAAGACGCTACCGTAATTTAATTGACTGACATGTTGAACCGTATAATCCGTCCGACGCACCAGGAATTCGATCTCCGCCAACTTTGTTCTAGCTATTAGACAAACAAAGAAATGCCACGAACGATTGGAGTGTTTGAAGAGCAAGTTGAAAAGAATTCTTATATCTTTCCAATTTCGACAGATACTTTTCGTTTTCCTTTTGGGTGAACGGCCAACCAAGTCTCTTCCACGAAATTTCGCCATCCTTGACCTCCACTCGCTTCGCCATTTCGGCGATCGTCTCTTCAAATTCCTTTACAAGTTCGACAAATGGACTTGCCTTTGGCAAAGAGGTCGTTTGCTTCTCTGACGAAAGAAGGGAGTGAAGATTCGCCAGCATATCAGAGAGTGAGAGCGCTTCTTGTCGCAATTCTCGCGATTGCTTTGGAGCATTCTTTATGGACTTGAAGACATCATAGAGGTAGTCTGAGAGCTTGAACACCTGATCTGCAAACCGGGATGCCGCTGCAGCAACTCCAAGAGCTATAACAGGATCCATGATTCGAAAGGATGAGATAAATATTTCCCTTTGAGTGATGAGTAGGAAAAGCGAAAAAGCCGTGGGTGACGGGGTGGATTACAGCGGTCAAACCTTATTTCTGAGTTGGACACTAAATTTAAGTTCATGACTGCAATTGCGGGGAAACAGGTGGAAACCTGATGGTGAAAAGGCCATTCATGCAATTGTCCGTCTCAGGGAAAAGCGGTCAGTTGAAGTCACATCTGCTGAGGAATGAAGACAAAAGTGTCACAAAGCAAAGAATCATCCTAACTTTAGGTTGAGTCTTTGTCCAAATTATCTCCTCGTGAATGGAGAATGTTTCCAGAACACCGCTTGTAGTACATCCCCCACTCTTTCGACAACATTGGACATCTCCTCACTAACAACAACAACCATCTACAATCCCCAAAACTGGACCATTCTATCCGTCATTCCAAACCGCGAGACACAACAATCAATCGCCATCCCAGCATCCCTAATAACCTCAATTTTCAACTATGGCTTAAACGGCACCACATCAGATGGAGTAACGTTTATTGCAAACGCCATAAACTTCACAGAAAGTATCAACGACACATACTCCGAACTTCGAATTCTGCGCGGAGTCCTCTCAGTAGCCATCTTCAGATGCCCAATTGAACCAAACCCCCGGCCCACCTGGAGGAGAACCAATCACAGCATATTTCGCATTAAGTCGCTATCGAATTGGTGTCTCGCGTATCACCCGCGCAATATTTTGTGGTCTGTGTGTCACGACACTTATTTGGTGTTTATGTGTTGTAGCGTATTGTTGGATTTTAGGTCCTGTGTCACCTAATATCTCACGGTATCCGGAGATTGATTTTGCTGCTAAGTTGACGATGGATAATTCATGGTTAGCGAGATTGGGGAATTCGACGAATAGAGCGGTGGGAAGGCAGATTCAAGGGAAAGTATTGTTTGTTGGAGCTGCGGAGACGGATAAAGGAGTTGACCGTGTTGTCGTTGGGACTGTTCCTACTCTCAAACCATTGAGATTTGGACAGTCCTATCTGTGAAGAGTGTTACAAATGGGAATTCTTCGAGTTTGCAGTTCAGTCTGGCATGTATACGAGCCACAATACATTTCTCAATCTTCGGTCAACTATGTACATTCGTTATGACTTTATCCGTCCACTTGCCCTACCCTCACCACATACCCACTAAAAACAACACTAAAACACTCAATCCAGACATCAAATGCCGCCCAACGGCAACTCTCTGACCAGCAGACTTTGCCGTTGACGACGCAACCGCCGCACTCGTCCTAGTAGTCGCAGTAGGAAACAAATTAATTGTCCCCACTCCAGTAGAAGTAACAATCTGCGCACCAGGATTACAAGCCTCAGCGTTAATCTGGAGATCAGTAACAATGCTCGATACACCCAGCGCCTGCGCACAAGACGAACATTCCGATAAAGCTGAAAAGAAGGAGGCTGATTGTGAACAAAGGCAGGTGAAGTAGGGAGAATAAGCAGTTCCGGTTGCCGCTGCGAATCCTGGATTGGAGTTTGAGCAGAGCATGTATGTGTTGTAGAAGGGATTGCAGGCAGTTACTTGACAGTATTCTTGGTATAAAGAAGCGTCTTGGGTTGGAACTTGGGTACTACCGAAATGTTAGTTTCTCGCCAATTGAAGGAACGGAATTGTGTGACGAAAGGAGGTTTAGGGATATGTACAGGTATGCATTGTTTCTTGTGGCTGGTGTAACTCCAGAAGCAGTTGCAGTGGCTGTATGTGAAAAAGTGAGATTCTCTCCAATAGTCAAAGTTGTCAGCGTTACATCGGGATACGTGTAGGTGACAACGACATACTGGAACGGCGTTGGAAAAGTAAAAGTAACAGGATCGGCTTGGTACGATGTTGAGCCGATTGTAACGAATCCTGTCCAAGTGAAAGTGTAAGGACAATCGGCGTAAGTGAAGTAGGATTGCAGTTCGGTTAGAGGCGAGGGTGCGGCGGTCAAATCGACCAATTGTGGCACGAACTACGAGATTTCAACTGACAAATTTCAGGGGCAGCTTACGAATTCGAATGAATTGACCGCGCAGAGATCTTGTGTGCTCTGAGACCGAACATGGTATATGAGATTGAAGAGAAAGAAGGTCAACAACAAGAAGAAACGGAAATGCATTGGGCGATGAGAAAGAAGGGAGACACGAGGAATTAAAGGAAGAAGGTGGGCATTTTTAGATTTAATTAATTCTCCGCCTGCCGATCTTGTGCCAATTGGCGGTTCCATGCCCGTTCTTGGCATATGGCAGAAATAAGGTTTGATTGAGGCGTGGCATTTCACTTTCCATTTGAGACAATGCCCCTCCATATCTTTCCAAAAATATGCCCCTCAATTAAGTAATGCTTATCAACTTCACATGCTACTCAAATCGTCCCAAGTCCTTCAACGGAATTGCCAGTCCATTGAGTCCTAGACACTTCCCTCTGAAGTTGTTTCTTCAATGGCCTCTAGTGACAATTCCGATGACTCGCGTGCCGAAGGACCCTACGACTCAATCCGTCCATTCGTACCTCGAACAGACACCCAATCCACCGAACAAGACCCTTCAAACAAACATTCCCCTGCCATCCAAGGAACTGAGGTTGAAAAACCACGTCCTCTACCCTTCCACAAGATTCCCGCGCACTTCAAATTCACATACACCTGGAAACTCGCCCTCGTAACGTTCCTCTTCCTAGTACTCACACTCATGTACGCATGGGCAACAACTACTACTGCCGGGCCATTGACTCGTCTAATTCCGCTGAGCGAGTCTAATTCCTTGTTGGTACTGCGAATCTTGACGGAAATTACAGGCCTGTTGTTAGCAACATTATGTGGATCAGGATGGACTGCGTTACTGTGGGGAAATGCAAATTCACAAAAGGGAATTAGTCTCGCGAGTTTTTTGGCATTGAGTAGTACCACCGGCTTCCGTGGGTTGGTACTTCTTTTGGGATGGAAAGAGACTTCAGATGGTAGTTCTCGACATCTCTTATGGATTGGAAAAAGGTATTTTCGGCACTTCCAAAAAGCTAATCGTCAGATTTCTATTCCTACTTCTCTTCCCGTTCATGGGAATTATCGTCATGAGTAGTCCATGTTATCAAGCATTCTGACGTGTTAGGTCAAGTTAGTTCCCTTATAGTCTATACACCGTTGAATTACTTTCCTGTTTCAGCAGGAATTGGTCCCTTCGACGCCTCCTTCGCAGACTATTCCTGGCAAGGAGCAACAGCAATCTCATTTGCGGCTGTCTCGACAACCCTCTTTATCGACGCCAAACAGTCATTCGCCGTTGAACCTGTAACCTCAGAATGTTCTTCTTCCGCGAATTGTCAAGCTTATTATTATCCTGGACAACTAGATTATGTTACACCGTCGCCCTTCTCCCTGAATAACAGTCAACAAGCACCGTACTTCCAGGTTCAAGGCGGTCAGGGATTGCAAGTTGATTACTGGGATGTGAGTACAGAAGAAGCGCCTGTTACGCCGGATGATTGTCAAGTTTGGGCAAGTCCGATTGAAGGATATTCTTTTGGTTTTGCAATATGCATCAAAACATCAAGTATCAATCCGAATAATCTCATTGCAGGTACATATCCACCCTGTTAATTCCAAATTTTCTTCTCTGACTCCTTGTTAATTATTAGCAATGTCGGTATGTCCTTCTACAAATACTGCCTGTCTGAACGACACGACATGGGAACAATCCGTCAATCTGACAACAAGTCTCTCATTCACCCGCCGCACCGCAAACACAATCTACTCATCCACCTCAGCCGCCATCCTCTCCCTAACAAACCTCACAACCGGAACCCCCGAACCAACATCCCCCTCCTCCCTCTTCTCCGTCCTAGACCACTTTTTCACAATCCCTCCTGGTCAAAACGCTACAACTTCAACCGCCCTCGAAACAATCTCGTGGATAACCATATTTCAAAACCAATTACTCAGCGATCCCGCACCCTTCGATAAATCCCGCGCCCTGGACAGTCTCCGCGCAATCCTCACAGTCCCACTCCTATGGTTCCAAGCAAACGATATCTCCAACGTCACAATCTCAACTTCCTTTCTACAAGATACACCCATCTCAGGACTTCCCGCGGAGTTATATGTGCAGGGATCTTTTGCGAATGTGGGCAGTAGAATATTGTTGGCGAAGTGGACTGTTGGTGTGTATATGGGAGTTACAGGGGGATTGTTTTTGTGGTGTGTGGGATTGTTGGTTTGGGCTATTAGGATACAGGTTCCGAGTTCGAGTCCGTATCCGTTGATTGATTTTGGGGCACGAGTTGCTGCGGGGGAGGAGGTTGGGGAAGGTGTTGGTGTTGGGAGGGAGTTGGTGGGGATTAGTTCGGGGTTGGATGTTAAAGGTGGATTGCAGGGGAAGAAGGTCTATCTGAAGACGATCTCAAGAGAGAAGATTGGCGGGGGACATGGAGAGGAGAAAGTCAAAGAGGAATTGATTGGATTTAGTACCGACGGGAATATATGAGTCCAACCTACATGTATCTCATCGAAGCACATATACATACCGGTAATTCGGAACGGGCATCATCATGTACCTTATCACCCTTCAATTTCCCAAAATTTATTCGAAAATGGAGACCCTGAGAAATTGTACCTTGGCGAGATTCTTCGACAGCCTCATTGGCTACATATTTGGGCACCTCGCCTCAGCCGCGGGCGGCCACGGTCCGGTCAGATGCGATAACTTTATTTTCAAAACCACGCTAAAGGCCGCTAAAGAGTTTCCATAGACCTCGCATCGTGGATCCAACGTTCTTGCCAATGTCCGACTCACAACCTACCATGGACCCTTCCGCGGTCTCAAGTTTTGCAACTCAGGCTTCAAACGACATCCTTCCCCAGATGCCTGCTCCTTTACTTGCCGCTCCCCTCGGATTCCCGCAACCAACGAGTCACCCCCTTGCTCCTCAATCTGTCAGTGACTCAGACCTATTCCGCATCGATTCACCCGGTTCCCCTGGAACTCGCGATATCTGGATCGAGACCTTGGACCGTGTGATTAAAGGGATTGTCAACATCAACGTAACACGTTCTCATAAATTTGATACACAACTTCAAGGCAAGTACGTAGGCACCGGTTTCGTCGTCGACAAGTCTACAGGTATCATCTTATCAAATCGCCATATTGTGGGACCAGGTCAAATCGATGCACGAGCAACATTCAACAATTACGAAGAAGTCGAGCTACAAGCAATTTATTATGATCCAGTTCATGATTTCGGGTTCTTCCGTTACGATCCGTCGAACCCGAAACTAGCAAACGTGGAACAAATTCAACTGTTTCCAGAGGGCGCTAAAGTCGGTCTTGATATCCAAGTGTGCGGAAGTAATGGTGGTGAAAAATGGAGCATTTTGACCGGTCGATTAGCTCGTCTCGATCGTCATGCACCGTCCGCGCCAGGTCCAACTGGTTATTCTGATTTTAACATCAACTACTTTCAAGCTGCTTCTAAAGTAGCAGGCGGTTTATCGGGAGCTCCGGTATTGGACATCCAAGGTAGAGCTATTGCGATAACCGCGGCTCGTACTCTCGACCAGTCTACAGCGCTTTATCTTCCTCTGGAAGGAGCAGTTCGTGCTCTCAAACTCATTCAACAAGGGACTAAAGTAATGAGGGGAACCCTCCAAACCGAATTCATGTACATGCCTTTCCACGACTTGCGGAGTCTGGGTTTCCCTGAAGAAGTTGAAAAGTTGTGTTGTGAGAGGAATCCAGCAGCGACAGGACTGCTTCTTGTTGACAAACTCCTTCCAGAGGGACCAGGGAACTTTGCGGGTCTAGAGCTGGGAGACATTGTCACCGACTGTTTCCAAGAGTCATTCGGGAGACGCTTTAGCGTCAACTTCCAAAGCCTCTGGGAAGTTATCGATGAAAGTATTGGGAAAGAAATTGTGCTCACTATTTATCGTGGGAAAGAGAGGAAGGAGTTTACAGTAATCGTTCAGGACCTCGACGAAATCACTCCAAAAAGATTTTTGGAGATCGGAAACGCAACGATCCACAATCTATCTTATCACATGGCCAGAGGGTACAACGTGCCTTGCAAATGTCTATATGTGATGCCCTCTAGATCAGGATTGTTTAACTGGGCAACTCGGATGGGAATGGGCTCAATTCTGATCTACGAGGTCGATGGAAAACCGGTTCCCACGCTGGAATCCTTTGTCGAAGTTATCAAAAGCGTTCCGGAGCGCAAAAGGGTTCTTGTAAAGTACAGAAGAACTAGAGAAGATATCTGTCTTGATGAGTTGGACTTGCGCTACTTTCCCAGCGCAGAGTATATCTTGGAAAATGGAATCTGGCAACGAAAGTCCATTTCGTTGGATGGGGCACCCATCGTCTCTGTTGAGTCGAATGCGACGATTGGACTCGAACCAGCTGAAACTTGGCGTGAAAAATGGAGACAAGCTCTCGTGTGGATTGTGTGCCGTGTACCTCATGCCGTCGACGTACGTCCTTCTTTTACCCTGTTGACAATAGATCACGGTGCCGGGTCTGTATGAGGGTCCTGGAGTTGTGGTTGCACTTGATCCGATTCCTCTAATCCTGGTTTCTCGCGGCATTATTAGCCAGTCCCTCTGCGATATATCAGTCATCATCGCAAGCAAATACATTCCCGCCAAAATCCTATATCTCGGAAGTTTTGTCATTGTCACTGTGAATCGCGAGAGCATGCCACCCATTCCAGTTCCCACGATCGCGCCCAAAAAGCCCAAAATCGGCGATAAGATTGAAATTATCGGACTCGACAAGAATCGACAGCTTGTGTGTAATACGGCCAACATTAGAAGTATCACGGGGAACAATCTCCCACGTGCATGGAACCAACCACACGAACTAGAAGCAATCTATCTCGACCATTTTCAATCTTGTTATGGAGGTGTCTTGGTGGATCCAGAAACGCCGGAAAACGGTCTCATCGCTTTTGCATTTCATCTGCCAACTCCATATCGCCAATCTTTTGCCTTCAATTATCAACAATATATTCAGCCGATTTGCGAAGCCCTTGCAAAAGGAGAGGAAGTGCGCCTCTGGTCTCACGGTTGGAGTCATAGAGTCTCTCACCTTGATGCTGCTCTGGATATGGGATTAATCGAACCGCACATTTCGAATATTCGTGAGATTGCAAGAACATATGGCGCTGAGCCGCGCGTTGTTATGGTCAATCGAAAAGTCGGCTTTAAGAATTTTCCAGCATCTGAACAAACTGACTTTCAACTCGGGGATTATATTCTCCAAATCGATCAGAATCCAGTCGGTAGAATTGCAGATCTGAGATGGTTGGCTCAGAAAGAATATTCGAATGTTCTGATCCTACGAAATGGAAAGGAACTCCTCATAAACTCTCGGGGAGTAGCAGTTCCCTCGCAAAGCACTTTAAAAATTATCTCCTGGGCAGGTTTACTTCTACAACAATCTGTTTCCACCCTGCTTGAACCGACACCTGAGTTTCTGGCTGTTGTTGGCAAAGAAGGAATCGAGAGACTTGATGAGATGGTATTGATTGCGGAAGTCACTTATGGAAGCACATCCTTTGGAATCTTGTATGCATTTACATGGATTTTGGAGGTGGACAATGAAAAAGTTCGGAAGTTGGAGGATATTTTAAAGATTATCGAAAAGCGCAAAGGTGGCGAATCGATTGATAGGTTTACGAGGGTCAAAGTTCTTTATGCGGATGGTAGAACTCCGATTGTTGGCGTCAAGTTGGGTTCCAAGTTGCAGCCACCGTGGATCCTTGAAGTTAAAGAGGACAGCTGGGAGTTTCGGGAGTTGGAATGAGCGAGTTTTGTCCTTTATTGATTTAGTTGCAATTTGACATGTTAATTGAAAACTTGAAAACGATCCTGACAACACAATGGTACCCAGTACGAAAGTGAGATGGAGAAGAGAATGTGAAAGAGGAATTCGTTGGATTTCGTATCGAGAGCACCATATGATTCCAAACCCAAGTTCCATTGACATATGTAGATATACTTATACAGAACGAGCGCTGTCATAAACGTGTCAGATATTGATATTCCCCCATACATATCAACTTGATTACCAACGCAATTCCTCCTCAACTTCGCCAAACTCATCCTCTTTCAAATGACTCAAATCCGGGGGATTATAATTCGCCTCCTTACTATTCATCCTCTCATAAACGCTACGATGAATAAACTCATTCGTAACATTCCCCTCAGGAAAATACTTTCCATACGATCCCGGTTTCCGCTTAGCAGCTCCAGAAAAGTGATAAATTCCTTTATACGAATTCTCCCAGGGTGCACAAGCCTATGGTTGACCCAATGAATTTTCTCCTCGTTCGCGCATGGTACGAAGATACTGCATGTTCAATTCGAGAGAAGTATATTGAGTGATTTGTTGAGCCATCCATGCAATTGTGATATTTGAAAGACCGTGATTACGATCTCCTGCGCCGCTTGAAGCATGGACACCTGGGAACCAGACTTGTTTGAGGAAGGTTTTTGTGTTTGTTGGTGGCAATGACCAGAGTGTTGGTGAGAATGGGGCACGTTTCTCATCAATTGCCAAACTACTTGTCAACAAATCCACGGTAAGGGGAATTAGGATAGGGGAATTACGCATGACATGCATATTGTATGTTGGGATATAATTCGACGCGATGAAGTTGAAACGTTTGAGTGCGTGCCATAAGAACATTGAGAGCTTTAGGACTGTATCCAAATAAATAAACTTGTGGAACACCAAGACTCCCAACAGTATCCCACACTCCAATAAACTTGATGGGTACATCGGCAATTCGTGGGAATTTCTCACCCAACATCTTAATCGTATCCACATTCAAAGTATTCTTCGTATAATGCTTATACACCTCTCCAAATCCCTCCAAACCCGGTTTCGTCAACAATCCAAATTCGGAAATCAGGCTTGCGACAGCTCTGGCAGTATATGCCCCCCTCGAAAACCCAAATAAGTAAATCTCATCTCCAGGACAATAATTATGACAGATGTAGACGAAAGCACATCCTGTTGTTAATCCTATTTCGTATGGTGGAAGTTACCGATATTATCATTTACACCATCGCCTGTGCTGCCCCCGATAATGCGTTGGATGTGACATGGATCTGTGCCAACGCCTTTTTGGTAGTAGACTAGTTGTTGGATTCCCGTGGAATCGGTATTGGGAATTGATCGCGCGATAAGCGCCACGTGCGAGGGATGTGGGTTATGTGTTACTTGCCATGTTCCTGCGGTGTTAGCAATGTCCAGTGATCTGGAATACCATCGCAGCAAACAATGATTCGCTTCATGGCTGGTGGTGAATTGTGTATCGTGATCAGAGAGCACAGAGAGTCGGAGAATTGATTGTAGGAAGGAGAGGAGAGATTAGGCGATTTATTAGATCCTTTCTGTGCGGCGGCTTAATCCCTTTCTGCACGTGCGAACTGAAGCTTCGAATCGGGGAAACCGGGGCAATTGTGCCGATGCCGATATCGGCCCAAGCGGCTCGCTTACCGCAAAAAGATTCGCGCGGCCTTCGGGACAGGCTCTGGACCGAGCTTAAATAATAGCGACATATTCCAACAATTTCTTGTGGATTCAATTCCAAGTTCGTTCGAAGCTAAAGGAAATTTGAAATTCAAAATATGTATCACTTTCTAACTGCCCACAACTTACAACACAACAACACAACTTATTTCTCGCATTCACGACTAACGATCAACGGCATCCATCGCCTTTTCAGTCACTAATCCCTTGGTGTACACCATCATCCTTGCCCGTTTTCCATAGAAATACCTGAA
>Ga0335074_10016634_pt1 | contig 10360 bp, 7 predicted proteins | sample Lox_Sample_23_FD_206715 | JGI IMG/M metagenome (GOLD analysis project Ga0335074, IMG submission 206715) | Soil microbial communities from Loxahatchee National Wildlife Refuge, Florida, United States - Lox_Sample_2.3 | ecosystem: Environmental > Terrestrial > Soil > Wetlands | place: USA: Florida...
CTCCCGGCCCGAAGACCACCAGGTGGAAGCCTCTGTCGGCGAAGCTGTTGGTGCAGTCCTTGGTCTCTACGGCAACGCTCGCGGTTGCCCCGGCACCGAGGTAGTCGGCGTTGACGGCGGTGCAGTCCTCCGAGGGCGTGTCCGGGGTGACGGCCAGTACGCTGACGGGGACCGGCCCGGCTGTGTTGTCGCCAAGGACCGTGACGCCGGGGAACTTGACGTAATAGAGGCCGCTGCCCTGACTGTGGCTGAGCGTGGGTGCCCCCCCGAAGTCGTTCCACCAGTAGAGAAGCGTGCCTGAGGCGTTGTAGCGCGCACCGGCGACGGCGGCTGGGCTTATGGGGGTGGGCGGCGCAGCTGGGGGGCCGAACACGACCAGGTGGAACCCTCTGTCGGTGAAGCTGTTGGTGCAGTCCTTGGTCTCTACGGCTATGAGCGTGGTCGCCCCCGACCCGGCGTAGTCGGCGTTGGCCATGGTGCAGTCGGCCGAGGGCGTGTCCGGGGTGACGGACAGCACGCTGTTGCCCCCTGTGTTATCGCCGAGGACGGGGGCCTTGGGGAACTTGACGTAGTAGAGGCCGCTGCCCGGGCTGTGGCTCACCGTCGGTTTCCCGCCGTAGTAGTTCCACCAGTAAAGGACCGTGCCCGCAGCGTTGACCCGGGCACCGGCGATGGCCGCGCTGGTTGGCGGAGAGCTGCTCGGCTGAGAGGGGGAATGCGATAATGGCCCGATCTTGTTGCCCTCAGCTTCTGTGAACCACAGGTTGCCATCCGAGCCGGCTGTGATGCCCTGAGGCGCGCTAGCTGTCGGGATCGTGTTCTCGGTGATGCTGCCGGGGCCAGTGGCGCCGGCTGGCCCGGCGCTGCCACCGAGCGTAACGAGGGCACCGAGCGCGACCGCGGCAGCGCAGACGGCCGGTGCGGCCTTGCGGCCCCAACAGGCCGTATTGCCGCCCCTCCTGCGCGAACCAGCCCGTTGGCAAGAGTTGCCGGTCCTCATTCGAGGGTCTCCTTTTGGATGTCTTCGGTTGCTGCGGCGACCGACCGGGTGCCGTCTCCGGGCAGGTAGGCGAAGGGGTCGAGGACCAGGACCTCTGTGATCGAGCCGACCGGGAGCTGGCTGATCGCAGCTGCGTGGCGGACCGCCTCGGGGCTGGGCGCCTCGTATAGGCAGATCATCCGGTGCCGGTCCGCACTGACGTAGGAATGCAACCAGGTCACCTCCAGCCGGGCGTTCGAGCACACCACCCGGCGCCACCTGGCCGCCGCCGCGGCCTGGCCTTCCAGGCGGTCGTCAAAAGTCCGTTCAACGAGGTACCGGGGCATCGCGGCGCTCCAGAGGGTGGCTCACCCGATGAAGGTAATTTCTCCTGGCCTTTGTGCCATCGGAAATGTGTACGGACCTTGGCCCGGTCGAGTACCTATCTTTCGGGCGCGGTACCGAAGACGCCTCGCGCCCCGGCCAGCTGGACCGCATCGTGCCTGGTGTGGACACCGAGCTTGTCGAAGATGGCGGCGACATGGTGCTCGACGGTGCGCGGCGATACGACCAGGGCGGCAGCCATCTCCGAGGTGCTCTGGCGCCGGGCGAGCAAGCCGAGCACTTCGGTCTCACGTGCGGTCAGCCGCCACGGGTTGGCCGCAGTGGCACGGCGTGCACCGCGGGGGACTTGTCGCACGCCGAGGTCCCGCAACCGGCGGCTGACCTGCGACGCTGCTTGGCCGGCCCCTAGTGCGTGGAGCTCTCGCACGGCGGCCCTGCGCGCGTCGTCGCCCACCTGCTTGGCGCAGGCGACCGCCATGGCTGCCTCGTACGGGCAGCCGACCATGCGCCAGGCCTCGGCGGCACCGCACGGGTCGCCGTCGAGCTCGAGCCGCCAGGGCAGGGCGAGCTCGGAGCGCACGCGTTGTGGGCGGCCTGCTCGCTCCAGCCAGGTGTGCAGTTCGCCGCAGAGCCAGGTAAAACTCCTTTCCTGCGCCACCCTGAGGGCCGTGATGGCCAGGCCCACCGCGCCCTCTAGGCCAGCGGACAACAGCACAGCCGCTTCCAGCCGGGCCGCCGCCGCCGGGCCGAGGCTCTGGACTTCCTCTGCTCTCTCGGCGATGCGGCACGCTTCGTCGAGCGCCTCCCAAACGCCCGGGTCGCCGCGGCGCGCTCGCACCAGCCCGAGGACGGCCAATGCAGACGCCCGGGTCTCCGCTGCTTGGTAGCGGCGCAGCACCTCGGTCGCCTCGCCGGCCGCTGCTGTGAGGTCGCCCGTCTCCAGGGCCAAGCGGGCCCTGTCTGCTCGCATCGCCCCGACAAAAACGTCGAAGCCGTACTGGTCGTTGTAAGCGATGGCGGCGTCGAGCGAACTGGCCGCAGCGCCGTGGTCGCGTGCTTGGAGATGAGCGTTGGCAAGGTTCATCATGGCGACCGCAACGTGTTCGACCATCCCGGCGTCGCGGGCACGACCGATCGCCTCATTGAGGAGCTGGCCGCCGGGATCTTCGCCCCGGTAGAACGCCATGGAGCGCAGGTTCATCAGGGCCCCGAGGGCGACGCCTTGGTCGCCCAGCTCTTCAGCAAGGCACAACGCCCTCGGCGTATAACGCAAGAAGTCTTCGTGGTCTGACCGGCGCATTGCATGGCCCCCTCGTGTGAGGAGCGCCTGGGCGAGCTCCTTACCCGGTGGCAGGGCTTCGAGCACCACCAATGCCCGGTCAGCGGCCTCGAGCGCTTCGGCTCCGCGCCCCAGCTTGGTCAGGCAGTTCGCCATGCGCGAGAGCGTCTCGCCGACCCGGGCGGTGTTGCCGAGCCCGTCCCATATGGCAAGGGCACGCTTGTACAAGTTTAAAGCGGCGGCCGGCTCATCACTGCGATGGCATTCGCGGGCCTGCAGGCAGAGCAGGTTGGCTAGCTCGGCCAGCCCGAGCTGGTTCGCGCAAAGCACCGCGGCGCCGTAGTACGCCGCAGCCTCCCGGTGTGCCCCGAGCGCACTGGCACGAGCGGCCGCCCTCGGGGCTAGCTCGAGGACCGAGCCCGCATCGCCAGCGGCAACGGCGTGATGCACCAGGCGCGGGAGCACCTGTGCTTCTTCTCGGTTCCTCAGCCAGGCAAGCACCTTGCGGTGCAACTGCACAGCCTTGGAAGCGACGAGGTCCGATTCGATCGCCGTCCGGGCCAGCTCATGGCGGAACCGCAGGCCAGTGTTGTCGCTCACCAGCATGCCTTTGCGTTGGCACTCCTCGATCGCACGCTCGGAGCCAGGGCAGAGCGATCCCAAGAGCTCAATCTCGGCTCGTAGCGGGATGACAGCCATCGCCTCGAGCACCTCCCTGGCAGGACGAGACAGTCGAGCCGCCCGGGCTAATACGGCGTCGCGCACTGCTGGCGGCAGCAGGCCGTCGCCCGACGCCAGGACCTCGGTGACAAAGAACGGGTTCCCCTCCGTGAGCCTGAACAGAGCCTGCGCGTCGACGTCGTGCTCGGCGGCCAAGGTGGCGACGGCGGCCGGCGATAGGGGGTACAACACGAGGCGCACCAGCCGCTCGCCCCCAGACAAGTCTCCGAGCGCCCGCCGCAGAGGGTGCCACTCGTCAAGCTCGTCGTCGCGATAGGTGACCAGCAGCACCACGGGCCAGGACTGGGCTCGACGGCCGAGCTGGCGCAACAAGTCCAGGCTGGCCTCGTCCGCCCAATGCAGGTCCTCGAGGACAAGCAGGGAGGGGCCGCCCAGTTTGAACCACTTAACGAAACTGGCCATGACCTCGTGACCATTGGGCGCGCCGCGCAGGACGTCGAGGACGGCACCTTCTCCGGCCTGGGCGGCAACCTCGAGGAAAGGCCCCAACGGCTGCGGCGTGGAGAGGGCGTCGCACGCCCCGGACCATGTCGCCAACCCCCGCCTGGCGGCATCTCGCACAGCGGCGCGGCAGACCGCGCTCTTGCCCACGCCGGCCTCTCCCCCGATCAGCACCACAGAGCCCATGCCCGAGGCGGCCTGCGCCAGGCAAGCGCCGATCGCCCCAAGTGCGCCATCGCGCTCCAGTAGGAGCTCCTCAAAGGCCAAGTGCGGTGCTTCCTACATCTCCTGGGCCATGCGCAGGATGATAGGCGGGGAACCAGCGGACCTTGGCGTCGGCGTTGGTGACCGTGACGGTCCCGCCGAGGGACTGCACCAGCCTGGTCGCCCGGAACCGCAGTTTGACCGCCCTCGGATTTGAGCGGCACCTCGTTGGGGGTGCGCGCGCACACGCACATCCGCGCGCCGTTGGTCCTGGTGGAGACGTCACCTGCACTCCAGGGCAGCCGCCAGGAGCACCCCCGCCGTGAACGTATCACCCAGTCCTATGGTGGAGACCGGGCGTGGCACGAATGGGGCGGGGACGCAGTCCACCCTCCAACCTCCGTCGAGCGGCCCGCTTCGGGGCACGTCTGCGGCATAGATTGCGTTGCTGACAGGGGCGACTTGTTCGACTGGCGCGCCCGCAGCTGCGCGGGCCGAAGCCAACAGGTTGCCGGTCATAAGCCGGCGGACGACGGCACCGGCATCACCGCGGTGCACGGCCAGTGACCAGCGATCGGCGTGCACGACGAGGCACGGGCATTCGAGCATCAGGGCCACATCCAAAGCCTTGGCCGCCACCTCAGCGGAGGAGCCCCAGAATGTGAACAGTTCCGACAGGCTCAGGCCCAAACTCGAGCTGAGCCCCCGCAAGCCGGCCAAGATCGTCTTGAGATGCCCAGGGCTGGTGGTGTCGCCCAGCTCAAGGTGACGCACGTCGGGCCCCCACTCCCGCCACACCGCCAACAGCCTGCCGGCCCAGTCGGTGCAGGCCCTGTCTGCCAGGTCCAGGCCGTTCAGCCCCGAGAGCAAGGCCGCACCCGCCTTGGGTGCGAGTTCCCTCTGCATGGCCATGAACTGCTCATCCCGCTCGAGGTGTATCGGCGAAAAGCGCAAAATCACACGGATTGCACGCTCCGCGTGGTTGCCAAACATCCCGCTACCGCTCGGAAATTCTAGGATCCAATTGTGGACGGGCTTCGCGTCCGCGTCGGCTGTGACCTCGTGGACAGGCATGGTCCGGCCCTGTCTGCAGACGAAGATGCTCGGGGCCAGCACGCACAGCTGCTCAGGGCTCTGGCTCTCCAGGGACATAAGGGTGGGAGCACCGAGGAGATCCAGCGCCCACGCCGCCTGCGCTCCCGTGCCGCCCACCTGAACCCGGTCCGGTAGCCCCAGCGCCTCGGCCAACCAGTCTTGGCCTTCGGGCCAATCCACAAACAACTCACCATCACGCCCCTCGGACAGGAGCCCACTCATGGCACGCACCAGCCCTGTGGCCAGGCTCCCCCCGGTCACGCTACGCGTTCGCAGCGCCTGCAGCCGGGCGGAGCCCATGGCGTAGATGTAATCGACGTCGATACTAGTACTCATCAGCACCGGGCGGGCCCTCGGGGCTGCGACGCGTACCTCTTCGGCAACGTGCTCGTACCGCTCCCGCCACGGTCGCTCACTTTGGCTCACATCTTCACGGCACCGGAACTGAGGCCACTTACAAAGTGCCTCTGGAAGATCAGGAACAAGATAACTACGGGAAGGCAACCAAGGACGCTCATCGCCATGATCTGGTCCCACTGGTAGTTGTACTGGCCCATGAGCAGTGTCAAACCGACCGGGACGGTCCGCATGTTGTCTGTCTGGGTAAGGGTCAAGGCGAACAGGAACTCGTTCCACGAGATCATGAACGCGTAAAACCCCACTGCGAACAGCCCCGGCCGGGACAAAGGCAATATAACGCGCCACAGCGTCTTCATGGTCCCGGCGCCGTCAATCCTCGCCGCCTCGTCCAGTTCCCGGGGGATACTGTTGAAGTACGCTGTCATCATGATAACCGAATAGGGGAGCGTGAACACAAGGTAGGTCAGAATTAGACCTTCATAACTATTGTACAGGTGCAAGTCGATCACCACACCGAACAAAGGAATAATGAGGGTGATCGGAGGGATCGCCTGGACACCGATGACCATAACCTTCAACGGCTCCCTCAACCAGAACTTGAACCGGCTAAGGGCAAACGCGGCGACTGCAGCCACGAGTAATGTTAGCGCAGTAACGGAAAAGCCCACCAGGTAACTGTTCAGAAAGAAACGGATTTCCTCAGTGGAGTCAAACACTGAAGTGAAGGCCGCAAAAGAGAAACTACTGTCGACCAGCTTTGGAGGGTATTCAAAGATGTCGGCATTTGATTTGAACGCACTGGAGACCATCCACGCTACAGGGCCCCCTGCAAAAACCGCACCAGCCAGTAGTGCCGCATACAGCCGCGCCTTGCCCCAGAGACGCTTTCTCCCGGTTCGGGTAATCATGATGTTCATGTCAGTTCTGCAGCTCCAAGCGCCTTTGGTGACGAACGTACAGGACGGCGACAACAAGAGAACCGAGAAGCAGGAGTATTGCCGTCGCGGCAGCGGGTGACATGAGGTAGCTTTGAAACGCCATCGTATAGATGTAGGTGCCCAGGACCTGGGTCGATCCTAGTGGCCCTCCGCCCGTCGTAATCCATACCATGGTGAACTGTTGTGTGGTCCATATCACATCCAGCAGGCCGATACCGATAATGATCGGGCGTAGTTGCGGGAGCGTCACGTTGCGAAGTTGCTGGACGTAGTCAGCACCGTCCACACGCGCTGCTTCGTACAGCTCGGGCGAGATGCTTTGCAACCCGGCCAGCAGAGTGATCATAAAAAACGGGTAGCCGGCCCAGATGTTTATCAGGATAACACAGGCCATCGCCCATCCTGGGGTCGCCAACCAAGGAAACTCCGTATGAATGACCCCGATAAGCCCCAGCAAGTAATTTATTACACCGTTCGGGTCTAAAAGAAGCCGCCACAGCAGGGCCACGATGACGGCTGTGAACATCCAGGGCAGGATGTATATTACACGAAAGACAGCCCTGGTCACCCTCCCAATGTTCTTCGAATTGAGCATCGTGGCGAACGCGAAGCCGAGCGTGATCTGAACGACGACACAAACGACTGTGAAGATCAGCGTATGTTCGACTGCGGACCAGAACGAGGCAGATGTCAGGACCGACGTGTAGTTCGAGAGCCCTACGAAGTGGGACTGCTGTACGAAGATAACATTATCGAGCACGGAGTACCGGATGAGTATGATTATAGGGACCCCGATCAGCGCCAGGAAGAGAACAACTACGGGCGCAATCATCAGGTACGGTTGTACCCGCCGCGCGGCTCGTGCGCGTTGGCGTTCGCGAGTGGCCCGCGTACCAGGTCCAAAGGTTGTCGTGTACCTTGCGGCATCAGTTGATAACGATGTCACGCCTTCTCCGTTGCTCCCAGGTCTGATGGCTAAAGGTCGAGGCCTCCGGCACCGCGTCGTGACCGCAGCGCCGGAGGGCTCGGGGGTTCAGTGAGCGCGACTAGGGCAGTACCTTCTGATCAGAAGACCTTCGTCCATTGCCCTTGGACCGTCTGCAACATGCTGGTGGCGGATATCTGCCCAGCGAAGAACTTCTGGAACTGGGTTACGAAGTCAGTCATCAACTGAGTAGATTGTGGTAGGCCGACAAATTCGTTCATTGGTACACGCGATTGGTACACGTCGAAGGCGGCCTTATAGTGCGGGTTCGCTCCGGTGAAGTCTGGGCTGGCCTGTGCGTTGCCAGGGAAGCCAGAGGCGTCAGTGGCAATCTGCGCATTTACGCTCTTGCTGCACAAGAACTCGACGAACTTCCATGCCTGCAGGGGGTGGGCAGACTTGGCGGACACGCCGATCCCCCACGAGGCCACCGTGATCCCTTGCTTCCCTTTGTACCCGTCCTCGACCGGTAGCGCTGAGACTTGGTACTTCAGGCTCGGCGCCCCGGTGGCGATCGCGGAGGAGTCGGCCATGGAGTCGATCATCATTCCGATCCGCCCATTGATGAAGTTCTCAACTTTGTCCGTCTCCACGACCGAGTCAGGGCCGGGGAACATCGCGCCATCCTTGTATACCTCTTTTAGCATGTTAACGACGGCCAGAACGGTCGGGTTGTCAGTCAGGTGTGGTTGCCCCTTTTTGAGCATGCTCCCACCAGAGGCCCATACCCACGACATGACGTCGTTCTGTGCACCGTTCGGGGGGTTCAAGGTAAGGGGAATGATCCATCCCCAGGTGGTTTTGCTTAGTTTGCTGAGGGCGACGGCATCGGAAATGAACTGGGCCCAGTCAGTAGGTGGGTGTGCTATGCCCGCCTTGGCCAGGAGCGCCGTGTTTGTGAAAAGGGGATATGCAAAGTTGACGAGGGGAATGTCATAGGTGTTGCCGTTTAGCTGGACCTGGCTTTTGAGGGTGCTCTGGTTGAAGCCGGTCTGCTTCATTTCGGAGGAGAGGTTCAGGAGGGCGCCCTCTTTGACGAGTGGGTTGACCCAGGAACCATCCAAGCCCACCACGTCGGCCATGGTCCCGGTTGCCGCTTGAGCGATGGTCTGGCTCTCCACCGTGGGGTAGGGGTTGGTGTCAAGAGTCACATGGATGCCGGGGTTTTGTTGTTCGAACTGGTTGACGAGGTTCTGCAACGAATTGTTGCCAGCCATCTGGGGCGCCCACCACTCGGAAAAGCTTAGGTTGACGGTGCTATCGGCGCTGGCAGCACCCGGCAAAAAGGCCACGGTGCTGGCGGTGGCTATGAGTGCAGTGGTAAGCCGCCTGCGCATCCGCTGGCGGTGTTGGTGAGCCGAAGTATGCATATTTGCCCTCCAGTGAAGTTCGGCAAGTACCGTGTAGTTGAACGGTATAGACGGTTGCTACCTTGGCTCGAGCGAGCCGAGGGATGAAGCGATAGATCGGTACGTAGGGTGAATGTTGTCCGCGTCCTTTCTCGCGGGTGGTATTTGGCCCTAGACAACTTGTTTGAGGCGTCCCGGGCATCGGGCGTGTGGAATTGTCACGCTGGCCGCAATCACTTGGTCTTTACCACTGCGTGCCTGTGAGCGGAGGTGCGTGAACGGCCGCGTGGGGGCTTGGTGCAGGTCATCCGGATAGCTCGTTGTTGCTGAAGGGGGCTTGTGCCCCGGTGCTGCGGTCTCGGATTGCCTCGGGTACCAACAGATCGACGCCGGACTCCGTGAGGGCCGCTCGGACCGCGGCGCTGGGGGCGGTCTCGGTTATGATTACGTCCGCGACCGATAACGGGCCTATATGAGCGAAAGCGGTCCGACCAAACTTTGACGAGTCAGCCAAGACTACGACGCGCTCGGCTCTTTCCATCATGTGCCGGATCGCACTGGACTCCCTGAGATCACCGCCAGTGAAGCCGCCTTCTTCAGATACGCCTCCGACGCCTATAAAGGCGAGGTCAGCGTGGAACACGTGTGTGCGTCCTCCCTGGGCGTCGGGAAGCTCGATGGGCCCGAGCGTGGCGAACGATCGCATCCGGAACTGTCCTCCCAGAATGTGCAGCTGGGAAACAGCGTCGGCCGGGATGTTGTCGGGAAGGTGCAGATTGTTGGTGACGACGGTCAGGTCCTTCTTACCCTTGAGGGCACGGGCCAGCGCCAAGGTGGTCGTGCCGCCGTTGATGATCAGCGTCTGGCGGTCGGAGACCAGGGTCGCCGCAAGTCGGCCGATGGCCGCCTTGGCATCGCTGTTCGCGCGCGTACGGGCCAGGAACGGTGGGTCGAAGCGGGCCAGCTCGTCGCGGCGCGCGACGCCGCCAAAGGATCTGACCAGGACGCCTTGTTGGTCAAGGTACTGCAGGTCCCGGCGCACGGTGTCCCCGGACACGTCGAGGGCTTCTGCCAAGACGCTGACCGTGGCGTGGCCGTGCTCCTCGACGAACTTCACCAGGTCGGCGCGTCGCCGAGCCGGGAGCCGCGAGCTGGCGGGCATTTTGCCCCGTTGACCTGGCATCAGCAACCCCCTGTCGTGTCGTCTTGACTGTGCCTGGGTATGCGGTTGTCTACGTGTTTGGACTCTAGCGCGCGCTTGCGGAGTGCGCAAGTCCGCGATAGTCTGCGGAAGTCTGCTTGCGCCGTGCCTTGGGCAGAGGAGGTAGCACCCGGGTTGCAGTCACAAGAGCCGGATCACGAGCCTGGCTGCCCACCAGGCGGGGACGACTTGGCGCTCAGAGATGCTGGGAGGTCGCCTTACCCCGGATTGCGAGGGGCTGGCACGATTGGCACACGGTACCCACGCGGGTGGCGGGCGTGCCGCTCGCCCCAGGTGGGGTTGTCCCCTGGCATCAGGGCCAACTCGAGGGGCGTTGACAGATCGTTGCCCTGTCCCTTGGTCGCGAAAGGAATGTCGACGGTTGAGGGGGCACTTGCCCTCGGCGTCGGCTCGCCCGCGGTTGGTATTGCGACCGCGACAGT
>Ga0335074_10016635_pt1 | contig 10360 bp, 10 predicted proteins | sample Lox_Sample_23_FD_206715 | JGI IMG/M metagenome (GOLD analysis project Ga0335074, IMG submission 206715) | Soil microbial communities from Loxahatchee National Wildlife Refuge, Florida, United States - Lox_Sample_2.3 | ecosystem: Environmental > Terrestrial > Soil > Wetlands | place: USA...
TGTTAATGCCGAGCAGCTGGTTGAACGTCTTGTCGTGATGGTTGTCCAGGGTCTCGAAACGGTAGCCGGCGGCGCTGGTGTTCAGCGTGGCGGCGCTGGCCGTCCCGGCGGCCAGGGCCACGGCCCCGCCGGCCAGCAGCCCGGACGCAACGGTGGCGGCCGCAATCCGGCGGGCGTTCCTCTTGATGTTCCTCATGATGGTCAATCCCCTTCGTTACTAGCCGGGACCAATCGGTTGTCCCGTTCGTCAATCAGGAAATGCGCTGGCTCTGGGCGAATCTCTGGGGGACTGGGGGAAACACGGGGTTTGCCCCGGGACCGTCGGCACCGGCCGGTAGGGTGGCCGTCGGCACTGGGGGATCCACTGGGGGGCAGGTCAGCACAGGGAGCCGGAAGTGAATGCGCGACAGCGGACGAACTGGGCGGGCAACATCGCCTTCGGCGCGCCGGACTTCTACCGCCCGGCCGCGGTGCCTGAGCTCCAGGCCCTGGTGGCCAAGGTCGGCCGGATCCGCGTGCTGGCCACCGGCCACGCGTTCAACGACCTGGCCGATTCGCCGGGCGCCCAGGTCAGCCTGGCCGGCCTGCCGCCGGAGGTTTCGGTCGACTCGGCCGCCCGGGTGGCCCGGGTCGCGGCCGGCCTGAGCTACGCCGAGGTGGCCGTCCGCCTGGACGCGCACGGCTTCGCCCTGCGCAACCTGGCCTCGCTGCCGCACATCTCGGTGGCCGGCGCCACCGCCACCGCCACCCACGGATCGGGCGCGGCCAACCAGAACCTGGCCGTCGCCGTAGCCGGCCTGACCCTGCTCACCGCCGGTGGCGACCTGCTCGAGCTGAGCCGCGGCGACGGCGCCTTCGACGGCGCCGTGGTCCACCTGGGCGCGCTCGGCGTCGTGGTCAGCCTGGTCCTGGACCTGGTCCCGTCCTTCGACGCCAGCCAGCGCGTCTACGAGAACCTCCCGCTGGCCGCCCTCGACGATCACTTCACCGACATCATGACCGCCGGCTACAGCGTCAGCCTGTTCACCGACTGGCAAGCCCCCCGCCTAACCCAAGTCTGGATCAAACAGCGCGCCGGAACCCCCGCCCCGCCGGCCAGCACCCCCACCCCGTCCGTCCCGCAGGCCGGCGCCCCCGCCTCATCCGTCACGCAGGCCGGCACCCCCACCCCGTCCGTCCCGCCGGCCGGCACCCCCGCCTCAGCCCCGCAGGCCGCCACCCCCGCCTCATCCGTCACGCAGGCCTCGTGGTTCACTGCGACCCCTGCCTCGGGCCCGCGCAACCCGGTGCCCGGCGCGTCGCCGGACGCCTGCACCGAGCAGCTCGGCGTGCCGGGCCGGTGGTACGAGCGGCTCCCGCACTTCCGGCCCGGCTTCAAGCCCAGCGCCGGCGACGAGCTCCAGTCCGAGTACCTGCTCCCGGTGGCCAGCGCCGTGCCCGCCCTGCACGCCCTGGACCAGATCCGGGACCGCATCGCGCCGGTCCTGCGCATCTGCGAGGTCCGCGCCATCGCCGCCGACCAGCTCTGGCTCAGCTCGTGCTACCGCCAGGACAGCGTGGCGTTCCACTTCACCTGGATCGCCGACACCGTCGCGGTGCTGCCCGTGGTCGGCCTGGTCGAACGCCAGCTCGGCCCGTTCGCCCCGCGCCCGCACTGGGGCAAGGTCTTCACCGCGACCCCGCAAGAGCTTGCCGCCCGCTACGACCGCCTGCCCGACTTCCTCAACCTCATGAACCGCTTCGACCCCTCCGGCAAGTTCCGTAACGCCTACACCGACCGCTACCTGACCGGTTAACCTCGTGGTCCGGCTGCCTGGCTCGTCAGCCCCGACCACGGCCGCTACGCTGAGGCCATGTCGCCCCGGGGGACGGCCGCGTACGACGGCCTGACCGACCTGCCTCCTCTGGTAACCAAAGCGGTGAACCTCGCCCGGCAAGAGGGCTTTGAGAACTCCTGCCGCCCAGAGCACGGCCGCCTGCTGTTCGCGCTGGCCAGCGGGGCCGAGACGATCGGCGAGACCGGCACCGGCTGCGGTGTCGGCCTGGCCTGGCTGGCCTCCGGCGCGAGGCCCGGCACCCGGCTGGTCAGCGTCGAGCTGGACCCCGAACGGGCCGCGGTCTCGGCCGAGCTGTTCAAGGGCCTGCCGCAGGTGAGCGTCATTCACGACGACTGGCGGGAGATCCAGCGAGAGGCCCCGTTCGACCTGCTCGTCCTGGACGGCGGCGGAGCCGGCAAGCAGGGCAGCGACCCTGCCGCCCCTGCCGCCCTGCTCCGCCCGGGCGGCACGCTCGTCATCGACGACCTGACCCCGGCAGCGGAGTGGCCGCCCACCTTCCAGGGCCAGGTCGACCTGGCCCGCCTGCACTGGCTCACCCACCCCGGCCTGCACGCCGCCGAGCTGCGCCTCGCCCCAGACCTAGCCACCCTGGTCGCCACCCGCCGCTGGCCGTCCGGCTGACCAATGCCCCCGCCGGCGGCCCCGCCATCTTCGACCCGGCCACTTCTGCCTCGCAGGCCGCACTGATTGCTATCCGCCTATGCTTCGCCGTCCCGGCTGGGATGCTGGCGCGGGGTGTGCGGCCGAGCTCCAGGACCGTGTGTCACTACCTCTTTGTGAACGAGGTAGCGACACACGATCGCAAATGTCGCTTGGCTTGTTGCGCCAGGCACAACAGCCTGGCTCTCGACCTCGGCATGAAAGTCTGAGCCAAGCGGCGTCAGCTGCCGTCGCGGAGGTTTTTCGGGGCGCCTGGCTGGAACGAGATGTGGTCGAAGGTGGCGGTGCAGCCTTGGCCCGTGGGGGACTGGGCCAGGAAACCGACCCGGACCAGCTCGGCCGGGTCCCCGCCGAGGGCGAAGTAGCGCAGCAGCCGCCACCAGGATCCGTCGGCCGAGGCGTGGAAGGCCCAGGCCGCGCCGGACCGGGTGATGCGCAGCCACAGGGTGTCGCCGTCTACCTCGAAGGAATTGCAGTCATCGGAGATGTCCTTGGTCACGACCGTGACGGCGGTCGGCCGGAGTTGCGGTGAGTACTCGAAGCACACCTTGGCCCAGTGCCGGTCGCGGGCGTGCAGCAGCAGGACACCCGCGTCGTACATGCTGGCGAACTCCACCCGGACCTGGGCCGCGAGGGTGAAGTCACCGCCCGGCGGCAGGCCCACGAAGCGGCCCGCGTCCGGAACCCCGGACTCCCAGGCGCCCGACGGATCGACGAACATGTCGGTTCCGGCCGCCGCGCTGAGGATCAGCGCCCCGTGCCGGACGTGGCAGCCCGGCGGCGGGCTCCCGGCGGGCTCCAGCGGGAACGGCAAACTGGGCAATTTCAGTGCGGTCACCTGGGTAGTTTGCCACGACATGCGGGCCCGGTGCGGTCCGCGGGAATGTCATCTCCCGTTGCTAGGCTCCCGGCATGCTTGATCACATCGGCCTGCAAGTACGGGACGTCGAAGCCTCGCTCGAGTTCTATCTGCGCACCTTTGCCGCCATCGGGATGCGCGAGGCGATGCGCTTCCCGTACGGCGACACCATCGTGGTCGGATTGTCCGATCCCGGCGGGGTGCCGGCCTTCTGGCTCGGCCCGCCGACGGGGGAGGAGACCAGGGAACTGCACATCGCCTTCACTGCTCCCGACCGGGCCGCCGTCGACGCCGTGCACCACGGCTGAACGGGACCGGGCATGCGCTTCGCCGTTGACGTGCCGAACTTCGGTGACTTCGCCGATCCCAGAGTGGTCGCCGACCTGGCCCGGCGGGCCGAGCAGGCCGGCTGGGACGCGCTGTTCGTCTGGGATCACGTCACGCATCGCAAGGAGCTGCGGCGGACGATCGCCGACCCGTGGGTGCTGCTGACCGCCGCGGCGCTGGCCACCGAGCGGATCCGGCTCGGCACGATGGTCACCCCGGTAGCGCGGCGGCGGGTGCCGAAACTGGCCCGCGAAGTGACCACGCTGGACCGGCTCACCGGCGGCCGGATGGTCCTGGGCGTGGGCCTGGGCGCCCCCATTTCCGACGAGTTCGGCAGCTTCGGCGAGCCAACCGACCCGAAGGTCCTGGCCGCCCGGCTGGACGAGGGCCTCACCGTGCTGAACCTGCTCTGGTCGGGCGAGCCGGTCACGTTCCACGGCGAGCACGTGGTCGTGGAGGATGTGGTGTTCCGGCCCACGCCGGTGCAGCGGCCGAGGGTCCCAATCTGGGTCGGCGGCGAGTGGCCGGCCCGGCCGCCGATGCGCCGCGCGGCCCGCTGGGACGGCGCGGTGCCGATCCTGCTGTCCGGCCCGCAGCGCCGGTCCCGGCTGCCGGATGCCGCGACGGTGCGCGAGATCCACGGCTTTGTCGCCGGCCAGCGGGCGGCCGCCGGCCTCGGCGGGGAGCCGTTCGACCTGGTCATGTCCGGCATGAGCTCGCCCGTTCCGGCCGCCGCGACCGACCTGGTCGGCCCGCTCGCTGCGGCGGGCGCGACCTGGTGGCGCGAATGCGGGTGGAATGACCCGGAACGAGCCGAGCCCATGCTGCGCCGGGTCGACCAGGGCCCGCCGCGGCTGGCCTGACCCTAGGCGCGCAGCCTGGCCCGGACCCGGGACCGCAACGCGGACCGGCGGCCGGGCGGACCCGAACGAGACCGGTGCGGCAGCAACCGCAGCGGCTTGCGCGTCGCGGCGGCGGCGGCCAGTGGCTCCCGGGGCTGGAGTTCGTTGCGCAGCCGGTCCACATGGGACAGGATCTCGCCGCGCAGCGGCCAGCCGTCCGGGCGTTCGGCCGGATTGGTGGCCAGCACGTCCGCCAGCCGGTCCTGCTGGCGCAGGGCCTCCTCCAGATGATCTTCCAGGACCAGCGACAAGGCCGGCTCGGCCGGTTCCTCCGGAGCCTCGGCGGACTCGGGATCGGCCTCGATCAGCTGGCCGTAGGCGTGCACGCTGGCGGCCAGTTCGGCGATGACGGCGGCCAGCCGGGCGCGGGTCTCGGTGTCCTTGACCGGGCTGTCCCCGCTGTCCAGCCGCGCGCTGTCGGCCACCGCGCGGGCCAGCACGCGCAGGTCCGTCGCGGCTCGTTCCAGCGTGTCCACGCCGTCGCGCAGGCCCGCGGCCGGATCGGGGTAACGCAGCCGCCGGGGGTTCAGCCGGACACTCTCCTCGGCCTGGCTGAGCGCGTCGTCCACCCGCTCGATCTCACCGCGCAGGGACCGGGTCCGGTCCAGCCACTCCGCGGCGCGGCGCGGGTCGACCTCGTCGGCCAGGCCGTCCGCCATCTGGCCGAGCAGGTCGGCCATCTGACGGCTCAGTTCGCCGATCGCGTCCTTGGCGGGCTGCACCCGCAGCGGCGCGAACAGCAGGCCCGCGGCCAGTCCGGCCGCGGCCCCGATCAGCGTCTCGGTGATCCTGCTGGTCGCGGCGGCGTGCGAGTCCACCGAGAAGATCAGCATCGCGCTGATCGGCACCTCGAGCGTTTCCTCGCGCAGCCGGAGTATCAGGCCGAGCACGAGCGTGCCCGCGATGAGCAGGCCGAGGACCCACCAGCTGAACGGGACGTAAGCCGATACCGCCACCGCGGCCAGTACGCCGACGGTAACGCCGATGACCCGCTGGACGGCGCTGCGGATGGTGTGGAACAGGGTCGCCTGCACCACCAGGAGCGCGGTCAGCGGGGCCAGTACGGACCGGACCGACCCGCCCGGCAGCTGGAGCGCCAGCAGGTAGGCGAATACGGCGGTCAGGGTCAACCGGATGACGTACACCGCGGCGGGCTGGGCCCGGCGGCGTACCAGCGTGAGCTGCTCAGCCTGGCGCCGCGCGACCGCCATGGCGGCCTCGCCGACGGTCTCGCTGGGCGCGGAGCGGAATGGGAAACCTTTCATGAGCAAACCAGGGTCACGTGGGCGGCGGGATGCGTTATAGCTTTTGTCAAGAGCAAAATCATCACTAGGGTCAACGCGCGTCCCGCACAGCTATTCCCCGGGGACCGTTCGGACGACCAGAGCCCGAGGTTATCCGTGCGAGTCGCCAGAACGCCCCGCGGAACCGGCCAGTACCGCCAGCGGGACCACCACCAGGCCCGCCAGCGCCCACGACAACCCGAACGCCCCGGCGATCAGCCCCACGGTCAGCGGCCCGAGCCCGCCCGCCAGCCCGGCCGCGCTGCTCAGCGTGACCGCGACCGAACTGCGCCCGGGCAGGCTCCCGTACAGCCGGGCCTGCAGCAGCGGGTACCACGTCGCGGTGGCCGCGCTCAGCAGGGCCAGGATGACCAGCTTGGCCACCGGGCCCGGCGCGAGCAGGAAGCCCGGGTACAGCAGCGCCGCGGCGACCGCGGTGGCCCGCAGCACGGTCAGGTCCGTCACCCGCTCCAGGACGATCACCAGGACCGCGTCCCCGGCCAGACCGGCCCCGAGCCGGATCGCGATGGCCAGCGCCGCGATGGTCGGCGCCAGGTGCACCACCTCCACCAGGTACAGCGCGAGGAACCCGGTGAACACGTCGACCAGCAGGTCGGCGACGTTGATCAGCAAGGCCCAGCGCAGTATGGACCAGTCCCGCAGCGCGGCCAGCACCATCCGCACCCGGTCCATGAACGCCAGGTCATCCTCCGGCTCTGACTCGGCGGCGACCGGTGCCGGATGAGGCTTGCGCAGGCAGGTGCCGAGCCAGGCCAGCGTGGCCACCCCGGCCAGGACCAGGTAGGCCGCGCGCCAGCTGCCCCCGCTGGCCAGCACGGCCACCAGCAGCAGCGGCCCGGCCACCGCACCGGTCATTCCGGCCACGTCCCAGCGCGCCATGAGCTGCGCCTGCCGGTCCGGGTCGGTGTCCATCAGCTCGGCCTGGGTCAGCGACACGAACGCGCCCGAGGCCAGGAACGCGGCCAGCAGCGCGACGAACGACCGCGAAGCGGCCACCGCGAGCAGGCTCGCGATGAAGACCAGGCCACCGCCGAGTACGGCCAGCCGGCGCCTACGGCCCTGGCCGTACAGGAGGGTGAGCGGAAGCTCGAGCGCTCCGCCCGCCAGCAGCGGCACCGAGGCCAGCACGCCGATCTGCCCGTAGCTCAGTCCCAGGTCATGACGGATGAGCGGCAGCGCGGCGCCCTTGGCGCCATCAACCAGCTCGTCGGCCAGTTCGACCGCGAGCGCGACCGCCAGGGCGGAGCAGGCAGGCTTTCAGCGTCAAGTGAAACCCATACCGGCATGCTATGTGTGACCGTGCGAAGACGCATCCCGGTATTCGACCCGCCAGACCAGGCGCAGCCCCGACCAGTCGTCGTCGATCGCGGCCACCTTGACGTCGACCAGCCCGATCGGCAGCGCGTCCTCGCGGATGGCGTTGTCGGTGATGTCGCTGCGGTGCCCGGCCGCCCGGCGCGGCCAGGCCACCCACAGCGCCCCGGCCGGGTAGATGCGCCGGGCGAGCCCGCCGAGCTCATCGGCGATCGCGTCCCGCGCGCCGAAGAACGCGATGATCACGTCGGCCGGGCCGTCCGGGCCCGCGTCGGTCAGCCCCTCCGGCGGGTCGGCGAGATCCCAGCCCGGCGGGGGATGGTGCAGGTGAACCCGCTGCCCCGCCCGCAGACCCAGCTTGACCGCCTGCGGCCGGCCCGCGCGCCCAGAAGAACCACCAGCAGGAGAACCACCAGCAGGAGAACCAGGAGACACGAGCCCGACTGGATATCACACGGGAGCCCGCTCGCGCAAGGGTGCTATCCACCCGCCCGGAAGGGGGTTACGCGTCCGGGCCGAAACGGGTGCTAACCGGCCTGCCGCGGCCCCGGTTCTCGCGGCAGGATACTCAGTATGCTACTCGTTAGAGTCACCCGATGAGCGTCCGTCACGCCCTGCTCGCGCTGCTCAGCGAGGGTCCCAAGTACGGCCTTCAGCTGCGCGAGGAGTTCGAGGCCAGGACGGGAGAGGTCTGGCCGCTGAACGTCGGCCAGGTCTACACCACGCTGCAGCGGCTGGAGCGGGACGGGCTCGTCGAGTCCGACGACGCCGCCCAGGACGGGCCGCAGAAGAGGTTCCGGATCACCGCCGCAGGCGGCCGGGAACTCGCCGGCTGGCTGCGCACACCGCCCGACCTGTCCGCCCCGCCGCGGGACGAGCTGGTCATCAAGATCCTGGTGGCCATGCGCGTGCCCGGCACCGACGTGCACGAGGTGATCCAGGTCCACCGCCGGTACCTGGTCGAGCTGATGCAGCAGTGGACCCGGGTCAAGGAAGCCGAGGCCGAATCGGACCTCAGCCTGGCCCTGGTCGTGGACGCGGAGCTGTTCCGCCTCGATGCGGCCGTCCGCTGGCTGGACGCCGCCGACGGCCGCCTCAAGCGAGCCGCGGCCAGCCCGGCAACAGGCCCGGCAACAGGCCCGGCAACAGGCCCGGCGGCAGCGGCAGCGGCGAGTCCGGCGGCAACGAACAAACAACCCAAGCAGAACAAGGAGACGGGGGTATCGCGATGAGCGTCCTCGAGATGCGGCATGTGTCGCGGAGTTACGGTCAGGGCGCGGCCGAGGTGCACGCGCTGATAGACGTGAACCTGTCCGTGGAGGCGGGTCAGATGGTCGCGGTGATGGGGCCGAGCGGTTCGGGGAAGTCGACGCTGCTGACCATCGCCGGGAGCCTGGAGGAGCCGACCAGCGGTGAGGTGCTGATCAACGGCATCCCCCTGACCGAGATGTCGCGCAACGCCAAGGCCCAGCTGCGACGCCGGTACATCGGCTACGTGTTCCAGGACTTCAACCTGCTGCCCGGGCTGACCGCGGCGGAGAACGTGGCCCTGCCGCTGGAGCTGGACGGGACCTCGGCCCGCAAGGCCCGGCTGGCCGGGCTGAAGGCCCTGGACGAGCTGGGCCTCGGCGAGCGGGCCGGGAACTTCCCCGACCAGCTGTCCGGCGGGGAGCGGCAGCGGGTGGCGATCGCCCGGGCCGTGGTCGGCGACCGGCGGCTGCTGCTGGCCGACGAGCCGTCCGGGGCCCTCGACAGCACGAACGGCGAGGCGGTCATGCGCCTGATCCACGCCGCGTGCAAGCGGGGCGTGGCCGCGGTGGTGGTGACGCACGACGCCCAGCTGGCCTCCTGGGCCGACCGGGTGGTGTTCCTGCGGGACGGCCGGGTGACCGACCAGACCATGCCCGCGCCGGGCCCCGAGTCGCTGCTCACGCCGGGGTCAGGCCAGTGAGCGCCGGGGTGCTCGACCGCCCGGCTCAGGCGGGGACCAGGAACGGGGGCGTCCCCGCCCGCCGCGCGGTGATCCGCTGGGCGTGGCGCATGTTCCGCCGCGAATGGCGCCAGCAACTGCTGGTCCTGGCGCTCATCGTGGTGGCGCTGGCCGCCACCGTCATCGGGGCGGCGGTGGCCACCAACACGCCGCCCCCAGCCGGCGCGGGCTTCGGCACCGCGCAGGACATGGCCACGTACCCGAGCCCCGACCCGCATCTGGCCAGCCAGATCGCCGCTCTCCAGCAACGCTTCGGCCGCGTCGACGTGATCGAGAACCAGACCATCGCCATTCCCGGCTCGATCGCCACCTACGACCTGCGCGCCCAGAACCCGGACGGCCCGTTCGGCCAGCCGATGCTCTCCCTGGTCTCCGGGCATTACCCGGTCGGCCCGGGCCAGGTGGCCGTGACCTCTGGCCTGGCCTCCACCCTCGGCCTCAAGATCGGCGACGTGTGGCACCAGGGCGGGAAGGCCCGCCAGGTCACGGGCATCGTGCAGAACCCGCAAAGCCTGCTGGACGAGTTCGCCCTGGTCGTGCCCGGCCAGGTCACCGCGCCGACCCAGGTCACTGTCCTGTTCGACGCGCCAGGAGTATCCGCGTCCTCTCTCGGCCCGAACGTCGAGAGCCGGCAGTCGGCGGCGGCCAGCAACCCGCTCAACCCCGAGACCATCGTGCTCGGGCTGGCCACGGTCGGCATGCTGCTCATCGCCCTGGTCGCCGTGGGAGGCTTCACGGTGCTGGCCCAGCGCCGGCTGCGCTCGCTCGGGATGCTGGGCGCCCTGGGCGCCACCGACAGCAACATCCGTCTCGTGGTCCGGGTCAACGGCGTCCTGGTGGGGGTGGTCGGCGCGCTGGCCGGGACAGTCCTGGGCCTGGCCGTCTGGCTGGCCTACCGGCCGAGGCTGGAATCCAGTGCCCACCATCTGATCGGCGCGTTCCAGCTGCCGTGGGTCGTGATCGGCCCGGCGATAGGACTGGCCGTGGTGGCCACGTACTTCGCCGCCGCGCGCCCGGCGCGCTCGATCACCAGGATCCCTGTCGTCGCCGCCCTGTCCGGCCGGCCTGCTCCGCCGAAGCAGGTACACCGCTCCGCGCTGCCCGGCGTCGTCCTCCTGGTCATCGCCGCGGCCTTGCTGTCGTACTCCGGCAAGAGCGCTGACGGC
>Ga0335074_10016636_pt1 | contig 10359 bp, 9 predicted proteins | sample Lox_Sample_23_FD_206715 | JGI IMG/M metagenome (GOLD analysis project Ga0335074, IMG submission 206715) | Soil microbial communities from Loxahatchee National Wildlife Refuge, Florida, United States - Lox_Sample_2.3 | ecosystem: Environmental > Terrestrial > Soil > Wetlands | place: USA: Florida...
GATGGTCACGGTCGCGGCATTGACCGGGATGCGCACCCCGGTCACGAGTGCCCCGGTGACCAGGCCGAAGGCGATCGCGCTGACCAGAAGCCCGGCGAAGCCGAGCCGGCTCAGCCCCAGCGTGACGTGATTGCGGATCATGTCCTGCACGCCGTTGATCAGCGGCACCCCGGGCACCAGGATCATCGCGGGCGTCACCAGGCAGAGGGCGGCGGTGTGGCTGGCGCCGAGCCGCACCCCCGCCCCGCCGATCAGCCCGCCGAGCAGCGCCGCCGTGAAGGCGACCAGCACCGGATTGGCACCGCGGCCGCCGAGCGCCAGGCGCAGCCAGGTGCTGACAATCCCGGCCAGACCGGCGACCAGGAAGGCGCCCCAGTCGCCGCCGAACAGCCGGCTCAGACTTGCCGCGGTGCCGCCCAATGCCAGCGCGACGAGCCAGCGCGGATAGGCCGGCGGGTGGTGCTCGATCGCATCCAGCCGGTCGCTCAACGCCGCCAGCGTCAGTCGCCCCTGCTCCGCCTCCTCGAGCACGGTCTTGGCGGCGGCGACCGTGCCCATGCCGATATTGATGCCGGGCAGGCGATGGCTGACCTTGGTGCGGAAATGCTCGCCCAGGGTGATGGTGGCGAGCAGCGCCTCATAGCCGACCATGAGGTTCGCCTCGCAGCCGAAGGCAGCCGCGAGCCGGCCGACCGCTTCCTGCACCGCATCGGTCTCGGCGCCGTTTGCCAGCAGCAGCCGGCCAAGCAGCAGCGCGAGATGCGCGACCTCGTCGACCTGCGCGGGCGAGATGGTCGGGCCGGTCACGCGCCGGATGCGGCGCCAGCCACCTTATTGCGCGGTTGCGACATAGGGGCGGACCATCTTCGACGGATCGACGATCCGGTCGAACTCCTCCGCCGAGACGAAGCCGAGCTCGAGTGCCGCCTGGCGCAGGGTCGAATCGTGCTCCGCCGCGTGATGCGCGATCCTGGAGGCCTTGTCGTAGCCGATCACCGGTGCCAGCGCCGTCACCAGCATCAGCGAGCGCTCGACGTATTCGTGGATCCGCTTCTCGTTCGGCCGCGTGCCCTCGATCAGGTATTTGCGGAAATTGTGGCAACCGTCGGTCATCAGCGCGACCGATTGCATGATCCCATTGATCATGAGCGGCTTGTAGACGTTCATCTCGAGATAGCCGCCGGCGCCGCCGAAGCCGACGGCAACGTCGTTCGCCATCACCTGCACCGCGAGCATGGTCAGGGCCTCGGCCTGGGTCGGGTTGACCTTGCCCGGCATGATCGAGGAGCCCGGCTCGTTTTCCGGGATCAGCAACTCGGCGAAGCCGGCGCGCGGGCCGCAGGACAGCAGCCTGATGTCGTTGGCGATCTTGTACAGCGACACGGCGAGCGTGCGCAGCGTACCGGAGAGCTGCACCAGCGCGTCATGCGCGCCCTGCACCGTGAACTTGTTCGGCGCGCTGACGAACGGCAGGCCGGTGAGCTTGGCGATCTCCGCCGCCGCCGCCTCGGCGAAGCCCGGCGCCGCATTGATCCCGGTGCCGACGGCGGTGCCGCCAAGCGCCAGGTCGTACACGCCGCCGAGTGCCGCCTGCAGCCGCGCCAGATCATCCGCCAGCATCCCGGCATAGCCGGACCATTCCTGCCCGAGCGTGATCGGCGTCGCATCCTGCATGTGGGTGCGGCCGATCTTGACGATGTCGCGCCACGCCTCCGCCTTCGTGGCGATCGCGTCGTGCAGCGCCTGCACCGAGGGGATCAGCCGCTGCGTCACTCCGACCGCGGCGGCGATGTACATCGTCGCGGGGAAGCTGTCGTTCGACGATTGCGACATGTTGACGTGATCGTTCGGATGCACCGGCTGCTTGCTGCCGAGCGGCGTGCCAGCCAACTGACAGGCACGGTTGGAGAACACCTCGTTGACGTTCATGTTGAACTGCGTGCCACTGCCAGTCATCCAGACATGCAGCGGGAACATGTCCTGGTGCTGGCCGGCGAGAATCTCGTCCGCAACCTGCACGATCAACGCATGACGTTTGTCGTCGAGCCGGCCGCCAGCATGGTTGGCATTCGCCGCCGCCTTCTTCAGGATGGCGTAGGCGGCGATCATCTCGCGCGGCATGAGGTCATGGCCGATGCTGAAATGCTCGAGCGAGCGCTGCGTCTGCGCGCCCCAGAGCCGATCGGCGGGGACCTGCACCTCGCCCATGCTGTCGGTCTCGGTGCGGAACTCGGGCATCCGGCGATCTCCCTGACACTGATCGCGCCGGGGGCGTCGCGCACCCCGGCGTGTGGGGGTCAGTCTACGGGAGGGCCCGGCCGCTCGCCAGGGGCGGCAGGAGGAGAGGGCCCCGGGCTGCCCTGAGTGTCGCGCCGTCCCGTCCTACGCCGCCTCGGCCGCGTGGTGATGCCCGGCCATGTAGCGGCCGATCTCCATCCGGTCGGCCGTCGCCGCCGGCGTCTCGTGCACGAAGCGGCCCTCGGACATCACCACGATCCGATCGGCGAGCTCCAGCAGCTCGTCCAGATCCTCGCTGACCAGCAGCACCGCCGTGCCGCGCTGTCGGGCGGCCAGGATCTGCGCGTGAATGTCCGCGACCGCGGCGAAATCGAGCCCGAACACCGGGTTCGCCACGATCAGCACGTCCGCCGGCGCGCCAAGCTCGCGCGCCAGCACCGCGCGCTGCACGTTGCCGCCCGAAAGCGTCGCGATCGGCGCGTCCTCGGAGGCGGTGCGCACGTGATAGCGCGCGATCAGCCCGCGCGCCGCCTCGCGCATCCGCCCGGGCCGCAGCCAGGCGCCACGCGCCACCGGCGGCCGGTCGAAGCTGCGGAACGCCATGTTCTCGGCGACGCTCATCCGCCCGACACAGGCATTGCGCAGCGGTTCCTCCGGCAGCAGCGCCACCTTGTGCCGGGCGATCTCGGCGCGGGTCGCGCGATAGGCCACGCCGTGGACCATCACCGTCCCGGCCAGGGCGCGGCGCTGCCCGGCCAGCACCTGTACCAGCTCCGCCTGGCCATTGCCGGAAACACCTGCGACGCCGACGATCTCGCCGCCGGCGACGCGCAGGGCGAGGTCGGCGATCGCCATCTCGCCGGCATCGTTGCGCGCGCCGAGGCCACGCAGTTCCAGCCGTACCTCGCCGCGATGCGCATCGGTGCGCGGCGCCGGCTCGGCGAGACCGGCATCGCCCACCATCATCGAAGCCATGGTGTTGACCGTCAGGTCGGCGACCGCACCGCCGCCCTCCACCCGCCCGCGGCGCAGCACCGTGACGCGATCGGCGAAGGCCAGCACCTCGCGGAATTTGTGCGTGATGATCAGAACCGTGATGCGCTGCGCGCGCGCCATGTCGCGGATCAGCCCGAGCACCTCATCCGCCTCGTTCGGCGTCAGCACCGAGGTCGGCTCATCCAGGATCAGGAATCGCGATTCGAGGTAGAGCTGCTTGATGATCTCGGCCTTCTGCTTCTCGCCGGCGGAGAGCGCCGCGACCGCCACGTCGAGCGGCACGCGGAACGGCATGGTCGCGAGGAACTGCGCCAGCCGCGCCCGCTCCGTCCGCCAGTCGATGCGCCCGGCGGCGACCCGCCGCGCCATCACCAGATTCTCGAGCACGGTCAGGGACGGCACCAGCGTGAAGTGCTGGTAGACCATGCCGATGCCGGCTTCCTGCGCCTCGCGCGGGCTGCGCGGGCTGACCTCCCGCCCATCCAGCAGCACCGCGCCCTCATCCGGCCGGTAGAAGCCCATGATGCACTTGACCAGCGTCGACTTGCCGGCGCCGTTCTCGCCGAGCAGCGCGTGCACCGAGCCGGCGGCCACGCGCAGTGACGCGTCCGCGAGCGCCGTGACCGCGCCGAAGCGCTTGGTCATGGCGACCACCTCGAGCGACGGTGCGGTCACGCCGGAACTCATGCCAGCGCTTCGATCAGATCGCTGCTGCGCGCCACGGCGCCGAACACGCCGCCCTGCATCTTCACCATGCGGATCGCGTGCAGGTGGTTGGCGGCGTCGGTGGCACCACAGCAATCCTCCAGCAGCAGGCATTCGAAGCCGCGATCATTGGCCTCGCGCATGGTGGTATGCACGCACACATCGGTCGTGATGCCGGTCAGCACGATGTTGCGGATGCCGCGCACCCGCAGCATCAGCTCGAGATCGGTGGCGCAGAACGAGCCCTTGCCCGGCTTGTCGATCACCGGCTCACCCGGTGCCGGCGCCAGCTCCGGGATGATCTCCCAACCCGGCTCGCCGCGCACCAGGATGCGCCCGCACGGGCCGGGATCGCCGATGCCGGCGCCGATCTGCCGCGACCGCCAGCGCTTGTTCTGCGGCAGGTCGGAGAGATCGGGTCGATGTCCCTCGCGCGTGTGCAGGATATGGAAGCCGCGCGCCCGCAGCGTCGCGAGCACCGCGGCGATTGGCGCGATCGGTGCGCGGGTCAGCGAAATGTCGTAGCCCATGCGATCGACATAGCCGCCGATGCCACAGAAATCGGTCTGCATGTCGATGACGATGAGCGCCGTGTCGGCGGCCGACCAGCGCCCGTCGAACGGCCAGGGATAGGGGTCGGCGGCGACGCTGCGCGCCGCGATCGAGGGTTGCGCGTCCATGTCGCCTATTCCGCCGCCTCCCGGAACCGGCGTGCCGGCGGCGGGAAGCCGCAGGACGTGCCGTCGGTAACCTGCACCTCGTCCTCCCAGGGCAGGCGATAGCGCCCCGCCACCAGATCGCGCATGTAGGTGTAAGGGCAGTCCTGCGCCCCGCCGGCGACCGCGACATAGCCACGATGGCCGAACTGGTAGATGTTGTTCTCGACGCTCCAGACGCGGCGCGCCTCGCGCACCAGGTCGGGGCGGAGCTCGGCGGTGACGATCTCGTCCGGCATCGGCCCGCCCTCGGCGAGAATAGTGCCGTCGAAATTGCAGATCATCGCCTCGCCCATCGAGGTGAAGGTGCCGTCCGTGCCACACATGCATACGCTCGCGGTCGCCATCAGGTTGCAGAAGGCGTTGGCCTGGTTGGTGATGCGCCAGGCGTGCCGGATCGGCGCGGTGTAGCCGGCGGTGCGCAGCATGATCTCGGCACCCTTGTAGGCCGCCTCGCGCGCCATCTCCGGAAACATGCCGTCATGGCAGATGATCAGCCCGAGCTTCGACCCGTTCGGTCCGTCGCAGACCGGAATGCCGAGATCGCCCGGCTCCCACGGCTCGACCGGCACCCAGGGATGCAGCTTGCGATAGGTGAGCCGCACCTCGCCCGCATCGTCCATGATCAGCCCGACATTGTACGGGTTGCCGTGCGGGTTCGCCTCCATCACCGAAAAGCAGCCCCAGATCCGGTGCTCGCGGCAGGCGGACCGGAACGCCGCCACTTCCGGCCCGTCCAGCCGGCACATGATCGCCGGGTTGGTGTCCATCGACAGGCCGTGCAGCGCGTATTCCGGGAACACGACCAGGTCCATCGACGGCATGCCGCGCCGCGCGGTCGCGACCATCTCGCAGATGCGTCGTGTCTGCCGTGCCAGATCCGCCGGCGTCGCAACCACCGGAAGCTGCAACTGCACCATCCCGACGACGACGCCGTTCGGCGATCGGTTCAGCCCGCCCAGGCCACTCATGTGAGGCCGCTCATGTGCGATCGCTCATGCCGCGCGCTCCTTTACCGCGTGATGGACAGCTCGCCGGGCGCCCCTTGCAGCGCGCGATCCGGCGAGCAGGCGAGAATCATGATCAGAAGCGTCAGGATGTACGGCGCCGCGTTGAACAGGTAGTAGAAGCCGGACACGCCGACCGATTGCAGCGCCGGTCCGAGTGCGCCGGCGGCGCCGAACAGCAGCGACGCCCAGAGACAGGCGATCGGGTTCCAGCGGGCGAAGATCACCAGCGCGACCGCGGTGATGCCCTGGCCGCTCGACAGTCCCTCGTTCCAGCTCCCCGGGTAGTACAGCGACAGGAACGACCCGCCGATCCCCGCCATCGCGCCGCCGAACGTGGTGGCGAACAGCCGCACCCGCAGTGGCGACACGCCCATCGCCCGCGCCGCATCGGAACTGTCGCCCGCCATGCGCAGCGTCAGCCCCATGCCGGTGTTGCGCAGCATCCAGAGCAGCAGCGGCGCCATCGCGACGCCGACGAAGAACAGCGCATTGACCTGCAGCGCGGCGCGCACCTGCGGGATCGCGCTCCACCAGCCGAGGCCGATCGAGGGCAGGTCGAGCGCCTTCGGCTGCACGAACGGCTTGCCGAGGAAGAACGCCAACCCCGTGCCGAACAGCATCAGCGCGATCCCGACTGCAATATCGTTCACCCGCGGCAGCGAACAGACCGCGGCGTGCAGCACGCCGAACGCGCCGCCCACCACCGCGGCGGCCAGCACGCCGAGCCAGGGCGAGCCGGTCAGGTAGTCGACCGCGAAGCCGCTCATCGCCCCCATCACCAGCGTGCCCTCGAGGCCGAGATTGATGCGGCCGCTGGTTTCGGTCACCAGCTCGCCGAGGCTGACGAACAGGAACGGGGTCGAGACGCGGATCGCCCCGGCCAGCATCGCCAGCGGCACGCCCCACCAGCCGAGCGCATGCGCGGTCATGCCGGGCCGATCCCGGTCGGGTCGACGCCCGGCTTGGCGGCGCGCGGCGCGCCCGGCAGGATGCGCAGGCGGGGGATCGGCAGCAGCAACCGCCCGCGCAGCGATTCCGAGGCGAGCAGGATCAGGAACAGCAGCCCGCGCAGCACCGGGATCGTCGCATCCGACAGGCCGAGCCGCTGCTGCAGCAGCCCGTCCGCCGCATCGATGCCGCCGATCAGAACGGAGACCGGGATGATGGCGAGCGGGTTCTGCCGCGCCAGGAAGGCGACGAGGATGCCGGTATAGCCATAACCCGCCGCGAGATCGGCGCTGGCAGCGCCCTGCACCGCCGCGACTTCGATCATGCCGGCGAGACCGGCCGCGGCGCCGCCGAGGAACGTCACGATCAGGATCAGCCGCCCGACCGGCAGGCCGGCGACGCGCCCGGCCCGCGCGTTGCCGCCGACGATGCGCGCGGCGAAGCCGAGCGTGGTGCGGAAGATCAGGATCCAGGCGAGGACGCAGAACACCAGCCCGGCGATCAGCCCGACATGGATCGAGGTGCCGGGGATGTTGCCCAGCATGATGGCATCGGGCAGCGTCGGCGTCGCCGGGCGGTTGAGGCTGGTCGGATCGCGCAGCGGCCCCTCGACCAGCTGGTTCATCACCGCGATCGAGATATACGCGATCAGCAGCGAGGAGATCGTCTCGTTGACGCCGCGCCAGTGGCGCAACGCGCCGCAGCCGGCGATCAGCCCGCCGCCGACCAGGATGCCGGCGACCGCCATGGCGAGATCGACCAGCAGCGGCGGCACGCCGGCGGCGGCGAGCGGCAGCCCGGCCGCGACCGCGGCGAGCCCGCCCAGCACGAACGCGCCCTCCGCCCCGATGATCACCAGGCCGAGTTGTGCGGGCAGCGCCATGCAGAGTGCCGTGAGCAGCAGCGGTGCCGCGCGCGTCAGCGTGTTCTGCCAGGAGAACCAGGTGCCGAAGCCGCCGAGCCAGATCAGCCCGTAGGCCTGGAACGGATCGGCGCCGGCGGCGGCGAGGAAGCCGGCGAACAGCACCAGGGTCGCGAGAATCGCCAGCAGCGGCGGCAGCACGCCGTCCGCGGCGCGGGCCAGCCTGATCCTGGTGTCCATCCGCCGGTCCGGCTCAGCTCGTGCTGCCGGAGACACCCGCGACCAGGTAGTTCATGCTCTCGAGTGCGACGTCGCGCTCGCCCATCGTAGTACCGGCCGGGATCACGATCTTGCCCTTGTTGTCCTTCAGCGGCCCCTTGAAGATCACGACGTCGCCGGCGGTGAACTTCGCGCGCACCGCATCGGCCTGCTTGCGCGCCGCATCCGGGACGATCGCGTTGTAGGCGGAGTTGCGCACGAACCCGTCCTTGAACCCGCCGCGGATCATGTTCGGCAGCGTCTTGCCCGCCATGATCGCGGTGACGAAGTCCGGATAGACGTGCGGCCAGTTCCATTCGGCGCCGGTCAGGTAGCCTTTCGGCGCCAGCACGGCCTGGTTGGTGTGATAGCCGCAGGTGAAGAGGCCGCGCTTCTCCGCCGTCTCCATCACCACTTTCGGGCTGTCGACATGGCAGGTGATGACGTCGACGCCCTGATCGGCGAGGCTGTTGGTCGCCTCCGCCTCGCGCACCGGCATGAACCAGTCGCCGGTGAAGATCACCTGGGTGGTGATCGAGGGATCGACGGATTGCGCGGCGAGCGTGAAGGCGTTGATGTTGCGCAGCACCTGCGGGATCGGCTTGGCGGCGATGAAGCCGAATTTCTTCGTCTTGGTCATGTGCCCGGCGACGATGCCGGAGACGTAGACAGCCTCGTCGATATAGCCGAAATAGCTGTGCGCGTTGGTCGGCTCGCCGGCCTTCCACAGCCCACCGCAATGCATGAAGGTGACTTTCTTGTTCGCCTTCGCCGCCTTCAGCACGTAGGGGTCGAAATAGCCGAACGAGGTCGGGAACAGCAGCGTCGCCCCGTCCAGGTTGATCATGCTGCCCATCGTGTTGGCGACGGCGACGGTCTCCGGCACCTTCGCCTGCTGCACGACGGACACGCCGGGCATGGCCCGGACGGCTTTGGCGCCCTCGGCATGCGCCTGGTTGTAGCCGTAATCGGTCTCGGACCCGACATAGATGAAGCCGACGGTGAGCTTGCCGGCGGCGCGGGCCGCGCCGGTGCCGATCGCCGCCCCGGCCAGTCCGGCCGCGGCTCCCTGCAAGACGCGCCGCCGCCCGATGCCCTGGCCGATCGACATGCTTCTGACCCTCTTCCCCGGTGCTGGTTGCGCGCGCTGCGCGACACGACGGGAGGGGCGTATCAAGAAGCGTGCCATGCGGCGGCGTCGGCGTAGCCGGCGGTCCGGCGCCCATTCTGCCCAAGGGCGCGGCAGAATGACCGCGGGTTGGACAGCCCCGCCTCAACCGCCCGGCGCGGAAGGGCGCCCCTGCCGTCAGCGTCGCGCGAGGGCCACGACGTAGACGCACGGAACGGCATCCGACGGATTGCGAAACGCGCAGTCCAGCGGAGGCCCGAGCGCGAGGCAGTCGCCAGCGGCCAGGAAGTGCTCGACCTCGCCCTCGCGAAACAGCAGGTCGCCTGCGAGCACCCAGACGCACTGGCCGCGCAGATGCGCATAGGCCGCGGCCGGATAGGCGACGTGCGCCTTGGGCGGCAGCTCGACCTGCACCAGTTCCGGCTCCGCCCCGGGCGGCGAGACCGCGCGGCGGATGTAGCCGGTCGCCGGGTCGCGCCAGAGCGGCTGCGCGCTACCGCGCATGATGCGTCCGGCGGCGGCCGCATCGCCCTCGGCCCGCGCCAGCAGCGTCGACATCGTGAGCCCGAAGGCGCCCGACAGGCGCCCGAGCAACGCCGCCGTGGGACTGGCCTCGCCACGCTCGGCCTTGCTGATCCCGGCGCGGCTGACGCCGGAGCGGGCGGCGAGATCGGATAGCGACCAGCCGCGGGCCTCGCGCTCGGCGCGCAGGCGGGCGGCCAGTCCGCGCTCCAGCGCCGTCACGACAGTCGCGTCTTGGATAGTGGACATGACGTCACTATAGTGGACAGCCTGCACCGTCTCCAGCCCCACCCCTGCCCAGGAGTGTCAATGCCCGCAGCCGTGCGCGACGCAACCGAAGCCGACCTCGCGGGCATCCTGGCGATCTACAACGAGGTCATCCGCACCTCCGCCGCCGTCTACACGGAGCAGGAGGCGACGTTCGAGGATCGCAAAGCCTGGTTCGCGCAGCGCACCGGCCAAGGCTATCCGGTGCTGGTTGCGCATGATCCCGCGGACGGCTCGGTCCTGGGCTTTGCCACGTTCGGCGACTTTCGGCCCTGGCCAGGCTATCGGCACACCGTCGAGCACTCGGTCTACATTCGCGCCGATGCGCGCGGCCGTGGACTGGGCACGGCGCTGATGGAGCCTTTGCTCCGCCGGGCGGCGTCGCTCGGCAAGCACGTCATGGTGGCCGGGATCGACGCGGCCAATCCCGCCTCGATCCGCCTGCACGAGTGGCTCGGCTTCGAGCGCGTCGGCATGCTGCGCGAGGTCGGGATGAAATTCGGACACTGGCTCGACCTGGTGTTCATGCAGCGCTTCCTCGATGCACCGCATCGAGATGCGCCCGTGCGCGCGGACGAAGCGAAGCGTTAGCGGTGGACGCGGGGCCCTTTCCGTCAGCGTCGGCGACGATCGGACACAATGGGGGTCCGCCGCTGGTGGAACCGGACCCGAACGCCTCGTGGCGCCTGTGGTGCTGGCGACGCGCCC
>Ga0335074_10016639_pt1 | contig 10358 bp, 7 predicted proteins | sample Lox_Sample_23_FD_206715 | JGI IMG/M metagenome (GOLD analysis project Ga0335074, IMG submission 206715) | Soil microbial communities from Loxahatchee National Wildlife Refuge, Florida, United States - Lox_Sample_2.3 | ecosystem: Environmental > Terrestrial > Soil > Wetlands | place: USA: Florida...
GGAAGCCGCAGCCGCTCTATTTCAACTTTCACACCGCGCAGGTGACGGTGAGCTATTCGCCGGATGTGTTCGGGCTCAACCGGCGCCAGGTCGAATCGCTCGAGGCGCAGGCCGCGGTTCAACAATGCGAGCTCGAGGCGGCCTACATCACGCTGGCCGCGAATGTCGTCGCCGCGGCGATCCAGGAAGTGTCGGTTCGCACCCAGATCGCGGCGGTCAACGAGATCATCGCCGTCAACCAGAAGGGGCTCGATCTGTTGCATACGCAGCAAAGATCAGGCTACGCGATGGGGATCGACGTTGCGGCGCAGGACGCGGCGTTGGCTGCGGCGAAAGCGATGCTGCCGCCGCTGCAAAGCCAACTGGAGCAGACGCGGGATTTGATCCGCGCCCTGGTCGGCAATCTGCCGAACGAGGATGTCGAGCAGAAATTCGAGCTGACATCGCTGCACATGCCGAGCGACCTGCCTGTCAGCATTCCCTCGAAGCTGGTCGCGCAGCGGCCGGACGTCGCCGCTGCCGAGGAGCAGTTGCGTTCAGCCAACGCCCAGGTCGGGGTCGCGGTCGCGAACCGCCTGCCGATTATCAACATCACCGGCGCCGCCGGCGGCACCGCGACCGAATTCACCCAGATGTTCGGGCCGGGCGGACCGTTCTGGAACATTATCGGCTCGGTCACGCAGACCGTTTTCGACGGCGGCACGCTGCTGCATCGCGAGCGGGCGGCTGACCAGGCACTTTACCAAGCGGCGGCACAATATCGCAGCACCGTCATCGCCGCCTACCAGAACGTCGCCGACACGCTGCACGCGCTGGTGTCGGATGCCGACGAGTTGGCGGCGGCGACCGAGGCCGAGAAGGCCGCGAAGAAAACGCTCGACCTGACGCAGGTGCAAATGTCGCGTGGCTATGTCAACTACCTGATTTTGATGAGCGCCGAGCAGGCCTACGAGCAGTCGCTGATCGCTCTCGTCCAGGCGCAGGCGACCCGGTTCGGCGACACCGCCGCGTTGTTTCAGTCGCTTGGCGGCGGCTGGTGGAACCGCAAGAGCGACATCGCCGATGCGAGTGCTAGCGGTGACAGCAAGCCGCTTTCTTTGATCAAGGCGCCATGACGGACGGCATCGTGCGGTGCCGTCCTGGCGTGTGCGGTCGGATCAAACAAATATCTTTATGACGAGGCTCGCTCCGGAAAGGATCAGCAGGACCAGGACCGCGCGCCGGAAATTGTGGTCGCTGAGCCGGCGATAAAGCGCGACGCCGGTGCTCGTGCCGAGCAGGACGGCCGGCAAGGTAATGATCCAGAGCATCCAGAAGAACCTGTTGAAGATGCTCGGGGCGACGACGGCGAGGATGCAGAGCGAGACGACCTGCATCACGACGATAAAGGGCTGGGTGATGCCGCGCGTCGTCGATTTATCGACCTTGCGCAAGCCGAGATAGACCACGATGACGGATGCGCCAAACCCGGAGAAGCCGCCGATGATGCCGCCCAGGAATCCGACCGCGGCCGCGACTCTTCCTCCAGACAGGGTCATGCGGGCGCATCCGGGCATGACCAACATGAATACGCTGTAGACGACCAGGAAGAGACCGAGGCCGGCGGCGAACCAATTCGTCGGCAGACCGCGCAGCAAGGCAACCCCAGCCGGCACGCCTGCCAAGCCTCCAATGATGTAGGGTAGCGCGCCTTCACGCTCCGGCGTGCTAAACAGCGTGATCTCGCGGCGCAGCTTGCCGATCGACAGCAATTGGTTGCAGGTCGACAACAGCATGATTAGCGGGACGGCCTGCAGCGGCGGCAACAGCCATAGCACGCAGGCGGCAACCGCGGAAAAGGCGAAGCCGGCAAGGCCGCTGACCACCCCGGCGAGAAACAGCACGACCGACACAAAAAGAACGGCGCCAAGGCTGATGCCGCCATCGACCAGCGGGGCCGCCAGGATAAAGCGCATGCCATCGAGCCACATCGCCGCCAAGTCGCCGGCGGACGGGGCAAGTCTCAGGCTGGCCGACGCCAGGATGGCGATAGCCGGGATTGCAATCAAAGGTTTCTTAAGAAGGACCGAATTCATGTCACGCTCCTCCATTTGGCGGTGCTAGGGAGTGCCGTCGATCGAGAGCATGGCGGCGGAGAGAGGCGGCCGCTTGAGGGCCGTCTTGATTTGCGCTTAAGGCGACCTTGATTCTTTCTTACAATCGCTTCAGTCGCGCGGGAGAACATTGTGCGGTTCGAGTTCGGCGACTATGTGCTCGATGTTGACCGCCGCGAGCTTCGCCGGCGGGACGAGCCGATGACCGTCGAACCGCAGGTTTTTGATCTGTTGCTCTACCTGGTGCAAAACCGCCATCGCGTCGTCAGCAAGGACGATTTGATCGCTGCGATCTGGGGCGGCCGGATCGTCTCCGACTCCGCGGTGACCACGCGCATCAACGCGGTGCGCCGCGCGGTTGGTGACACCGGTGCCGCACAGGCGGTGATCCGCACCGTGACGCGCAAGGGCGTTCGTTTTATTGCGCCCGTCGAGGAGCAGGGGGCCGAAGAGCTCCGGCCGCCGTCATTCCAGACATACGCGCCGCCGCCTGCCGTCGTTCGACCGTCGATCGTCGTGCTGCCCTTCCGCAACGCGAGCGGCGATCCACGGCAGGAATACTTCACCGACGCGGTGACCGCCGATCTTACCGTCGATCTGTCGCGTATCCGCGATATCGGCGTGATCTCCGCCGCGTCGGCCTTTGCCTACAAGAACAGCGCGCTCGACGTCCGGCAGATCGGGCGGGAGTTCGGCGTCCGCTATCTGGTCACCGGTGGCATCGCGCGGGCCGACGGCCCGGTGCGGACGAATATCCAGCTGGTCGACGCGACCTCGGGGGAGCAGCTTTGGGGTGATCGCTTCGAGCACGAGTTCGCCGATATCGGCGGGCTGGCAAACGCCATCACCGGCCGCATCGCGGCTTCGCTCAATTTCCAGCTGGTGCGGGCCGAAGGACGCCGCGCGGAGAGGACGAGCCAGCCTGATGCACTCGATCTTCGCCTGCGTGCGACCAGCCTGTTCTTTGGGGCCGTCACGCCGGAGCGGACCTTGGCGGCGCGCGATCTGTTGCGCCAGTCGGTAGCGCTCGATCCGACCTCGGCCGAGGCCTGGGCGCGCCTGGCCGAGGTGATCGTGTCGGATCATCTGAACACCTGGAACAATACCGGCGGGGATGACGTCGAAGAGGCTGAGGAGGCCGTTGATCGGGCGCTGTCGATCGAGCCGAGCAATGCGCTCGCTCATTTCGCCCGCGGTCTGATCCAGCGCGCGCGGGGCGAGCACCATTCGGCGGCGGAAGCTTTCAGCCGCGCCATCGAGCTTGACCCGAATTTCGCGCTCGCCTACGCGCATCGGGGCAACGCGCTTGTCCTCATGGGCCGGCCGGCCGAAGCCCCGGCGCTGGTCGAGCAGGCTTGGCTGCTCAGCCCTCACGATCCGTCGATCGGCATATTCCACTGGATCGCCGGCCGTGCGTATTTCTACGCTGGCGATTACGAGCGGGCGGTGGCGTGGCTGCTCCGGTCGATCGAGGCGCGCGCCAATCTTTGGTACAACCGCCTCTATCTCATCAGCGCCTTCGCCCTGCTCGGCAAGGTGCAAGAGGCGGTGCGGGCTCTCGCCGAGTTCAATCGGCGATTTTCCCGGTCGGCCTATACGCTCGCGGTGGTGCGGGCGCAGGAGGGCGCGAACCCGAGTAACGATCCCATCGTGCTCGCGGCCCGCGACAAGTTCCACGAGGGTCTACGGCGCGCCGGCATGGCGGAGGGCTAAAGTTCGATGGACGCTGCGCAACGTCATCTTGCTGGTGATCTACGCGGTACATGCACCGTTTGCCGCCGCTGTCGCACTCGCGTAAAAGACGAAACGTATGGGAGCGGGCATCCCAACAGGGAGGCGTGGCGATGAACAGCCGGGGCAACTCCATTGCCCGTGCGCGGGCAATCTACGAAGGAAAGCTCGATCCGACGCGCACGCGTGCGATGCGCGAGCATCTCGACACGGCTGCCGCCGATTCCTCGGCCTTGGCGGCGACCTCGGTGCTTTGCGACTACCTCAACCGCTGGAACGACGCGGGCACGGATGAGGTCGCGAAAGCCGAAGCTGCGGTCCACCACACCCTGACCGTGAAGCCGGACCACCATCTGGGGCATTACGCGAAGGGGTTTTTGCACCGCACGCGCGGCGAACATGAAGAAGCGCTCGCCGCTTTCACCGAAACGGTCAAGCACAATCCCGACTTCGCCCGCGCTCACGCGCAGCGCGGCGCCGAGCTGATCTATCTGGGGCGCCCGGAAGAGGGGATCGCGGAGGTCGAAAAAGCGATCAAGATCAGCCCGAACAGCTCGTCGCTCGGCATGTTCCATTGGATCATCGGCCGCGGCCGGTTTTTCCTTGGGCAATATGCCGAGGCGATCGAGCCGCTACGGTTGTCGGTAAGGCTGTGGCCCAATCTCTGGTACAACCGCCTGTATCTGGTCAGCGCCCACGCGCTTCTGGGAAACAGGGCGGCGGCGCGGCGGGCTTTGCGTAGCTTCGACCAGCGTTTTCCCGGTTACACGCTGGCTCGCGTCGCCAAGGAAGAGCAGACCAATCCGAATGGCGGCCGGTTGATGGCCGAGGGACGACGCAAGTTCCACGAGGGGCTCGCAAGCGCCGGCATGCCCGCAGGCACCGCCGCATAGCTGGCCGCATAGCTGACTGAGACCCGCGCGCGTCGGTCGGTTCAACCGACCGTGCGATCCGAAAAGACGGTGGCATCGCGATCGGGATACAACGCCGTCGCTTGGCGAATGACGGCTCACCGGCCGCGACACGGCGATGGCGACACGAGCGGGCCCGTGTAACCATCGTTGCGTCGACGGCGAGCGCGGACAAGCCGCCAGGGGTTTTTGGAGTTGATTTTGTTCGCTCTTGGCCGCGGATATTCCGTCAAGGCCGCCCGGCGCGTGACGCGATGACCGTCGCCGGGCATTTCGCGTCGACCGGCCGCGGCGGCGCGGCCTCCTTGTTCGCACGAGCGCAAGCGCAACTCGCGGCTGCGCGGCCGATGCTGCTCTTCGGCGTACGGCTCTGGGTCTCGGTCTGCCTCGCGCTGTTCGTCGCGTTTTCGCTGGAACTCGACAATGCGTATTGGGCGGGAACGTCGGCTGCGATTGTTTGCCAGCCGCAGGTCGGCGCCTCGCTGCGCAAGGGCTGGTTCCGCATGCTCGGCACATTGCTGGGCGCCATCGCGGCCGTGGTCATGGCGGCCTGCTTCCCGCAGGACCGCATCGCATTCCTCGCCGTGCTGTCGCTATGGGGCGCCGCTTGCGCCTTCGTCGCGACGCTGCTGCGCAATTTCGCGTCCTACGCCGCGGCACTTGCCGGCTATACGGCGGTGATCATCGCCGGCGGTCAGCTCGGCGCTGTCGGCGGGCTCGACGGGGACGCCTTCATGGTCGCCATCACCCGCGCCAGCGAGATTTGCATCGGTATCGTCTCTGCCGGCGTCGTTCTCGGCCTGACGGATCTCGGCGGCGCCCGGCGGCAGCTCGCGTTGCTGTTCGCCCAGCTCGGCAGCGAGATCGCCGGCGGCTTTGGCCGCACCCTGGCGACAGCGGGCACGGCATTTGCCGAGATACAGGTGGTGCGACGCGAGGTTGTTGCCCGGGTGATCGCGCTCGACCCGGTGATCGATCAGTCGCTCGGGGAATCGTCACAACTTCGCTATCACTCGCCGGTCTTGCAGCGCGCGGTCGACGGGTTGTTCGCCGCGTTGGCCGCATGGCGTAGCGTCGCGGTGACGTTCTCGCAATTACCGCCCGCTCGCGCGGCCGAGGAAGCCGGCGCGGTGCGCGCGGCAGTGCCCGAGGCGTTGCGGGCGGCATCCGGGTCGGGAAGTGCGGCGCGTTGGACGGATGATCCCGTCGCCATGCGCGCAATATGCGATGCGGCCTGTCCGGTGTTGCGGGCGCTGCCGGCCACGACGCCGTCGGCGCGGCTGCTGGCGGATCGTGCGGCGGCATTTTGCGCGGCGCTGTCGCGCGTGCTCAACGCGCTCGTACTGCTGGGTCATGCGAGTCCCGTTCACGAGGGGCGCGGTGTTCGCGGGGTGCGGATACCCGAGTTGCTCCCGGCCTTGGTCAATGGCGGTCGCGCCTTTGTCGTTATCGGCGCGGTAATGCTGTTCTGGATCATCACGCAGTGGCCGAGCGGCGCCGCGGCGATCGAATTCACCGCGATCGCCGTCATCCTGCTGCCGACCCGCGGCGTCACGAATCAGGTGGCAGCTCGATACTTTCTTATCGGCACGCTATGCGTCACGGCGTTTGCGGCCATCGTCTCGTTCGCCGTGTTGCCGAAGGTCGAGACGTTTCTCGGGTTTTGCCTGGCGATCGGTCTCGTCCTGGTGCCGGCAGGCGCCGGGCTGGCGCACCCGCGGCTGGCGGTAGTGTTTATTCCCATCGCCTCGTTTTTCATCCCCTTGCTCGGGCCGGCGAATCAGGAGACCTACGACACCGTCAGCTTCTACAACAACACCCTGGCCATCGACGGCGGGCTCGTCATCGCGCTGGTGTCGTTCAGGCTTCTGCCGCCGCTCTCGCCGGCGTACCGGACGCGCAGGCTCCTCGCCGCCGCGCAGCGCGACTTGCGTCGGCTGATCCTGCGACCGAAAGGGCGAAGGCTCGAGGATTGGACGGGCCGCTTCTACGGGCGACTGACGGCCATGCCAGAGCAGGCCACGCCGCTGGAGCGCGCGTGGCTTGTGGCGGCCCTGTCGGTGGGCGCGCGGATCATCGAGCTGCGCCGGACCATAGGTACGGGGGCGCTGGGTCGCGATTTCGACGCCGCGCTGGCGGCGTTGATCCGCCAGGGTGTTGCACCCGCCATCGAACGGCTGGCGATTGTCGATCGGACTTTGGCTGCGGACGAGGCGCCGACCGCGCTCCGCTTGCGCGCCGGAATTCTTGCGATTTCCGAAGCACTTATTCAGCATGCCCCGTTCTTTGCGATGAGCACCGCGGGATGAGATTCACCGATCTCGATTTCTTCGGCGTCTATGTGGCGCCGATTTCTCTGCTGATGGTGGCGGCTTGGTTCATCGCCATCGTATTGCGGCGGGTGGCCGCGCGGTTCGGCTTGCTGAATTATGTCTGGCATCCCGCACTGTTTTCATTCTCGCTCTACCTGATCGTTTTGTGCTCGATCACGCTCTGGATTGCCGGCAGGAACTGATGGATAGCGTCGAAGCCAAGGCCAAGGCCGCGCCGCCGCAAGGCATTTCCGCCCCTGTGCCCCCGCCGGCGGAGCCCTTGCCGCCGCCGCATCGTCGGCATCGTATCCTGCGGGTGTTGATCACCTTGGTCGCGGTCGCGGTCGCCGCCGGTCTCGGGTGGCAAACCTGGAACGCGTACATGGGAACGCCGTGGACCCGCGACGCCAACGTGCGCGCCTATGTCGTGACGATGGCGCCGGAAATCGCCGGCCTCATCGTGCAGCTGCCGATCAAGGACAACCAGCTCGTGCACAAGGGCGATCTCTTGATGCAGATCGACCCGACCAATTACCGGATCGCGGTGAGCCTCGCCGAAGCGGCGGTGCAGCAAGCCCAGATCAACGCGGAAAATGCTGCGCGAGAGGCAAAGCGTCGGCTGGAGCTGTCCAGTTTGGCGGTCACTGTCGAAGAGCAGCAGACCTACCAGACCACGGCCGTGGCCGCGCAGGCGCAACTCGAACAGGCGACCGCCAATCTCGACCAGGCGAAGGTAAATCTGCAGCGCACCGAAATCCGCTCGCCGGTCAACGGCTGGGTCACCAATTTGACCGCGCAGCTCGGCGACTATGCCTCGGTCGGCGTCAATCAAATCTCGCTGGTCGACGCGGATTCATACTGGATCGACGGCTATTTCGAGGAAACCGCGCTCGGCGAGATCCATGACGACGACCCGGCAAGCATCAAGCTGATGGGGTACAACCAGATCATCCGCGGTCATGTCGCCAGCGTGGCGCGCGGCATCAACGTCGCGAATGCCCAACCCAACGGCCAAGGCCTGGCCTCGGTCAACCCGATCTTCACCTGGGTGCGGCTCGCACAGCGCATCCCCGTACGCATTGCCATCGATAAGGTCCCGGATGGCGTGCGCCTCGTCGCCGGCCAGACCGCCACGGTGCAAATCGATCCACGGTGAGCGGACCGTTCAATGTCCGAAAAGGAATCAGCCGGCAATCTCGGATCGCTGATGGGCTGCGAGGGCATCCTTGCCGTCGTGGGAGGAGAATGCGCGTCGGTGGGCGGGGCTCGTCAGCGGGAGACGCTTCCCAGCTAGGTTCCCCTGCGGCTAAAGCCACCGGGATCGGTCTCTCGCCATCGAGCGACTTTTCGATCGCCATCGCGCAAAACTCCCGGGCAGATGTCCGGGCTCATGTCGGTCCGGCAGCGTTTGTCGTCATCGGACGGAACGCGCAACCGACATTTGTGCGCCGCAACATGATCACGCCTGTGTGAGGGTCGTCGCTTTCGACAGCACCGGAAGGTGTATCCCGTCGCTCAAGCGACGGCGCATCTGGGCTGGCTCCGGATCTGCACCGCGGCCACCTTTTGGCGTGGCCGTTTCGAGAGCCGCATTGCGGGCATAGCGCCGGGCCAGCGCGGCGCAGGCCATCAGCTGGAGCTGATGAAAAATCATCAATGGCAATACGACCAACCCGAGTGTGGGGCCGGCAAACAGGACGTTCGCCATCGGGATTCCACTGACCAGGCTCTTTTTCGAGCCGCAAAAGACGATTGTGACCTCGTCGGCGCGGGAAAAGCCAAATCGGCGTGCGCAAAAGGCCGTTGTCGCCAGCATCAGCACCAGCAAGGCGGCGTCGATCGCCGCCAGCGCGGCGAAAGATGGCGGCGTCAATTCGTGCCACAAGCCGTGGACGGTGGCCTCACTGAACACCGTATAGACCATCAGCAGCACTGAGCCGCGATCTACGGAGGACAGCAACGCGCGATGCCGCAGCACAAAGGCGCCGATCCAGCGTTGCAGCACTTGTCCGGCCAGGAACGGCAATAGCAGTTCGAAAGCGATCGAGCGCAGCCCGGCCGTCGAAAATCCGCCATGCGCCCGCAGCAATAGCCCAGCGAGGAGCGGCGTCGCGACCATCCCGATCAGTGTCGACGCCGAGGCGCTGCACAGCGCGGCGGCAACGTTACCGCGGGCAATCGAGGTGAACGCGACCGAAGCCTGCACTGTCGACGGCAGCGTACATAAGAACACCAGGCCAAGTGCCATCGGCGGGTTCAGGAACGCCGACGCGAGCGGCCGGAACATCAAACCGGCCAGCGGGAACACGCCAAAGCTTATGCCGAAGACCAGCAGGTGCAGACGCCAATGAAACGCACCCGCCAATATCGCTGCCCGTGACAGCCGTGCGCCCTGCAGAAAGAACAGCAGCCCGATGGCGACCGACGTCAGGTGGCCGAACAGCCGGGCGGCGCCGCCCTGGCACGGCAGCAATAGGGAGAAAGCTACGGTCGCGGCCATCGCCGCGGTAAATCCGTCGGGACGGAAGCGAGCGAAAATATTCATCGGGGCGCCTTTCCGTTCTGATGCCTGCGAAATACGACCGAATGGGGCTATTGTGAATGTCGATTGTCATTCTGACTGTGATCGTGAATCACGATGAGCGCGCTATTCGATCCGACGTTGCTGGCGACATTTACGGCGGTGGCCCAAGCGGCGAGTTTCAGCGAGGCTGGGCGACGGCTGAACCTGCGGCAATCGACGGTCAGCCAACATGTCCGCCGGCTTGAAGAGACGGCGGGGAGGCGGCTTTTTGTCCGCGACACGCACTCGGTGACGTTGACCGCGGACGGCCAGGCGATGCTGGCGCTCGCCGGTGGCATTCTCGAAGCCAACGAACGCGCTCGTCAGTATTTTGCCGGGTCCGAGCTGCGCGGTCGCGTTCGGTTCGGCGCCGCGGAGGATTTTGTCGAGAGCCGGCTGCCCGAGGTGTTGCGCGACTTCACGCGCCTGCATCGCTCGGTCGACATCGAGTTGACCGTCGACCTGAGCGCCCAACTCTTCCAAGCGCTTGATGCCGGGGAACTGGATCTGATCCTGGCAAAGCGCCGGCCCGGCGAAGAGCGAGGCAGGCTGGTGCGGCGGGTGCGGCTCGTCTGGATTGCCAGCGACCCGGCTCTCGCAGATCCCGCTCGCACCCTGCCGTTGATCCTTTACCCGCCGCCGAGCACCAGCCGCGCCGTCGCATTGGAAGCGCTCGAGCGAGTCGGCCGGCCGTGGCGCATCGTCTGCACCAGCACGAGCCTCAGCGGCTTGAATGCCGCGGCGCTCA
>Ga0335074_10016640_pt1 | contig 10358 bp, 13 predicted proteins | sample Lox_Sample_23_FD_206715 | JGI IMG/M metagenome (GOLD analysis project Ga0335074, IMG submission 206715) | Soil microbial communities from Loxahatchee National Wildlife Refuge, Florida, United States - Lox_Sample_2.3 | ecosystem: Environmental > Terrestrial > Soil > Wetlands | place: USA...
ACTGGGGCCGTGCCCTCTGTCCAGGAAGCAACTTCCTCGCCGAAACCAGCAACCCTAAACCTGTCCAGGAAGCCCCTCACACCCCCTGGCTGCGAAGCGATCAGATCCAAGGCCCTTTCAACAAGCAAACCGCCCTTGGGTCCAAGGTGGTACCGCGAGCTGATATCGTGAATAAGCTTGCCGAACGCCACCATGAACGATCATCTCCAAACCAAGCTTACAATACAATCGTAGTAGCAAACAAAGGTTGCGCCTAAACTCAGCTTTTTTGCGGCTGCGTTAGAGTTGTAATAAGAAATGAAACGAGTTCATGGCTTGCCACAGCTTGGCAAGAAACGGGCCCGACTATGATCTGAAATTGGCCGAATGCAACCGACCAAACATCGGGAGCTATAGAGAAGCTCCGCTAATCTTGCAGGATATGCCGCAGCATCAACTCGAGGTTTTGCAGCGCCGCGCCGGACGCGCCCTTGCCGAGATTGTCAAGTTTGGCGACCAGCATTGCATGCCCCCTAATATCGTTTGCGAAAACCCGAAGCTCGAGGTCATTTGTTCCATTCAAGGATTGCGGCTCCATCTTTCTGGATGGTTCCGCCGGAACAAGCTTGACGAAAGGGCTTTTTGCGTAATGCGCCGAAAGCGCGGCCTCAAGATCGGCACCCTTCGGCTTCACTGGCAGATCATTCAGAAAAAGCGGCACGCACACCAGCATACCTTGCGCGAAATTGCCAACCGATGGCGCGAAGATCGGGCGGCGCGCGAGGCGGGCATAGCGCTCAATTTCCGGCACGTGCTTATGTTCAAGGTCCAGGGCATAGGCTTCGAAGGGAGGCGCCCCCCCGGCCTCATAGGATGCAATCATCGCTTTACCGCCTCCCGAATAGCCAGATACCGCATGGATCGACACTGGATGTTCGGGGGGCACTAGGCCCTTGTCGACGAGGGGCCGCAGCAGCGCGATGGCGCCGGTGGCATAGCAGCCGGGATTGGCCACGCGCGGCGCGTTGGCGATCGCTTCGGCTTGGCCAGCGGCCAGCTCGGGAAAACCATAGATCCATCCATCCGCTACCCGGTGCGCTGTCGAGGCATCGAGAATCCGCGGGCTCCCTTCACCCATGGTGGCGGCGATCGCAGCGGTTTCGCGCGCTGCGTCATCGGGGAGACAAAGAACAACAATATCGGCTTTTTCCATCAGCGCTTGCTTAGCCTCCGGATCCTTTCGTTGATCGGGGGGCAGGCTGAGAAGCTCGATGGCTTGATAAGTCTTAAGCCGAGCATGAATGCCAAGCCCGGTTGTCCCGGATTCACCATCGATGAAGATTTTCGCGCGCATAGTGCGACCCTTAAGGGCAAGCCCGTGACGACAATTCTATTCTAAAGAAAAAGGCGGCCGGTGGCCGCCTTGATCCTTGATACCAAACTTTGGAAGTCTCAGCGTTTCGAGAATTGGAAGCTCCGGCGGGCTTTTTTCTTGCCATATTTCTTGCGTTCGACGACGCGCGGATCCCGGGTCAGAAACCCTTCTTTCTTGAGAACGGAACGCAGATCCGGCTCGTAATTGAGAAGCGCCTTGGCAAGGCCATGACGCACAGCACCCGCCTGACCCGAGAGGCCGCCGCCTGCCACGCTGACTATCAGATCATATTGGCCAACGCGCTTGGCAACCCCAAGCGGCTGCTGCAGGATCATTCGCAGCACCGGCCGCGCGAAATAGTGATCGAGCGGCCGGCCATTGACCACAACCTTGCCGGGCCCTGGCTTGATCCAGACCCGAGCGACCGCGTCCTTGCGCTTGCCGGTGGCATAGGCGCGCCCGTATGGATCGAGCTTCTGGACGTAAAGAGGAGCGGCCTCATGAGCGGCGGCCGCCGTGCTGTGCAAATCCTGCAGCGAAGATAAAGTCTCGGGCATGATCAGGCGAGCCTCGCGTTCTTGCGGTTGAGGCTCGCGACATCGAGCGTCACCGGATTTTGTGCGGCATGCGGATGCTCGCTTCCCTTATAAACGCGCAGATTGCCGAGCTGCCGGCGCCCGAGCGGGCCGCGCGGGAGCATCCGTTCCACGGCCTTCTCGACAATGCGTTCGGGGAAGCGGCCTTCAAGAATGAATTTGGCGGACCGTTCCTTGATGCCGCCCGGATAGCCGGTGAAGTGATGATAGACCTTTTGCTCGCGCTTACGGCCCGTCAGCACAACTTTTTCGGCATTGATGACGATAATGCTGTCGCCATCATCCATATGCGGCGTGAAGGTTGGCTTGTGCTTGCCGCGCAGCCGCAAGGCGATCAGCGAGGCGAGCCGTCCGACGACGAGCCCCTTGGCGTCGATCAACACCCATTTTTTCTCGATATCCGCCGCCTTGGCGGAATAAGTCTTGCCAAACATTCAAATTTCCATGGGAGTAGGCGCACAGCCCTCGAAATAGCCCGCGCACGATAGCCGCCCTTTTATGCACCCTTGCCCCATGGGTCAAGGCTTGAATTTTCCGTGGTGATCCTCGTGAAAACTGACACCGACGCTTTTTTGCGTGACATTCTCTCGACCGTGAAAACCATCGCGGTGGTTGGTGCATCCGATAAGGACACACGCCCGTCCTATGGCGTTTTCGCTTTTCTTCAGGCGCAGGGCTATCATGTGGTTGGGGTCAATCCTGGCCTCGCCGGCAAGCGCCTGCATGGCGCTCCTGTCTACAAGTCCCTGGCGGCGGTTCCCGAGCCGGTCGATATGGTGGATATTTTCCGCAATTCGGCGGCCGCCGGGGGAATTGTCGATGAGGCGCTTGCCCTCGACCCAAGACCGAAGGTCATTTGGATGCAGCTTGGCGTCATCGACGCGGCGGCCGCCGCGCGGGCATGGGCCCTGGGTGTAAATGTCATCATGGACCGCTGTCCGAAGATCGAACATCAGCGCCTGGCGATCCGGAAAGCGTGAGAGCCCGCAGAAGCTAACGCGCCTGGGAGAGCGCCTGCGCATGCACGACGGCCATCGCCAGAACGATCATCGCGAAGGCTTGATGCAGAAGCCCGGCCCAAAGTGGAACCACGAGAAGGAGCGTCACGATGCCGATCGCGGCTTGCAAGGCGACAAGCCCGGTCACGGCAAAAGCGCGCCGCGCCGCCCGGCTTCCCGCTGCTACGCGAAGCGTGTAAAAGGTCTGTGCCAAAGCCAGCGCCAAAAGACCATAGGCGGTCATGCGGTGCTGAAATTGCACCAGAAGCATATTGTCGAGAAAGTTTCGCCAAAGCGGCGACAGTAGCGTCAATTGATGGAGCGGCGGCCAGAAACCGCCGTCGATCAGCGGCCAAGTGTTGAAGGCGCGCCCCGCGCGTAAACCCGCGACGAGACCGCCAAGGCCGATTTGCAGCAGTACGAGCAAGGCCGTCCCTCCGGCATACCCCTTCAGACCTGGCAAGAGGCGTTGCGGGAGCTCGGCCTTGCCATGCTTGAGCGAAGCAGCGAGCCAAACGAATGCCGCGAAGGTCACCGAGGCGAGCAGAAGATGAATGGCAAGCCGCTCCTGTGCGACTTCAACCCGGCCCGAAAGCCCGGACTTGACCATCCACCAGCCAACGCCCCCCTGCAAGGCGCCGAGCGCCAGGACGGCGAGCAGCTTTGGCTTGAAGCCAAGCGGCAACAAACCTCTCCACCAAAAATAGACAAGCGGAAGCACCATAGCGGCGCCAATAAAGCGGCCGAGGAGCCGGTGGCTCCATTCAAAGAAAAAAATAAATTTGAATCCGTTCAAATCCATGTCCGGGAAGAGCCCGGCATATTGCGGAATTTTCTTATAGTTCTCGAATTCCGCCAGCCATTGCGCCTGGCTTAAAGGCGGTATGACACCGGTCAATGGCTGCCATTCGGTAATGGAAAGGCCGGACTCCGTGAGCCTTGTCGCGCCGCCAACGATCACCATCAAAAAAACGAGAGCGGCAAGGCTCCACAGCCAAATCGCCAGCGCGCGATCGCTTGCGGGCCGTGCTGGCGAAAGCGGTTCAGAGTCATCACCTACGAGAGCGTGCATTCACGGGATCTTTGTTATGGGATATTTCATAGGGCGCACTTAATGGGGGCAGCCCCATCACGAAAGCGCCCGAGCGTCGCATGGGCGGTTTCTTGCTTTCGCCATGATCGCGGCCTAAAAGCATTGCACCTGAACCTGGGATCAAGCGTCGTGCATCAAGATGCGAGCCCAGTCAGCTATATCTCGAAACTCCCAAGGATCATAGGCCGCTTCCGCAGCGCGCGGTAGAGGCCGTTGGGTCGTCGCGAAGACCCGCCAGTAACTGTGCGGGCGGAAGCGTTGCACAGTCGAGCCATGTTCGGCTCGAATACACGGCGGATGCTCAAGTGAAATGGAGAATCGAATGCTCTATCGAACAAGCTTATGCGCAGCTGCGCTCGCCTCATGGTTATCCTTGCCGGCGACGGCTGCTGTCGCCCAGGCATCCAACGCATCCGTTTCCGGCCCGGCGGACGGAACCAATGTCGAGCCCAGCACCGCTATTCAGAAAGCGACCGAAGGCCGTTCATACTCAGGCTTTCGTTTAGAACCTGGTGTTGCGTCGCGGCCGCCGTCCACGATCAAAGGCTCCCCCGTCGGGGCTGGAGCGCCGGGAGTGGAGGGTTCCCCCGGCACCCAATCCGGGCGATAGAAGGCATCGGGGCCGCGCGGTTACGGGCGGCCCCATTTTCCTCGTTGCGGAGCGGCCCAGCAATTTCATATCCTCCGATTAGACATTTGGGGACCATGCGCCGCACCTTCCGCACATTCATTGGCACGGGGTTGATCATCGGTTTCGTGCCGGTCTATGCGCTTGTGGCGATGGCGCTGGCGCAAGTGCGCCCGCTGCGGGAAGCGCCCGCGATCGTGCAAATTCTTTGCTTCGCGGTCCTCGGTCTTGCCTGGATCCTGCCCATGATGCCCTTGATCAAATGGATGGAAAAGCCTGACCGAAGGACTTAGAGCCGTTGCGGTATGCGTGGAGCCACGCAACCGTTTCGAAACCGCTTTCATTCAAAGAATGAGCGGATTCCAAACAGCGAACCCTATCTTCTTTGCCTAAAATGCTCTCGCTTCGTCTGCCGGCAATGGGTCACGCCGCGTCCCGGCCGAGGGCGTGTGGCGGTTCGGCGGGCAGGCCAATGAGCAAGACCTCCCGCGCTCCAGCCTCGAGCAAACGCGACTCGGCTTCGAAAACGCTACCGCCCTGCGGCCGCGCGGGCACAGCCAGCACCGCGAAATCGGCTTTCGCGGCGAGTGTTTCAGCGATGCCATCGTGGCCGAGCGGCGGCGCGATCATGAGGAGAAAATCATAGGTCTCGGTCAAAGCATCGAGCACAGCCATGAATTCTGGAAGCTTGAGCTCATCGCCGCGCCCCACGCGGAGACAGTGCAGCCGCGAGGCCGGTTCCCGGCGAATGACTTCGTCGAATGAGGCCGTTCCGTCAAGAAGATCGCAAAGGCCAGGGGGCTCGCCAGCCGCAACGCAGCCCTGTGGCACACCGGCGGAAGGTCTCCTGACATCGAACAGGCTGGACTCATCAAGACCGATGACGAGCGAGCAGCCTTCGCGGGCAAGATCGCGGGCGAGATCACGCATCATCCCGGACGCCGCGGCTGCTGGGCCGAGGCTCGTCGCGACAACCCTTTTACCTCGCTTTGCGCCACCTGCGCGCGACCCGGGAAGGGGAGCCGACAGTATATGCGCGACGATTTCTGCCGTTGCTGACTCATCGCCGCTCTCATCCAGCTCGGCCCGCCCAAGGGGCAGCGGCGCCCATTCCCGGCCAGGCCGCGACCAGACCTTTGCCGGAACCCTGAGATGGGTGAAAATGCGTTCCTGCCCGAGAGTGCGGGGCTGCGCGACAGGTTCTTCCACGCGGGCTGTCAAACCTCTGCCCATGGAAACCATCAACACTGCGCTTCCAAAAGCGATGACGAGCATGGCGGCGCCCGACAGGAGCAGCAAAGGCTGCTTGGGATCAAGCGGCCGCGTCGGCGTGATCGCGCGCGAAACGATCCGCGCGCCATCATTCGCTGGCAAAACATTCGCATCGGCGCGCATTTCAAGATAGAGTTCCGCGATGCGATTGGCGGCTCTCGCGGCAAGCTCGGGATCTTCGGACTGGAAGGCAATCGTGACAAGGCTTCCCCGGCCGGGTGCGCTGACCTGCAAGCGGTCCTGATAGGCTTCGAGCACGCGGTCCTCCCGGCTCTTTCGAGCGGGATCGCGCTCTATCCCAAGAAAGATCAGCACACGGGTCACGGGACCTTGATCTTGCGCCGCCGCATCGAATTCGGGCAACTCTTCGAAGTGGAGAGCTTTGATCGCCCGGCGGGCAAGATCGCGGGATGCAATGAGCTGCGCCTGCCCCGCTGCGGCGCTCGCTCCGTTTGCGCCGCCATAAAACGCATGGCTGGACCGCAGGCCGATCAAGCTGGCCGCCCGGGGGCCAATGAGAATCCGCGTCTCGGCACTATAGCGCGGCGGCTGCAGGAAAAGCAGGCAACCCAACAGTACCAGAAAGAGAAGCAAAGCGGCAAGAGGCAGGCCGACCGCCCACCCTTTCTTGGCGGTGCCAACCCCGTAACCCAAGCTGAGCGTTGCTTCGCGGGAATGCGCATTGTGAAGCGCGTCCCAGTCGCGCCAGTCCATAGCCGACTCCACGATCCAAACAGGCCCATAAGACGCTGTTAAGGTTTCCGCGAAGTTAACTTTTGGAATGGCTCACAACGATCCACGGTTTAAAGCCGGAGAAGACCATCAGAAAGAGGGATCGAGCCCCGCCTTCATGAGCGCCGCGCGGAGCGTATTGTCCATCAGCATCGCGATGGTCATAGGTCCGACGCCGCCCGGCACCGGGGTGATCGCGCCGGCATGGCTGATCGCCTCGGCGAAAGCGACATCCCCGACAAGCTTCGTCATGGGCTTTCCCGCGGCGTTGAGCCCTTCACCCGCCACCCGGTTGATGCCGACATCGATGACGATCGCGCCGGGTTTGATCCAGGCGCCGCGAATCATCTCGGGACGGCCGACAGCGGCAACGACAATATCGGCATTGGCGACCGTTCGCGGGAGATCACGGGTGCGCGAATGGGCGATTGTCACGGTCGCATTGCGGCCGAGCAGCAATTGGGCAATGGGCTTGCCAACCAGAGTGGAACGGCCGACGACGACGGCATGGGCACCCGAAAGGTCAATGTTCAGCGCCGCGGCGGCCGCATCGATCAGGACCATGCTGCCGGCCGGCGTGCAAGGCACGAGAGCGCGTTTCAAATCCCCGCTCGCAAGAAGCCCGGCATTGAACGGATGCAGACCATCGACATCCTTGCCGGGCGAAATGGCTTCGATGACGCGGCTTGGATCGAGCCGGTTGGGCAAGGGCAATTGCAAAAGGATTCCGTCGACCGCCGGATCCGCATTGAGCTCCTCGACGAGGGCCAGCAGCGCCGCTTCGCTGGTCGCCGCCGCAAGGTCATGCTGAATCGAGTGAAACCCGCACGCTTGCGCCGCCCTGCTCTTGGATTTGACATAGACCTGACTGGCCGGATCCTCGCCGACAAGGACAACCGCCAGACCCGGCTTGAGGCCCTGTGCCGTAAGCGCGCGGGTCTTTTCCGTCACAAGCGCAAGCAGCTGCTCCGATGCGCGCTTCCCATCGATAAGTTTGGACCCTTCGCATGAAGGTGCTTCGGGCATGATCGACCGACACCTTGATAATCAGCTTTTCACTTCGCCGATGGGGAAACTCGGAAAATCTAATCTGGAACCTATGAGCCTATCTTGGTTCTGACTGTTTGATAGACGGCCTCCGTCGTCTCCGCCGCCTGCGCGAGCAGCGCATTGACTTCAGCAACCTGTTTTTCGGCGAAATCGCGATCCTTGATCGCCTTGGCATTGATGAACACGTTCAGCGCTGCGCTGCGCAACCCCGCATTCGCCGAAAGCACGGCGACCCCGGCGTCGCTGATCACATTAAGATTGCCTTTTTCAGCCACGGCGGCGGAGAGGCGGATGACCTCAAAACAGGCTTTGACGGCGCGCAAGGGCGCGAGTGTCGCATCCTTCAAGGCAGCCTGAATCGATGCAGTGCGCCTGGCTTTCTCCTCGTCGGTCGCGCGCGGTAGCCCATAGGCGCCCATCACGGAATTGAACGCCACGACATCCTCTTCAATTGCGCGAACCAACTCGGCGCGCAATGCCTCCGCCTTGGCATTCACGGCCTTCAGGTCTTCCGAGACCGCTTCATAGTTTTTTTTGCCGATGGTGAGATTGGCCACCATGGAGACGAGCGCGGCGCCAATGGCGCCAGAGACCGCCGCCGCGCCACCGCCACCCGGCGTTGGACGTTCGCTGGCGAGATCGTCGAGAAAGGTCTGAATAGAACTATTCGCGGTCATGGTCGTTGCGGTCCTTGGAAGTCACGCCAGGCCTTTGGCTTGCGCATAGATGGTCTCGGCATCGAGCACCTGATCGGCGCCTTCGAAAAGCTGACCGACGCAAGCGCGATGCAGTTTCAGTTTCAGGCCCCCTAATCCCAACGCACCGATCGCGATTTTTCCGTGGCGCTCTTTCGCCTTGTCGGCCGCTTCGATCCCGCCGATGCCGAGTGGCGGCTGCGCGTTGCAGTCGGCGAGGAGTTCGATCGCCGGATCATTCCGCCAATCCTTTTCTTCGAGTAGCGGGATGCCGATGGCGCCCGCGGCGAACACGACCTGCACGCCTTTGATCGCCGCCGCGCGGGCCGCATTGTCGAAGGCCTCGACGGGTGCCGGCGCAAAGCCGAAGCGATCATTGATGGCCTTGCTCGCGGCATCCGCGCGCTGTTTCGAGCGCGAGGTGATCGCGACTTCGGCGCCCTCCATATGCAGCATCGCCGCGGCGCGCATGCCGACTGGCCCCGTGCCGGCGAGCACGATCGCTTTCTTGCCGGCGAGCGATTTCGCTTTGGCGAGCAGCGCGACGCCGGCCGCCGCCGTGGTGTTGGAGCCATTGCTGTCCAACATCACGGAGACCCGGAAATTGGAAAAAAAACGCTTCTTGACAGCCTTGAACAACGCCTCGCCGGCAATCATGCTGCCGCCGCCGACGAAGATCGCGGTATATTGCTTTTCCTTGGGGCCGCGTGTGTAGATTGTTCCGTCGACAAGCGCGGCGACATTGTCCGGCGTCACGCCGCCATAGCCGATGATGTGATCGGCGCCGCCGTCATAGCCGACGACTGTGTCAAAGACGCTCGGCGCCGGATCGGTGTCCAGCAGGAACAAAAGCTTCTTTGTCATGATGATGTCGTGGAGGAAAGAGCCTCCCCGCCGGCTGGCAAAAAACCCTTGGTTCCGGCGGGCGGCGTTGTCCTGGTCTGGGCGAGGACCATTGCGTCTCCTTGAGGGCCTGATTTGATTCGACAGGCGCCCTATTTGTCAGAGTTCTGCTGCCCTGCCAAGCCCGCTTCGTCCACGCTCACCGGAGCCAAGCGCATGGTCGAGAGCCGTCAAACCGAGACCGAGACTGAAAAACACGGCAAGGAAAACCGTTGCATTGACCGAAACGCGCGCTAGCCCGAGTTGGTCGGCATTAATGAAGGGATAGGGATACACGCCATAGGCTGCACCGCGAGCCATGGTATAGAAGAAGAATAGAATTGGGTAGATGAGCCAATTGGCCGGGTCTGACCATCGCAAGCTCCCCTTGGGGAAAAATATTAGCCAATACAAAGAGTAAAGAAGCGGGATGGCATCGTGCAGCATCATGTCGGCCACCCGCCGCATGCCGTGCGGGTGCCATAAATGCCGCAGCAGCAGCTCATAGACCACGCCAACGACGATAATATAGACAACAAGCGCAGAGGTGACGCTCGGCCCCGTCAGAAACCGTTCCGCTCGCGGCTGCAACCAAAAAAGCGTGAGAACATATGCGATGAAGATATTGGTTTCGACCGTGAAGTAACTGAAGAAGTTGATCAGATGACTGGCGATCGACTCATCCCTGATGAGTGCATCTTCAACATTGAAGTAGACCTGCACGGCAACGGCAAACCAGGCCATAGAGGCAATCACGGCCGCACCGCTTCGTTGCAGATGGAACAGCTTCAACGTCGCGCCCGACGCATTCACTTCGCCCTGCATCTGAACTTCCTCCACAATTTGATTCGGGTTCTCTCCTTTCAATATGGCCGTTTCTTGGATTATTGCAAAATTGTGACAATGGCTTTTGCTGTAAAATCTTCGTGCATTAGTCTAGGGTCAGGACTCATTGATTGAGATAGAAGGTGACGGCGGCTGCAATGCAGATGGCCGAGAAGAAGGTGTGAGCGCATCGGTCGTAACGGGTGGCGATGCGCCGCCAATCTTTAAGCTTG
>Ga0335074_10016641_pt1 | contig 10357 bp, 9 predicted proteins | sample Lox_Sample_23_FD_206715 | JGI IMG/M metagenome (GOLD analysis project Ga0335074, IMG submission 206715) | Soil microbial communities from Loxahatchee National Wildlife Refuge, Florida, United States - Lox_Sample_2.3 | ecosystem: Environmental > Terrestrial > Soil > Wetlands | place: USA: Florida...
ATGATGGAGATCTTACGTTTAGTGTGTTAAGAGAAGGAGCTCCACGGTAAGTTATCTTGGGAATCGCGAGGGCGATTGGAATCAAGCGTGGCTTGAAACATCATTAGGAGCTTGCTCCTTACTACTAAAATAGTGGCTCGCTGGGAGTCATATGACTTCAAAAAGGTATGTCACATGATATACCTTCTAACTAAGCCGTCTGGTCCGTGAAAAGCCACCCGTAGCATCCTCCTAACCTATTCTCTCTTAAACCTCATTTCCAGCCCATTTAAGCCGCTTTTATACAGGTTATACTATGTCTTTAATGTAAGTCTTTAATGTAAGTGCTATGCCCCTTTTTTCCTAGGGCTATTTTCTCTTCTTTCGTTGTCTTTCAGACTCTTAACAGCCCAGCATAGAACCTCGATATTTTTGTACTATATGTCTTTAAAGGCCTACTCCGCCTTTCTTCCTTAAAGATGCATCTTCTTTACCTTCTTTTAGAGTCTTTGCTACTTGCTATCCATGTTGAGAGAGGCGTTCTATATAGAGGAAGAAGAGGCCTGCCTTACAAGAAATCGATCCTAATATCAGTCCCCCTCTTATACAGCAACATGCTACTTCGATTTCCCAGGCGCCTTTTCGGCCTTCTACGATTAATTAAGGTCTAATTCCGCTCGTACGACCTCCTATCTCCCTAGTACAACCTTTACGGCCTCCACCTATACAGCCTTAACGCGTACAGCCTTAACGCGTGCAGCTTCCACTTGTACTTCTACTTGTACAGCCTCTTTTACCTAATAGCTTTTTACCAGCCGATTAATAGCAGAGAATACGCGATTTCCAGGCGCATATAAGTACAATTAAGATGGAAACATGTACCTAGTGCAAGGCCTAGTAGTTTAATATGAAGTTGAAGGATAGTATATGTTATACTTGTACTTTTAAGGATAAGGGGCAAACAGTCCATTTGTTCTTAGCAGAGAATAATATGGACCTAAGAATCGTTCCAGCCCACCTTCTAGCCCTAACACAAATTAAAGAGATAGTTATTGCTTGTTCTTACGTTCAAATGATAATAAAGTGCTACTAAGGCTATTAATATTACTATACTAGCTACTACGTGAGCTTTATACAAGATATTGTTAGGACTGTTAGTGTACTTCCTAACCTTCTAGAAGGGCTTGATATTATTCTATTACGGCTATTAAGAAGTTTGTCATTTTAGGGAGAGAGAGTGCAATCGGTGTTCTGTATTGGCTATAAGGGCGACGGTATGTAAGAGACACAAGTCTGTATGATTATAAGGCTGTAATTAAAAAAAAAACTTATAATTGTAACCCACAGAGAGCTGTAGGGGACTCAGAAGCTCCTAGGCTCTGCTAAGGTTGCACTTAAGCGACTCCGGTTATAGAGGAATATCTCTCTGCAGAGAAACATTGCCTTCTCCAGAGTAGATACTTAAAGAGAATACGTTGGGGAGAATTGTATCTACAGAGAAGCACAACATTGAAAGCACTGCAAGCTGGTTTAACATTGTAATTGACGCTTTACGACTTACACGATAAAGCATGTGAGGTCAGTAGCACTACAAGGTCAGCAGCATTGTTATCAGCAACATTGTGAATGCTACAGTAGCTTGCAAAGACTGGTTTTGCAATCTACAGCTCTTACCAGCATTTTCTTTAAGGCTCAACGACAGCGTCTATTTAAGCGTTTCTAAATTTACCCTAAATTTGTCATGAGGTTATTCGAGTACGTCACCTAACTAAGTCTTCATTTGTGTTTCTAAAATTAGGGGTTTAGGTACTTACACTTCGATAGATACCTATAAAAGAGAAGGTACTTACAAGGCAAAGGTACTTTTTAACCTGTGGGTACCTACAAAAGAAAAGGCACTTATAGGAAAAAAAGGTGCCTTCAAGCTCAAAGGTGTCTTCTCTTTTGTAGGTACATGTACCTATCAAAGTGTAAGTCCCTATAGGCCTACGTTTCCTGCTAGCTCTTGCTAAATCCCTAACGACCTGCCTTATAATTTCTACAGTGTGATTAGCAACTTTACTAGTCTCCTGTGAGGCTAGACTCCAAAGAGGTCATAGGCTAGGGTTCACAATCACTACAAAAAAAACGAGTGTGAGTTTAGAAATTCGCTGGAGCTTAGCTAGAGAGTAACTAGTCTCTAGCCCTCAAAGTAATAGAATGCGCTAGACTATAAATACACGTCATAGTCGCTGGAAATAAGCCGGTGGTTGCAAGGGCCACTTTGCGTCATTCCTTGTGGCGTAGTTCGAAGGCTTATTACTAGTTAACCACAGGGCCTACGCTAAAGCTAGGCACTGGCGTGGGGGCGGAAACTTCATCACTATTAAATACTATTAAGAGAGGTAAGTCTACTGCTAGTTCGCGACCTGCATATCAAAGCGCTCAAAGGAGGAATTTCAATAGTATAGCAGTCATCCGGCCTTATGAGACATCAAAATGCTTTGCTTGCTCTAGTCTTCGATAAGTTTTTCGAGGATCTTATATTGAGTAGTCTACACCACTCTGCAGATGTAAAGCCTGATCATTCAATCATGTCATGTCGTTACGACCGCAATTTGATGCATGGCTTGTTCATAACCGCTTGAGACTCCGCGGATACAAGCTTGTCGAGAGAGAAAGGATAACTCTTGTGAGCTTCACCATGCGTCACTGGAGACCGATTAGTGGTATCGTGGTGGGGTTTCGTGGTCCCCTACAATATCATATGATTCTGGGCAATAATTGTTCCTGTACCGAGAGTTTTGATATATTTAGCTAGTCTGAGGACCTCGTTCTCATGAACGTCTTTTACGGGTCGGAATAGGAGTTTACGGGAGAGGTTTACGGACGATTTTACGGTTTTGCGGACACGGATTAGTTTTACGGGTTTCTATAGGAAGCTTTACGGACATGGAATACAGTCTTTTCATTGTGTGTTTTGAGTATTGCGCTGAGCATTACCTCTGTCCCTACTACCGACTCATTTATGGTTTCGAGCCTGTACGCTGTTCTACCTATTGCTCTGACGATCGTGCACTTCGACAGCACATCCATTCTATCCCTCCGCAATATATACGTACAAGATACCTATAAACGTTCCCTCATCTATAATTTCGCCTTGGCTACTTTCTCTCTAGGATGAATAAGCGGATCATAGCAGCTGAGACCCAGAGTATCAGATGGCACGCTTGTATTATGCGAGAATAAGCTTCTTATATCGACCAAAGTCGGATTAAGCTGATCGATACTCGAACACCCAATCAACCGCATATTCATCTCCATCTCGTCCTTCAATAGCTGCATAGCTCTGTCGACACCAGGTAGACCATAAGCAGACATGGCATACAAGAAAGGCCGCCCGATGCCTACACCTTTGGCACCCAGACAAAGTGCCTTGATAATATCAGTAGCTCGGCGGACGCCACCATCAATGAAAATCTCGATGCGATCTTCCCAGCCACGCTCTCGCAAGACAGGCATAACTTCAGCTAAAACTTCAATTCCTGAGCGGGCAAAATCAAGCTGGCGACCACCATGATTAGACAGCACGACGCCTTGAACACCAGTCTCAATGGCACGAATAACATCTTCGACTCGCTGCATTCCCTTAAGGATAATAGGCATCTTTGTGATACTCTGAAACCAGGGAATATCGTTCCAGTTCAGCGATGGATCAATGAAAGAGGATATTGCGCGCGCGGCGCCTTGAGAGTTGTCCGTCACATGACCCGACGTAGACTGAATATTTGACCCGACATCGGTGAATTTACTTCTCATATCCTTCTCTCTTCGACCTAACTGGGGCGCATCCACGGTAATGAAGAGACCTTTGCAGCCACGCTTCTCGGCATGCTGGATGACTCTCTTAGTAATCTCTCTGTCCTTATTCACATATAACTGCATCCATTGGACTTGGTCGCCTTCTGCAGCGTCCATAATTTCATCAAAAGAGCAGGAGGCGAGGGTTGGTATCATTTGGACGACATTATGCTTCTTTGCCGCCCGCGTGAGTATCACTTCTCCTTCCGGGTTTCCAAGCTTTCCAAGAGCGGTAGCGGTCACATAAAATGGGATATCGACTTTGGTGCCGAGCATTGTTGTTGTGAAGTCAACTTTTTCGACATCAACTAAAACTCGGGGCCGAAACCAGATCTTGTGGAAAGCCGAGTGATTTTCTCGCATTGTCTATACGGGCCATCAGCAATTGTTGATCTAGAAAATAGATTGGGGATCCTACAATCTCATCATCTGCACCACTTGAATAGTATGCCCAAGCAGTTTTCTTCATAACGCCTTTCGCTACCGCTTCAAAGTCCATCAGATTATAGCACTGCTCTAGAATTGGCATGCGAGCTATCCGCTGCTGTCGTTCTTCTTCTTCATGGTCGATCTCTTCCTTTTCCTTTTTGACAGTTGACATATCTACAGGTCCTAAATGCTTCGATTTAGGGAGATACTTGTCAAGGGTGTCGGGAGGATGGATTGGTTCATAGGTCTCAGTAGCATCTTTTCCCTATTAAAGCTTCAGTAAAAGCCAAATTGCAAAATTTAAGCGGATGACTTACTGCCCACTTGAGTATAATTCCCATACCACCAGGGTGTTCTTCGTAGCATGGTCAGCACCTGTCCCCCAGTCTCCTAGTTGCTCTCAATTTTGGGAATGCCTTACCAGGTAAGAATTCTGTGACATCATACACCTGGAGAGATGGTTAGCACATGTGCTGTTACCAAACAAGCAGCATACGCACCTTTCCATGAACAATGACCCAGCACGACTTTTTTGAGTTGTGCTTCGCCACCTCTTGACCATGCAGTCCACCTCCCATTGTGCCTCGGTACTTGATAATACTCAAAAATACTCTAGATTGAAAAGTATAGATATGGGAGAGAGTGGCAGTTCAACTGCAGGTCTATGCAAGGTTCAGAATCCTGAGGATAGAGCAAGATGTAAGGTCTAGATCAAAGTATACGTATTAATGTTGATACTAGCGGCAGTTGGCGCGGGAATAAACCAAGGATTTAAGCGTTCAAGCGGAATAATTTCGCAGGTATCCTTTAATCCGAATATTTACCGCTCTAAGCGGTCTTGGTTCTCAACTAGTTATATCCCGGGTTCACATAGTTAAGAACAAGCTCTCCTACCCTAGGCCGCCGGGCCAGGTATGACGACAATATGTTTGTGATGCAGAGTGCGGGGAACGGGATGGAGATAAGGTTAGCTTAATCTCAAAACTGCCTGAGGTTGTAACCTCAAAGATCTTGTCTGGGCGTTTGGTGCAGTGCAGTCTATATTGAGCACGCATGTTGGTAAACATAATTGGTCTAAAATTTCTTGAATTATCCCATTATTAGGTCTTATAATGACTTCAACCGCATCTGTGCAGTCCTCCAGGCAGAATATCTGGCCCCTGTTTCTCAAATTCCACTATTACGTGAACGCGCACAATCTGGGGGAAAAAAAAAAAAAAAACCATATAGGAATGCAAAAGGATATCCAGCGCCAGACATTCTAAGACATATCTACATCAGTATACAGCACGAGTTCTGCTTCTTGGCTTGTGCTAAGGGGCCGTCAGTATCACTGTCCGAGACCATGTGAAAGGTACGTTACTCACTATAAAACATCTTGCTCTGGGCACTCAATCCATCACTCTTTGCTACCAAGTCGTCGATTTTCTCTCCTCTCTGTAAAACGCTCTCAATTGTCTTGTGCAACACAATCTTCGTCTCGTCCAGTTCCTTTTGGATCTTCATGATGCTGTCCGCTTGTTGCGGATCTTGGTACTTTACAATGTAGTCTTTCAACTCAGGAAACGCTAACGTTGGATTCGAATTTGCAAATGTGGATCGAGGATACTTCGAGAGGAACTCATCAACGATTTTTGAGAGCAGTTGATGGGCAACGAGGGCTGGATAATCATGGTCGGACATAATAACACCAGCGACGCCTTCTGTGCGACCATAGACGTGGAAAGTATAATCTGTGGGTGTCAGCTAATGATTTTGTGGAGGCAACTATATACTATATACCTTGCTCTTCTATATCTTGTCGTTGTCCAGGTCTAGTCCGTTCGGCAACGGTCTTGCTGAAAAGGGTCATGAATTCGCCATAGCTGGTGCACAAAGTCAGCCTGCTATCGATCCAGATGTGATTGATTAGACATACTTGTTCCGAGTGAACCGGGAGTATGCGCTCAAGTCTTTCTCCGCGCAAAGCTCGTGGGCTGGCTTTGACTCGTTCTTGATTATCTATGCTCTAGTGGTTAGCAACAGCAATTGCGGCGGAAAGAAGCAGTGAGATTCATACTCCGATGTAGTACAACTTCATCTTTGCGACTGTTGAGGAGAGAGAGAGAGAGTTGTAGGCAGCGAGCTTATTCTCATGTATTCCTTCTTGAGGCGAAACACGCTGCCTTGATGTCACATGCCCGGGCGCCTCTTCCTCTTACGCTTTGCCTGATCCGTCACCGCCTTCAACCTTCCAGATTGTGACTGATACGCGAGACTTATGTACATAGAAAAGAATCATCGCGAACGAAGCACGTTTAAGTATGGAATGAGATCAATATGAAGATGCCCATAAAATAAAGGTCTACTGCCTGCCAATTGAGGCCAGTTTATTAGCATATGGAGTACAAACCGTCAATATGTCGAAGCAAAACTCTCCTGCGCGAGAGCTAACTCGAGAACTCACCCCGTCGATTCCACAGAAGCGGGTAGTAGAAGAGGACCACCAACCTGCAGTCTCATCACCCCTCAATCCAGACGTGGCAAGATTTTCTAAAGATGATGCACCACAAGCTCGTGAACGTGCTGCAAGGTCGAAAAAAGAATCCTTGAAGAAGCGAGAGTCGAAGGGAGGTTCTCTCGTCGCGGATTCGAATTCAAGAGCTACACCTGATCCGAAGACGAAGGCTGCAACCAAACAGAAAACTGTCACTGGAACTACCACACCTCTTCTTGCCCTTGCACCCCAAAAGTACATACTTCCTCAGCCAAAACCGTCCGATTTCGAACCGGCGCGCGGTGCAACTCTCATCCCTGCACGCACCTTCAAAGGTCTAGACGGCTCTGAAATACAATTTTACACAATATCCGACCAGTAAGTAACCCTACATATTTGAAAGGTACATCTGACAAGTGTAGCGTTCATAATAAGAAAGACTTCAGATACACTTACTGTATTGCTGACCCTGCATTTAAAGCATCTCAGTACTACCGTCAAACCGATGCTGAACCTTATGGCCCAAGACTTAGCTTTGAGGATGCCGCAAAAGATATCTGCTTGGATCAGACTGGCCGATATGCAACCACGGACAAGGGCTGGCGCATGGCGAGGGCAACTGTGGGTGTTCGAACGGGACGATATTACTGGGAGTGCAAGGTCCATAAAGGTGTAGAATTGCGCACACCAGAGGAGGCAGCTGCGAGTGGCAGACATACTGGACCTGCTGTACGTGTTGGATGGGCCAGAAGAGAAGCTCCTTTAGATATGCATGTGGGCTTTAACGCATATAGCTATGGGCTCCGCGATATAGGAGGCCAAAAGGTGCATTTGTCACGGCCTCTGGATTACTTTCCGAAGGGGGAGGAAATACAAGTTGGCGATGTTGTGGGGATGGAGATCTACCTTCCATCAGAGTCATTGCATCGCAAGATTGTGGAAGGCGACTACAACCCAGCGGTTGACCTAGATGACAATGACCCAAGCGATGGTGCAAAAGCAGCACCTATTATCCGCGATAGAGTTCCCATCACATACAAAGGCCAGTTGTACTTCGAACACATTGAGTATCAACCGGACAAAGAGTTGCAGGAGTTTATCACAAATCCTCTGCCATTCATATCTTCAACTGGTGGTGGTGTCATTGGGGCCGCGAAGCTGGACATGCATCCAACTCATCCATCACCGGCTTTACGCACACTTCCGAACTCGTATATCAAATTCTATAAAAATGGCAAAGACATGGGCAAAGCATTCATAGGGCTGTTGGCATTCCTACCCCCAGCATCAAGTCTTCCAGCTCACCTTGGCGAGAGAAGTGCGCTCGATGATGGCACACTTGGCTATTATCCTGCAGTTAGTGTCCTACGAGACAGTGTAGTCGAAGTCAACCTTGGGCCAGACTTCTGGTTTCCTCCTCATAGCGAAGGTGAAGATGAATCGCATGACGATGAGGTCGATATGGTCGGTAGTGATCAGCTTCCTGTACAAAAGACGGAGCGACTCAGACCTGTCAGTGAGAGGGCGGATGAGCAGATTGCAGAGGACATTGTGTACGATTTGGTGGATGAAGTTAGCAATTTCATGGAGAACCTAGAAATGGGCGGCCAGGGAGCAAACACAGCGATGAGCGGTCTCGCCATGGATGAAGATATTAAGGAGCTTGTTCAGGACGAAGACTAGGCTACTAGGGATTTTGCTAGCACGGCCTACAAAGGAGTTGGACGGGGCCTAGTCACCATCGGCTGTAGAACCCGTAGCATTATTCGGAGTTGTAAATAGGAATCTAAAATGACTTGCTCCCGGCATGATTGGAACAGCCTTTAAAAGGTACAAGAGTCGGAGATGACAGTACTGTCGTTGAAGTGAACGATACATAAACTCTAGAATTCACAGAGTTATCCCTAACAATAAAATGAGAGCTTTGCTAGTTCATGGGCAGCCAATCTCGCTTGGATTAGTATTTGTAGAGCTCTATCTATAGCTCGCAACTTAGCATCCTTCCCATCTGGGATTATTATGTCTTGCTCGTTGCATTGCTGCAGAACTTAACCTCCTGTCCTATTCGTGGATCAAAGTCACTCTCTTTACATAAATCTAATATATATATCATTGTGAATATTGGTTGAGTAGTAGCTGGGAGTCATTGTGCAAACCGTTGGGAAAACTGTATACCGGACACAGAATTTCTGCACTTGAATGAGAAGATTTTTATCAAGTTGATGAACAACTTGCTGAAACTGATAATGATAGGAATATTGCGGAACGTAACAGTAGTAGTAAGTGGAATAGCATCTGTAGGATATACCTTGTTTTGGGCTGCTAAGACTTAGAGATAAAGAAGCTTCTTGTAGGTTCAACTCGGGTCTGTAATTGGATGTGTCTTGTGTTCTTTCTTGTTATTTCATGTTCTATTTGAGTTCCCCCTTCCTTATTGAAGTGCGAGAGTTACCAAGCTTAAATCACCACTTTCAAGCTCATCTATAGCCTTCCCATACATATAACCATGCAAGTACACACTTCCGTGCGTAGTCGCCTGGATAAAACCTTCTCGAGTCTGCTTTCGAACAGGTTCAACCAATATTGGCATATTACAACCAGGTATGACATAGACATAATGCAACCCTGATCTGCGACCTACCACGTTGCTCAGATCAAAGTGCTCTGCAACGCCGAGTCGTCCTTTCTCAGTCATATATACCCAATGTTCACCTATCATTAATCGCTGAACGGCATCAAGGTAGGGCTTTATATATGCTTGAGCACGTTGATCCTCGGGGTACTGGGTATTTGCTGGAATGGGAATGAAATCGGATGGGACATGAGAAGGGCCATTAATGATAACAGAGAATAATGAAGACCACTCCGGAGGGGCTAAAAGCCCTTCGGTCGTTCGATCGAATATTAAAGTTCGCCAGAGTTCTTCTACTCTGTCTTCTCTGCTGATTCCTGGTAGAATCGGGGGGAGACCCTCATCGAAGAGATCCATGACGTAGTTGTAGACCATTCGAATATGTTCGACCAGCTTACTCTCCTCACGGTCCAGACGCCATGGAGAAACAGTACTTGCATACTTTCGACGAAGCTTGCGGTTCATCAGGGCTGGAAACAATGTGGTGGGGTAAAGCTCGAATAGGTTAAATCGTATCCGATCTATGCAGCAGGCTTTGACTTCAAGAGTTGCACGATGTATACTAAGTAAAGTGTCATAAAAGCGGCAAGGTGCACGAGAAAACTTGGCTGTTGCTCGAGTGCCTTTACTAGCTGTAAAAGCACCGCGTCCAGCTATGTTAATGTGCTGCTTGCTTGTAGCGCTATAATTAGCATCCAAGTTATAAAAAACCGGTCTCCAGCTTGGAGGGCCCATACTTCTAGCTCCAGACCAACTGATCATATCAAGGCTGCCATGTACCTCGAACAAAAATATCATAATATTGAGATAAGTCTCTCAAAGTGATAAAGAGTAATCGATCGATATAGCAGGATCCTGGCAGTCTGCTGCAAGGCCAACAAGTGCGTAGATTTTGTCTCGCGGATCCGTTGCGAATGCTGTCCAATTAGTGTGTAACAAGTTGACCAACGAGACTGATATTTCGTTCTCCATATGAGTCTTGCGGTTCGCTTCTAGTGGAA
>Ga0335074_10016642_pt1 | contig 10357 bp, 10 predicted proteins | sample Lox_Sample_23_FD_206715 | JGI IMG/M metagenome (GOLD analysis project Ga0335074, IMG submission 206715) | Soil microbial communities from Loxahatchee National Wildlife Refuge, Florida, United States - Lox_Sample_2.3 | ecosystem: Environmental > Terrestrial > Soil > Wetlands | place: USA...
TTCCATTTTTCGCCGAAATCGTGGTCGATGCGCGCCACAAAAAAGTTGGAGGTTTGCGGCAGCGCCAGCACGCCCAGGTAACCTTGTTCATTGATGCCGTCGGCCGCGCCGGAAACGATGTACTGGGAATCGTTGGGCAGCGGCATCTTGTTCCAGAGCTGCTGCACCAGCGGATTCATGCCCAGGCCGCGCGGGTCGCACGGTCCGATGGCGCCGTTTACCGGGCATTGCGCCGGCGCATAGTTGACGCCGTTCACCACCACGTTTCCAGGATTCAAGTTATACGCCGTTTCGGCGCCGGAGGAGTTCGGCAGCATGACGATCCCGTTCTTGAGCAGCGCGGTTGGAACCGCGCGTTCATAGCTCGACGAGTTGGGATAACGCATGCCTTCGTAATTGGCGAAAAAGTAAGTTTTTCCACCCCAGAATTTCGGTGTGAGCGGTCCGCCGATGGCGCCGCCGAAGCGATTGCGATGCGTTTTCGGCAGCGGCGTATAGTCGAGCTGGAGCTGCGAATCGGCGGTGTGGTTGTTCTTCCACAGATTCGCCGCGCCGACGTCGTTGCCGAAATAAAATTCGTACAAAGCTCCGTGAAACTGATTGGTTCCGCGCTTGGTGACCATCTGCACCTGGCTGCCGCTGGCGCCATTGAAATCGGCGGTCTGGTTGGAGCTGCCGATCTTGATTTCCTCCACGCTTTCAATGGGCGTCGGGATCACGCCCGACGGCGTTCCCCCGGAAGAACTCGCGCCGATGTACCCGTTGCCGGGCACGTAGGTGGAATTGTCGCCCGACATATCGTCGCTGTTGAAGCCGCCGTCCAGCTGGAAAGAATTCTGATCGGTGCCGGCTCCGGCGACGTTTCCGGTGGGCGTGACACCGACCTGCAAGGTGGACAGATACGAGGCGTCGCGGGCGAGGTTCGGCAAAAGGTTCAACGATTCGTTGGTGATGGTCGAGCCGACGGTGGAATTTAACGTCTGCAAATCCGCACCGGCCGAGGCCTGCACCTCAACCGTGGTGGAGGTCGCGCCGACTTGCAGCGACACGTTCAGGGTGAGAGATTCGCCGATATCCACGGTCTGCGCGGTAAGGCGGGAAGCGGCAAAGCCGGTCTTCGAAATGGTCAGATCGTAGGTGCCCGGCGGAACGGCGGTGAAGGTGTAGCGGCCGACGTCATTGGTTACCGCGGTGCGGGTGCTGGCGGTCGCCCGATCGACCAGCCTGACTTCGGCCCCGGCGATCGCGGCGCTTTGCGGGTCGGTTACCTGTCCGCTAATGGTTCCGGTCGCCGACTGTCCCCAGGCGGAGCAGCACAGTACGCTGACGGCCAAAAAGGCGCTTCGAAGGAACCCCATCCGTTGCGATTTCATGTCCTCACCTCACGGTTGCCGTAGACTTTTTTAGAACAAGCTCGATCGACTTTATCCAGATTGGATATAAGATGCAGTCTGAAGATTCCAAAAATTTATAAAAAGAACTGTGTGGACTCGTTAACGACTCGTCTCATCCATCAGCAATGCGAGGCTCACAGATGATCTACTTGGACTGGTGTTGATTCTATTCGATTCGCGAAACATTGTCCACCCCTCAGGCGGGTTGTTTATGATTCACGGCTCTATTGCGATAAAGTGACGATGGCCTGCGCTTCGGCCGATTCGCCCGTTCCGACCGGTCCCACGCGCTCCGCGGTTTTGAATTTCACCGACACGCGATCGACATCGAGGGCGAGCGTTCGGGCCAGCGATTCGCGAATCGCCTGACGAAAATCCTTGAGCTTGGGGCGTTCGAGAATCACCGTGCTATCGACGTTCGCGATCGTATAGCCGCGATCATGCACCAGCTGGGCGGCGTGCGCCAGGAAAATCGCGCTGTCGGCGCCTTTCCACTGAGGATCGCTGTCGGGGAAATGCATGCCGATATCGCCGAGGGCCGCGGCGCCGAGCAGAGCGTCGGTGATGGCGTGCGAAAGAATGTCGGCGTCGGAGTGGCCCTCGAGACCGAATTCGCAGGGGATGGTCACGCCGCCTAAAATCAGCGGCTTTCCGTAGGCGAGACGATGCACGTCCCAACCCAGGCCCATTCGCGTCACGACGCGGCCAGCTCCTCGGTGAGAAACAGGCGCGCCAGGTCCATATCGGTCGGCTTGGTGATTTTGATGTTGCGGTCGGTGCCCTGCACGACGCTGACTTCGACTTGCTCCAGGCGTTCGACGAGACTGGATTCGTCGGTGCCGAGAAAGCCGTCCTGTTGGGCCATTTCGAAGGCGCGCTTGAGCAGATCGAAACGAAAGACCTGGGGGGTTTGGGCCAGAACCAGGTGCTCGCGCGGGAGGGTGGTGCGGATTTTATTTTTATGGACGCGCTTGACGGTGTCGACCGGGACGATGCCGACGATCGCGGCGCCGGTTTCGGCGGCTTCGTGAATCACGCGCTCGATCAGGTCGGGTTCGATGAAGGGCCGCACGGCGTCGTGAACGGCGACCAGGTCGGTATCGGGGCCCAGCGCGGCCAGAGCGTGCTCCACCGATTCCTGACGGCTTTCGCCGCCCTCGACCAGGCGCACCGGGCGAGTGGGATGTTCTTGATGGATCAGGCCGCGGGCCCAATCGAGATCCTCCTGGCGCAGCGCGACCACGATTTCGGAAACCAGCGGGCAGCGCAAAAACTTGCGGATGGTGTGGATGAGGATGGGCGCGCCTTCGAGCAGCATGAACTGCTTGCGGCTGACGCCCGATTTTTCCCGGCCCATTCGCGTTCCGAGTCCGGCGGCCGGCAAAATGACGGAGACTTTCATGGAGACGATCTATGATTGTATCCGAAGTTGCTAGGCAAGTCTGTCCCATTCGCCGGGATTTATGTGCGCTTGGTTTAGGATGCTTCGCAGCGTGCCGACCGGGACTTCGGTTTTCCTCGGGACGATTGCGGTGTCGACCACATCGCCTGTCACTCGAACGAACTTGACGTGGCTGCCTTTCTGACTGACCTCCGCAAAGCCGGCAGCTTCGAGACGGCGCTTGATTTCGCGAAAAGGGAGCGGCTTAAGCCGCGCCAATCTCGACCTCGACCATCCGGACCTTCGGCGGCCGGGTGGCCAACGGAGGCTCGAAGTGAAGTTCCAGCGCCTCGCGTAGATTGTCCAGGGCTTCTTCCTCAGTCGCACCCTGACTCGCAACATCGACTTCCAGACATTGCGAAACAAACCAGGGGCCTTCGCGCCAAATTGTTGCGGCAAAGGGACGCTTCATAAATTCATTCTGTCACGAACCCGCGCCGGCGGCCGGGGCGGAAGCGTGCTCGCGGGCCGGCGGACGCTCCTTTTCGTGGACCATGTGGGTGCGTTCGTCGAAGCGGCCGAAGATCATCTTTCCGGCGGTGGTTTGTAACACGCTGGTCACCGCGATATCGATGGTTTTCGAGATCATTTTGCGCGCATTGTCCACGACGACCATGGTGCCGTCGTCCAGATATGCTACGCCCTGGTTGTATTCCTTGCCTTCCTTCAAAATAAACACGCGCATGGTTTCGCCGGGCAGTACCACCGGCTTTAAGGCGTTGGCGAGCTCATTGATGTTCAACACCTCGACGCCGTGGAGCTGCGCAACCTTATTTAAGTTGAAATCGTTGGTGACGATCTTGCAGTCATAGAGCTTGCCGAGCTCGATCAGCTTCATATCCACTTCGCGGACGTTGGGAAAATCCTCTTCGATGATCTGAATGTTCAACTGCGGCATTTTCTGGATGCGCTGCAAAATATCCAGGCCGCGGCGGCCGCGATTGCGCTTCATCGAATCGGAAGAATCGGCGACGAGCTGAAGCTCGCGCAGCACGAACTGGGGGATCACCAGGGTGCCGTCGACGAATCCGGTTTCGACGATATCGGCGATGCGGCCGTCGATGATGACGCTGGTGTCGAGAATTTTGAAGCTGGTCTTGGTGGCTTTTTCGCCGCCGAAAAGACCGCCGAGCGCGGCCAGGTTCAGCATGTCGCCCTTGGCCGCGCCGACCACCAGGCCGCAATAGGTCATGAACAATAGCGTCACCACGTCGAGGTAGTGGATCATGGTGTAGCGCGGCGAGAGAACGGCCAGCACCAGCGAGATCAGGTACGCTCCCAACATCCCCAGGACGCTGCCGAAAGCGGCGCCGATCAGCCGTTTCAGGCTGACCTGTTTGATGCGGATCTCGAACACCACCACGGCCGCACCCAGCACTACGCCCAAGGCCGCGGCCGCCGGCGCTTGCAGATCGAAAGGACGAAGGAAATAAGACGCGCTGGCCAGCAGCGCCACAAAAATAAGACGGATGATCAGCAGGTCATTCAAGGTAATTCTCCCCTCCGACCGCGCCAGACCGCCGGATCTTTTAAGTGCGTCCACGGTCCCCAACATCTGATAAATGGAGATTCTTAGCGGTTCAGTATATCACCAATGTCAAGAAAAGGTTATGTCTAAGTGGAGCAACACAGGGTCGCAATCAGCGGCCGGCGGGAAAACGCAATCAAACGGAACTTCTAGCAGGGTGCTGAAAAAGGGGACAGACTACTCTGGGCCCGTAAGTTATTCAGGCCGCGTGTCCCTTTTTTCAGCACTCTGCTAGAGGGCCTTGGCGAGCTCTTCGGCGAATGCGCTGTTGGCGCCACCGTTCGAGGGTCGCTTGCCTCCGCTACGCTTGCCGCGGCGCGGCGGGCGCTGCTCGCCCTGGGCGGGCTGACCCTGGGCCTGCGCGGCGGGATTGCCATCGTGGCGAGGCGGGCCGTGTTGTTGTCCATGCGGAGCGTGCGGACCTGCGCCATGGGCCGCGTGCGGACCCGCGCCATGGGCGGGCGCGCCCGACGGCATCGGCCGGGCCTGGCCTTTCGGCTTGGGCGGCTGCGCGGGATTGGCGCGAAGCAGACGATCTTCAAGCGGAGCGCGATCGAAGCGGCGGATGATGGCGTTCATCTCCTCCGTGTTCGGCGCGTCGATGAACGCGAATCCCTTGGACTCCTGTGTTTCGGGATTGCGGATCACTTTAATGGCGTCCGCGACCAGGTTCTCGGCTGCCAGCCAGCCCCTGATATCGTCCGCCGTAACCCAAACGGGCAAATTGCCCAAAAAGACGGTAAAACTCATTCGGAAATTATCTTCGACTCCGTTTTCGGTAGGTGGGGATTTGCCTCCATTGGAAGCAACTCCATGCTACCACAGTCTTTCTCAACGGTAAACAGGGAATCGCGCGGAATTTTGCTGATTTTTAGTGTGATATACCGTTCGGCAAGAAGACGTCTATGCGTGGAGGGCGGACTTTTAGTCCGCGTGGGACTTTAGTCCCGCCGCCGGACCCGCGGAGCTCTTTCAAAACAGATCCGCGGTCGCGGATTTGGGGCGAGCCTTCAACAACGGCTTGTTCAGTTCCTCGAGGACCGGCGTCATGGTTTTGAAGCGCTTCACCAGCTCCGGCAGAATTCGCGGGGTGGTAGCCAGTTTGGGATCGAGCGTGACGTAATAGGTCCAGCGCTTCATTTTGATCAGGTCGGCGGCGGGATGGTCCGCCGGGAATCCTTTGGGAACGCGCGTCAGGGTTTCGCCGTGCAGTTTGCCCATAATTTTTTCCGGCCGGCGGGCGATTTTGCGAAACGCGGCGTGGTTTTCGGCGAGCCAGGTGCGAATCGCCAGAAGCTGCGGCGGCAGCGGGTCGTAAACGCCGCCGGCAATACCTAGTTCTTTAGGGGAAATAGAGAAGTAAAACGCCGGAGCGCCATTTTTTTCACCGCCGCGGCGCGCAAAAAACGCGGCGAGATGTGTTTTATACGGCGATTTGTCGGCGCTGAAACGGACGTCACGATAGATACGGAAAACGGCTTTCTTGGGATCGGTGATGTAATCGGGCGCGAATCGGGCCAGCTCGCCGTTGATCGCTTCAACCAGCTCGAGCATCGGGGTTCTCACCTGCGTTTCGAAAAATTCTTTACGCGGCTGGAACCATTCCCGGTGGTTATGGCGCGCCAGATTGCGGAAGAAGGCCAGGGCTTCGGCGGAAAATCCGGGGAACATGCCGACCATTATCGCCTGTGACAGAATGGTTCGCGGGATGGAAAGGAGAAAAACGACGTGCGGAGAGTGAATGGCAAGATCGGCCGGCGAGACCTGTTTAGGGCATCGGCCGGAATTTTAGGCGGAGCGATGTTATCGCGCGAGGCGGCGGCGGAGCAGCCGGCGCAGGAAAATGTCAATACCAGGTCGAGTCCGTCGGCGCTGAAGATCACGGATCTGCGGGTGGCGGTGATCACCAAGCCGGGACCGAGCCCGTGCCCGATTATCCGCATCGACACCAATCAGGGAGTTTACGGATTGGGCGAAGTGCGCGACGGCGCCAGTCCGACGTACGCGCTGTTTTTAAAGAGCCGGCTGCTGAATGAGAATCCGCTGAACATCACTTTTCTGTTTCAGAAGATCAAGCAGTTCGGATTTAACGGACGGCAGGCGGGCGGGGTGGTGGCCGTCGAAGAAGCGCTGTGGGATATCGCCGGGAAGGTTTATGGCGTGCCGGTTTACCAGATGCTGGGCGGCAAATTTCGCGATCGGGTGAGAATTTACGCCGACACCGAGGAATCGACCGATCCGCTGGTGTTCGCCAGGCGGCTGAAGGCGCGCAAGGAGGAAATGGGGCTTACCTGGCTCAAGATGGACGTCGGCATCAACCTGGTGGAAAAGACTCCGGGAACGGTGACGCAGCCGGCGCAGTTGAACACGTGGGAACGGTCCCAGCTTCCGCATCCTTTTATTGCCACGGAGGTGACCGACAAGGGAATTGAGCTGCTTTCGGCCTACGTGCAGGCGGCGCGCGAGGCGGTGGGGATGGAAATTCCGCTGTCGATGGATCACCTGGGGCATGTGGGCGTGAATTCGATTATCCGGCTGGGCAAGGCTTACGAAAAGTTCAACTTGTCCTGGATGGAGGATGTGATTCCGTGGCAGTACACGGACATGCTGGCGCACATCACCGCGGAAAGCCCGACGCCGATTCTGACCGGCGAGGACATTTATTTAAAGGAAGGCTTCATCAACCTGTGCCAGAAGCACGCGGTGAGCAAGATTCATCCGGATATTTCGACGGCGGGCGGAATTCTGGAAACACACAAGATCGGCGAGGCGGCGATGGAATACGGCGTGCCGATGGCGATGCATTACGCGGGTACTCCGATCGGCGCGATGGCCAGCGTACATTGCGCGGCGGCGACGGAGAATTTTCTGGCGTGCGAAAATCATTCGCTCGATGTGCCGTGGTGGCAGGATCTGGTGGACGGCGTCGAAAAACCGATCATCAATCGAGGATTTATCAAGGTTCCCGACCGGCCGGGGCTGGGCGTCACGTTAAATGATGAGGTCGCGAGACAGCATCTGCTGCCGGGAACGACTTATTTCGCGCCGACGCCGCAGTGGAACCAGGAACGGTCGTGGGATTGGCTGTGGAGTATGATCCAGCGCGAGGTGGGTATCCGGCGGGCGTGATTTTATCGATCCACGTGGCGGCGGGACTAAAGTCCCGCGCGGACTAAATGTCTGCCCTCCGCGGCTGGTGCAATGAACTTCCGGCAGGGTGATGCGCCACGGGTTGATGCCGTTTTATCGTGGAGAGGAATTGTGAACGCCGCCGGCGCCATTATCGTCATGAGCACCTTTGCCGCGATCTGGTGGATGGTCGGCGCGGCTCAGCTCGGCCGCGGGTCGGTGATGATGTACGCTGCCGGCATCGTGATCAGCGGGCTTATGGTGGCTCTCGGCTGGCGGCGCGGCGGTCCGCCGGCCGCACCCGAAGAACGGAAGCGCCGGGGACGGATGGTGGGGATTGCCAGCACCGTCGAAGGCGTAGCAATCCTGGTTGCCGTTAACGTCCTGGTTAAGCTGGGACGGCGGGACCTGATTGCGCCAGCGGTGGCGATCATCGTCGGACTCCATTTTCTGCCGCTGGCCCGCTGGTTCCCCGCGCCGATTTACTATCTCACGGGCGCGCTGCTCATCGCGGCCGGGATGGCTGGCACTCTGGTGCAGGACCTGCCTGCGCGGATCCTGACGGTATGCCTCGGCGCGGCTGCGGTGTTGTGGTTCTCGTGCGGCGTGGTGTTGTTCCGGGCGCATCAGCGGCGAAACGAATCGGCCGGCGAAAAGGCGTGACTGCCGATCTCTACTCCACGCAGTTGAGCAGCCAGGGGGTGCCGAAACGGTCCGTTACCATGCCGAAGGCCGGCGACCAGAAGGTTTTCTGGAGCGGCATTCCCACTTGACCGCCTTCGGCCAGCGCGTTGAAAATTCGCTCGCCTTCGGCATGGTCTTTGGTCTGAATGGCGACCGTGAAGCCCTGCGGCGGCTGATAATTACCTCCTGGCGGATCGGCGCCCATCAGCGTCTGGCCATCGAAAGTCAGAGTGGCGTGCATGATTTTATTGCGAAACTCCGCCGGAATGCGCGATTCCATGGGCGAGCCGGCGAAGCGGGACATGTTTTGGATTTGGCCGTGGAACAATTTGGCGTAAAACTCGAACGCCTCCTCGCATTGGCCGTTAAAGTTGAGCAGCGGGTTGATGGTCATGATTTGCTCCAATCCGCCGGCGATGGCGCCGACAATGAGAAATGGCTCGCGTCCGTCGGCGACCGCGGCGGGCAGCGGCGCATCGGGAGATTGGTGGGAAAAATCCTCGGAGCAGGCGAAAAAGCGCACAAACGCGCGGCGCTGATGCGTGACGTGATCGCGAATCGCGCCTTCAAGCATGGGATAGCGCGCTTCGAGCGCATCGAGAATCGAGCGCTGCGTCACCGGAGCGGCGACGTCGAGCGTGAGTTCGCCCGGCACGCCCGCCAGGGTCCGCAGGTGCGCCGGTAGGACGACGCGAATCATTGAACCGCTCATGAAAGCGTCTGCACTTCGACCGATAAAACGGCCGGCAGATCGCGCACCAGCGGCGTCCAGGAATCACCCGCATCGGGCGAGGCGTAGACTTGTCCGCCGGTGGTGCCGAAATAGATGCCGCAGGAATCGAGCGAATCGACGGCCATCGCGTCGCGCAGCACGTTGACGTAACAATCGCGCTGCGGCAGGCCTTTTGACAGCGGCTCCCATTCGTTTCCGCCGCTGCGGCTGCGAAAGACGCGCAGTTTTCCGTCGGGAGGAAAATGCTGCGAGTCGCTTTTGATGGGGACCACGTAAATGGTTTCGGGTTCGTGCGCATGAACGTCGATGGCGAAGCCGAAACCTTTCAAGTCGAAGGTGCGGGTGGCGCCGTCTTTGTCGGGGTAAACGCCCTGATCGCCGGGCAGGTTGCCGCTGACGTCCTGCCACTGGTCGCCCGCGTTGTCGCTGCGCAGGACGTTCCAGTGTTTCTGCATGAACAGCACCTCGGGACGCGACGGGTGCATGGCCATGTGATGAATGCAATGGCCGATCTCGGCGGTGGGATCGGGCATGAACGGCGAAAACAGGCCCTTGGTGATCGGTTTCCAGCTTGCCCCGCCATCGTCGGTGCGAAACGCGCCGGCGGCGGAGATGGCGATGTACATGCGCGCGGGATTGGACGGATCGAGAAGGATGGTGTGCAGGCACAATCCGCCGGCGCCGGGCTGCCATTGATTTCCGGTGCCGTGGCCGCGCAGGCCGGCTATTTCCTGCCAGGTTTTGCCGGCATCGGTGGTGCGGAAAATGGCGGCGTCTTCGACGCCCGCGTAAACCGTGTCCGGATCGGTGAGGGACGGCTCCAGGTGCCAGACGCGTTTGAATTCCCAGGGATGCGGAGTGCCGTCATACCACTGATGCGTGCCCGGCGTGCCTTCGTAGACGAATTTGTTGCCCACCGGCTCCCAGGTTTTTCCGCCATCGCTGGAGCGCTGGATCAGTTGCCCGAACCAGCCGGTCGATTGCGAGGCGTAGAGGCGATTGGGGTCGGCGGGCGATCCCTTCATGTGATAAATTTCCCAGCCCGGGAAGTGCGGACCGGTGATGCTCCAGTTCTGGCGTTTGCCGTCCGATTCGAGCACGAAGGCCCCTTTTCGCGTACCTGCCAAGACTCGTACTTTGCTCATTTTTTTTCCTTTTTGCCCCCGCCATTACTGGCGGGGCTTGCCCGTCCTCTCGCCGTTACTGGCGCGGATTGCCCATTGCCCCCGCCATTACTGGCGGGGCTTGCCCATTTGCCCCCGCCGTTACCGGCGGGGCTTGCCCGTTGCCTCGCCATTACTGGCGGACTTTTTCTTGACAAATTTCGGTAGCAGCGGCGTGGTATCGTCCTCACGCCAGCGGCGCCGCACCTCGGCGAGCACCTGCTCGCGGTTTGCCGCCAGGTTTTCGATCAACGCACAGGGAGCCGCGGTTTTTTCGTTCCGCGC
>Ga0335074_10016643_pt1 | contig 10357 bp, 8 predicted proteins | sample Lox_Sample_23_FD_206715 | JGI IMG/M metagenome (GOLD analysis project Ga0335074, IMG submission 206715) | Soil microbial communities from Loxahatchee National Wildlife Refuge, Florida, United States - Lox_Sample_2.3 | ecosystem: Environmental > Terrestrial > Soil > Wetlands | place: USA: Florida...
CACGGCGAGCAGCCAGTCGATATAGTTGCGGCTGACGGTGGACTCGGCCGACATGGGCGGCATAGCCTCGAGCTTCTTGAGCTCCTGGACGGTCTTCTCCAGAACTTCCTTGGGCATGCCGGCGGCTTCAATCTTCTTGCGCAGCTCGTCGAACTCGCTCTTCTCGCCCCGGCCCAGCTCTTTCTGGATGGCTTTGATTTTTTCGTTGAGGTAATACTCTTTTTGCGCGCGCTCCATCTGGCGCTTCACGCGCGACTGGATATTGCGATCGAGATCGAGCTTTTCGATTTCCACGTCGAGCACATCGGCCAACCGCGCCAGCCGCGCCGCGGGATCGAAGATAGCCAGCAGTTCCTGCTTTTCTTCAATGCCGACCTGCAGGTTGGCGGCAATGGTGTCGGAGAGCTTGGCGGCCTCATCCATCCGCACGGTGGCGATGATGGTCTCGTAGTTGAGCGACTGCTGCAGCTTGACGTAGTTCTCAAACAGCGTGGTGACGCGCTGCATCAACTGCTCGACGGCGGGCGTCATCTCGAACTGGCTTTTGCCGGTGCGCACCGTGGCCACGAAAAAGCCGTCGCGGTCGGTCACGTCGATGGATTTTGCGCGCTCGACGCCCTCGACCAATACTTTGATGTTGCCGTCGGGCATTTTCACGCTCTGCACGATGTTGCAGATCGCGCCGACCTGGAAGATGTCTTTGGCTTTGGGTTCGTCGATTGACGCGTCATGCTGCGTGGCGAGAAAGATCTTGCGGTCGCCATTGAGGGCTTCTTCCAGGGCGCGCACGCTGGACTCGCGGCCGACCACGAACGGCGTCATCATGTAGGGAAAGATGACCATGTCGCGAATGGGCATCATGGGCAGCTTGCGCGGCTCGTTTTTTTCGCGGTTTGCGGTCATCAGGGTCCCCTTGGCGGCTTGCGCGCTTCCTGGACTCCTCCACCTGCCCGATGGTCCAGGCCGACCGAAGAGTCATGTAGGGATTGTACAGCGGAAAGGCGATCGGGGCGAACGGGCGGGTGTGGACGATTCGCGTCATGACGAAAGTCATCTGCGCGAGCGCGTTGCCGATGTGAAAAGCCCCTTCCAGCAATCGGCGGAAGGGGCTCAGGGAAGAGAGACTTGCGTGTTTTCAGCCCGCTTTTTCAAGCAGGCACAGCGACAGATCGCGGCGCTCGACCATATCTTTCGTAATCTCCAGGTCGCGCACGCGTTTGTTGCTCGGCAGGTGGTACATCAGGTCGAGCATCAGCTCTTCCAGGATCATACGCAGGCCGCGCGCGCCCACCTTGCGCGACATGGCTTCGCGCGCAATGGCGCAGGCGGCTTCGGTTGTAAAGTGGAGGCGAACGTTCTCGTACTCGAAGAGGCGCTGGTACTGCTTGAGGATGGCGTTGCGCGGCTTGGTGAGAATCTCAATCAGCGCGGCTTCGTCGAGCTCGTCAAGAATACCCATCACAGGCAGGCGGCCGACAAACTCGGGGATGAGGCCGTACTTGATCAGGTCCTGCGGCTCGGTCTTGCGCAGCAACTCGGTGTCGCGGTGCGAACGCGTGGTGGCCTGGTCGGCCTCGGCATCGAGAGTGCGGAAACCCAGGGCTTTTTTGCCGATGCGCCGGCCGACGATGCGCTCGAGCCCGACAAACGCGCCGCCGCAGATGAAAAGGATGTTGGTGGTATCGACTGCGGTGAACTCCTGATGCGGATGCTTGCGCCCGCCCTGCGGAGGGACATTGGCCACGGTGCCCTCAAGGATCTTGAGCAGAGCCTGCTGCACGCCTTCGCCGCTCACGTCGCGCGTGATGGAAGGGTTCTCGTCTTTGCGGCCGATCTTGTCGATCTCGTCGATGTAGATAATGCCCTGCTGCGCCCGGTTCACGTCGCCGTCGGCGGCCTGCAAGAGCTTGAGGATGATGTTCTCAACGTCCTCGCCCACGTAGCCGGCCTCAGTCAGCGTGGTGGCGTCGACGATGGCGAAAGGCACGTCGAGCATCTTGGCGAGGGTTTGCGCGAGGAGGGTCTTGCCCGAGCCCGTGGGACCGATGAGCAGGATGTTGGATTTGGCGAGCTCGATTTCGCTGTTGCGCGCGCGGTTCATTTGCACACGCTTGTAGTGGTTGTAAACTGCGACGGCCAGCTTCTTCTTGGTCTGATCCTGCCCGATCACGTAATCGTCGAGGAAGCTTTTCACCTCGGTGGGCTTGGGAAGGTGGCCCGCTGTGGTGGCGGGAGCGTCACTGCTGCGATCGTCATCGAGAATCGAGTTGCAAACGGCAACGCACTCGTCGCAGATATAGGCGCGAGGGTAATCACTGGGAGAAGAGATCAGCTTGGCTACAGCGTCCTGCGACTTATGGCAGAACGAGCAACGCAACGCCTCTTCGGGTCCCGTCCGCGTCTTCATACTGGTTGCTCCCCCTGAAAGAGTTTAATCCAAATCGACTGAAACGGCTACGTTACGCTCAAACGCGGGTCCGGTCGATGATTTCATCCACAATTCCGTATTCTTTGGCCTGCTGGGCGTTCATAATGAAATCCCGTTCCACGTCGCGCTCGATCCGCTCCAGGGGCTGGCCGGTGTGGCGTGCCATCAGATTGTTGGTAATTTCGCGGATGCGGAGGATTTCGCGGGCGTGAATGTCAATGTCGGTGGCTTGCCCGCTCAGGCCGCCCATGGACGGCTGATGGATCAAAATGCGTGAATTGGGCAGCGCAAAGCGCTTTCCCTTGTTTCCGGCCAGGAGCAAAAACGCGCCCATGCTGGCCGCCTGGCCGATGCAATAGGTGACCACGCTGTTCTTGATGAACTGCATGGTGTCGTAAATGGCAAGGCCGGCGGTGATGGAGCCGCCGGGAGAATTGATGTAGAGCGAGATGTCCTTTTCCGGGTCTTCGCCCTGCAGAAACAGCATCTGGGCGACGATGAGGTTGGCGATCTGGTCGTCGATCGGCGTACCAAGAAAGATAATGTTGTCGCGCAGCAGACGGGAATAAATGTCGTAGGCGCGCTCGCCCCGGCTCGTCTGCTCAACCACCATGGGAACTAATGCCATTCCTGAATCAGCTCCTAGCTGCCATCTGGTAGCTCTCGGCTATCAGCCTTCAGCTTGTTCGTGCCGTGCGATTGTGTTTTCCGCGCTCTCAATCGTCGAGGCGCGGACGGTCCGGTGGCCTAAGCGGGCAGGCGCTCGTACAGGGTGGAAGCAGTCTTGTCTCGCCTGAGTTGCTGTCTGATCCTAGCCAGTCCGCCATCTTTCGTCAATCGCACCTTGAGGGCGTCTAAAGGCTCGCGTGACTGGATGGCAATAATTTGCAATTCGCGGTCCAATTCCTCGTCGCTGACGGTGATGTTTTCTTCGCCGGCGATGCGCTCGAGCAGGATGTTGGTCTTCACTTCGGCAACCGCGTTGTCACGCTGCGCCAGGCGCAGACGGCCGAAATCGAGCTTGCGCATCTGGTCGGGCTGCATCCCCTGCGCCGCAAGGGCGCGCAATCCGCGCTCGAGCCGCGTATCAACCTGGTCCTGCACCAGCGACTCGGGTACCGGAAAGGTAAACCGCTCGGCCAGCGCCGCAAAGAGCTTGTCTTTGGTTTCGGCCTCAACACTGCGCCGCTTGCGGCTCGCCAGGTACTCGCGAACACTCTTTTCCAGGTCTGCGTAACTTTCGTAATGCCCGAGTTCCTTCGCGAATTCGTCGTTCAGCTCGGGCAAGATGCGCTTCTTGATCCCTTTCACTTCCACTTCGTACGCAACCGTCTTTCCCGCCAGCCTGGTCTGCGAGTAATCGGCGGGATAAATGACCTCGACCTTCAATTCCTGGCCGGGCCTGGTGCCGCGCAGAGAGTTGGTAAATGCTTCCACCGTGTCTTTGCCGCCGATTTCAACCAGCGTGTCTTCGCCCTTAATGGGCTGGTCTTCAGCGGCGGGCGCCTCGCCCCCGGCCCCCGGCTCTGCCGCCTCATTGTGGATCTGGCCCTGGTAGCTGATCTGCGCCCAATCGCCATCGGCCAGCGCGCGGTCTTCTTCCACCGGCTCCATTACGGCGCGCGAATCGCGCAATTGTTCCAGCTCGCGCTGGAATTCTTCTTCGGTGATTTCGACGGAGGGCCTGGGAACCGTGACTTCCTTGTAGCCGTCGATGGAGAACGCCGGCAAATACTCGAAGACAGCCTTGGCATGCAGCGGTGCGCCCTCTTCGAGGGTCAGCTCAAGCACCTGGGGTTGACCGACCGGGCGAAGGTTGAGTTCGTTGATCGCCTTGTTGAAGCGCTCGGGCAGCAGCGAGTCGATGACTTCCTTGCGGATCTCGGCGCCGAAGCGGCGGCGGACGATGTTTTCCGGAACCTTGCCCGGACGAAAGCCCGGGATCTTTGCATATTTGCGGTATTTGTTGGCGACGGTATGCCAGGTTTTGGCGACTTCGCCGGCGGGCACATCGATGACCAGCTCGCGCGTGCAATCGGGGTTCAAAACCGGCCCGTGCGAGTGGGTTTCTTCTGCGGCTTCGTGGTTGTGCTGGGGATCGGCCGTTTCCGTGTTGTTTGCGAGGGTACTGCTGGAACTCAACGTTTTACCTTCCGGGCGCGCGCGCCAATGGCCTGCGGCCGCGGGCGGCGGTTCAAGGCATCAAGCGCCGTCTGGCCGGGGATTACCTGGTCTTATGGTACGGGGGTTTGCTTGCGGGGGTCAAACCGGGGAAGGCAGGGAATACGGATTCGGGACACAGGGAACCGGCCAGGGAAAAAGAATCGAAACAACAGCAAGCAGCTGCCCAAAAGCGGGTCAACGCTCGATCGGCTGGGGCTTGCGCACGTAGGGAAGAAACCGTGGATGGGCTGCGCCGCATTGGGCGTAGTAGTCGCGCGCCTGGGCCAGACTCAGCTGGCCGTTGACCGTCAGGCGAACTACGGCCGCATCCTCATCTTCCTGGCCGTCATCCTCCCACCAGCAGACGGGACACAAAACCATGGCCGCCGGAGCGTCCAGCGTTCGATATCCGCAGCACGGGCACCGGTATCGCACTTCCGCTGTGGTGGTCACATCGATCAAGACGGCAAAAGCGCCCTGCCGGATTACCCACGGAATACTTGCTTGTACCACTTGGCGGTCCTTACCGGCCCGTTTTTAGAAATCGCCGGGCGGCTCTGCTTGAGAGACTCCTGAGGCGAAACGAGGCCGCCGCAGCGACCCGCGCAGAAGGACATGCAACTTCGGCGGCACGCGATTGCACCGCGTGATGGATGGGTTCGCCGACACGCGCTATGTAACATATGGTTGTCCTATGCCGGAAGAGAAGAACCTGGCGCGAAAGGTCGCTGCGGCCCTGATCGTGGCTGCCGGCGTTTGCCTGGTCGCCGGCGTTTACGCCGCCGGCATTGACAACAGGAACGTCACCGGGCGCGACTTTATCGAATACTGGGCGGCGGAACGGCAGTTGATCCTTGGCGCCAACCCGTATGATGTCGGCGCGATTCTCCGCCTGGAGAAGTCAGCCGGGATGGAGGAGAACTTCCCCAAGATCACGATGAGCCCGCCGGTAGCATTTTTCTTCGCGCTGCCTCTCGGCTATTTGAACCCCAAACCGGCCCTGATTCTGTGGCTGCTCATCCTGCTGGGCGCGACCGGGATCTCCGCGTACCTGCTCTGGATCATCTTTGGACGCCGCGACACGCGGCTGCACCTGCTCGCCTTCGCGTTTCCTCCCACGCTGGCGTGCCTGATGGCCGGGCAGCTCGGCAGCTTCTTTTTGCTCGGCATCGTCCTGTTTCTTTACTTCCACCGGTCGCGGCCGTGGCTTGCGGGGGCGGCCCTGCTGCCCTGCGCCCTGAAGCCGCATCTCTTTCTGGCATGCTTTGTCGTCCTGCTGCTCTGGTCCGCGCGGCGAAAAGAGCTTCGCATTCTCGCGGGGTTCCTGGCCGGCCTGGCTGCGAGCAGCGCGCTCACCATGACCGTGGACCACAACATCTGGCCGCAATACCGGCAGTTGATGCAGTCGGCGCGTATCATGGACGTCTTTCTACCCACCGTCGGTGTCGGGTTGAGGTTTTTGATCGACCGCCACGACAAATGGATCGAGTTTATCCCTGCCGCACTGGGATGCGTATGGTCGGCGTGGTTTTATTGGAGCCGGCGCGATCGCTGGAACTGGCTCAACGAGGGGCTCCTCGTGCTCCTCGTCTCCGTCGCATGCTCACCCTATTCGTGGTTCAGCGACCAGGCGCTGGTGTTTCCCGCCATTCTGGCGGGAATGTTTGCCGCGGGGAAGAATTTAGCGGACTGGATCCTGCTGGGGGTCGTGGTGGCGGCGTGCGCTCCCGGCGTGATTCTCGCCATCCAGATGCCGTCGCCGTTTTATCTGTGGACCGCGCCCGCGTGGCTTGGGTGGTACCTGATTGCTACGCGGAACAAGCGCGGAGCGGGCGTCGTCCATTCAGAAATGGCCGCCATCACCGAGTGATACGCAGCCAGCCGGCGTCACGATGCGGCGCCTTCTGCTGCATGGAAACCCGCAAGGCGCTCTTCCAGGCGCAGCTTGACTGCGGGCCATTCGGAATCGAGAATCGAAAAGAACACCGTGTCGCGGATGAAGCCGGTCCATGTCATCCGGTCGCGGCGCAGAATGCCTTCGCGCACCGCGCCCAGCTTTTCGACGGCTGCCTGGCTGCGCAGGTTGCGCGTATCCACGCGGAACTGCACGCGCACCGCTCCGGCAGCGAACGCATGGCCGAGCATGAGCAACTTGGATTCGGGATTGACGGGACCGCCGCGCGCGTCAGGATGCAGGAAAGAGCTGCCGATCTCAATTCCACCCTGGCTGGCCAGCGCAAGATACATCGACGACATGCCCACCACGCGGCCGTCTGCGAGCCTGCGGATGGCGTACGGCATGCGCTCGGACGGCGGCGCGCTGCAGGCGGTTGAGAAGAATTCCTCGAAGCGGTCGCCAAAGGCGCAGCCGGCCATGATGGCCCAGGTTTCCGGATCGCAATCGACCGCGGCGCGCACCTCTTCCTTGAGCGCAGGCGCAAACGGCTCAAGGCGCACAAAGCGGCCTTGCAGGGGTTGGAATGCAAGTTCCATGGGTTAAGAATACGATCAACCTTGATTCATGTTGGAAGGCCGTTCAGGCCCGGCCGGCGAACTCGCGCGTCTCGGTGTAGACCTTCACCTTCTCGCCCTCCTGAATGTAGAGAGGAACCTTGATTTCGAGGCCGGTTTCGAGACGCGCAAGCTTGGTGACGTCGCCGGATGTGTTGCCGCGCACCCCGGGCTCGGTATAAGCAACTTTGAGCTCAACCTGGGCCGGCAACTCCAGGCCGATGGGGTTGCCGTTGAACTTGTGCAACTGGATCAGCGAGCCATCGACGAGAAAGTCTGTCGCGTCGCCGACCATGCTCGGGGAGAGCGTGTGCGTATCGAAGTTCTGCTGGTCAAGAAAATATGAGCCATCCGAATCGCTGTAGAGGTAGGAGGACTCGACCGTCTCCAGGTCCGGCTCCTTGAACTTTTCGCCGGCCTTGAAGGTCTTGTCGAAGACCGCGCGCGTAAGCAGATTGCGCATCTTGAGGCGGACGAGGGTCTGGCCGCCGCGGGCCGTCGGTGTGGAGATTTCGACTTCAAGGCAATAGTATGGAGTGCCTTCAAACTCAAAGACCATCTTGCGCTTTACATCGATTGCTTCAATCAGTGCGGCCATGCATTCCCCGAAAAACAGTAAAGTCGATAGGACGGCGCCTCCAAATACATTGGGGCGGTCAGCCTTCTTCCGCTTCGCGGAGCTTGGCGATCACGGTGAAGTCCTCGAGCGTGGTTACGTCGCCCTTGATCTCGCCGTGAGTGGCGAGGTCGCGCAGCAGGCGCCGCATGATTTTGCCGCTGCGCGTTTTGGGCAATGCTTCGGTGAAACGGATATCGTCAGGCCGGGCGAGCGCGCCAATCTCTTTGGCGACCCACTTGCGCAGCTCGTCTTTCAAATCGTTCGAAGGCTGGTTGCCGCTTTCGAGCGTGACGAACGCTGCGATGGCCTGCCCTTTCAAGTCGTCAGGCCGGCCCACCACCGCGGCCTCGGCGACCTTGGGATGCGCCACCAGCGCGGACTCGACCTCCATGGTGCCCAGGCGATGGCCGCTCACGTTGATCACATCGTCCACGCGGCCCATCAGCCAGAAGTACCCGTCAGCGTCCTGGCGCGCGCCGTCGCCGGTGAAGTAGCAGCCGGGAACATCGCTCCAGTACGTCTTCTTGTAGCGCTCAGGATCGCCGTACACGGTTCGCGCCATTGACGGCCACGGCTTGCGAATCACCAGCAAACCGCCGCTGCCGGCCGGGACCTGATGGAAATTCCCATTGGCGTCGGGCCGCGTGATGACTTCAGGCTGGATGCCGAAGAACGGCCGCGTGGCCGAGCCGGGCTTGGTGGCGATGGCGCCGGGGATCGGCGTGATCATGATCGCCCCGGTCTCCGTCTGCCACCACGTATCCACAATGGGGCAACGGTTATGCCCGATCTTCTCGCGGTACCACATCCACGCTTCGGGATTGATGGGCTCGCCGACGGTGCCGAGCAGGCGCAGCGAGTCGAGCTTGTATTTGTCGACGAACTCGTCGCCCCATTTGATGAAGGCGCGGATGGCGGTCGGCGCCGTGTAAAAAATCGTTACGCGGTGATCATCGATAATTTTCCAAAAGCGCGAAAAATCCGGATAGTTGGGCGCGCCCTCGTACATCAGCACCGTGGCGCCATTCTGGAGGGGCCCGTAGACCACATACGAGTGACCGGTGACCCAGCCAATATCGGCCGAACACCAATAGACGTCGTCGTCGCGCATATCGAAGACGTATTTCGTGGTCAGGTAGGTCTGCACGGCGTATCCGCCGGTGGTGTGGACGAGGCCTTTGGGTTTGCCCGTGGTGCCGGATGTATAGAGGATGTAAAGCGGATCCTCGGAATCCATGTGTTCGGCGGGGCAGGTGGGCGCGGCCTTGGCCACAAGATCGTGCCACCAATGGTCGCGGCCTGCAACCATGCTCACCGGTGAGCCGGTGCGCCGGTAGACGATTACGTGCTTCACCGTGTGGCAGGCCGGCATGGCTTCATCCACGGTCGCCTTCAGCTTGATCTCGTTCCCGCGCCGATAGCTCGCATCCTGCGTGATAATGGCCACGCAGCCCGAGTCGGCCACGCGATCAGCGATGGCACTGGCGGCAAACCCGCCGAAGATGACGGAGTGGATGGCGCCGATGCGCGCGCAGGCGAGCAGAGCGACGGGCAGCTCGGGCGTCATGCCCATGTAGATCGCGATGCGGTCGCCCTTCTGGATGCCGAGCGACTTGAGCGCGCCGGCAAAGCGCTGCACTTCGGCATGCAGCTCCGCGTAGGTCAGGCGGCGAATCTCGCCCGGCTCGCCCTCCCAGATAAGCGCCGTTTTGTCGCGGCGAGGACCGTCAAGATGACGGTCGAGGCAGTTGTAGCTGAGGTTCATTTTGCCGCCGACAAACCACTTGGCCGACGGCAGATTCCACTCGAGCACCTTGTCCCACGGCTTGAACCAGTGCAGCTCGCGAGCCACGCCCGCCCAGAATTCCTCGGGATCTTCAATGGACTTCTTGTAGAGCGCTTCGTACTCGGCAAGGCTCTTGATGTGCGCCCTGGCGCTGAATTCGGCGGGCGGCGGGAAGATGCGGTTTTCGCGCAGCGTTGAGTCGATATCCTGATTGGCGACAGGTGTGGGCACGGTGGACATGAGGGGTCCTCTAGGAGAATCTTCGCGACGCAATCCCATCCTAAATGCTCGCGTCGACGGAAGTTAAGAATGGTGCACCCGCAGGACCAGGCGCGGGAATGCCTCGGCTGTCACTCTATCGGCCCGCAGCCGGATGAGGCAAGTGACAACGCGCTATGGGCTCTCAACTTCTTTGCCCAGTGCCCTGGCGAGAGGCGCGTGGTCTCTGAGGTTAGTTGTCAATATTGTTGCGCCGGTTGGAGCGAACAGCGCGAAGTATGCATCGCCGAGGTGCCGGCAATCTGCTGAGTCCATGCGACGCTTCGGCGTATTTCGGAGTTTATGAAGGACCGCTCTCCGCCTCGAATCTTCTCGCCGCGTCAGCCCCTTGATCGCATCCAGCAGGGCGTCGAGCTCATTGGCCCTCCCTTTCAGCGATGATGCGAAACAGCACTCTTCATCCCCGTACAGCCTGCAGCTCATCTGCTGATTGTTAAATAGCCCGGTCCGTCTTTCGATCTTCGGATCAGCCTCCGTGAAGCAACTAAGCTCATCCACGATAGCGGACGTAATTTTCCTGCGTCTCTGCCACGCTCTGAGGATCAGGCCCGCTATCGCGAGCCTGTAAATG
>Ga0335074_10016645_pt1 | contig 10357 bp, 10 predicted proteins | sample Lox_Sample_23_FD_206715 | JGI IMG/M metagenome (GOLD analysis project Ga0335074, IMG submission 206715) | Soil microbial communities from Loxahatchee National Wildlife Refuge, Florida, United States - Lox_Sample_2.3 | ecosystem: Environmental > Terrestrial > Soil > Wetlands | place: USA...
AGTCATTGCGTTGACAGCGCATGCGCTGGCCACCGATCGGACCCGCAGCGTCGAGGTCGGCTGTGCGGATTACGACACCAAACCGGTCGATCTGCCGCGCCTGTTGGGCAAGATCAACGCCTGCCTTTCCGGCGCGAGGGCGGCATGAGGCCGGCGGCGATGGCGCCCGATACGGACGGTCGCGCGGTTGCGCCCGGTGAGCCGGCCACGGAACGCCGCGGCTTCAACGCAACCTGGAGCAACGGCGAGGCGGCGATGGTGCGCGGCAAATTTCTCTCGTTCATCGACTGGTTCGTGCCGCAGTCGCTGCGCGGCGAAACCGCGTCGTTCTGGCGTGCCCGGATCTTTGTCATCAGCCATCTGTTCGGGCCGTGCCTCGGCGCCTCGATCGTTGCCTATCTGATCGACATCGACTCCGACCATTTTCAGGTCTGGGTCATCGCGATCTGCGACCTGATCTTCATGGTCCTGCCGTTCGGCTTGAAGCTGACGGGACGGCTGGCGCCGCTTGCGCTCACCTCGGTCGCCACGCTGACCTTCGTCTCGTTGTACGGTTCTTATTATTATGGCGGGGTCAGTTCGCCGTTTCTGCCGTGGGTCCTCGTCGCGCTGCTGCTCGGCTTTTTTTATTTGCGCGAGCGGCCGGTCCTGCTGTTCAGCGTGTACGGCATCAATCTCGCCACGTTCTATGTCGCCTATCTGCTCAACGGCGGGTTTGCGCAGCGCATTCCGACCTCCGGGCTGGCGGGGGTCGGCATCCTGTCGGTGTGCTGCGCGACGATCTACACGGCGATGATGGCTATCTATTACGCCAGTATCGTCACCTCGCAATCCGAACTGGAACAGGAGGTGCAGCGCCATCTGGCGATGGCGGTCAAGCTGCGGCGGGTCAAGGAAGAAGCCGAGCGCGCCAACCGGGCAAAGTCGGTGTTTCTCGCCAAGATGAGCCATCAGCTGCGCACGCCGCTCAACGCGGTCATCGGCTACAGCGAGATCCTGCTCGAGGACGATGAGCTCGGCGCCAACGGCGAACACATTTCCGATCTGAAGCGGATCAACAGCGCCGGCAAGCATCTGCTGGCGCTGGTTACCAACGTTCTCGATCTTTCCAAGATCGACTCGCAGAACGTCGATCTGTCAATCGAATCGTTCGACCTGAAGCAGTTCATCGACGAAGTGGCGGACACCTGCCGCAGCCTGGTGATCAACAACAGCAACGAGTTCAAGATCGAATACGGCGAGCGGCTGGGCGCCGTCGCGACGGACCCGACGCGGCTGCGCCAAGCCCTGCTCAACCTGCTGAGCAACGCCGGCAAATTCACCAAGCGCGGCACGGTCACGCTGTCCGTCTGCCGCGAACAGCGGGGCGATGCCGATTGGCTGAAAATCGCGGTGCGCGACAGCGGCATCGGCATCAGCCGCGAGCATCTGGCGCGTCTGTTCACCGCGTTCAATCAGGCCGAAGCGTCGACCTCCAGCCGTTACGGCGGGACCGGATTGGGGCTGGCGCTGAGCCAGAGCCTGTGTCGGGCGATGCGCGGCGAGATCATGGTCGACAGCGATCTTGGGCGAGGATCATGCTTTACCATCGAGATCCCGGCCGAATTGGAGCTCGAGGAGGCGCCGCCCGCGCCCGCCGCCGAGCCGGCGCCCGCAGGCGTCGAGGCGATGGCCGCCTGACCGGCGCATTCCGCAGGCATAGAGGAAGAGCTTGATGTTGACGCGTCTTTTTACCGCGATCTGCCCGCGTCAGGCGGCGACTGTCAGGGACGGGTCGCATAGCGACGAGTATTCGCCGACCCGCGGTAACGAAAACCAGGCCGATTTCCCGCCGGCCGACGACACCGCTCGCCGGATGCGCGAATTCGCAGAATGCTGCACCGACGCGCTCGCAGCGCTGGCTTATGCGCAATTTGCCGATGTGCTGGAGGCGACGCGGCCCGCGTCGTCGCGCCTCGTGCGGAACTTTACCGAGGAGACAGCGTTGCCTGCCGGACAGCCAGCGAGGTCAACGCGCGATGCCGAGCATCCTCGACCCGCCGCCATCGGAGCCGTCGCCGCTACCGTTCACGATCGCGATATGCGGGTTTGACGAACTGCCGCGGTCGTGCCGCGATGGCGCGACGCATGTTCTGTCGATTCTCGACCCCGCCGCACCGATGCCGGTAGCGTTGAACATGCTGGGTCGGCATGAACGGCTTGTCCTGCGCTTCCATGATGTCATCGCCGCGGCGCCGGATTTGATCCCGCCCGCGCCGGCGCACGTCGCCGACCTGCTCGACTTTGCGCGCGACTTGTGGCGGTCGGGTTCGTCGGCGCGCCTGCTGCTGCATTGTCACGCCGGGTTCTCGCGCTCGCCGGCGGCGTTGGCGTTGATCCTCGCGCAGGCGGCGCCGACGCTGTCGCCGGCTGCACTGGCCGATCGGGTGCTGCGGCTGCGCCCGTGTGCCTGGCCGAATTCGCGGATGATCCAGATCGGCGACGCGTTGCTGGCGCGACAGGGCGCGATCGTCGAGGCGGCGCAGCAAATCTATCGGATCCGCTTGGCGCAGCAGCCGGAACTGGCGCAATTGATGCTGCGGTGTGGCAGGCAGCGCGAAGTCGCCGGCGGCCGATGGGCCGGCCTCGCGCGACAGGCCGGCCCGTCGGCGCAGCCGCGTCGCTTGTACGGCTGGACCGCGGCCGCGTTGCGGGCGCCGGCTGCCCCGCCTCAAGACGGCAGGCAAAAGCCGACCTCGCCCTCCCGCTCGATCTGGCGCACCAGCTCCATTTCCCACTTCAGATAGCGCTCGCGCGCGCCGGGGGCGGCGTAGGGGTCATAGGGCCGCCGCCAGCAATCATCGGGCGTGTCGGCCATGGCCTCGCGCCCCTTCGCGAGCGCGAGACCGGCGGTGCGCCAGGCGGTTGTGCCGCCGACAAGGACGCGGATATCGGCAAGGTCGGGCCCGGCATCGGCGAGATCGGCTGCCGCCAGCTGCGCGAGCCGCGCGTCGGGCGAGGTCAGCACCAGCACTCGTCGGCGCGGCACACGATCGAGGCTCGCCGGCAGCCGCGCCCGCACCGCGAACCAAGCGCCGGGGATGTGCCCGGCTTCATATTCGAGGCTGCGCGCCAGATCGACAACGCTCGCCCCGCCGCTCTCGAGCAATGCCGCAAGCTCGACGGGCGTGATCGGCGCAGCCGGAGCCGCCGCCAGCTCGGGCACGATCGGCGCCGGCGCGTCCCGCTCCAGCGCGCGGCCGGCAAGCCCGCCATCGAGCACATGGACTTCCTGCCAGCCCATCTGCTTCAGCCACGACCCGGTCATGACGGCGCGCACGCCGTCGCTGTCGATCAGCACGATGCGGGCGCCGCGCGTCGCCATATAGGCGTCGGTTGCCTGCACGAGCTGGCCGCCCGGCGCCGAGCGCGAGCCGGCGAGATGGCCGGCGGCGTATTCCTCCGGGCTGCGCACGTCGAAGAGATAGAGGGTACGTCGATCGGCCTCGCTGCTGAAACGGGCGAGCAGCGCGTCATCGACGCGGCCGATCGCAAACCGCTCGGCGACCCGATCCGCCAGGGCACGGGCCTGCGCCAGGCCGGCGGGCGACGGCGGCGGCAACGCCTCTTGGCGGCCGCGCGCGAGATCGAACCCGGCCAGCTCCCAGCCCATCGTGCCGTTCTCGAGCGCCAAGACCGGATTGGGCAGCCCGGCATTGCGCAATGACTGGGCGCCGATAATGCTGCGGGTGCGGCCGGCACAATTGACGACGACCAGGCTGTCGGCCGAGCGCAGTCGGTCGGGGACGCGATAGACAAGTTCGGCGCCCGGGCAATCGACAGCGCCGGGGATGCTCATGTTGCGAAATTCGGCCATCGGGCGGCTGTCGACGATCAGGACTTCCTGGCCTGCATCGAGCCGCCGCTTCAGCTCGGCGGCGGAAATATGCGGCGTGCCGCATTTGTGTTCGACCCATTCGCCGAATGCCTTCGACGGCACGTTGACGCCGGTGAACAGCTGCAGGCCGGCCGCAGCCCAAGCCGCCGTGCCGCCCTGCATGACCGCGACGTTGCGGTAGCCCATCCGCGCCAGCTTGGCGCGGCCGCGCTCGGCCAGATCTTCCGCGCCGCCGCCGTCATAGACGACGATGCGCCCCGCCCGTCGCGGCACCAGCTCGCGCAGGCTCAATTCGAGCCGGGACAGCGGCAGCGAGTTGGCGAAAAGCGGATGCCCGCGATCGGAAAAAACGCCCTCCTCGCGAACATCGAGCAGGGCCAGTTCGCCGCCGTCCCCCAGCATCGCGCGCACCTCGGCGGGAGAAACCTGCGGCGGGATGCGATCGCTTGCGTCGGTGATTGCCATTCCCGGTCTCCAAATCCGGCTGAAGCCCGAGCATAGCAACGACGACCGCAAGCGACCACGCACTCGCCGCGACCGGCGTGTTCCGCCGGTGTCGCGATTACCGGTTGGTGCCGCCTGCGGGCAGCGAGCCGCCGGAGCCCGTGCCCGGGCGCGTCAGCCGAAAGGCCTCGGCCGATTTCAGCTGGTTCCGGCTGCGATCGATCGTAACCTTCGAGATCCGGTTGTTTGCATTCATCGCGATGTGCAGAGCGTGCATCGGAACGCCGACATTCCTGCCGGCGACATCAAGGACGACGGCCGCGACCCCGCCATTGTGGTCGAGGATGATGTCCTTGACGGTGGAGACCTTCTGGTCCTGCTGATCATAGACATCGGCGCCGTTCAAGTCGGTCGCGAGGATCTGCCCCGCCTGGATGCGGGTCGATGTCACCGCCGTGTCAGCCGGCGCGGTCGTCGTCGCGCCAGTGTTTGTCGCAGCCGCCGTTGCGGCGAAGGCCATCGGCGACGCCGCCAGCAGTACCGCCAACGCCGCAGTCATCGTTGTTTTTCTCATCGGTATTCTCCTGACATGCCCTATCGGCTATTGCTGCTTCGGGCCTAGTGGCGTCATGGAACCGCCGCTGCCGGCATTCGCGTTGTTGTTCGGCGGCGTCAGATCGTACGCCTGGGCCGATTTCAGTTGCTGTTGCGTCATGTCGATCGCGATGTGCGGTGTGCCGTTCTTGTTGGTGGTGATCTTCAGGTCGTGCATCGATACGGCAAGCGTCTTGCCGCCGAGGCCGAGAAACCCGCCAGTCTTGACGACAACCGCAGCGATCCGGCCATGCGGATCGAGCACGACGTTGTTGACGTCGCCAACACTCTTGTCCTGGGCGCCGTAGATCGTCGCTCCATTCATCTGCGAGAAGCGGATTTGGCCGGGCATCACCCGGTGCGGCACGGCGGGACCGGCTTGCGTCGCCGAGTCAGCCGGCGGGGAGGCGGTGCTGTTGCCCTGCGCCAGCGCCATCGGCGCCGCCGCAAGTAATATGATTGCGGCGGTCGCCGCGCCAATTGTCGTCCGGGCCACGAGTTTTCTCCTCGGAGTAGCAGCTTAGCTTGCCTGAAAACAAACCGAATCTTTGTCTGGTTCCCGAATCTTTGTCCCGTTCGACGCGATCCTGGTTGTGCGCTTTCAACCCGGAATAATCAGGGAACGGGGATTTCTTTCAGCATGGCGGATGTTTGTGTTGATGCAGCCATATCAGAGGAGCCCGACATGGACGACCAATCGACGCGGGGGACGGGAGCGGGGCAGAACGCCGGTGAGGAGAAGCGGGAGCGCCAAGCGGGCGGCGGCGCGGGCGAGGCGATCAACCGGACGCGGGACCTTGCTGCGGACGCACTGGAGCGGACGAAGGCGGCCGCGCGCAATGTCGGCGAACAGGCGCGCAATATGGGCGAACAGGCGCGCAATGTCGGCGAACAGGCGCGCAAGACCGGCGAGCAGGTGCGCTCGGCAATCGCTCGCGGCGATACCGAAGAATTGCAGCGGCAGGCCTCGGCGGCGGGCGAAGTGATTTCGGAGCAGAGCGCGCGCGCCGGCGAATATCTGACGCAGCGGGTCAACGAGTATCCGCTGACGGCGCTGCTGGTGGCGGGCGCGATCGGCTATGGGCTGGCCTACCTGATCCACGGCGGCAGTCAGTCCGACTAGGGAGGGACTGATGGCGCAGCTCAGCGGCAAGCGAATTGCCATTCTGGCCACTGACGGCTTCGAGCAGTCTGAACTGATCCAGCCGCGCGACGCGCTGCGCGGGGCGGGTGCGCAAGTCGAGGTCGTCGGGCCGCACAGCGGCCACATTCAGGGCATGCAGCACCACGACAAGGGAGACCGGGTGGCCGTCGATCGTACGCTCGACGAAGCCAGGCCCGACGATTATGACGCCCTGGTGCAGCCCGGCGGGGTCGCCAACCCGGACGCGCTGCGCCTCGACCGTCGCGCGGTTGCGTTCTTCCGGGCTTTTGTGACGGCGGATAAGCCGATTGCGGTGATCTGCCACGGCCCATGGATGCTGATCGAGGCGGAGGCGGCCAAGGGGCGCACCGTGACCTCGTGGCCGTCGCTGAAGACCGATCTGAAAAACGCCGGCGCCGATTGGGTCGACCGCGAGGTTGTCGTCGACGGCAAGCTCGTGACGAGCCGCAATCCGGACGACCTGCCGGCATTCTGCCGTGAGGCGGTCGCGCTCTTTGCGGGCGGCGCCCGCGACCGCCGGCGTGCCGAGGAGTAGCGATGGCGAAAGCGGTTGATCCACAGGGCTGCCCGGCGCCCGGGCGGCGCGCCGGGACGGGTCGCGGCGAGGTGCAGATCGCGACGCCGGCGCAGTATCGCGACGCGGTCGCGGAGGTGCAGCGCCTGCAGGCGGCGCGCGAAGGCAGCCCCGATCTCGCGCGCCGCCAGGCGCTGCGCGCGGCGATGCATGAGTTCGAGCGGCGGCATATGGTCGCCGAATGCACGCAATCCCGGCCGCGCTGAGGCGGCCCTGCGGCAGTCTCAAAAAAATCCGCCGGAAAAAATCCGCGCGCCCCATCCGCTGATCGCCTAAAATCCGCCCGTCCCGCACGGGAGAAACACGATGCGGCGGTGGATCGGGCATTTCGGCGACGGGTTGCGCTGGTTGCTGTGCGCCGCGGTCATCGCATCGGCGAGTGCGGCGGCGACGGCGGCGTTTGCCGCGACCGCCGCCGCGCCGGCGATGGACAATGCGATGAGTTCGTCCGGCTGGATGCAGCAGACGTTCATCCAGATGGAGGACGAAGCGACCTCGGATGTCGCGATGTTGCCCGACACACCGAGTGCGATCGTCCGCGAGTGGCGGACCTTCGACAGCAACGGGTCGGCGCTCGGCGCGCTCGTCAATGTCGGCTGGGTCGCGCTGCTGACCTGCCTTGCGCTCGTTGCCGAGACGGCGGCGGCGCGCGGCATGACCCGCAAGCTGCGCCGCAGGTTGCGGGTGCGGCCGGAGGGGCCGTCGGTGACCGACCTGCTGCGGCTGGCATTGTGCGATGTGGTCGGGCTTGCGGTTTTCATCGGCGTTTTTGTGCATGGCCGACACTGGCTGACCGCTGCCGGAGTCCCGGTGGCGCTGATCGTGCTTGCCTCCAACGTGCTGATCCGCTGGCGGTTTGCCGCCGTCTTTGTCAGCGTGATCCTGCGTCCCGGTGATCCCGCGGCGCGCCTCATCGAATTGGATGAAGGCGAGGCGCACCGCCTCGCGCGTTTCCTGTCGGCGGCGCTGCTGACGATCGTCGTGCTGGTCGGCTTTGGCCGCTATGGGCTGATCGACGAGGACAGCGGCGCGCCGCACCTCGTGGCGCTGATCGTCAACGTGCTGACATGCAGCCTGCTGGCGCTCGTCGTGCTCCGCAGCCGCGCCGCCGTTGAGGCCTTGATCCGCGGCCACAGCAGCGGCCTCGTCGGGGCGCTCCGCGCGGCGATCGGCAACGCCTGGCTGGCAATCGGACTGGCCATGGTTGCCGGCCTCTTCGTGTTCTTCATCTTCGGTCTGTCGCTGGGCCTGTTATCGTACTATTACGGCGTTACCTCGACACTCGGCCTCTGGCTCGTGCTGCTCGTGCTGGAGCGGCTGACCGAACTCGGCTGGCGCAACTCCGAGCGCGCGGAGGCCAATTCCGCCAGCCCCGCCGACCGCCTCGTCGGACGCAGCTTGAAGCGCATCCTGCGCGCCGCGGCGCTGCTTGTCGCGGCGGTGCTGCTCGGTTGGATCTGGAGCGACGCGATGCGGCTGCATCCCGGCGCCGCCGGGCGGGCGATGCGTGCGACGATCGCGGCGACGGCGACGCTGTTCATCGCGTATGTGGCGTGGGAGCTGATCCGCGTCGCGATCGACCGGCACCTGCAGAGCGTCGGCGCCGGCCCGAAGCTGCCCGGCGCCAGCGACGACGACGAGGAGGGCGGGCCGGGGTCGCGGCTGCAGACGATCCTGCCGATGCTGCGCTTCATGACCGGTGCGCTGATCGCGGTCGTCGCGACGCTGGTCGTGCTGTCGCGCCTCGGCATCGACACGGCGCCGCTGATCGCCGGCGCCGGCGTTTTCGGCTTGGCGATCTCCTTCGGTTCGCAATCGCTGGTGCGCGATATCATTTCGGGCCTGTTCTATCTGTGGGACGATGCCTTCCGCATCGGCGAATACATCGACACGGGTCGTCTCAAGGGTACGGTCGAGGCGCTCGGGATCCGTTCGGTCAAGGTGCGGCACCAGAATGGTCCGCTGCACACGATCCCTTACGGCCAACTCGGCGCCGTCACGAATATGAGCCGCGACTTTGCAACAATAAAATTCAACCTTCGTCTCGAACCCGGCGTCGATCTTGAGCTGGTGCGCAGGACCGCCAAGAAAATCGGTATCGCGATGCAGAACGAGCCCGCAATAGCCTCCGAGGTGATCCTGCCGCTGAAGATGCAGGGCATCGCCGAGATTACCGATAACGCGATCGTTGTCCGCTTCAAGTTCACGGCGCGACCGGTGAAGCCGACCTGGGTGCAGCGCGAGTATTTGAAACGCATGTATCGGATGTTTGCCGAGCAGGGCATCAAATTCGCCACCGGCACCCTGACGTTGCAGACCGTTCCGTCGGCGCCGTCGCCCGAGGGCCTCGTCGTGCCGGCGCACAGCGCCGAGGTCGTGGCGCTGCCGTCGCGCCCGGTCGAGGATGCGCCGGCCGCGATGACCCGATCCGCGGCCGCGCAGCCGCAGCCCGCTTAGCTCAGCAGCGCGCCGGCGCGCGCAGCGCTACTGCGCCGCGGCGAGCTTGCCGACCGCTTCAAGTACGCTGTCCCAATCGTCGATCTCGCGGTCCTGCGGGTGCACCATGACGTGCTGCACGCCCGCTTCCGCGAACCGCGCCAGGCGCTCGCGCATCGCGCCGTGGTCGCGCCCGTCCCAGTGCGAGCGCACCGAGATCGTGAATTCCGGCTCGGGCCGGTCGCGCCGCAGCCGCGCGACAATCGGCGCTACGTCCTCCGGCGTGCCGGTGCCGTGCCAGCCGTCACCGATGCTGACCGTGCGGCGGTGCGCCGGCTCCGATCGGCTGCCGTGCCACATCGGGATCGGGCTGATCGGCTGCGGCAGCATTGTCATATCGCGGATTTCCGCCGGAATGAACTTCGCTTTGAATGTCACCGGGTCTTCGGACCATACCGCCCGCATCATCGCGATGCCTTCATCCATGCGCCGGCCGCGCTCGTGAAACGGCGCGCCGAGCGCGGCGAATTCCGATGCCAGCCAGCCGACCCCGACCCCGAGGATCAGCCGCCCGCCCGACAGGTTCTGCAGCGTCGAGAGTTCCTTTGCGAGCGGCAACGGATGGCGCATCGGCAGCACGATGACGCTGGTGCCGAGCCGTACCCGTTCGGTCACGGCGGCAACCCAGGCGAGCGTCAGGAGCGGATCGTAGAACAGGGGCGAGCGCGGAAACTCCTGGCGCGGCACGATGATGTGCTCGCTGACCCACAGGTCGGCGAGGCCCAGCGCTTCGGCGCGCAGCGCGTGGCGGCGGATCAATGCCGGCGTCGCCTGGCTGCCGGCCTGCGGCAGGTGAATCCCGAGTTGCATCGCGCGTCCTCCCGTGCTCGTCTCGGCCGACAATGCCCGGCCGCCGATCGGCGCGAAAGGGGGAAGCGATGCGCGTTGACGACAAGGCGGCGCTGATCACCATCGCCGAGCCTACGGATCAGGCGAAGGTGATTGGCTTCTGGCGTCGTCCGACGCCGACTTTGTCACCGGCGTAACAATCGATGTAATGGCGGAAATTGAGGGGATTCAGAGATGGCAACGTTCGTTCTGCTGCATGGGTCGTACCAGGGCGGCTGGATCTGGCAGAAGGTGGCGGAGCGGCTGCGTGCCGCCGGGCACCGCGTTTACCCGCCCTCGCTCGACGGCTGCGGCGAGCGCAGGGTGCACGTGCGCGCGGGCATCACGACGGAGACCCAGGCCGACGAGATCGCGCAGC
>Ga0335074_10016646_pt1 | contig 10356 bp, 13 predicted proteins | sample Lox_Sample_23_FD_206715 | JGI IMG/M metagenome (GOLD analysis project Ga0335074, IMG submission 206715) | Soil microbial communities from Loxahatchee National Wildlife Refuge, Florida, United States - Lox_Sample_2.3 | ecosystem: Environmental > Terrestrial > Soil > Wetlands | place: USA...
GGAACTCCGCAATCATGTCCAGGCCGCGCTACCCGGCGCTGGAAGGAATCACATCGAAGCGAAACGTCAGATCTCCGCAAAAATACGACGGGGTCGGGCAGTTTTGTCCATTGCAATTATCGGGCGTAGCCTCATATGAATACTTTCTATTATGACACCTAACATCCGACCAGGAACTATGCAGGACGTGGCGCCGATCAATAGGTCCCGATCGATCATATTCCTATCGATGGGATGCCCGCACGCACTTCGCGGGGCCATCGATTCCGTGGAATCCGAGAATATCCCAGCTCCCGCGGCAAGGATGTGGTCTTCCTGCGGCAGAAGGGCTTTGTACCATGCGACTCTGCCGTTGCAGAGGGGATTCTCGTTCCTGGAGGGGTTGGGGGCGCTGCGACCGCGACTATAGGGCTGCGCCTGTCGACACGTCCGTGGCCTTGTCGAGCAGGACCATCCTAAATGCCGAGCTGTCATGCCGCCGGCGCCCGACTGAACGCGCCTTGCTTCGAGCGGGGTGCGTGCCCGACGGAGATAGTACACTGAGTGGAGTGATCGCCAATGGCTGCACAATTCGCTGGCTTGAGCACACCTGATCCAGGCACCGGACTATCGAGCGCAGCCGCGTCAGGCGGTCGACCATCTCGCATCCTCGTTATCGACGACGATCCCTCAATACAACACATGCTCGCCGACTATCTGGCGCGGCACAACATTCGCGCTACTGCTGCCATGCAGCGGCGGGAGGTGGCGCGGCACTTCGCCTCGGCTGACCCCGATGCCGTCATCCTTGATCTCCAGCTTGGCACTGATGACGGCCTCGAGGTGCTCCGGGAGATCCGGTCGCGTTCGGATGTGCCCGTTATCATCGCCACCGGTCATCGACGCGACGAGGTCGATCGCGTTGTCGGATTAGAACTCGGTGCCGACGACTACATGACCAAGCCGTTCGGCCCACGTGAGCTGCTGGCCCGTATCCGTGCGGTACTGCGCCGCCAGCATTTAGGGCGCCTCCTGTCGCAGGGCGGTCCGGAGCACTGGCGATGCCGTTTCGGTGGCTGGCTCCTGGACACGCGAATTCGAGGGCTGACCGACCCCAACAACCGTCCGGTGACTTTGACAAAGGGCGAATACGCACTGCTGGTCGCCTTCCTGGATGCGCCGCAACGGCCGCTGAGCAGAGAACATCTGCTTCAGGCCACGCGGGTCCATGAGGATGTCTGCGACCGCAGCATCGACGTGCAGATATTGCGCCTCCGGCGCAAGCTGGAGACGAATCCCAGCGCACCACGCATTATCTGCACCGAGCGTGGCGTCGGCTACGTGTTTGCCCTGCCGGTGGAATATCTCTGACCTGGCATGCCGCAGCGACGATTGCTCCCGGTTAACGCAAATGGCACGCAACAGCTTTAGGGGCAAAACCCGGGCGGAAGACATCGCATCCTGCCTCGTTGCCGTACCCGGCGACGCAACGATGGCGGAGTTCGGCCATTCTACAAGTCGCCCTCAGCGCTATGCTGCACCTGCGTGCCCGGGGTTTTGCCCCTATTACACGCAACAGACGTAACCTTCGACGGGTCGAACGCAATGCTTCGGTAATCCGGCGACCGCAAGTTCTCCCTCGCCATTCGAAGGAAGAGTTCCGTGCCCGATTCCTATCCGGCTCACGATAACGCGGAAGTCCGCCGTCGTATCGCCGACGGGATACCGCGCACCGTCGTTTCGACAGGACCGGGGCAGCCGGCGCCGGGCGGGCAATCATGGATCGCGCGGACTTTGTCGTGGCTCGGCGACTGGATCCTGGAGGGATACGCGATCTACGGAGAATCGATCTGTCCATGCCTCCTCGATTTCCCGGGAGATTCCGATACCAGGGCGGATGCATCGCATCGGCCCGCGCCGGCCTCGTTGCCGCTGCAGCGGAATCCCTGGGCGCAACCCGCCAAGGCGTCGCGCAACATCGATATCCACGCATGGCTGGCGTCGGCGCAGCCGCCTTCGCAATGCGACCGTTTCCGCCGGCCCCGCTTTGTCCGGGTGCGGCGGAAGCGCGGTGCGGCGGCCTGGAAGCAATCACCGTGCAGCGGGCTCGATATGTCGGGCGATCGGACGCCGTTTGATGGCGACACCGAATCCCATGAGACCGGTGCAGCGCCGCAGGGGCTTGACCCGTTTCGCTGATCGACCTGCGGTGCTGAGAAAGACCCGCTGGTGGACGATGTGGCTGCTGATGGTCTTGCTCGCGCCGGGACACACCGCTCCGGCCGCAGACCCTGAAATGCTGCTGCCCATCGGCACAGACGCAGTGATTACGCCGGTGCCACAGCCGCCGCCGGCCGCTCCGCTGAAGCTAGCGCTGGGCCAGCGCCTGTTCAGCGACCGGCGCCTGTCGCACAACGACACTGTTGCTTGCTCCTCCTGTCATGACGTGCACACCTATGGGGCCGATGATAGCCATCGCAAGATAGCGCGCGGTGGATCAACCGAAGCACTCACCACACTTAGCGTGTTCAACGCCGCCCTCAGCTTTCGGCTGGACTGGCAGGGCAATGTCCGCACCCTCGAATCCCAGGCCCAGTCGGCGCTGGAGGATCCGGGGAACATGGCAAGCAGCATTGATGAAGTCGTGCGCAAGCTAGGCGCCGATCCGCGGATCGTCCGGGAATTCCGCGCTGCATATGGTCGGCCGCCGGACCGGTCCAGCTTGCTCGACGCGATCGCCACGTATGAGCGGTCGTTGGTCACGCCGGGCAGCCGGTTTGACCTGTGGCTGAAGGGTGACAAGACCGCGCTGTCACCGGAGGAGCAACAAGGCTATGCCCTGTTTCAGTCACGTGGCTGCATTTCCTGCCATCAGGGCGTGAATATCGGCGCCAATCTCTTCGAACGTCAGGGCATCTTTTGTTCTTCCGTTGCGGACAGTGGACGGGGTGGCGCAGCCTGCGTTCAGCTGAATCGCAACGATGTTCAGCAAGCCGATGCGTCGAGTAACATGTTGTGTTATCCGGCATGCCGCCGACCACATGAGCTGCGCTCAATTGCAAATCGGCTTCCTATCCGTCCACCTTCGACTACCGATGAAATACGCAATTCGCTGTTCATTCCCGACCATTCCAGTCATAACAGACATGCAGAGCCTAAGCAGTTGGCGTGGCATTGAAGCGCACTAGTTAGTCATCTCGGACGGCAACCGCCGCCGCCGTGCCGTGCTGGCAACCAACCCAAGGAACTATCCATGCAAACGACCCGGATCAGCAGCGTGGAGCAAGTCGGGTGTGGTGTGTTCGACCAGCTAGATGACGCCGGCGTTGACCTGGCGGAACACTACGCAAACCGCCTGCGGATGGCCGAAGAATATGACGGCAACGGTTTCTACGCATACCACGTGGCAGAGCATCACGGTACGCCGCATGGATTGGCGCCGTCCCCGAACCTCCTCCTTGCCGCAATGGCACAACGTACAACAAAGCTTCGTCGCGGGCCGCTTGTGATGGTGTTGATGCTGTACCACCCGCTCCGTGCCTTCGAAGAGATTTGCATGCTCGACCAGATCAGCGGGGGCAGGGTGGAACTGGGCACCGGGCGTCGCGCCGTCCCGGCCGAACTTGAGTTCTACGGTGTTGATCGGTAACACATGGAAGACCGATACAACGAAGCGAGCGCGGTCCTGCTGAAAGCGAGGGCCGGCGGCACGCTCGATTTCGATGGCGTCCATTTCAATCTGAACGACGTCCCAATTGTGTTGTCAACTTTTCAGAAACCGCATCCACCCCTCTGGTATGGCACGAACCAACCCGCCGCGGCTCGCTGGGCCGCGGAGAACCGGATGAACATCGTTTCCTACGGGAGCGCCGTCGCCACCCGTGCGGTCGCCGACCAGCACCGGAAATTTTGCGCTGAGGTTGCCGCGCCCGAAGAGGCTCAGCCCAAGCGCGGTATCGTCAGGCAAATCGTCGTGGCGCCGACCTTTCGCGAGGCATGCGCCCTGGCAAAGCCCGCCTATGAACGTTGGTATCACACGCTCAATGATCTGCGGGACCGCACGGGAATCCCGCGCCCTCCAGGCATTCCACTGAGCTTCGACGAGGCCGCCGACCTGGGACTGTGCTTCGCCGGTTCCGCCGCCACCTGTAACCTCAATCTCGTCAGTTGGAGACCGTGACATGAATTTGACGGCAATCGCCGGCGTTGCAACGATCGCCCTGGTCCTTTCGCCGGCTGGGTCGATTGCTGCCCCCAAGGCGGGAGATCAGTCCCCAGCAGCGACTCCCTACGCGGTAGCCCAGAACGGCCCCCATATCGGTGACGGATCCACCCCGGGTTACCAAAAGACCCAGAAGAAATTGCTCGGCGAGCCCGGTTACAGTGTCGGTACCGGAGCAGCAGTAGAAGGGGCGACCACTTACCACGATGCTCCAGCAACCGCGCCTCAACGTGCTGTGGAGGGAGACGCGCAAAGACACCAGAATTGAGAGCATGGCTTCCTCCCAGCCTGACATGCTGGAAGGAAGCGTCGCCCTTGCGGCGAGACTTTACGGATCTGGCGCGAGGGAACTTGCGTCCAGACAGCAGAATGAACCCTCGAGCCGTCACGCGGCCCCATCCCGCAAAATCACTTCCTCGTAACGTGTCAATGCCTCTCGCGATCGATAGCAGCGGGGCATCCATTCGGTCATCTCCGATGGTTGTTTGCCGGCATAATCTGCGCCAAGCCTGTGATGCCCTGATTTCGGCTGTATTATGCCCGTAACGGCGCGCAGCGCGGGCCCATTCGACATGGGGCGCGCCTGCGTCGCACGGAATATCAGGCGGCTCATCGACCGCACTTATATCAGCCGGCTGGAGTCGAGAACCCCACCGTCTGGGCTTAGCTTAGATTTCGCCCCTCGCGCAAAGACTCCAAACGGACCCTAACGCACCGTCCTGATCCAGCGCCATCGACCGCCCGCCGTCACGTTCCATGTCCTTCCACCCAGGTCGCCGCCCAGTCGCCGGCGAGACGGAGAGAGCCAACTCCGGCGGCCGTATCGCGGTCCCTAACCAACCCTGGAGCCGGTCAGGTAGCGGCGAATTGGACAGAAGCAGCATCAGCTACGAGAGAAGTCTCAAGCGATTACCATGGAGGCCCGGCTGCGCAAGCTTCCGATGAACCGGCGCATCCGCCCGTGAAGGTGATGCCGCCTGGCCCGTGGGACGGTTACATCTAACCCGAGGCTAGCGCACCTCGGCTGTTGCGAAGCTTGCTCAATATGCCGTGCCAAAGGTCAATCCGGGCATCGATGCTGTTGCATGCTGCTTGCATTGTCAGCCGGAAACCGCGGAACCCTGATGCACGTCATGTCCTGTTGAAGCCGCTTGAGCAACGACATAAAATCCCAGACGGCGAAGACGTGATCTTCCATGAACTGCCTGAGATCGGTGAGGGAGACGACGTCGGCATAGAGAGGGTGGTCCAGTAACCGTTCGACGGCTGCCAAGCTGGTCGCCGTGACAAGTCGACATTACGTGCGGCGGCTGTGGTGCACTGTCCGCGGCTCCGCGATGTTGTGTGGTGGTGCTTACAGGCTGGATTGCGTTCATGTCTACGGGCTTCTTCCCAAGGCCGTCGTCATATCACGATGACTCATGAGAGTGACCTGCGTGTTGCGGCATGGCAGTCATAACCTCAAGACTCTGCTAACAAGGGAATGTTTTTTCAACGTGCTGACATCGGCTTTCCCCGGCGCTGGCCCGGCACAGTCCTCTGACTTTGCGCGGTGAATGGCAGCGGGGCGGCGGGCTCCGCCAGAAGCCGCAGCGGCACGAAAGTCGACGCGCCAATCGCACGGCGTTTGCGCGCCTCATGGCGCCATGTCCAAGGCAGCCCACGATTCACCCCGTACCGGCGGACAACCTCGAAAACACCGGCCCCTGGCTGAAAGGCTGAAAGCTCTGCGCCAGGATTTGCGCCTTCTCTTCCCGAGTCCAGCGCCGTCGCTTTCCGGCTTGCCTCGTCGTGCGAAAGACCACTGGAGGGCTGGAAATGCCAGGAGAGGTTCCTGTCGGGCCGTCCAGGCGAAGAAAGCCTTCCGGCTTCCGCAGCTCGGCCTCGTCGTGGCCAGTGAACTCTCATATGTCTCTGCCGGACGGTACACGGCGGGGTCCCGTAGCGTAAGTCGCCTGACAAGGCGAAGGAGCGGGGCCCATACCGGGATCGTGTTGACCTAGGCGCGTGTCCCAATTGGACGACATTCTGTTTGGTCCACTATGGGCCTCAACGGAATCAACAAGCTGCATGGCGCTGAGGGCGCCCGGATCAATTAGGACAGCGCCCGGGCACCGCCGTTCCGTGTCCATTCCGGAGTCGTGCTATTTTGCGCGTTCTATAGCGAGACTCATGTACTGCCACTGCTCGATGGCGGGAACATAGGCGTTCGACGAACCAGTTGCCTGAGCTGATGCAAATGCCAAACTAGGATCCGCTCGCGGCGTCGGACGGCTGTCGCAGTCGTCATCGCGCTCTCTATATAACCGCATCGAGAGCATCCCACTGCATACCGTGCCGCAGGCCGCAGCAGTTTTCGCCGCGGCCTTCTTTATCCTCGTATTGGATTAGGCCTCCGCCGTCTCGGCTTCGATCCTCCGCATGAGGTCGGGATCTCGATAAGCGCTACGCGGCTTCAACATGTGCCATACTTCTGTCATAAGCCGATGCGCATCCTCGTCCCGCGCCGCGATCCGCGACAGTGCGTGGGCAAATCGCAGGGATTGTTCCAGGTCAGTCGGCCGCTCACCGCGTGTATTCGGGAAGGCGAAGTCAGGGATCGCCGCCATTGTCCAGGGTGTCTCGATCAGATATTTTGCCTTGCTGAGGAACTCTTGTCCCAATCCTTCCAATGGATTCGGCTGAGATGCTCGCACGGCCAAAAGCTCATGCAGCAGTACTGCTTCTTTGGCCGCGACAGTCATTCCCTGCCCATAAACCGGATTAAAGCGACAGATGGCATCGCCAATCGTTAGCAGTCCGGTCGGGAACGACTCAAGATCCTCGAAGTGCCGCCACACGCTTTCCATGAACAGAAAACGCGCGAGACGGCCAACTGGCTTGGCTTTTCTGACAGCGTCGTAAATCGTACTGGTCGGGAGCTCCCGCACGTAGTCCAACAATGCATCCCATTCGGTTGGCGGGCGATCATCGCCTCGTCCGACCACGGACATCAGCCAGCGCTCACCCTCGATCGGCAACAACATTGCTCTCCGTGAGGACCGCGGCGCATCCGCGTGCGTCAACACCAGCTTCCAGTCAGTCGGCGCATCGTCGGGAATCTTCATAATCGCGGTCCTGTAGCAAAGATGGCTTCCAATGACGGTCTCGCGAACTTTATGTCGGACAACGGTCTTTAGTACTTCCTCGGTGAGGTGGCCACGCCCGGAAGCATCGACCACCAGATCCGCTTCCATCGTTGTAACCGGACGGCCCCGGACGGTTGCCCATTGCAATCCGGTAACGCGCTTTCTATTGGCATCTGTCTCGATACCGAGGACCTGGATGTTCGGTTGCACTGTCACGTTGGCGTGCCGCAGCAAACACCGCCGCAGGATAGCTTCGATCAACGGCCGTGACATGGTGTACCCACACAGACCAAAGTCCCGTTGCGGCATAGGGTCGGAATTGGGAAGTTCTACGCGAACATCCCGGTTGATTCTCACAGGCACCGCGCCGGCACGGACGAAATCCTCGCCGATATTGGGAAACAGCGTGTCAAGGGCGGTCAATCCTCCTGCAAGCAGCTCGTGCGAATGCCACCCTTGCGACGCGCCCAACCGGGGCGTGTGCGCATGAGCAAGACTATCCCGCTCCAGCACCGTGACTTCCGCAAAGCGGTTGGCTAGTGCGCCGGCGGCCGCCATCCCGGCGATGCCGGCGCCAATAACGACAGCACGTTTGCCAATCTGATCTGGCCGGAGCGCGCGATGATTGCTGGTACGCCCGGCTGCCTGATATTCCATCGAATTGTCCCCCTGCTCAGTTGCCACGAGCAAGGTCTTTCGCCCTTGTTACCCGATGATAATCGACCATCAGGAAAGCGTTACCGTTGTCGTCGTTTGATATCGATCGTTAGACCTCGCCTGTTAAGGCGCGGGTGAGGATAAAACGCGTTACCGCCGTAACGCATTCTCGTGCTGCCGACATTCGGCGGTAGCCAACCCACAGTATCTGTCGGTCTCGGGATGGCTGCTCCTCAGCGCGCCTCGGGAGCATGGACGTCGCCACCCATGAGCGCATCGGCAGCGGATCAGCGGGAAGCCGCTGAAAAGCTGGCAACGGACTTTTTGTTGATATGCCGAATCGTCACCTGGTCGAGTTGTCCGCAAGTGACCAACGCGACTCGCAAACGAGGACGACGCATGAAACATCACTCGTCACTCGCGATAGCTCTCGCCGCTCTGCCGAGCATCCACCCCACCTTCGCCCAAGAGCGGCCCGATTGGGTTGGGTATATGCGCAGCAACATCAACGCATGCGCAGAGCATGCGGGAAAAGAAATGTCATTTCACAATCTCTCAGAACGTCAGAAGATACCCGCTGCGGGCAAGATCATCACCTATTGCACTTGCGTCTATGCGGGCGTGCGGCATTCCCTGCCTTGGAATGTCGTTTCCACACACGAGGCCGGGATACTTCCAGACGGGTCGAGCCGCATCGTGGCCGAATGCGTCGCTTTGGAGAAGGCGCAACGGTGATCGACGGCAACGATTCGCTCACGGAGTAGGCTCACCTTGACGCCCGCCGGGCGAATCATTTGCGCTGCAACGCGCCCTATTATGCAGCACCCCACGCCGGAGATCGACCGGACCGGCGCCGCGGATTTCCGCATTCGCCCGCCAGGCAGGCTCGCGCCAATGTCGGTCGGCGGCGGTTCCGGGCTGACGTGGCTGGGTTGGCGGCGATCATCCCAGGGACCCGGATTTCGCGGCTTATGTCGCCAGCGCCGACGAGGTTCTGACCTGGTGAACACTAGGCGATCGGCGGCTTATCGTACTTTATCAGGAGATCATTGAGGGCCTCGGTAAGCAGCGCCTGGGCGGTTGTGTCGTGTTCGACCATCCCAACTCTGGCACATGATCGATGCCGTGGGGCCGTCCACCCCAACGGTTTTGGACAGCTCGTGTGGTGACCCCTGAATGGCGCACATTGCTCCTGGCAATGGTGCTACGCCACCGCGTCCAGCAACGCCGCCTGCGGGCAGCTCTCATCCGGGTCGAGGTCGAGGTGCCCACGCGCGATGATGCACTCGCTGTGCGCCGCTTCGCCCAGGCCCGCCGGCGAGCGCAAGAATCTGTGCGATTTGGCCACACCGCTAGAAGAACCGCTTTCGTGCTCCAGTCGCCGGTTCTGAGCGTTTTGCCCCCAGGTGAGGGGCACTATTGACGTCTCATGGCGGCCTCGGAAACCTCAGACGCCTGCGTGGATCACAGTCCTAATGGCATAGGCGTGGCACACCTGCTCCATGATGAAGCTGCCAGCGTTGCTGCACATCTCGGCAATACCGTACCCAAACGGCGATCCCTAAGGCACGCAGCCGGGTCAGCGCATTTCGCACGGTGCGCTCGCACTCAGTCGCTTGGCGGGCGATCGTTGAATGCGAGGGATGAAGCTGCCCGATCATGTAGAGCGAGTGCGCCGACTGCGCAAAGCCAGTGCTCCGCGCTCACGGGTACGCTCCTTGTTGCTGCGCTTGAACTCTCGGAGGATCGACTGCCGTTCGATCAGTGCCTGTGATGGTCCACCGTGCTTCTAACCAGAACTGACGATCACGCTCGTATTGGGCACAGGCCTCCGGGAAGTGGAAATCGTGCAGCACCACGGGCGCGCGTGCGACGTGCGCCATGAGAGCCTGAACACCCCCGGCCGATATGCCGAGACAGCGATGACCATCGGCGCCAGCCTTGGGGACGCGACCGCTGCGGCGCTTCGATCGGTGTGGCTTTGCTGCTGCCGGCCGGTTTAGCGGAGTAGTTTCGCCGCGGCGCGCATGACGCAGTGTTCGAAGGCGGTGAGTGCCGTGTAGCGCTCGGCGTGGGGCGCCTGTTCGGCGACCAGGCAACCGCCCGAGCTGATGATGCCGCCGGCGAGCATGAGGTTGTCGTGCAGCGTAAACGGCTCGATGACTATGCCACCGAGGTCCTCGTGCTCGTTGGTCGTACGCGGACGGCCCCGCCGCAGAAAGCGGCAACGCGGTCGAGGAACGGACGAGCGTCATTGGAATAAGCGAAGACTGGCCGGCCGAGCGCGCGCATGAAGCCCATCTCGGCCAGAAGTGACGGAATGTCCTCCTGGTACGCATAAGCAGGAAGCGGAACGAACCTGACCGCAAA
>Ga0335074_10016647_pt1 | contig 10355 bp, 12 predicted proteins | sample Lox_Sample_23_FD_206715 | JGI IMG/M metagenome (GOLD analysis project Ga0335074, IMG submission 206715) | Soil microbial communities from Loxahatchee National Wildlife Refuge, Florida, United States - Lox_Sample_2.3 | ecosystem: Environmental > Terrestrial > Soil > Wetlands | place: USA...
CCTTCGAGGTGTCCAATGTCTGATGATCAGCAAGCCGAGATCGAGCGCCTGCGGGCCGAGAACGAGCGCCTCAGAAGCGCCGGGCGCGCCAAGGCCGGTATGAAGGTGAGTGAGAAGGGCGCTCTGTCCGTCTACGGGATGGGTCGATTTCCCGTGACACTGTACAAAGAGCAGTGGCTGCGCCTGCTGGCAATGGCCGAGGACATCAAGGCCTTCATCGAGGCCAACCATGACAGCCTCAAGTCCAAGGAATGAGCCGCGAGCGAGCGTCCGGCCTCAGCGGATGGGCTCGACCCATTGTGCGCGTGAGGGCCCCGGGTCGAACGGGTCGGCGAAATACTGAGTTTCGCGGGCCACCTGCCCGCCCAGGAACTCCATGATGCTCACCGTGTAAGACGGCCGGCCGTCATAGCTCAGGACATACTCGGTGACCCACAGATCGCCCGCGCCGATGATCCGCCGTACGGTGAAGCGCTTGCGGTTTGGCTGTGCGACGCGAGACGACCGTATGTTGCTGCGGCCACGGATGCGCTCGCCGGACTGCGGATAATCCAGCACCGCGTCCTCCCGGTAAATCTGGTGCTCGGTCTCGAAGTCGTTCGCGTCCGAGGCGGCCCAGTGTCGATCCAGAGCGGCTCGAATCTCCCGGTCTTCCATGCTGGATCTCCTGACCATCGCCACAATCGGAACAACGAGTTGCGTTCTGACGGCTCGAGGCCCGCGGCCAGCTGTCAGGCTTACGGGAGGGTAACCCGTTGCCATTGATCCTTGTCGTCGCAGTACCAATTGCTGGTGTCCCGCAGGTCTCCCGCCTCGCTGTACCGATCGAGTTGCAGCACCGGCCTGCCGCGCGTCAGCGGCAGCTCGGCAATGAACAGCCAATGACGCTTCTCGTCGGTCCAGCAGCCCCAGCTCTGCCCGACGTGGCTCGCCATTCCCACGAGCCGTCTCAAAGGGGGCGGCAGCTTTTCACGCTCACGCACGGGATACGCGTCCGCGGGGAGTATGCCCAGTTCCATCACCAGCGAATACAGCAGCGTGTCGAGATAGGACGGCTGCTGCATGCTGCGTAGCGTGAGCGTTCTCATACCGGGCGATGATAACGATCGGTGGTGCTCGGGTGTGAGAACCGGGAGCGGCGGCAGTTCGCAATAATGCAGGTTCAATCGCGGCGGGATCGGCCCGACGGTCGGCGGCGAGATGGGGCGTGGGAATGATGCGGAACACTACTGCCGCGCACTCGCCGGCCACGCCGTTCCGCCCTGAAGGCGCTGCGCTGCGAGCCCTACGGCTCAAACAGCCAGCGGGCCGTCACGACGGCGCTGATGTGTAGCGGTGAGGGCTCGATCTGAGTCTCCTCGGCCAGCCGCGAGGGCAGCGCCAGGGCCGCGGGAGCCGGCAGGAAGGGTCGGGAACCCTCGGGCGGCACGGTACTGAGCTCCTCGAGCGCACCGAGCCTGCCACCGGCCGCCTCGGCGAGCGTCTCGGCGTCGGCCTTGGCATTCGCGACCGCCTGGGCGAGAGCTTGCCGCCGCGCGCGGGATGCCTGGCTGGAGTCGAACTCGATGTCCTCGACACGCGCGGCGCCCGCACCGAGCGCGGCATCGATCCACTTGCCCAGCATCGACAGCTGCCTGACCGATAGGCGCAGGGTGTTTTGAGCTTCGTAGCCGATCCGCCTGGGTGGGGCGTTGCTCGAATACCGCCACTCAGGCTGAACCGTGTAGTTGGCGGTGACCAGATCGGATCGCGCTGCCCCCGCGCTCAGCAGCGCGTGCGTCACCGCGGCCATCAGCGCGGCGTTGCGGGCCGCCGCCGCCGCACTGCTCGCGCCGCCGCTCTCCACGGCGATGCTCAAGGTGGCGCGATCCGGGTCGACGATCACCTCACCGGTGCCCTCCACTTCGATGCTCGGTGCGGAGTCGGGCGCGCCCCGATCGGCCGCGTGCGCGGAAAACCAAACCAGCGTGCCCAAAAGCGTGACCCACGCTACCGCAGAGGATTTCATGGCGATCGCAGCTCCCCGAAGCCGGCCGATGGTCTGCCCGCGCCGTGCGGCCGCCGTTGTGACGCAGTTCACATTATCGGCGCGCCGCTGGTCCGTCTGACACCCGGTGTCGGACTGGGCCTGTCCCGAGGCCGCATTATGCAGCCTAGGGTTATGTCGACAGCGGCCGATCGAGGAGCCACCCGTGAAGCTGGACGACACCGATCCGTGGATATCCCGAGCGATGGACCACCTGGCCATGGCGATCCGTTTGCGCGGTACCGCTGCCAAGCTGAAGTCCGTGGAGGGACGGAGCAGGCTGACTCAGCTTGCGGCCCTCTACGAACAGCTCTCGCTGTGCTTCCTCGAGGAAAGCTGTGTGGTTCCGGCGGATCGTCGCAGGGATGAGAGCTGCACCGGCGTCGATCGCCGGAAGATCGGCGAGGTATCGGTCCGCGAGCTGCTGCGGGCAGCCACTCCCATGAGCCCCAACGCGCAGACCGGCATGGCGACTCGCCAACGGCATTGAAGCCTGGCCCGGGGGCACGCGTGCAGCTTCAGCCGCCCGCCTCTCGGGTCGCGACGAAGAGGCAATAGCCCAGCAGCCGGCGAGCGATCGCTTCGCGGGCTTCCCGCGCCAGTGACTTCGCGGCCGTCAGGTCGATCGAGGCGGGCATGGCGCGCGCCAGCGCCGCGGTCAGCTCGGCGGCGAGCAGGCGGCCCTCGACGCCTCTGACCAGCTGTCCGAGCGCCTCGTCATGCGGCTCGGGCGGCTCGGTGGTGAGACCGGCCTGCGTCAGGTACTGCTGGTAGGCCTGCTCCGGCAGGGCATCCGCGATGCAGGCGATCCAGGCGAGCAGGCCGGTGAGCCCCTCCGGCAGCGGACCGCGGCGGGTGAGGTCACTGAGCCCTGCGTGCCCACCGATGCGCAGCACGCGCGCGAACTCGCGCGCCGCGGCGCGCTTGTCCGGGAAGGTACAAAAGGCGCACTCGCAGACGACGGCGTCGAACGTGGCGTCGGCGAACGGCAGCCGCTCGGCATCGGCGGCCTCGAAGTGCACGCGATCGGCGAGGCCGCGCGCGGTGGCCGCCCGGCGGGCCTCGAGCACGTTGTGCACGCTCAGATCCACGCCGATCACCTGACAGCCGAAGCGCTCGCCCAGATGCAGCGCGCTGGTGCCGCGTCCCGCCGCCACGTCGAGCACTCGCGAGCGCTCGTCCAATCGCAGACGCACGCCGAGTCGCTCGGTCAGCCGCACACCACCGGGATGGAAGGACTCGCCGAGCAGCCAGCGCGCGGCCTCACTCTCATACAGGGTCGCGCAGCACTGCTTGAGCTCCGCGGCGTCGGCCGGGGAGGGCTCCGGAGGGCTCAACTTCGTGCCTCCGGCGGGGTGGGGTCGCAGTGCCGACAGTGCTTGCGCATCAAGAGCGTATTATCGCGCAGCCACGGGCCGGTCCGAGCGGCTTTACTCCCGGGTGCATTGCGAGCGCCCGCTCAGCGCGCCCGGTCCGTGCCGATGGACGCGTCCACGGAAGAGGCGAGCGCCGCGGCGTCGTCGGTGACGCCGGGGTGCCGTCGGGCGGCCTTGCCGGCCTGCGTGCGCGAGCGCCAGGAGTTCCACAGCCGCGCGGCCAGCATTTTCGTGGACCGGCGCTCCCTGGAGCGCTCATCCTCGACCCGTTCCTGCATCATGGTCAGCGCGGCCTGGCGCAGGTTTCGCTCGACGAAGCGGTCATGGCTGGAGAGCTCATGTGCGCGCCGGGCGTTGCGCGCCGCCTCCTCGGCGGCCTCGACACTGCGCGCCGTGCCGCGTCCGGTGCGGATGAAAATATCGCCTACCGCGTGCTCCAGCTCGGCGTAGAACCCCTCCTCCTCCGACGCGAAGGCCATGCCGCGCGCAGCGGCGTCCGCCAGGCTGATGGCGCACCCGGTCAGCTCGCCGAGCTGGCGCGAGCACTCCAGGTTCTCGCGGCGCGAGGCGCTGATGTCGTCCAGGCTGATCGACAGCTCGGCGTGCGAGCGCAGACGCAGCCAGGCATCGAGCCACAGCCCGTAGAACATCAGGTAGTTCTCGCGCGGGCCGAGAGGACGCAGCGGGTCGGCGCCGAAGCCGGCCATCGCGGCGATGCGCCGCAGCGCCTCGGGCAGATGATCCGAGCAGTAGACTCGTCGGCTGACATCGTCGAAGTAGCGGGTGGATCTGTAGGACCACCACTGCACGCGCGGCTCGCGCCACACATGCAGGTGCACGCCGCCGTAGTGACGCTGCAACGCCTGCACGCGGCCGGAGCTGCGGTGAAACTGCAGTACCGGTCTGCCGTGGGCGTGCTCGATGAGCGCCGACAGATACGCGAGCTGCTGTCGCGGCAGGTGGCCGCCGAAGAAGTACTGCCGGTAGCAGAAGCTTGCGCGGAACAGACCGCGCAGCTGCTGCCTGCGGACCCAGAATTCGTGCAACGGGGGCTGATCGGGTCGCGCCGGGCGGCTGAGCGGGCATGGTGCGGATTGGAGCAGCCGGTCCTCTCGCGCAGGATCGTTCAGCGCCATGAGCGACTCGCTGAAGGGCTCCTGGTAGCAGGTGAATTCTGGCCCGAGGCTTCGGAACTTCTGCAGCAGATAGCTGCCCGCGGCACGGAAGAGCGAGTGGATGAAGATCGGATCGGTTATGGCCATCACCTTGCCTGCCAGAGAACCACCGGCGGCAGGTGCAAACCTCCTGTGAGCGGGGCGGCCTTCCGAGCCAACTCCTTGCCGAGGTGGCGCCGCATCATCGGTCATTGCCGAAAGCGCCGGCAATTCGGGGCGCCCCGTACGCGCTAGCTGCCGTTGGGGAAGGCGCCGGCGCCGAATCGCACGACCTCGGCGAGCGTGCGAAGCTGCAGCTTCTCCATCATGCGGGACTTGTAGACCTCGACGGTACGCGGGCTGATGTCCAGTCGCTCGGCGATGTCCCGGTGCTGCAGTCCCTCCGCCAGCAGCCGCAGCACCGCCTGCTCGCGCGGCGTGAGCCTGGCGAGTCGCTCGAGGGCTTCGGCCTGCGCGCAGGTGATCCGATGTCGCTCGTCATCGATGCGGATGGCGTTGCGCAGCACGTCCACCAGCACGTCATCGTCGACGGGCTTCTCGAGGAAATCGAGCGCGCCGCTCTTCAATGCCGTCCGGGTGGTCGCGACGTCGCCATGCGCCGTGAGCACCACCACGGGAAGCTCGATATTGCGCTCCACCAGCGCCTTCTGCAGCTCCAGCCCCTGCATGCCCGGCATCTTCAGATCCGTGAGCAGACAACCGCGCCAATCGGTGCAATAGGTGCTCAGAAAGTCCTCCGCCGAGGCGAACACGGCCGTGCGCATGCCCTTCAGGGAGATCAGCAGGCTCAGGGCGTCGCGGATCGCCGCATCGTCGTCGACGAAAAACACGGTCGGATCGTTCATAGGGTGGCATCCGAAGAGCTCATCAGCATCGGGATCGCTCAGGGATCTATAGCGGATGGGGAATCCATCGGCAATCGCACGATGAAGCGCGCGCCTCCCCACCGGCTGCCCGGCTCGAACAGCAGGTCTGCCCCCTGGCCCCGCAGCAACGAGCGGCTGATCGCCAGTCCCAGACCCATACCGTCCACCTTGTTCGTCACGAACGGCTCGAACAGCTTCTCGGCGACCTCTGCGGCGACGCCGGCGCCGGAATCCTCCACACAGAAGGTCACCGCGCTCATCGAGCGCTCCACGGTCAGCTCGATCCTCCGGCGGCCGACGGGCTGCTGGCACACCGCATCGATGGCGTTGACCAGCAGATTGTGCAGCACGATCTCCAGCTGGGTGACATCGCCATCCAGATCCGGCAGCTGCGCCGGCACCTTCACGCTCAGCAGGATTGCGTGGCGCTCGAGGCGCTCTTCGAAGGCGGTCACGATGGAATCGCACAGCGCGGCTAGCTGCACGCGCTCGCGCTTGGTGGTGCCGTTCTGATAGAAATCGCGCAGCCGGCGCAGCACCTGCGCGGCGCGGTGCGCCTCCTGGGCGGCCTTGTCCAGGGTGCGCGCCAGTCTCGCGTCCTGCGCGGCGAGCGGGGCGGCGAGAATGCCCGACGCCTGCAGGTACGATACCAGCGCGGTGATGGGCTGGTTGAGCTCGTGCGCGAGGGCGGAGGCGAGCTCACCCGCCACCGCGAATCTCATGGCGCGCGCCAGCACGCGCTCGCGCTCGCGCAGCTGGGTCTCCGCGCGCCGTCGCTCCGACACATCGCGCACGATGACCAGATATTCCGCGGTGGCGGGCGCCTCCAGACGCGCCCAGGCGATCTCCGCGGGAAACGCGCTGCCGTCCGCGCGCCGACCCTCCAGCGCGGCCCGCCCCTGCAGGGACTGCAGCCTGATGCTCGGCAGAATGGCCGGTAGCGGGGAGTCGCCCGGCAACGGCCCCTCGAGGCCGAACAGGCGCCGTGCCTCGGAATTCATCGAGCGGATCTGACCGCGCGTGCTCACGGTGAGCACGGCGTCCGGTGCGGTCGCCAGCAGCGCCCGCTGCTCCGCCTCGCTCGTGGCCACGCGCTGCAGCGCGTTGGCGCGCTCGCTGACCACCGCCCCGAGCAGCAGAGCCGTCAGGCTCAGGGTGAGCAACAGAAACTGCAGGTCCACCAGCTGCGGAGCATGCGTGTCCTGCTGCACGGTGACGATCACGCCGACTTGAATCAGCAGCGTGCTCAGGATGGCGCCCGGCACGCCCCACTTGAGCGTGATCCAGATGACGGGAACGAACAGCAGATAGAAGAATCTCACCTGCTCGGTCTGGGTCAGTCCGAAGATGATCCACATGGCGAGCCCGACCGCGGCGAGCTGCAGCGTGGCGACGGGGACGTGCCGGCGCAGCGCCTGCCAGCCGCTGCGCCACCGGTCCAGGTACATCAGCAAGGGCAGCAGCGTGAGGATGCCGTTGACGTCCCCGACCCAATAGCGCGCGATCGCCCCGATCGCCAGCTGTCGCGGCAGGGCACCGCCGATGACCACCAGCGTCACGTATCCGACCGCCACCGTGAGGCTGGTCAACATGACACCGGCGGCCAGTCGCACGGCCGTCGCGTTGGAGTCGATCGGGCGCGGGAAGCCCCAACGACGCAGGATCATCGCCAGGCCCGTATAGCCACAGGCGATCCACAGGCAGGCGCCGAGCAGTGCCCACCACGGCGCCGGCATCCCATGATTGAGCCCCTCGGCCGCAAAGGCGGCGAGCGCCGCCACCGGCAGCCCGCGCGGCCCGAACATCAGCAGGAACGCAAGGGTCAGCGCCGTTTGCGGATTCCACGGGGAGATGTCCAGCCGCAGGACCGGCTGCACGTAGCTCAGCGAATCGGTCAGCACGTATACGACCACGTACACGGCCGCGATCAACAGGCCGCGCCGCTCGTCGCGCATGCGCTGCCAAAGCGTTATCGGCCATGAGATCGCAACCGCCGCTCGGTTCACGCGCGCACCCGCTTTGCCCGCCGATTGCCCGCATAGTAGCGCGGCGGCCTGCGGGTGGCATCGCACCCGGCCCCTGGTCAGGGTGGGGCCCGCGGGTCCCGCGGATGCGGGTCGACCCGTACGGGATTGCAGGCGCTCCTCGAGGTCAGTGACGCCGCGCACAGTGCCGTCACCTACGCCGTCGAGGCATGGCGCTCGGCGCTATGCTCTGTGCCGCATGACTCGAACGACTCCTCATTATGTTCTCTTGGCACTCGCGCTCGTGGGCAGCGCTGCACTGCTGCCGGGCGCGCCGCCGTATGCCGACGAGCCGTCCACCGACTCCTCCGGCAGCACGACCGTCTACCGTTGGGTGGACGCGCAGGGAGTGGTGCACTACTCGGACCGCCCGCAGCCTGGGGCCCAGCGCCTGCAGATCCGCCCGGCGCCGACGTTTCATGCCGAGCCGGTGGAGAGTGCCCCACCCGTGACGGTCCAGATGATTTCCCCGCCCGCGTGCCCCTACGGCTACTACGAATACCCGCCGTTCGACTGTGCGCCGTACGGCTACTACGGGCCCGAGTGGTTCCAAAACGGCGTGTTCATCGGCGCCGGACCGTGGTTCCACGGTCGCCGCGATTTTCGCGGCCACGTCAACAGTCACTACGATCCGCGCCACGGCTACCACGGTCCGAAGCCGCGGCACGGTCAGCACCCGGATCCGGGCCACCCCGCCGGGCACGTCAGCGGCTTTCATGGGGATGAGGCGCACGACGGGCACGGAGACGTGCTGCAACGCTGAGCCCCGAAGCCGCCGGCACCTGACCCGCCGGCGCCGGACCCGCCGGAGCACCAAAGCCGCCGGCACCTGACCCGCCGGTACCTGACCCGCCGGCACCGCAGTCGCCGCCCGCACCGCTGCCAGCGCTTGCCGGCGGGGACGTGCCTGTCCATACTTTACAATGCAAAGTGTCGCGCCGATTGCATCACAGCTCCGCAGCACCCCGTGGCTCGTGGGTCATCGCCGCGATTGCCGCCGTCTGCCTGGCATTTCCCCTGACAGGTCTTGCGCAGGATGGGGGCTGCGCGCAGCCGTCCGCGGACCAGCAGGACCCGCAGGACCCGCAGGACCCGCAGCAAGGGGAGGCGCCACAGCCCGGACAGCAGAACTGCCCGACGCCGCTGTCGCGCGCGCTCGGGGCCATCGAGGCGTACGTCACCTCTCCGGCGCGCTGGGATCGCACCGACTGGCTGTACTTTGGCGGCGCGGTGGCCGCGATCGGCGTGGCCCATCACTTCGATGGCACGGTGCGCGCGCACTTTGCGGACGACGCGCCCGTATCGGTGAACGCCGGCAGCCCCGATTCGCTGCAGGATGCGCTGCCGGCCGGAGCGCTGCTGCTGGGCACCTGGGGGTACGCGAAACTGATCGATGATGCTGACGGCATACGCGAGGCGCACGCCATGGTGGAGGCGAGCGCGCTCAGTGTCGGCACCGCGGTCGCCGTCAGCTACATCGCTCGCCGCGAGGGGCCCAATCAGACGATGAGTCCGGATCGCTGGTGGTCCTCGGGCAGCTCCTTCCCCTCCGAGCACGCCACCGCGGCGTTCGCCATCGGCACGGTGCTCGCCGAATCGGGCAACTCGCGCTATCGCTGGGTGCGCCGGGTACTCGGCTACGGCGTGGCGGGTTTCACGGTCTACGAGCGCCTCGAGCACAACGCCCACTGGCTCTCCGATACCGTGGCCGGTGCGGCACTGGGGGCGGCCAGCGCGCGCTTTGCGATGAGCCGCGAGCGCGAAGCCGAGCCGTCGGGCGACTTTGCCGTGGCGCCGATCAACCGTGGAGTGATGCTGACCTATACCGTGAAGCTGCACTGAGCGCTCGTGCACCTCATGCGCGCAGCAGGCGGCGCAGCCTCGGGGTCGACTGCCGCTTCACGGCCGCCGCGGCATCCAGCAGCACCCGCTCGAGCACCTGCAGGTAGTCGAGGTAGCGCCTGCGTCCGGCCGGCGTGAGCCGGCAGACCGTCTGGGGGCGACCCTGCCGCTGCTCCTTGCCCTGGGTGACCAGTCCGGCCCGCTCGAGCACGTGCAGGTGACGGTTCAGGTTGCCGTCGGTCAGGCCGCACAGCTGCTTCAGATCCACGAACAGCACGCCGCGCGGCTGGGACGCCAGCGAGGTCAGCACGCTCAGGCGCGCGCGCTCATGGATCACGCGGTCGAGTCCCGCGTAGGCGAACGGGGACGGGCGCGGATGCGGCGTCTCCCGGCGCAGCTCCTTCGCGCCGCCGATCGGCTTTGTGCTGCTCATCGGCTTTGCGCTGCTCATCAGCTTTCCGCCGCTCATCGGCTTCGTGCTACTCATCCGCCCGCCGGTAGCCGAACTGCAGTACCCCGGCCACGAGCAGCTGTCCGACGCCGAACGGAATACCCATCGCCCAGGGTGAGAGCGCGCGAGCGTTTGTGCCGAGCGCCAGACAGCCGAGGCCGGCGGCCAGATACCAGACGCCGACGGCGAACATCCCCGGTGGCAGGAAGCGGCAGGACGCGAACACTCCGAGGCTGAAGATGATCTGCCAGAGCCCCGGCAGCATCCAGGCGCTGCCGCGCGCGGTCGCCACGATGATCACCGTCAGCAGCAGACCCGCGCACAGCGGCGGCAGAAACTGCTCGAGCGCGGCTCGCATCATCTCCAACGCGAGCCCCCGATGCAGTCGCCGTGTGCGCAGTGCCGCCTCGGTCACGATCAGTGCGAGGGAGAGGGCGGCCACGGGCACCCAGATCGACAGATAGCGCATCAGCCCGAGGCGCGCGGCCGCACCCGAGCCGCCCAGCCAGGAGTACTGGGCCGCGGCGCCGAGCAGCGCGAGCATCCCCGTGGCCGTCAGCGTCGCCGGTCCGTAGCCGCGAAACTCGGTGCCGCG
>Ga0335074_10016648_pt1 | contig 10355 bp, 12 predicted proteins | sample Lox_Sample_23_FD_206715 | JGI IMG/M metagenome (GOLD analysis project Ga0335074, IMG submission 206715) | Soil microbial communities from Loxahatchee National Wildlife Refuge, Florida, United States - Lox_Sample_2.3 | ecosystem: Environmental > Terrestrial > Soil > Wetlands | place: USA...
ACGGGCCGCGTCGGTTACTCTGTGCGCATTAGTCCAAACCATTTTGATAACCCTTTGACACGCCCTTGCAATGCGCTGCTCAAGTGGGTTTCCGATTAGCATGAAGCTTAGAAGCGCAAAGGGCGCGGATGCGCGCCGCCAGACAGGAAAGGAACTCCGCAGGTTTTGGGGTAGGCGCTTAGTACCGCGCCCGTTTTGCGCGAGTGCCTTAATAGCCTAAATTTGTGAGTAGCACTGGCGCAGGAAGCAAATTCGTGGTACATACTAACTAGGTGCAGGCGGGTAATCTGCTACCAACCCTTCCGGCCAACCGGACCCCCGTCCTCTCCAGCGAGACTTCCAGCGTTCCCAGGCAAGTTTTCTTAGAACGTACTGGAACTGCACCGTAAGCACGTCCAGTTTGCAGGATACGTCCGCCCAACACCGCGGCCGCACGCACTGGACCCATCAAGGAGTCGATCAACGACGATGGACGGAGATCGCAAATACCGGCAAAACGGCTATCAGGATTCGGACCGCAGGTCTGAACCTTACCGGCCAGAAAGGCCCCGGCAATCGGGACCGAGGCTCCCGCTCGATGTAACCGGGCCGAAGCTGCCGCGCCTGGTGCAAAACGTGGTTGCCTCGCGATGTTTTAATTGCACCGTTACCCTGCCGCCCGATACAGATTTCAAGGGCAACTGCTCTAAGTGCGGCGCCGCGCTTCACTGCTGTAAGCAATGCGTCCACTTCGATTCTTCAACGCGCTTCCAGTGCCTGAAGCCGATTCCCGAGCGCGTCCCGCTCAAAGATCAAAACAATACCTGCAATCTGTTTTCGCCTCGCGTCACCGTCGCTCGAGATGCCCTGCCATCCGGCACCGCCGCCCGCAATGGCGACCACAGTGCTGTTCAGGCCCCGCGCAACGCTAACGACGCGCGCGCCGCCTTTGATAGTTTATTCAAGAAGTAAGCAACGCCGTCCGGCTCGTCCCAATATCTATTGCTGAATGGCAGCTCCGAAAATAAAAAAGAAATCAACAACTGCCAAATCGTCGGTCATGCCGCGCCAAGGCGCTATCCCGTGCCTGGTGCTCATAGCCTTGCTGCTGCTAATCATTGGCCTCATTTTTTTCTTTGCGCTCCGCAGCACCGCTTAACCTCTAGATATGAGAAGCGACGGAAGAGAGCCCAATCAACTCCGCCCCACCAGGATCACGCCCGATTACCTCTTAACCGCCGAAGGCTCTGTCCTCATCGAAGCCGGCAACACCCGGGTACTATGCGCGGCCACCGTTGAGGACACCGTTCCCTCTTTCCTGCGAGGCACCGGCAAAGGCTGGGTCACCGCCGAATACTCCATGCTCCCTCGCGCCACCATTACGCGTACCGCGCGCGAGATCAACAAAGGACGGCCTTCCGGCCGCACGCACGAAATTCAACGGTTGATCGGCCGCTCGCTCCGCGCCATCGTAGATCTGACCGCTCTCGGCGAACGCAGCATAATCGTCGATTGCGACGTCCTGCAAGCCGATGGCGGCACGCGCACTGCTGCCATCACCGGCGCCTGCGTTGCACTCGCCATCGCTCTCGGCACGCTCGCTAAATTCAAAGTTCTTCCCAAATCGCCGCTGCTCGGTTCGGTCGCCGCCACCAGCGTCGGCATCGTCGCCGGCACACCCATGCTCGATCTCGCGTATGAAGAGGATTCTCGCGCCGATGTCGACATGAACGTGGTCATGACTGGCGCCAACCAATTCGTCGAGGTGCAGGCTACCGCCGAGCACACGCCATTCGGCGACGACCAAATGGCGGAACTCTTGTTTCTGGCTCGCACCGGCCTCGCCGAATTGTTCTCTTTGCAGCGACAGACGCTGGCCGCGCGTGCCGAGCGATGACCGTCTACGCCTGCTCTTCGAATCCTGGCAAATTACGAGAGTTTGCGTTAGCCGCCCCCGGCGTTTGCGTCGAAACTCTGCCCAATCTCAGCACCATCGCTCCGCCTGAAGAAACCGGTACGACCTTCGAAGAAAACGCCCGCCTCAAGGCCGTCTACTATTCCGCCTTCACGCCCGAACTGATCTTCGCGGATGATTCGGGCCTCGAAGTCGACGCGCTCGCGGGTGCACCCGGCGTCCATTCAGCGCGCTATGCCGGCCCTAATGCAACAGATGCCGAAAACAATGCCCTGCTCCTGCACAACCTTGGAAACCAAGCCCGCCGCTCCGCCCGCTTCGTGTGCGTGATCGCCTTAGCCCGCCTGGGGCAAGTGGTTCAAACCTTTCCCGGCAGCGTAAATGGCGAGATTCTCCACGCTCCTCGCGGCGCCGGCGGCTTCGGATATGACCCTCTGTTCTTCTACCCGCCGTTCGGGTGCTCCTTCGCCGAGCTTGTTCCCGAACAGAAGTTCGCCGTCAGTCATCGCGGTAACGCCTTGCGCTCTCTTGCCCGATATTTGTCGCAAGAGAAATTGCAACCCAGTTCGAACTAATATCTAGAGCGCGTTCCCGTCCGATAAGATACAAGCATGAGCGCACAGGGCGTCTTCGCTTTAGCGCATTGGTTCCCGTTGTGCGCGGTTAAAGGGAAGCGCACAGGCCGCTTGCTGGCGGTTGTGCGCGGGTAAAAAAAAATGCATCGCCATTTACTCCACAACGGCCAAATTCGTGACACCACCGAGCCGCTGCTCGCGCCCGGTCAGGTCGGATTTATGAACGGCTGGGGGATCTTCACCACTTTGCGTGTCGCCGACGGCGTTGTGTTCGCCTTCGAGCGTCACTACCAGCGGCTGCGGCGCGATGCCGCACTTGTGCGGGTCCCATTTCCCTTCTCCGCTCCCGATCTTCAGAAAGCTTTGCTCTCGCTCGTCGATGCCAATCGCGCATTCAACGCCACTCTACGGGTCGCCATCGTGAGGAATCGCGGGAGTCTTTTCGAAGCCCCGCAGCTCGCGCGAGACGCCGATCTCGTCGCCTTCACCGCCGATCTCGCCACCTGGAACGAAAGCGTAAAGCTTTCTTACGTGCCCCATGGCCGCTACGCCGTGTGGCCCTACGCTGGAACTAAGCTCACCTCGTGGGCGCATAATCTCACCTGGTACGAACAGGCCCATGAAGATGGCTTCGACGAAGTTATTCTGCTGAATGAACACGATCAGATCAGCGAGTGTACGTCCGCGAATATCTTCATCATCAAAGGACACCACGTCTGGACTCCGCCCGTACAAAGCTCCGGCTGCCTGCCGGGCGTTACCCGCGCCATCCTGCTCGAAGAGATCCAAGTTCCCGGCCTGACAATAGCCGAACGTGAGTTGACGGCGTCTGACTTAGAAGAAAGCGACCAGGTCTTTATAACTTCCACAACCCGCGACTTAATCCCTGTGCTGGAGATCGATCGCCAGCGGCTTCACCAAAACCGCCCGGCGCTAAAACTCCTGCAAGATGCGTTTTCGAAGTATCGTTCGCAATATATCGCGACGCACGGGAGGCACAGAGAGGTTCTCGCCGTATGAAACCCAGCGCAATCGATTGTCCTGACTGCGGCAGCGCCAGCCTCCGCCGCTCCCGCCGGGCATCTTGGCTTGAGCTCATTCCAATGATGATAGGCAGCTACCCGTTCCGCTGCCTCGATTGCAATCAGCGGTTTTGGGTCAACATTTGGCTTGTCTCGCGGATGAGATACGCTAAGTGCCCTAAATGTCTGGGTCTGGAACTTACACCCTGGTCCCGCCGGCATTACCGCCTCAGCTTCTGGCAGAACTTACTTTCTACTTTCGGCGCCCATCGTTATCGCTGCGCCGCATGCCGCCATTACTTCCTGAGTTTCAAACCCACGTGCAGCCTAACACCGGCCCGCGAACGGGCCGTCGAAGCTGAGCCCGCGCCGCCGGAAATCGAAGTCGTTTCTGAAAGTAACTCCCGCGTTTAGGCGTTAAGCGTTGTTCCCACGGTCGGCCGCGACCCGCTCTTCTGCCTGGACAGCACCAGCAAGCACCCGACTTGCTCTCCAAGCGTGCTCAGCAGCTCCATGTCCGCGCCCGAGTGAATGCGCGCCTCCCGGTGCTGCACGTTGATCACGCCCACCGACCTGTTCTGGGAAATGATCGGCGCCGACAAAAACGCCTCAAACCGGTCCTGCGGCAGATCCTTGAAGAATTTAAAGCGCGAGTCGTTGTACGCCTCCCGCGATATCGCCAATAGCCTCCGCTCACGCGCCACCCAGCCGGTCAATCCTTCGCTCAGTCGCAGCCTCACCCGCCCCAGATTCTTGCGATTCGGCTCGTTCGAGGCATAGAGCACCAGCTCCTCGTCCTCGATCAAGTAGATCAGACAAGAGTCGCACTCCAGAAAATCTCCCACCAGGTTTACAATCTCCTGGAGGACATCATCCAGTTCTATGTCCCGGGTCATCAGCCTGCTGACACGCTGAAACAGCCGCAGTTGCTGCTCGGCCCGCTCCAGTCGTAATTCCAGATCCCGGGTTTTGGACACCGACCCTATTATCACAAACAATCTTCCCGATGAGATATTGAGCTACTTGCGGGTACTATTCCGGTGGATGTACGCTGACGTTTCCGGCGGAGTAGTACGATGAATGGAGCGTTTTGAGGAGACCCCCTTCGCATGTGGAGTAAACGAAAAGAAGACGAACTGCCGCAGAGGCCCGAGAGACCCGTTGGCGCGCCAGCACATTCCCCGGCACCCCTGGAACCACTGAGGAGAGAAACCAATACCATGTCATCGCCTACTAGAAACTTTGATCCGGAACCCGGTTCCGTCCGCAGCGGTTCTGCTGCCTTAGGAAAGAACGTCACCGTAAAAGGCCAGATTTTTGCGCGTGAAGATTTAACCATCGACGGAGAAGTGGAAGGCACGGTCGAGTGCCACGAACACCGTCTCACCATCGGCCCCAACGCCCGTGTGCAGGCCGGCCTGAAAGCCCGCGAAATCATCATCCAGGGTTCGATCCAAGGCAACGTCGACGCCACCGACAAGATCGATATCAAGAAAGAAGCCAAGCTCGTCGGCGATATCAAGACGAGTCGTATAGTCATCGAGGACGGTGCTTACTTCAAGGGCAGTATCGATATCTCGAAGCCAAACGCCGCGAAGCCAGCGCCGCAGCCAGCGCCCTCCGTCTCGTCGTCGCAACCGCTGTCTCAACCGCCTCTATCTACACCCACGCCTGTCACCGCTGGGTCGGTGAAGTAGCGCTTCTGGTGAGAGGCCGCATCATGCAGTGCCGCACTCGGCCTCTCTCTTGCCTCTCATGAGATTCGGCGCGACCACCGGAGCACCCACTAAGCCATCTCCGAAGGATGCGCCGCCCGCTTTGACCCGCCATAGCAGCGGTTTCGACCAATTTTGCGGCTTCCTTCGCTCCACCGAAGGCCTGTCGATCCTCGACATGTCGGGAGCCAGCCAGGCCAATATCACGTTTATCACCAGCCTGGGCCATCGCATTTCGTCCGATGACATCGTCGGCACCATGCAGCAATGCTTCGGCGCCGATTTTCTCGACAACCAGCAAGCCGCCAGCAACGCCCAGCGTTTCATCGAACAAACTCTCACCTTTCCCGACGAATCCTTCGATGGCGCGCTCGTCTGGGACGCGCTCCAGTTCCTCGTTTCCCCGGTGCTCGAGGATACCGTCGAGCAGTTACTCCGGGTCATGCGCCCTGGCGGCATGATCCTGCTCTTCTTCAACGCGGACGAAAAGGCCACGCGCACTCCGGTCTACAACTACCGCATCCAGGATCAGAAGACGCTCTTGCAAACCCCGCGCGGCGGCTACCAGCGCAGCCAGCACTTCAACAACCGGATGCTCGAGCGCCTCTTCGAGCGCGCCGCCTCTGTCAAATTCTTCCTCACCCGCGATCACCTGCGAGAAATGATCGTCCGCCGGTAGCCCCCTCGTCCGGCCCTTGGCTGTGTCAAGATTCATAGTTGGAAGCGATGCCAGGCGACTATGAACACGACGTTTTCTTCAGCTATAAGCGCGATGATCTGAATCTTTATTGGAGAACACAGGTTCTGAACATCCTCAAGCGCAACCTTGCGGAGGAACTCAAGAGGCCGGCTACTGTGTTCGTAGACAGCAGCGATATTGATGTCGGCCACCGCTGGCCTGACTCACTCAGGCAAGCCCTTAAGTCGTCGCGCTGCCTGGTATGTCTTTGGTCTCCTTTGTACTTCCAATCGGCCTGGTGCGTCTCAGAATGGAGAAGCTTCCTCGAACGGGAGCGGAGATTTGCTCTGGGCTCTCATGGCCTCATCGCCCCATTAAAATTTCACGATGGCGAGCATTTCCCTCCCGAAGCTCAAACGGCTCAATGGCTTGATGTCGAACAGTACTCCTCGATCCTGCCAGTTTTTTGGAACACTCCGAGAGCGCTTGAACTCGAAGATAAGCTAAAAACGTTTGCAAAGGCCCTTGCCGCCATGGTCGAAGATGCACCTCCTTTCGCCGATTGGCCGGTTTTCGAGCAAGAAGGGGACCCGGCTCCCAACATCGAGTTGCGAAGGTTATGAGTGCCTTGCCGAATCGCGCTGAGCGAGGAATCGCGTATACCTTCTATTCATTCAAAGGAGGCGTCGGCCGATCTATGGCCCTCGCGAATGTGGCCGCCCTCCTCGCCAAGTGGGGACGCTCTGTATTGGTTCTCGACTGGGACCTTGAGGCGCCCGGAATCGAACGATTCTTCACCCGCGATAACGAGGAAGCCGTGAGGGTCCGCGCCTCCAAACCAGGGATTGTAGATCTCATAACAGAGCGCGCGAATGGCAAAGAGATCAACTGGGCTGATTGTGTACACGAACTCAGGCCAAACGGCAGTGTTTTACCGGTATCACTTATCACCGCCGGACGAGGCGGCGATGACTACACCGAGAGAATGCAAAGTCTCGATTTCGTGAACCTCTTTGCCAACTACGGCTTGGGGACCTACCTGGAAACACTAAGAAACGACTGGATTACCCGATTCGAATTTCTCCTGATCGACAGTCGGACAGGCGTCACGGATATCGGAGGGATCTGCACCGTTCATCTCGCCGATGTTCTCGTCCTGTTGTTCACAGCCACCGATTCAACGACGCAGGGTGCGCTCGAAATAATGTGGCGTGCCCGGAAAGCGCAAGAAAGGCTCCCGCTCGACCGTGGCCGCTTACTGGGCGTTCCCTTGCCGGCTCGGGATGAGAGCCGGACAGAATACGAGAGAGCAGCCGAATGGAAAAAAATCTTTGCAAGCAGATTCGAGGATCTTTATAGCGACTGGCTGCCGAGTGGAATCACTCCTGAACAAGCCGTAGACACGCTTCGCATTCCCTACGTGCCCTACTGGAGCTTCGGGGAACGGCTGCCCGCCATCGAAGAAGGCACGAGCGACCCCGCCAGCTTAGGTTTTTCATATCAAATTCTCGCCCGCCTACTCGCGACGCGACTGGATTGGTATGCAGCACTAGAGGGTCAAACGCTCGCGCCGCCTCCCGTTAGGCGCCCCCGCGCACTCAGTTTCGAATGGATTGATCGACACCACCACCGCGCCTTTGAGGGCCTAACTAGGTCGGGCAAGAGCGGTTTTATGGAAATCTATCACCTCTGTTTTGACGATTCGCTCGCCTACCCGGCCCGGGAATTGCCCAAAGCGGCGCGGCAGGCGATGGTTGAGACATCGGGATGGCCAATCGGAGTCGTCCTGGACAACGAGAAAGATCGGCCGGGAGCAGCCAAAGACGGCATAGTCGCCGAAATAAACGCGACTAGCCTAACAGGCGGTCAGCGATACGACTACTGGACACTAACCAGCAAAGGTGATTTCTATGCGCTCATGTCCCTTGCTGAGGATGACGACGGCGAGAAGAAGGTAATAAATCGCGACTTTCGAATTCTTAAAACGACGGAGGCCATCCTTCACTGCAGAAAGCTATACAAAGTATTGGGTGCAGACCCCAATGCCTCGGTGGAGTTAACAATCCGGTATGAGGGCCTTCGTGGCCGATTATTAAGCCTTCCCTCTCGAATTGCCTCTTCGCTTACTGATAAGCTGAACCGTTACGAGGATGAAGTAAGCGCGACCGCTTCATTCCGCGTAGCTATTGCCGATGCTGAAGTCCCACGACTGGTCCGAAATCTCTGCGAACCTCTCTTTAACCTTTTTGACTTTGCGACCTTTACCGAAAGCATCTACGAGCGCATCGTGTCCAACTTCATCGCAGGCCGTCTGTAAGAGCCCCCTACAATAAAGTCTTCAGGAGCCTCTATTGGCATTAGAAGACGAACTATTGCGCCAGCGCCACGAACGCATCGCTCAAATTGAGCAGCTAGGTTTTTCGCCCTACGGCCACGCCTTCGAATTCACCCACACCATTCCGCAGATTCTCTCCGAATACGGGACCAAAACCACGAAAGAACTGACCACCCCCGTTCACGTCCGCATCGCCGGCCGCATCCAAACCATCCGCCGCATGGGCAAAGCCGGCTTTCTCCACCTCCTGCAAGACGGCGAAAAACTCCAGATCTACGTCAAGAAAGACGCCGTCCCCGAAAGCACATACAAGCTCTACGAGCTCCTGGATATCGGCGACCTCATCGGCGCGGCCGGCTATCTCTTCCGCACCAAAACCGGCGAGCTGACCCTCCACGTCGAAGAGCTATTCTTCCTCTCGAAGATCATGCTCGCCCTGCCTGAAAAATGGCATGGCCTCGAAGATATCGAAACGCGCTACCGCCAGCGTTATCTCGATCTCATCGCAAACCCCGCCATCCGCCGCATCTTCGTCACGCGCTCGAACATAATCCGTTCCCTCCGCCGCCAACTCGATGCCCGCGGCTTCCTCGAAGTCGAAACGCCCATGATGCAGCCGCTCTATGGCGGCGCCGTCGCGCGCCCCTTCGTCACGCATCACAACACGCTCGATCTCGATCTCTACCTCCGCATCGCCCCGGAGCTCTACCTCAAGCGCCTCCTCGTCGGCGGCATCGAGCGCGTCTACGAAATCAATCGTAACTTCCGAAACGAAGGCATCTCGACGCAGCACAACCCCGAGTTCACCATGCTCGAGTTCTACCAGGCCTACGCCGACTACCGCGTCATGATGCAGCTCTCCGAGGACTTGCTCCGCCAGGTCGCCATCGACTCGACCGGCTCGCCCCGCATCACCTATCAGGGCCGCACCGTCGATTTCAGCCGCCTGCGCCGCCTCTCCATGCGCGAAGCCGTCATCGAATTTTGGCCCGATTCCGCCAAGCCGTCGCTCGACAACGTCAAAGATCCCGATTGGCTCCTGAGCCACTCGAAGGAAACCACTCCCGGCGCCGCGCTCGTCGATCTCTTTGAAACGCACGCCGAACACCACCTGATCGACCTCACCGCCATCTACGACTTCCCCGTCGAGATCTCCCCGCTTTCGAAAAACAAGCCCGGCGATCCCGATCTCGTCGAGCGCTTCGAAATCTTCGCCGGCGGCCTCGAAATCGGCAACGCCTTCACCGAGCTCAATGACCCCCAGGAACAGCGCCGCCGCTTCGAAATGCAGCTCGCCCGCAAAGCCGGCGGCGACCAGGAAGCGCACGTCATGGACGAAGACTACATCCGCGCGCTCAGCTATGGGATGCCGCCCGCCGGCGGCGAAGGGATCGGCATCGATCGCCTGACCATGCTGCTGACCGATTCCAAATCCATCCGCGACGTCATCCTGTTTCCGCTCCTGCGCCCCGAAGGCGACATCGGCCTGGTCGACAAACTGCGCGAACTCGCCCCCGCCCCATTAGCGGGGGGCGACACTTGATGCCGCGCCGCCCCACAACCAAAGGCTTCCGTGTCGCGCTTTGAATGGATGGTCGCGCTGCGCTACCTACGCGCCAAGCGGAAGCAGACCGTCATCTCCATCATCACGGTCATCTCGATCCTCGGCGTCGCCGCCGGCGTGGCCGCGCTCATCATCGCTCTCGCCATCAACAACGGCTTTCAAAGCACGCTACAATCGAGCCTGCTCAGCGCCACCGCCCACGTCAGCATCCTCCAGCGCAATCCCGAATTCGGCATCGCAAATTGGGAACAGCTCATCCCCAAACTCCGCCGCATTCCCCATGTCATCAGCGCCACGCCCGGCCTCTACGGTCAAGTCGCCATCAAAGGTCCACTGGTCGGCGCGGGCGCTGTGCTCAAAGGCGTCCCACTCGGCCCCGGCGCACCCACTCCCGAACTTCTGCGCCATCTTAAATCCGGCTCGCTCGAATCCTTCGACACGCCCCGCGGTGAATACGGCATCGTCCTCGGCTCGCGATTGGCCGATCAAGCCGGCGTCGAGCTTCACAGCCCCGTCACCGTCATCAGCTATCAAGGCCAGCTCACTCCGCTCGGCGTCGTCCCCAGCCTCT
>Ga0335074_10016649_pt1 | contig 10354 bp, 9 predicted proteins | sample Lox_Sample_23_FD_206715 | JGI IMG/M metagenome (GOLD analysis project Ga0335074, IMG submission 206715) | Soil microbial communities from Loxahatchee National Wildlife Refuge, Florida, United States - Lox_Sample_2.3 | ecosystem: Environmental > Terrestrial > Soil > Wetlands | place: USA: Florida...
AAGCCCGCATTGGCGGCCCAGCCATGGATGAGAACGATCGCAGGATCCCCGTGCCCGTAGACGCGGTACTCGATGTGCACCCCGTCCGCAGAGTCGGTGATGAGCGACGCTCCCGCCGGCGTGGCGGTCGCGGCGGCGGGTGAGCCCAGAGCCGCGCTCGCTGCCGGATTGGCCGATGGGGCCGGCGGCGCGGGCCGGTTCGCTCGACCGCAGGCGGCGAGTGCGAGGCACAGCGCGCAGGCGCCGATCGAGCGGACGGAGATCATGCGCGCAGCACCTTGCCGGGGTTGAGGATGCCGTTCGGATCGAATCCACGTTTGATGCATCGCATGAGCTCCAGTTCCACGGGCGAGGCGTAGCGCTCGAGCTCACCGACCTTCAGCCGCCCGATGCCGTGCTCGGCGCTGAAACTACCGTGGAACTCGCGCACGAGATCGTGGATGGCGCGCATCACCGTCGGGCCTCGATCGAGGAACGCCTGCGGGTCTGCGCCGGGCGCCTGGTTGAGGTTGAAATGCAGGTTCCCGTCGCCGACGTGGCCGTAGGCGACGAGTCTGCCGTCCGGCACGTGCCGCGCCACCCACTCCGCGCCGCGCGTGACGAACTCGGCGAGTCGCCCGATCGGCACGGACACGTCGTGCTTGAGACTCGCTCCGTCGCGCCGCTGTGCCTCGGGAATGTGCTCGCGCAGATGCCAGAACGCCTCGCGCTCCCGTTCGCTCTGCGCGAGCACCGCGTCGAGCACTCGACCGCCCTCGAGCTGCGAGGCGAGCGCCGACTCGAGAATGGCCCCGAGCGGCTCGTCCGCGCGCGCCGAGGTGAGCTCGCACAGCACGTACCAGGCATACGGCCGGTCGAGCGGATCGACCACGCCCGGGATGTGCTGCACGGCGAGCTCGATGCCGATGCGCGGGATGAGCTCGAAGGAGCTCACCCGGTCGTCGCTGCGCTCGCGCAGAATGCTGAAGAGGGCGACCGCGCTCTCCACGTCCGCGATCGCGACGAACGCGGTCGCGGAGCTGCGTACGCTCGGGTAGAGCTTCAGGCATGCCGCCGTGATCACCCCGAGCGTGCCTTCGGAGCCGAGCAGGAGCGACTTCACGTCGTAGCCGGTATTGTCCTTGCGTAGCGGGCTCAAGGCCTCGAGCACCCGTCCGTCGGCCAGCACCACCTCGAGCCCGAGCACGAGGTCGCGCATCATGCCGTAGCGCAGGACGGTCGTTCCTCCGGCGTTGGTTGCAAGATTGCCTCCGATCTGGCAGCTCCCCTCGGAGCCGAGGCTCAAGGGAAAGAACCGGTCGACCGCTTCGGCGGCGCGCTGCACGCGCTCGAGGACGCAGCCGGCTTCGGCAACGATCGTGTAGCTCGCAGCGTCGACCGAGCGGATGCGATCGAGGCGCGCCAGGGCGAGCACGATCTCCTCCCCGGACTCCCTCGGAGTCGCACCCCCGCAGTAGCTCGTGTTGCCCCCGTGCGGCACCACGGCGACCCGCCGGTCATTGCAGACCGCGAGAACCTGCGCAACCTCCGCGACCGAGCGCGGCAGCACGACGGCGCACGCTTTGCCGCGATACAGCCGCCGGTGGTCCGTCAGATACGGGGCGATCTCCTCCGGAGCGAGGAGCACCGACTGCGCGCCGAGCGCGCTCGCGAGATGCTCGGCGATGCCGGGCAAGGCGGCCGCGCGCTCGACCTACAGAGGGGCCGCACGGAGCGCCGCAATGCGCTCATCGAGCGGCGGGTGGCTCATCAACAGCCGGCGCAACCCTCCGCGGGAGCCTCCCGAGGTGATGCCGAAAGCGGCGAACTGGGCGGAAGGCAAGGGCTCGTGCGCAGCCTTCAGGCGCTCGAGCGCGGCGATCATGCTGTCTCGGCCCGCAAGGCGCGCGCCACCGCGATCGGCACGAAACTCGCGGTACCGCGAGAAGGCCATCACGATCAGGCTCGCGAGCGCGCCGAGCACCACCTGGGTGAGGAGCACGGTCACGAGGAAGGCCGGACCGCGACCCTTGGCGTTGCCGAACAGCGCGCGATCGACGATGTTGCCGATGATGCGCGAGAAGAAGATCACGAAGGTATTGAGAACGCCCTGAATGAGGGTGAGCGTCACCATGTCGCCATTGGCGACATGGGTGATCTCGTGCCCGAGCACGGCGCGCACCTCCTCGCCGTTCATCCGCTGAAGCAATCCGCTGCTGACGGCGACGAGCGCGTGGTCGCGACGCGCTCCGGTTGCGAACGCGTTCGGTGCCGGAGAGTCGAACACGCCGACCTCCGGCATGCCGATCCCGGCGGCCAGGGCGTGCGCGCGCACGCTTTCCACCAGCCACTGCTCGGCGGCGTCCGCCGGCTGCGCAATGATCCTCACCCCGAGCGCTCGCTTCGCGAGCCACTTCGACAGCAGCAGCGACAGGAACGATCCGCCGAATCCGAACACTGCCGCGATGAGGAGCAGTCCGCCAAGGTTGGTCCCGGCGCGCGCGAGATACGTATCGAGCCCGAAGAGCTCAACGACCGCCGAGAGGATGATCAGGATCGCGAGGTTGGTCGCGAGGAACAGCAGAATGCGCTTCATGAAGGCAAACCCGGCTCCGGGACAAGGGGAGCCTCGCTAAGAGATTCGACCGGCAAAGCCGGGCCGGAGTTCGATCAGCGGTCACTGTACCGGGGCATCGCACTCGCTGCCAGCATGGGGGCAAGCGGCTGATTTTCAAGCGCGCGCGTGCCCGAGCTACCCGCCGAGCGCCACGCCGAGGAGCCGCCCGACGAGGAAGCTCACGACGCCCGCACCTCCGCCGATCAGCACCATCCGCAGGCCGCCGCGCCAGGCGGAGCGGCCGGTGAAGAGGCTGAGAGCCATGCCGACGCTCAACAGCGCCGCCAGGGTGACGGTCGCCGCAGTCGCGATGCCGCGGCTGCCGGTGAGGCCCGCGACGAACGGAGCGAGCGGTACGACCGCACCGCAGGCGAAGGAGACGAACGAGGAAGCCGCCGCATTCCACGGCGAGCCGAGATCATCCGGATTGAGACCGAGCTCCTCGCGCGCGAGCACATCGAGAGCGTGCTCGGGCTGCGCGAGCAGCGCTCGGCTCATCTCGCGCGCCTGCTCGAGCGCCACGCCGCGTGCCTGATAGATGAGCGCGAGCTCCTCGGCTTCCTCCTCGGGGTACGCGGCGACCTCCTCGCGCTCGAGGGCGATCTGGTACTCGTACATCTCGCGCTGCGAGCGCACCGAGACGTATTCCCCGGCCGCCATCGACAGCGCTCCGGCGAGCAGGCCGGCCGTGCCGGCCAGAAGGACGTAGCGACCGCCCGCGCCGGCGCCGGCCACTCCGAGCACGAGGCTCGCATTGGAGATGAGTCCGTCGTTGACGCCGAACACGGCTGCACGCAGGTTCCCGCCGACGCTGCTTCGATGCCGCGCGCCGACCTGGGTCGCCGAGGTCGGCATCGCATGCCCGCCTGCGGCATGCGCCGCGGTGTAGACGGACAGACCGCGCAGCTTCATCGCGGCGAGTACGCCGCGCAGCGAGCGCGGCCCGAAACGACGCACCAGCTGCGCAACGATGCGCGCGCGCAGCGAGGGCTGGAACGAGCGCGCGGCGGTGCCGGCCCGAGCCGCAATGCTTTCCCAGTGCTGAGCCTGCTCCTCGGCCGCGGCCGCGAGCTTCAGAAATAGGTCGCTCTTGCGCGGATCAGGCTCCGCGCGCGCGACTTCGCGGTAGAGCCACGCAGATTCCTTCTCGTGGAACCAGCTGTCGAGGCCCGGGCTCAGAGCGGAGCGCCCCGGTCGCTGGGCTCAATACTCGCTCCGGCCCGCCTCTTCTTCGTCCTCGTCCCAGTCGTCATCCTCGTCGTCGTCTTCGTCCCAGTCATCGTCCTCGTCGTCCTCTTCTTCTTCCTCCTCTTCTTCGTCCTCGTCCTCCTCCTCTTCGGCCGAGCCAGCCCAGCCCTCCGGCTCCGTCGTCGGCTCGAGATCCATCTCGTGCCAGGTCTCGAGATCGACCTCCTCGACGTCGCCATCGAGATATTCGATCTCGACGAGCTCGGAGTCCTCGTCCACCGAAAGCACGCGGAAGGACTCGTCCTCCTCCAGGTTCTCGTACCACTGGCCCGCAACCGGCTCGTAATCTCTGCTCACCGCTCACAACCTCGAGGACGCACGCCACGCTCCGCGAGAGTTTACGGGCGTGCCCATGAACCGTCTATCCCGTATAGTTTTTGTCCATGGCCACGCGTCGACCCGGCTCTTCCCCGCTTTCGACGGCCCGCCGCATCGTGGTGAAGGTCGGCTCGGCGCTGCTCGTCGATGCGGATTCCGGGCGGCTCAATCGGGCCTGGCTCGAGAGCCTCGCCGAGGATCTGGTGCGCCTGCGCAAACGTGGACAGCAGCTGATCCTGGTTTCATCGGGCGCGATCGCGCTCGGCCGCCGCCAACTCGGTCTCCCGAAGGGTCCGCTGCGCCTCGAGGAGAGCCAGGCTGCGGCGGCCGTCGGCCAGATCCGACTTGCGCATGCGTACAAGGAGCTGCTCGAGGCGCGCGCGATCACCGTCGCGCAAGTGCTCCTCACGCTCGAGGACAGCGAGCGCCGCCGGCGCTATCTCAACGCCCGCGCGACGCTCGAGTCGCTCCTCGCGCTCGGCGCGCTGCCGGTCATCAACGAGAACGACACGGTCGCGACGGCTGAGATCCGCTACGGCGACAACGATCGACTCGCCGCGCGCGTCGCGCAGATGACCGGCTCGGACTGCCTGGTGCTGCTCTCGGACGTGGACGGGCTGTACACCGCCGATCCGCACAAGGATCCGGCCGCGCAGTTCGTCGATCGCGTGCTCCGGGTGACACCGGAAATCGAGGCCATGGCCGGCCAGTCTGCCTCGGCGGTCGGTTCGGGCGGAATGACGACCAAGCTTCTGGCGGCGAAGATTGCCGTGGCGGCCGGCGCCCATCTGTGCATCGCAGCGGGCCATTACCGCCACCCCGTACGGCGCATCGAGGAGGGCGCCCGCTGCACCTGGTTCGTGCCGAGCGCGAGCCCCCTCGCCGCGCGCAAGCAGTGGATCGCCGGCACGTTGAAGCCTGCCGGCGCGATTGCCATCGACGCGGGCGCGCTGCGTGCGCTCTGCGAGGGCAAGAGCCTGCTGCCAGCCGGAGTCGTGCGCGCGCTCGGTCGCTTCGACCGCGGCGACACCGTGAGCGTCATCGCGCCCGACGGCAGCGAATTCGCGCGCGGGATCATCGCCTACTCGGATGCCGATGCGGCACGCATCATGGGACGGAAGTCCTCGGACATCGAGGCCCTGCTCGGTTTCCGCGGGCGCGACGAGATGATCCATCGCGACGATCTGGTCCTGCTGCAGGTCGCCGCTCGCACTGCGGCGGCGCTCGAGGCGGCCCCATGACCGCCGCCTCCATCGGTGCGTTGATGGAGCGGATGGGGCAGCGCGCCTGCGCGGCCGCCGCGGTCCTCGCGCTTGCCGCGACCGAGCAGAAGAATCGGGCGCTCACGGTTGCCGCGACCGCGCTGCGCGCGCGCCGCGCCGCGATCCTCGACGCCAATGCGGCGGACGTCGCCGCAGCGCACCACAAGGGACTCAGCGCCGCGCTCATCGATCGGCTCGCGCTCGACGAGGCGCGCATCGAGGCGATGAGCGTCGGCATCGAGCAGGTCGCGGCGCTGCCCGATCCGGTAGGGAGCGTCGCCGCGCAGTGGGAGCGGCCGAATGGCCTGCGGATCGAGCGCGTGCGGGTCCCGCTCGGAGTCATCGGGATCATCTACGAGAGCCGCCCGAACGTCACCGCGGACGCCGGTGCGCTGTGCCTCAAGTCCGGCAACGCCGTGATCCTGCGTGGCGGCTCCGAGAGCGAGCACTCGAGCCGCGCGATCCACGAATGCCTCCTCGCCGGGCTGCGCGCCGCCGGGTTGCCGGAGGGCTGCATCCAGCTCGTTCCGACCACCGACCGCGCCGCCGTCGGCTACATGCTCTCGGGCATGACCGAGTATCTCGACGTGCTCGTGCCCCGCGGGGGCAAGGAGCTGGTTGCGCGCGTGCAGGCGGAGGCCCGCGTTCCGGTGATCGGGCACCTCGAGGGCAATTGTCACGTCTACGTCGATCGCGACGCCGACGTGCGCATGGCGGCTGCCATCGTCCTCAATGCCAAGATGCGGCGCACGGGAATCTGCGGCGCGGCGGAGACGCTGCTGATCGACCGCGCGTGCGTGGCAACGCATCTGGGTCCGATTCTTCACGATCTCATCGAGGCAGGCTGCGAGGTGCGCGGCGATGAGACCGTGCAGGCCGCCAACCCCCGGGTGCGGCCGGCTACGGAAGAGGATTGGTACACCGAATATCTCGACGCGATCATCGCCGTGCGGGTCGTCGACGGCGTCGATGCTGCCGTCGCGCACATCGCCAAGTACGGCTCCGCGCACACCGAGAGCATCGTCACGGAGAACGCCGCCGCCGCCGCGCACTTTCTCGAGCGAGTCGACAGCGCAATCGTCCTGCACAACGCATCGACGCAGTTCGCCGACGGCGCGGAGTTCGGCATGGGGGCGGAGATCGGCATCTCCACCGATCGGTTCCACGCGCGCGGACCCGTCGGCGTGGAGCAGCTCACGAGCTACAAGTACCTCGTGCGTGGCTCGGGTCAGGTGCGACCCTGAGGGAGGTGGCTCAGGCCGGCTGTGCGCGCCTCAGCCCCGCCTCGCCGCGCGGGAGAGAATAGGCCGCAATGAAGCCCCGCGCGCGCAGCACCTCGGCCGCCGCGAGACTGCGCTTGCCACTTGCGCAGACGAGCAGGTACTTCCCCGCGCGCTCGAGCGCCTCGCCGCCGCCCGCGCGGTCCGGCGCGGTCATCGCGAGCAGTGTCTGCAACGGGATGTGTCGCGCGCGCTCGACCGGCAGCGGGCTCATCGCGAGCTCCTCGGCTTCGCGCACGTCGATCACGCAGAAGCCCTCGCGCTCAGCCTGCGCGAGGCTCTCGAACTCCCGCTCGAGGAGCGCTGCGGATTGCGACGGCGGCGCGGCAGCGAGCCGCACGCACGGCCCGTCGCAGCACGCCGCCGCACGGCGTGCGCGCACGCGTGAGACCGTGTACGCGGTGAGATCGAGCACGAGCAGCTCGTCGCCCAGCTGACCGGGCAGATCGAGCAGGATTCTGAGCGCCTCGAGCGCCTGGAGACTGCCGAAGATGCCGGGAACGGGACCGAGCACGCCCGCCTCGGCGCAATTGCCCACCAATCCGTCGGGTGTCGCCTCCGGCCAAATGCACCGCAGGCATGCGCCCGCGCGATCCGCGCGCACCACCTGCAGCTGTCCCTCGAGCTGATACACGCTCGAGAGGATGACCGGCTTGCCGAGCCGCACGCACAGGTCGTTGAGCAGAAACTTGGTGGAGAAGTTGTCCGTGCAGTCGACCACGAGCTGGTAGGGCTCGATGAGCGCGGCGCCATTCTCGGCGCTCAGGCGCACGGGGTGCACGTGCACGTCGACATCCGGATTGAGTGCGCGCAGCCGGCGCGCGGCGAGCTCGGCCTTCGACTGACCCGCATCGGCGAGCGCGTAGAGCGTCTGGCGATGAAGGTTCGATGGCTCGAGCCGGTCACCGTCGACGATGCCGAGCCGCCCGATGCCGGCTCCGGCAAGGTAGGAGAGTACCGGCACGCCGAGACCGCCGGCGCCCACCACCAGTACGCGACTCGCGCGCAAGCGCGCCTGACCGCGAGCCCCGATCTCCTTGAGTGCCATCTGCCGCGAATAGTCGGGCACCAGAGCGGGCGCGTGCTCGTGACGGTGACCCGGATCGTGCGGTCGAGCCTCTGACGCGCGCTCCTGCGGCGCGGCGGCGCAGCGCTCGCAGTTCACCCAGCCCGAGTCGCCCGAGTCGTAATGCTCCTTCTTCCAGATCGGCAGCCGATGTTTGACCTCGTCGATGACGTATCGGCATGCCTCGAAGGCCTCGCTGCGGTGGCGGGCGCTCACTCCGACCCACACGGCGAGCTCGCCGATCGCGAGGTCGCCGATCCGGTGGACGCAGGCCGCGTGCTCCACGCCGAAGCGCTCCAGCGCTTCGCGCAGGATTCGCTCGCCCTCCTTGATCGCGAGCGGCTCGAACGCCTCGTATTCGAGGTGCGTGACGTGCCGCCCCTCGTTGTGGTCGCGCACCCAGCCCTCGAAGCTCGCATACCCCCCGCAGCCGCGATCCGCGAGCGCACCGCGGAGCGCTTCCGTGTCGAGCGGCTCGCTGCGAAAGGAGAAGCTGGCAATGGCCATGTGGACAGCCCTCAGCCGCCCGCAACCGGTGGGATGAAAACCACCGCGTCGCCCTCGCCGAGCGCCTGAGACCACTCGCCGAACTCCGCGTTGACCGCGACGCGCAGCACCTCAGGCGCAAGCGAGAACGGGTGCCGGCGCCGCAGCTCCTCATAGAGCTCGCGCGGCGTGCGCGCGCGGGTCTCGACCATCTCCTCGCTCCGCCCGGCCTGCTCGCGCAGGAGCGCGTAGTACTGCACTTTGACCCGTCGGGCCGCGCGCGCCGCTCCCGGCGCGCCGCCCACAGCTTCGAGCCGCGGCCCGCCGTGCAGACTCTCGATGACGGCGCCGTACTCCTCGGGCGTATTGATGTTGTCGAGCGCACGCGGATTCGGCTGCTCGAGCAGCTCCACATCCGCCTGCAGCAGAAACTTGCGCGGGCATTGCCGGCCGCTCGCGACGTAGGCTGCGAGCGCCGCGCCGCTCGCGGGCTCGTAGATCGCGCAGAGCGGCTCGGGCAGGCCATCGTGGGTGGAGCGAAATGCGGTGGCCTGTCGCTCGGGCCGACGAGCGCGCTCAAGCTCATCGAGTGTCGCCGCATCGAGCAGCGGGAGGTCGCATGCGACCACGAGCCACGCAGCGTGCGGAAACTCGGCCTGCGCCGCGAGCAGGCCGGCGATGGGCCCGAGTCCCTCGTGGGTATCCGCGATGCGCGCAAAGCGCGCGCGCACGGGGTCGGTGAGCTGGTCGCGGCGCACGGAGACGAACGCGCGTTCGACATAACGCTCGATGAGTGCCATCGCGCGCTCGAGCTCGCTCACACCCCGATACTCGAGCGCTGCTTTGTCGCGGTGCATGCGGGTGCTACGGCCCCCGGCGAGCACCAGCCCGTAGAGTGGGCACTGGGGCAGTGCAGAAGCGGTCATGGAGACGATTCTACGGCCGATGGCGGCGGGCGGTCGATCGACGGTGAAAATCGCGTCGTCCGCCCGATTTGGCCACCAGCCGAACCGTCGTGATCTCGATGTCGTGGGAAAGCGCCTTGCACATGTCGTAGACCGTGAGCGCCGCGGCGCACGCCCCGGTCAACGCCTCCATCTCGACGCCGGTGCGGTGATGAGTCGCCGCGCTGCAGCGGATCAGGAGACCCCCCGGCGCAGGCGTGATCTCGACGGAACAGTGCTCGAGACCGAGCGGGTGACAGAACGGGATGAGTTCGTGCGTGCGCTTGGCGGCCATCACGCCCGCGACGATGGCGGTGTCGAAGATCGGCCCCTTCTTGGTGCGATGTCCGCTGCGCCGCAAGGCCGTGATCACGGCCCGCGGCATGCGGACTCGCGCCTCGGCGGTGGCCTCGCGATGGGTCACCGTCTTTGCCCCGACATCGACCATTGCCGGACGGTTGCGCTTGTCGAGGTGAGTGAGGCCGGATGATTTCATGAGACTTCCGCGGCGCGCCGCCGCTGGCGCGCCGTGCCGCCTGCGCCTAACCGCCGATGTAGTACATCTCGATCTTGCGCTGCTCGCCCGGGGCGCGCTGCGGGCTCGCGCGCAGCTCGCTGTAGCGGTCGGTGCGCGCGGTCCAGGTCCGGCCGATGAGCTCGGCCAACTCCTCGTCGCTCGCTCCGGCGCGCATCACATCGCGCAGACTCGTCCCGCTGGTTGCGAAGAGGCAGGTGTAGAACGAGCCGTCGGAAGAGATGCGTGCGCGCGAGCAGTCCCCGCAGAAGGGCTGACTCACCGAGGAAATGAAGCCGATCTCGCCTTGGCCGTCGACGAACGCGTACCGCTCCGCGACCTCGCCGCGGTAGTTGCGCTCGAGCGGCTTCAGCAGCCACCGCTTGGAGAGCAGTGCGAGCAGCTCCTTCGACGGCACGACCAGCGTCTGTTGCCAGTGGTTGCGATTGCCCACGTCCATGTACTCGATGAACCGCACGATGATCCCGGTGCCGCGAAAGCGCTCGACGAGAGCTACGACCGTGTGGTCGTTGACGCCGCGCTGAACGACCGCGTTCACCTTGATCGGGGCGAGCCCGGCCTGCTGAGCATGGGCGATGCCGTCGAGCACGTCCTCGATCCCCCCGAAGCCGCCGCTCAT
>Ga0335074_10016650_pt1 | contig 10354 bp, 6 predicted proteins | sample Lox_Sample_23_FD_206715 | JGI IMG/M metagenome (GOLD analysis project Ga0335074, IMG submission 206715) | Soil microbial communities from Loxahatchee National Wildlife Refuge, Florida, United States - Lox_Sample_2.3 | ecosystem: Environmental > Terrestrial > Soil > Wetlands | place: USA: Florida...
ACAGGTATGGGCTGGCCGTGTCGCTCGCGGCCCTGGCCGCGCTCCCGGTGCTGTCGGTCGCGCTCGCGGCCCGGCTTCGCGAGCCGCGGTCGGCCGTGGCCTGACGGCCGCCCTCAGCCGCCGGCGGCGAGCGAGCCGGCGCCCGGAATGCCGGGCGGATCGGCTTTTGGCAGCTCAGCAAGCGCTGTTGACGGCAATTCCGCGCCGACGAACACAAGATCGGCAACGATCCCAGCGAGGTTCAGGTGGGTCTTTTCGATGTGCTGCTCGCGCTGGGCCCAGGCCTGGCTGTAGTAGCGCTTCTCCTTCCGAAGGATCTCAAGCTGGTCATCGAGCGCCCGCTCGGCCGCAGCGTACCGATCCGCGAAACCGCCGGTAGCGATGTAGTTGTAAACCTTCGCGGCGGCATCGTCCCGCCCGGCGTTGGCAAGCTGGTGCCGCCAGGCAGTGGTGACCGCCTCGCGAAGACCGGCCGCGAGCGTGAGGGCGTGCTGGTAGCTGGTCACCCAGATGCCGTCGACGGTGCCGGAGCTTTCCATGCCACCCGGCAGCTCCTCGGAGACGATGACGCCAAGGTTCGCGCCAGCGCGGGCGACATCGTCGGCGAGCTTGCCAATCCAGGTTCCGCTCCAGTTCGCGGCGCGCTTGCATTCCCAGAGAATCACGCCGCAGTCATAGCCGCCGACTCGCACCGCCTGCGTGACGTCGGCACCTGCCATCCCGCGCGGGACGACCGTAATCTCGTCCGTGGGGAAGCGGCGCCCCAGTTCTTCCGCGAACAGGTCCTGCCGGGCAAATCCCTCCTCCTGCCGCGAGCCTGTGGCGCTCTTGCGCCGCGCCTCATCGAGCTGACTGTTCACCCGCTTGAGCTTGTCTTCGAACTCGCGAATCTCGGTGGCGTGCGCCTCGACCTTCTCGCGCATCTGGGTCTCGTATCGTTCCTGGGCCTTCTGTTCTGCTACTTTTCGCTCCTGACCGCGGATCTGGTCGCGCATCCGCTCCTGCTCAGCCAGCAAGGCGTCCCGGTCATCCTCCAGCTTCCGCCGGTCCTGGCGGAGCCGGACCTCACCGTCGCGGAATTTTTTGATCACGTCGGAGTCCTGCTTCAGAGCCTGCTCCTGCTCGCGAAGCTTCTGCTGCATGTCCTGGAGTTCGTGTGCGTGCTGGGCCTGCACATCCTTGACGATCTGGTCGCGGAGCGCCGGCTCCTTCCCGGCTAGCACGTGACCAGCCAGTTCCTCGGCGACGGCGTCGGTGAGCGGAAACTGCTGCCCGCAGGCTGGGCAGGTAACCATCTGGAAGCGGGATTCCCGGTCAGGGCTCACAGCCAACCGGGCGCTATGCGGCGAGGACATCAGTATCTCCTTTGCTTGTACGCCCCGGCTCGGGCCGGGATTGAGGCGTTGAGCCGCCGCTGGCTCCCCTCCGAATGCCAGCGGCGGCAGATCAGCGACCGCGCCAGCCGTGGCCGTGTGGGTCGCAGGTCAGACGTTAGACAGGAATCGGCATGTCGTGCTTCTCAGCGAGTGATAATGGGGGTTATCAAGGAGGAACCTTGTCTGAGGCGTAGTTCCGGCTAGAGTGGCCGCAGGCGCCGATCACGGAGCGGTGCCGGTCCCGATGCGCTGGATGGTGAGCATGGCTGCCGAGTCGCCTGCAGAGCGGCCGTCCACCTGTGCCCCGGGACCGCTCCTGATGTCCATGGCGGAGATCGCCGAGCTGGCTCGGGTGAAACGGCCGGTCGTGACCACCTGGCGGCGCCGTCACGCGGATTTTCCCATGCCTGCCGACGGGGACGCGATAACTCCGCTCTTCGACTCGCGCCAGGTGGCCGAATGGCTAATCGCGACCGGGCGCGACCCGGAAGGCCGGATCGAGGCAGACCTCAGCCTGCACGCACTCGCCGATCTGGGTACCGGCCTTGCACCAGCGGACCTGGTCGCGCTTCTCACCTCCCTGATCTGCCTGCGGGACCAGGACGGCGAGCCGCTGACCGCCACGGACGGCGACCCGCGGGACGCCCTGCTGCGCCGCGCGGCACGCCTGGATCCCCGCGACAGGTACTTGCGCTCTGAACTCAGCCGGCTGCCCGCCGACGGAGGCCGGATCGCCGAAACCGTTGACAGGCTCGTCGAGGCGGCCTGGGGCTGCAGGCAGGCATTCGAGCGAATCATGAGCGCAGACCAGCGGTTCAAGTTCGGAGAGCTGTACGCGCACACGATCGCACCGCGCTTGGCCCGCCTGGCTGCTGAGCTCTCCGGCGCCCGGGAACGGGCCAGGGAGCGCACCGTCATCGTCTGCGACCCGGCCGCCGGACCTGGCGACCTACTAGCGGCGGTGGCCGTCGCGGTCGGCCCGGACGACCGAGCGGTCTTCCAGGCGGCCGAAGCCGACCCGTACCTGGCCCGGCTCGCCGGGCGGCGGATGGCGGTGCACGGCGTGAACTGGGCCGACCTCAACCTCGCGGCTGGAGGACCGGCACCGGACGGCTGGGCCGACCCAGACGTGATCGTCACCCAGATCCCCTACACCCCGGGTGAGACTCGTTCCCCGGAGCGGGTGCTCAACCTCCTGGACGACATCGCGCTCCGGCTCGCGCCCGGGCGCACCGCGGTCGTGCTCGGCCCGGCCAGCGTGCTGGTGAGCGACCTGGCGCCCTACTCCGCCGCCGAGCGGGCCCGGGCGAAGCTGCTGTCCTCCGGAATGGTGGAGGCAATCATCCGGCTGCCCGGCGGGCTGGTCCCGTTCCGTCCCGGCTACGACGTCGCCGTCTGGGTCTTGACATCGGCCTACGAGTCGCCATACCGCGGCTGGGTGCTGCTGGCCGACGTGTCCGACTTGGAGCTGACCGACGAGGTGATCACGGCCCTGGCGGAGGACGTGGTGACCTGGCGCCGCGACGGTTACCGACCGCAAGCGCACACCCGCACCTTCGGAGCGCAGGCCCGGGTGCGGGACCTGGTAGATACCCCACAACCGCTGACGGCCCGCAGGCCGACCCGCGTTTCATCATCCACAACGGACGGCGCGGCGCTGGTCAGCCGGGTCACCGAACTCGAAGCCACGCTGGACCGCACAGCAGCGGGCTCCGGCTCGCGGGAGCCGGTGCGCAGCGGGATCGCGGCCGACCGCCGGACGTCGCAGCGGACCCAGAAGATCGGAACTCTGGTGAAAGCTCGACGTCTGGTGATGCAGCCGGGCAACCGGCTCCGGGGCGTCCCGGTCTGCCAGGACGGCCATCATGACGTCCTCGGGGTGCCCGAGGTGCTCGGCCGGGCTCGCCGCGGCGAGCGGCGGATCGACCGGGTCGCGCTGGCCGGGCTCCCCGCGGCCCGCCTGACCGAACCGGGCGATGTGGTCGTGACGAGCACCCCGGAGTTCTCAGTCCTGGTCGACCATGCCGGTTTGGCGGTCGTCGAGTTCCCCGCCAAGGTGCTGCGGATCCCTGCTTCCGAACGCCAGTCGTTCACGCCGCGCACCCTCGCCGGACTGCTGGCCGGGCGCGTGCCGGGGCTGCGCCCGGCCGGCGCGGTCCGTCCGTCTCGACGTCTGGAGGACCATGAGGTGCCGGTCCTCAGCCCGGCCGAGGTTCAGTTCCTGGATCAGTTCCTCACGGCCCTCGACGCCCGCCAGAAAGCCGCGCAGGAGGAACTAGACCTGCTCACCGAACTGCGGGATATCACCACGTCCGGGTTCCTCGATGGGACGCTTACATTCACCGAGCCGCCGACCGTTTCAATGGGTCAGTAGGAGAGCCATGCCGCCACGGAAGAAGATCGACCAGGTGTCGTTGCCAGGCATGACCAGCACGCGGGAGTTGCACGACACGCTGTGGAAGGCCGCCGACAAGCTCCGCGGCTCTATGGACGCGGCGCAGTACAAGGACTTCGTACTCGGGCTGGTGTTCCTGAAGTACGTCTCCGACTCCTTCGCCGAGCGCCGAGAGCAGATCCGCGCCGAGGTGCTCGCCGAAGGCGTACCCGAGGCGCGAATCGAGGCATTTCTCGACGATGTGGACGAGTACAAGCGCGAAGGCGTCTTCTGGGTGCCCTCGAATGCGCGGTGGGACACGCTAGCGCGGCAGACCAAGGGCGGGAACCCCGGCGAGGTCATCGACGCCGCGATGGACTCGATCATGAAGGCAAACGAGTCGCTGACCGGCGTCCTGCCTAAGATCTTCAACCGGGACAACGTGGACCAGCGCCGCCTCGCCGAGCTGGTCGACCTGATCGGGGACGCGCGGTTCACCGGGCACGACGGCAAGTCCGCGCGCGACGTGCTCGGCGAGGTCTACGAGTACTTCCTGGAGCGGTTCGCCCGGGCCGAGGGCAAGCGCGGCGGCGAGTTCTACACACCGGCCAGCGTGGTCCGGCTCTTGGTCGAGGTGCTGGAACCGTACTCCGGCCGGGTGTACGACCCGTGCTGCGGGTCGGGCGGCATGTTCGTCCAGGCGGAGAAGTTCGTCCTCGCGCACCGTGGCCGCCGCGACGACCTCGCCGTGTACGGCCAGGAGTCCAACGAACGCACGTGGCGGCTGGCCACGATGAACCTGGCCATCCACGGCATCAGCGGCGACCTGAGCACCCGGTGGGAAGACACTTTCCGCGATGACAAGCACCCGGACGTGAAGGCTGACTTTATTCTGGCCAACCCGCCGTTCAACATGTCCGACTGGGCCCGCCGGACCGACGACCCCCGCTGGCGATATGGCGTGCCCCCGGCAGGCAACGCGAACTTCGCCTGGCTCCAGCACATGATCCACAAGCTCGCCGAGCGCGGCACCGCCGGCGTCGTCCTCGCCAATGGCTCGATGTCGTCCCAGAAGTCTGGCGAAGGCGAGATCCGCGCCGCAATGGTTGAAGCCGACCTGGTTGCCTGCATGATCGCGCTGCCGCCCCAGTTGTTCCGGACGACGCAGATCCCGGCATGCCTTTGGTTCCTGGCCAAGGACAAGGGCCCTCAGGCCGCGAGGACACTAGCCGACCGCCGCGGCGAAGTCCTGTTCATCGACGCTCGCTCGATGGGCGTCCTGACCCACCGCACCGAGCGCATCCTCACCGATGACGAGATCGCCCGGATCTCCGGGACCTACCATGCCTGGCGCGGCACCGCCTCGGCCCTGACCTACCAGGACGTCCGAGGCTTCTGCTGCTCAGCCACCACCGAGCAAATCCGCGAGCACAGCCATCTGCTGACACCAGGAACGTACGTTCGCGCTGCCGAAGCCGTCGACGACGGCGAGCCCATAACTGAAAAGATCGACCGCCTCACCAAAGAGATCCTGTCCCACTTCGACGAATCCGTCCGGCTCGAGCAGATCGTCCGCAGCCAACTGGAGCGTCTGGATGCCTGAAGCACTGATAAACCCAATCGAAGATGATTGGAAGATCGCGACTCTCGGCGAATTCTGCCGGTCAGGTGGTGGCGACATCCAGACCGGGCCGTTCGGTAGTCAGCTCCACGCATCAGACTATGTCCAAGTCGGAATACCCAGCGTAATGCCCCAGGATATTGGCGACAATGTCATCATCGAGGACAGCGTCGCCAGGATTACCAGTGACGACGCGTCGCGGCTCTCTCGATACCTCTTGCGAGAGGGAGATATCGTGTATTCCCGGCGCGGTGACGTGGAGCGACGCGCTCTTGTACGGCAACGTGAGAACGGATGGCTGTGTGGCACCGGGTGCCTCCGAGTTCGCGTTGGTACTTCTGCTAACTCTCGCTTCCTTTCTTACTATCTAGGGCATCCAGAGGTACGCAAATGGATAGTCCGCCATGCTATCGGCGCCACAATGCCGAACCTCAATACGGCCATTCTCTCGGCCGTTCCAGTTACCCTGCCACCACCTCTGGTGCAGTCGGCAATCGCTGCTCTCCTGGGTGCGCTGGATGACAAGATCGCGGTCAACGGCGCCATGTCACGCACAAGTTATGAGCTGGCACAAGCAATTTTCTCCACTCAGAATACTGCTCGCGAGAGTGCGCTCAGCAGCATTATTGATCTCCGTTACGGCAAAGCTTTGCCGGAAGACGTTCGCGAACCGGGGAACGTGCCCGTCTTTGGGAGTAACGGCAGATCTGGCTGGCATTCCCAGCCGCTTAGCCGTGGGCCCGGAATCATTATTGGGCGTAAGGGAGCGAACGCAGGATCAGTTTCGTGGTCCCATGTTCCATTTTGGGCGATCGATACCGCCTTCTTTGTCCACCCGATTTCCAAAGATATTCCGATGGAGTATCTCTATCTGCTACTAGAAACAGTCGACTTTAGAAAGCAAGTTGGCGACTCGGCTATACCTGGTCTAAATCGTGAAATCGCACTGGCGTGCACGATAGCACTGCCGCCGAACGATGTTATTAGTCGCATCGCATCACAGGTACGACCACTTCTAAAACTTAGCGACCATATGTCGGAGGAATCATCCTCACTCGCGAGTCTTCGTGACACATTGCTTCCGCGGCTTATGTCGGGGGAAATTCGAGTGCGGGATGCGGAGCGGATTGTTGAGGATGCGACGTGAGTGGGGCGATGAGCGAGGCGCAGTGGGAAGCGCTCGCGATGGACACTCTGGGCGAATTGGCGTGGCAGCCGGTTGACGGGAAGCGGATCGCGCCCGGGTCTGGAGAACGCGAGTCGTGGCGGGAACTGATCATCCCCCACCGGCTGCGGGCGGCGATCGAGCGGATCAACCCGGGGCTGCCCGCGTCGGCTGTTGAAGAAGCCATGAACACCGTCCTGTCGCCGAAGTCGAGGGACGCCCGAGGGGAGAACCATCAGGTTCACCAGTACCTGACCGGGGGCATCCGCAGTGTGGTCTACGCCGACGAGCACGGCGCGGAGCAGAACCCGACGATCCGGCTAGTCCACTACACCGATCTGGAGGCGAACGACTTCCTGGCCGCCAACCAAGTGGTGGTGACCGATGGCGATCACAAGCGCCGATTCGACATCGTTCTGTATGTCAACGGGCTGCCGCTCGGCGTGATCGAGCTGAAGAAGGCCGGGGACGAGCATGCGGGCCTGGAGGGCGCGCATGCGCAGGTCATGACCTACGTGGCTGAGCTGCCGCTCGCATTCCGGTGCAACGTCGCGTGCGTGGTGAGCGACGGGATCCGGGCCAAGTACGGGACCGCGTTCACACCGTTCGAGCACTTCGCGCCCTGGAACGTGGACGATGAGGGTCGGCCAGTGAAGCAGCCTGGCGCGACCGACGCCGACCTGGCGATCAACTTGCTGCTGTACGGGCTGTTCGAGCAGCGGCGGTTCATCGAGATCCTGGGCGGCTACGTCGCGTTCGCACAGTCTGACGGCGGGCTGGTCAAGCGCATCGCTAAGCCGCACCAGTACTTTGCGGTGTCCAAGGCCGTGCGCAAGACCCTGGAGGCGGTACGCAGCAACGGGCACGCGGGCGTGGTGTGGCACACCCAGGGGTCTGGCAAGTCCATGGAAATGGAGCTGTACGCCAACCAGGTGCTGCGGCACCGTTCGCTTGGCAACCCAACGATTGTCGTGCTCACCGACCGTACCGACCTGGACGACCAGCTCTACGGGACGTTCGAGGCCAGCGAGCTGTTGCCTGAGCCGCCCATCCAGGTCATGACGCGCGACCAGCTGCGGGACGAGCTGGCCGGGCGTCGGTACGGTGGCATCCTGTTCGCCACGCTGCAGAAGTTCGGCCGGACGAAGGAAGAACGCGAGTCGGGGCGGCCGCATCCGCTGCTGTCGGACCGGCGCAACATCATCGTCATCGTGGACGAGGCGCACCGCAGCCATTACGACGACCTGAACGGCTACGCCCGGCACCTGCGCGACGCGCTGCCGCACGCCACGATGATCGCCTTCACCGGGACGCCCGTCTCCGAAGCCGACCGGAACACCCAGGCGGTGTTTGGCGACTACATCGACGTCTACGACCTGACCCGGGCGGTGGATGACGAGGCTACGGTCCCGGTCTACTACGAGAGCCGGCTCATCCCGGTGGACCTTCCGGAGGACGTGGACCCGGAACTCATCGACGAGCGGGCCGACGAGGTCACCGCCGGGCTGGACGAGTCCGAGCGTGAGCGCGTCCAGCAGACCGTCGCAGTAATGAACGCCATCTACGGGGCGCCTGACCGTGTCCGCGTGCTCGGGGCCGACATCGTCGAGCACTGGGAGGCCCGTTCGGCGCAAATGCAAAAGTTCATCGGCGGCCCCGGCAAGGCGATCATCGTGTGTGCCACGCGGAAAATTTGCGCTGACCTTTACGAGCAAATTATCGAGATAAAGCCTGACTGGCACCACGACGACATCCGCAAGGGAAAGATCAAGGTCGTCTACACCGGCGGGCCGGACGACTCAGAGCCGATCCAACGGCATGTCCGGCGGCCGTCGCAGAACAAGCTGATCCAGCACCGCGCCAAGGACATCGATGACGACCTGGAACTGGTCATCGTCCAGTCCATGTGGCTGACTGGGTTTGACTCACCGCCGCTGCACACCCTCTACCTCGACCGGCCCATGCGCGGCGCCGCGCTGATGCAGGCGCTGGCCCGGGTGAACCGCACGTTCCGCGACAAGCAGGATGGCCTGCTGGTCGGGTACGCACCGCTGACCGAGAACCTGTACGCCGCGCTGGCCGAGTACACCGCCGACGACCAGCGCACCAAGCCGCTCGGCCGGGACATCGACGACGCACTGGCCCGGGTCCGCGACTTGCTCGACACGATCGGCAACGTGATCCTGGCCGACTACGACTGGCGGGCCATGAAGGCGGCTAGGTCGCCGCGGGCATTCCTGAACGCCGTGGCCGGAACGGTCAATTACCTGCGCAACCCGGCCACGTCCGGTAACCAGGTCGCGGAGGGCGAGCCGACTCTCGGCGACCGGTTCCGGGCTGCAGCCGCCAAGCTGGCCCGCTTCTACGCCCTGTGCTCCAGCCACAAGGAGATGCGCGACCACCGGGATGAGATCGCGTTCTTCGAGGAAATCCGGGTGTGGATGGCCAAGGCCGACGCCGACGACCGTAAGGCACGGGGCCTGCCCGTCCCCGCGGACGTAGAGATGTACCTGCGCCAGCTCACCGCGGGAGCGGTCGAAGCAGGTGACGTCACCGACCTGTACGAGGCGGCGGGCATTCCGCGACCCGACCTGTCACACCTGGACGAGGCGTTCATTCAGCGGATGCAGGAGACCCGCAACCCGCACCTGGCCATCGAGGCGCTGCGCCGGCTGGTCGAGCAGGAGATGCGCAAGGTCACCCGGCACAACGTCGTCCGCCAGCAAAGCTTCTCCGACCGGCTGGTCGCGCTGATGACTAGGTACACCAACCAGAACCTGTCCTCGGCCCAGGTGATCGCCGAGCTGATCGCGATGGCCAGGGAGGTCTCCGCCGACGCCAGCCGCGGACAGGAGTTCGCCCCGCCCCTGACCAGCGACGAGCTGGCGTTCTACGACGCGGTGGCGCAGAACGAGTCAGCTGTCACCGAGATGGGTACAGGCGTCCTCGCCGACATCGCTCGCGACCTGGTCAAGTCGCTGCGCCGCGACGTCACCACCGACTGGGTCTCCCGCGACGATGTCCGCGCCAAGCTCCGCTCCACCATCAAACGTCTGCTGGCCCGATATGGGTACCCGCCCGACGCCCAGCCGACCGCAACCGAACTCGTGCTGCGCCAGATGGAAACCTTCGCCGAGGAGTGGTCACCGGGAGCCGGATGGTAGCTCGCATGAACCGGACCAACGTGTACATCGACGGGTTCAACCTCTTCTACGGCGCTCTCAAGGGCTCGCGGTACAAGTGGCTCGACCTCAAAGCCCTGTGCCGCCATCTGCTGCCCAAGGACAACATCAACCGGATCCGGTACTTCACAGCCAAAGTCAGTGCTCGGCCAGGCGACCCCCGGATTCCTGTCCGCCAGGAGACCTACCTGCGCGCCCTCGCCACGTTGCCCTCCGTATCAGTGCACCTCGGCGTTTTCTACGTCAGCACGGTCCGCGCGTACCTCGCCAACCCGCCGACCACCGGGCCCAGGACCGCTGAGATCCTCAAGACAGAGGAGAAAGGCTCCGACGTGGCGCTCGCCACGTACCTGATGCTCGACGCCTGCCGGCGCGACTGCGGCACCGCCGTACTCATCACCAACGACTCCGATCTTCGTGAGCCGCTACGGCTTGCCTGCGATGAACTCGGCCTCACTACCGGCGTAATCAATCCCCATCCACCGGCCAGGCGCAGCCGCGCCCTGCAAGCCACGTTCTTCAAGCAACTCCGTCCCAGCGCCTTGGCCGCTAGCCAGCTGCCGACCCAGATCACGGACGCTGCCGGTCGGAAGATCACCAAGCCCGTCGGCTGGTAGCCGTTGGGTCATAACTGGT
>Ga0335074_10016651_pt1 | contig 10354 bp, 8 predicted proteins | sample Lox_Sample_23_FD_206715 | JGI IMG/M metagenome (GOLD analysis project Ga0335074, IMG submission 206715) | Soil microbial communities from Loxahatchee National Wildlife Refuge, Florida, United States - Lox_Sample_2.3 | ecosystem: Environmental > Terrestrial > Soil > Wetlands | place: USA: Florida...
CCCGCAGGCGACGACGAGCTTATGTTGGAACAGTTACTCGATACGCAACCTCCAAGCGCTGGGCGCACTCTCAGAAGTGCTGTAAATAGCCCCGGTGCTGTCAAGGCGACGGCGTAGGTTCCCTCAAGTCCCGCAAAGACGATGAAGGAGGCCTACGCCGTGAGACTTACCGTACCGCCGTCGGCGGAGATTGAAGCTCGGATCGAGCAGCTGTTGGCCGTTGGGGTCGGCGATAACCCGCGGGAGTCGTTGTCGGAGCTCGCCAAGCTGGGCGCGCGTCTGATCATCCAGCGGGCGGTGGAGGACGAGTTCGACGCGTGGTTGGGTCGCGCTCGGTATGAGCGCCGACCGGAGCATCAGCGCGGCTTGCGCAACTACGGGGAGGGGTTGCGCAACGGGTTTCGCCCGCGCACCGTGCAGACCGCCGAGGGGGAGCTCCAGGTCGAGATCCCGCAGGTCCGCGAGGCGGCGGAGACGTTCGCGTCCAAGCTGTTCCCGCGGACGCCAAAGTTGTTGCGGACCGAGCCGCTCAAGGCGTTGGTGATCGGCGCGTTCGTCCGCGGCCTGTCGATGCGCGATGTCGAATCGCTGTGCGAGCAGGCCGGGCTGGGGAAGCTGTCCAAGTCGACGGCGTCGCGGATGTGCGAGGAGCTCCGCGCTCGCTTTGAGGCGTTCAAGCGGCGCAACCTGTACGACGTCAACCTGGTCGCGCTGTTCCTCGACGCGACCTTCATCTCGGTTCGTCGGAGTGGTCCCAAGGAAGGCGTGTTGGTCGCCTGGGGCTTTACCGATGCCGGTGAGCGGATTCTGCTGGCGGTGAGCCTGGGGATGCGCGAGTCCTACGAGGACTGGCTCTCATTAGGGCGTGATCTGATTGCCCGCGGGCTGGGCGCGCCGATGCTAATCGTGGCCGACGGCGCCCCCGGTCTGATCAAGGCGATCGAGCAGTGCTGGCCGGCGTCTGACCGGCAACGCTGCTGCGTGCACCGGGCGCGGAACCTGTACTCAAAGCTCCCCGAGCGCGAACGCGAACGCGTCAAGCACGCCTACTGGCAGGCGCTTGATGACGCGATCAACCCCAACGACGCCAAACAGCGACTGCAGGCGCTCGCGGGTCAGCTCGACAAGGAAGGATTCACCGCCGCGTCCAAGTGTCTGGCCGACGACCTGGACGCGCTCGTCGTGCACCTGCGCTACCCACCCCGTCATCGCCGCCGGTGGCGATCGACGAACTTGCTCGAGCGCTCGCTCGGCGAGGTCAAACGCAGGACCAAAGTGATGGGCCGCTTCCCCGGCGAGGACAGCTGCCTCACGCTCGTCTGGGCTGTGCTCGATCTCCTCATCACTCACCAGACCAACGGCATCCACTTCAACGAACTGGACCGACAACGCCTCAGACGACTGCGCTACGAAGGCAGCGAACAAACCATCCCCGAGGAGGTGACAGCCGCATAGACTGACCACCACCGGGAACCTAAACCGCGGCGAATTTACAGCAGCAAAGGGACGCCACCCGCGGCACGTTTGCGGTCACCGAATCAGACTGCTAGCACGCGCATTGCCGCCTCCGCATCAATGCGGCAGCCGACGATCGCCGAGGGTGGCCCTCGAGGCTGCCGGATCGGACGAGGAGCACCACTCTGGCCAGACTGCCGGTTATTCGCGAAGGAGAAGACGGCGACTGCCGGAGGCAGCCCTCGGGCGCAGCTATGAGGGCTGAGCCGCGCCCTTGACCCGACGACTGCTTTTGTGCTCCAGTCGGCGCGGGTCCCGTCACTTCTTTGGCGACCTGGCGCAACTCCGCGTCGGCGCGTTTAGCCCCGATGAGCAACAGCGGTCCCGGTCCCCGCCGGTATCTCCCCGTCGACACCGAGCACCGTTAGCAACCGGGCAAATCGTTGGGCGCGCGTCCGAGCGCGATCATCAGCCGGCTGGCGCTCGACACGTTGACCCGTCGCTTCGGTCGTCCGTCCTTGCTCGTGCCGAGGTACGCGCGCTCGAAGTCGCTCTGAGGCATGTCAAGCCAGCTGGCGATTCGTCCGATGGTCACATCGGGATCGCGTGCCAGAGTCTCTTCGATGACCGCACGGGTCAGCTGCACGGGGATGGAGTCGCACCTGAAGCTCCTTAGCTCGCGTCGGCTGTTCTCGTCCGCGACAAGTTCCACCACCCGGCGGGGAGCAAGGTTCATGATCGAGGCGGCGCCCTCGAGGCTCTCGCCCAACTCGTTGACCAGGGACCAGGCCCTGCGTCGGCGCTGGACGCAGGACGGGCACGTTCGGCCAGTCTTGCGGCATCGCGAACACACGTGCGGTGGGGCGTCGATCTGGAGAGCCATTCCGCCTGTGCCTCGGTCTTCGATCTCGGGTGCACCATAGCACGACCTGCACTGAACTGCGCTGAAATTAGCCAAACTACGGTCAGCCGGGCGTCCCGCTCAGGCCTTTTCTGTAAAGACCAGCGGGACGAGCTTGGTCGCACTGCTATCGGCGCGCACTGGGCTAGGTCGATTGCACGCGCGCAGCTACGGCGGCTGCCGAAGCGACGGCGCGTGCCCGCGGCGCTGGCTTACGCGATCCGACCATCGCGACGTGGCGTCGGACGTCGTCGTCGCCGCCGCGGGGCAGGCACTCCTACCGAGACGGTCACGCGCCTGGAATGCCCGGGCGCGTAGGCGTAGTCGGCTTCGGCAAGCGTGGAGACCTTGAACCAGAAGCGGACCACGCCGTAGCCGGGGTTGAAGGTGTAGGTGGTGCTGAAGTCGCCGTTCGGGGCGATGTTCGGGATGCCCTGGATCGCGCTGAGGCCGTTGACCCCGATGTCGAGCCGCAGCAGCTTGCTGCTGGCCGGGATGTACCCGCCGAGGACCTGGCCCTCGATCCGGATCGTGCTGTTCCAGGGTGTTCGCCGCGGCCTCACCACCGTCAGCAGCACCTTTGCCGGCACGATGGTCTTCACCGGTGCGGAGACCGCGGGCGCGATCGTGGCTCCGCCGGAGTAGGCGGCCTCGATCAGCCTGGATGGGCCGGCTGGAATGACCGCTGACCAGCTGCCGTCGCTGGACGTTGTCGTCGTCGCGATCGGCGCGTAGCTTCCCGAGCCGTTATTCGGCGCGGCCAGGATCGTCACGGACTGGCTGCCTAGTGCGGTCCCGTTGGGTAGCCCGAGCCAGCCGCTGACCGTCGTGGCCTTGCCGTACGCCACATGCTTCGAACTATGGCCGACCACGTGCGGCGGGATAGACACGCGCACCGTCTTGGTTCGCTTGACCTTGACCTTCTTGCCGTGCCGGGTCACGACCTTCCAGACGGTCACCCGGTCGCGGATGGTGCGCTCGTGGCAGCGCGTGACCTTGACGGTCTTGTAGTGCGCGGGTACGCGGATCTTGACGATCTTGTTGCGCCGGTGAACGAGAACCTTCCAGTGCGCAGGCACGAGCACGCGCTCGCCCACCTTCCGGCAGCGGAGCTGGTCGGCGATCCGGCTGAACGATGCGCCGATGACGGTGGGGTCGCGGATGTCCACCGACCAGCTCTGGACCGATGAGGTTGCCGGCACGCCGTTGGGATCGACGGCGCCGTTCTGCCCGTAGCACCGGGCGGTGTGCACCCCGAGGCCGCTCACCGGAAGCCGTGCGGTTGGGCCGGCATACCAGCGGTAGGCCGAACCATCGATCGAGCAGGCGATCGACACGCCGCTCGGACCGCCGGTTACGGTCGCGGTCATGTACTGGACGCCGGCAGTGGACGAGGCCGACGTCGGGCCACCCATCGCGAGCGTAACGGGCGAGTTGTCGATATAGACCGTCGTCTGCGGCGAGCTGACCACGCCGGCGGCGTTTCCGGCGGACAGGACTAGGCCGAGCGGTCCGTTCGGGTAGGAGGTCGTGTCAAGTGAACCTGACGGGGACACGCTTCCGGGACACTGCGTGAACACACTGGTGTTCGGCTGATAGTCGGTGACGTCGGCGGCGCCCGACTGGCCACCGATGACCGCCTGGGTCCCGCAGACGCCGCTTGGGTCACTCGCGGTGAAGCCCACCGACCATCCGGCTCCGCGGATCCAGTGGCCCGCGTGGTACCACGCGTTGTTGCCGGTCGCGACGATGCTCGGTCCGGTGTTCTCCTGCGCCGTTAGGCGAATACCTTGTACGCCGACCACTGCGCCCACGCTGCTGGAGGTGGCGCAGCTCGACGCGAGAGTGCAGCTCGCACCCCATGCGAAGAAGAACGAGCCGGGGTTGATCGTCAGGTTGACCCCATCGCCGTATCCGTAGCCCGTGCTCGAGTTGCAGTCGTTGATGTAGTTGATCTCCTGGGCGCCGTTGGCCCAGTAGTACTGTGCGGAGAACCCGTCGGAATTCAGGTGGCAGTCGACCAGCACAGTGTTGATCGGCGTGTAGGCGCCGACGATCGTGACTCCCGCCGGCGCATACGCGGTCCAGTTCGCCCCATAGCCGCGTAGTACCGGCGCACTGGCGCCGGCGTTGGACAGTTCTAGGCTGCGATACCCGCCCGTCGCGGCGGGTTGCATGCACTCGTTGGGCGTGCTCATGTGGTCGGCGCTCGAGTACGGCTGGAATGCGGGCGCCGTGTTGCCGTAGTAGCTGCAGGCATACACGTAGTAGTCGCCTGCGAGCGCGCTGGCCGCACACACCAGCACCAGCGCCGCGGCCCCGGTCAGTGCGACCAGGATCCTTGCAAGCGTCATCGTCGGTCACTCCTGCTCAGCAGATCACCGTGACGTCGAAGCCAAGTGGGGTGGGTAGCCCCTGCTGGTTGTACGTCTGAACGTAACTCTCGTTGCCGCGGCGTGCACTAGCGGTTGATGCGACGGCGTAGCCCGCGGTGAATGGGGTCGATGGGTTTCCCGCGACTGCCAGCCTCTCCGTGGGCGGCGAGCTTCTCACATCGATAGCGGCGATCGTGTCGCAGCGCCCGACCGTCACGCCCCATCTGATGCCGTAGCCGCCTGGATCGCCGGCCTGCGGGGTCACCTTTGGCTTCCCGGCACTGGCGATCACCCGCCCGGCTGGCCCGATGATGGCCCAGGCGCGGATGTTGCCGTTGATGAGCTGCGGGTCACGTGCGACGTGGGCCGTCGAACTCTCGACATGCGCACGGGTCGCGTTTGGGTTGGTGGCGGCGTAGCTGGTGCCGCCCAGCGCAACGGTGAGCGCGACGTAGCCCACAGCGTTATTGCGTAAGTGGCGGCCGATGAGCTTGGTCATGAGGTCTCCTTGGCAGCCGCCGGCGGATGTTCGCTGTGGCGGGCTGGGTTGGTGGTCAGCATGAGCAGTGTCCTGGTCCGAGTAGCGCGCCGGGACCGGTCGGCCCGGCGGGCGGGGTGTGCGAAGCCGGTGTCTCTCCGCTGCTTTCTGTCTGCGACGCGGCTGCCTGCGAGGCGGCCGGCGTCGTACTTCCGGCTGCGGAGCTGTGCGTGTCCGGCGCGGTGTACGTGTCGACCGGCGGAGAATGCGATGGTACGTAACGCACCGTCACGACTGGTTGTGTGGCCGTCACCCGTGCTCGAGCGCGCGCAGGGGTGCCGGGGTGACGTGTGGCGGATAGCTTCTTGGTGGCGAGGTGCGGAGGATGCGCATCGACGCGCTGGTGGGCGGTTGTGTCGCTGAAGGGATTTGCGAACGCCGCGAAGGAATCTGATTTGAGCGACCCGAGGAGGCTCCCATTGGTGTGCTCGTCTCCGGCCTTGTTTGGCACATGACCGACGGGTCCTGATTCGCCGAATAGCGCCAGCACCACCACAACCACAACCGTCGCGCCGAGCACGGACGCAGCAATGCGCACTGGCCATCCTTGCGCCCGCTCCCGTAGCGCGGTCAGCGGCGAACCCCTGTGACCGGCGCTGACACGTAGCGCGGCGCCGAGGCGCTCGGCACACCGACGGGCCGACGCTAGGAGCCGCCGCCGGCGTGCGCCCCGGGGCTCCCGCGGGGTGTCAGCCTCGACGGCCCCGTGCGCGAGGAACAGGTTTACGTGGTCCTCATCCGCAGCGACCGGAGCGTCCAAACTCGGACCATTGCGACTCGGAGTGACCGTCCCATCCGTGAGCCGATCGTCGACATCGGGCGATGCCGCCGACGCGATGGTCATCGCCGACATCTCGTCCGGCACCAAGAGCGAGGCGGCGATGTTCTTCGGAGCCTCGGAATGCGGTTGCGCGCCGTCGGCGTCCGCAATCGACTTAGGCCGCGGGCGACGCCACTCGCGCGCTCGCGCCGTTCCATCGATGACCTTGCCGGACTCCTCGTCCATCTACGTGGTGATGGTCGCTGACGCGACAATACCAGAACCTACGATCAACTGCACGGATCTGTCCCGAACTGATATATTCTGCGACGAGATCCAGTCGAAGCTTCGAATGACAGCTACTTCGGACAGGCCTGGTCCCGATGAGGACCCGTGGCTGACCGTCCAGCAGGTCAGCGATGAGCTGAAAATCCATCCCGCGACGGTGCGGGTCTGGATCAAGCAGGGGCGTCTGCACGCAGTACGGGCGGGTAAGGGATACCGAGCGCGGCGGTCCGAGGTCGATCGTGCGCTTCGAGGCGAGGAGCCGCCCGAATCCTTCCAGGAGCGACCGCCCTCCAGCGGCGACTCGCCGGCGCCGGCCTCCCCTACCACGGCCCCCCGGCAGATCGCCGACCAGATCATCACCGTCTCTCCTGCCGCTGGTAGCGCGTCATGAGCGCCGATCCGCGTCTGGCGGTCGAGCAGGTCCAGGTGGCTGACGAGCGCTGGGGCGCAGCGCTCGAGGCAAGCGCCGAGGCACCGCCTGACCTTGGGTTTGCTCAACGGGTGCGGGGGATTGCCAACGCCGCCGAGCAGGAGGCGGCAGCGCTGCGCTACGCGGACCGTCTCGGCCTTGGTAAGCGTCCGTATGCCGGCGGTCGCAACATGTGGCTCTCGCACGAGCTGCGCCCGGGCGCGCGATCCCGCCGGGGTCCGCCGGAGCTGTGGGAGCGCTTCGACCAGGCCGTCGCCGATCTCGGCGAGGCGTTCGAAGGGGTGGCGCTGAGCGCGGTCGCGCGCGCGTTCGGCGAACTGTCCGAGGTTGCCCGCGAGCTCGCTACCGAGATCGAGCGGATCGACTCGCCGGCCGCCGCCCGCCGCCGAGCGAGCTGACAAGACACACCCCCCGTACGTCGGCACGTCACTCCTGAGGGTGCAACGGTCCGCGGTCGGGCAGCGGTGGCCAGCTCGGCGCGGCGACGATCGCTGGCTTCAGCCAGTTGGGCTCGGCGAGCGCGTCGAAGCGTTCGAGGTCTCCGGAGCCGAGGCCGTGCTCGCGGCCGAAGTGCTCGAGCCAGTGGACCAGCGAGTCTCCACCGACCAGCCACGCGCCGACCCAGGTGCCGTTGTCATCGGCGCGGTACCAGAGGCGAGGCGGCACCGAAGCGAACGGGTGGCAGATCGCCGGCTGAACCTGACCGGCGTAGCCCGGTAGGAGCAACTGGATCTTCCCGGCCAACCGGCTGACCGCGATCACGTCGTCCCAACTACCGGGCGGGTACGTCGCGCTCACTACAAACGCGCCCGACGCACCCAGAACGATGACCGTATTACGCCGCTCCCCCGTGAGTGGGTATGGCTCGACACGCCACTGGTCCGGCGAGAGGGCTGAGAGCCTTCGCTCGAGCTCGGCCGCAGCTAGCCCGAGCCTTCGGCGGAAATCCACGTAGCGGCACAACGGGTCGAGCGTTCCGTGCGGCAGCCGCGGCGGAGCCAGCGTGGACCTCCCTAAGCAAATGCTGGCGGACGGCACCGGCCCGACGCCTTGCGAATGCGCCGGACCCCGTACCGGGACCACATCGCTGTTGGTGATGCGAGCGCCCGGAACACCGCCCCGCCCCGCCGCACTGTGCCGACGGCGAAGCCAACGCCGGATGAGCATCACCGGCACGCCCAACATCACGGTCCACCAGACGAGCACGCCGATCAGCTCGGGCGTGGCGACGGCAGTGATGAGCTCCAAGCGCATGCTCACAACCTACGCCGCCTTGAACCCGCCTCCGTCGTGTTCACGGCGATTTGAGCGAAGTTGTTGCTGAATTGGCACACCGCTGTAACAGATGCCGCTCTCGAAGGAGGACTCGTCGCCGATGAACTACCGCACGGGCACGCAGAAGCCCCCCTCGTCTGCATCGACTCAGCTCACCTCCCGTGAGTCGATGAGGACCTCGAGAAAAAACCCTAGTCGCGCTCGGACCATGCCCCGCCATGACCAACATCCGAACCGCTCCTCCCGGCGGCGCGATCCAGCGTCGCCTGCTCGAGGCCGCCCAGCACGGAGACCGGACCGCAATCGAGCAGCTCCTGCGCCGCTACGAGCGGCTGGTCTGGCGCGTCGTTTGGAGCCTCCGCCCGCCCATGGGCTGCGAGCGCGATGACCTAGCGCAGGAAGCGCGAATCGGGCTCCTCGCCGCAATCCGCGCCTGGCGACCGGAGCGCGGACCGTTCCCCGCGTTCGCCGACCGCTGTGTCCAAAACCAGACGCTCCTCGCCATCCAGGCCGCAGCGCGCCACAAGCACCAACTCCTCAGTCACGCCATCTCGTTCGATCGCCCAGCCGACGCCTTCATCGACAGACAAACCGGGGAGTCATTCGGTCTTGACCTGTCTGACACGCTGGCTGCAAGCGATCGGGATGGCGACCCCGAGTCACGCCTGTTCGCCCGCGAACAGCTGTCCGGCCTGGTTCGAGCGCTTCCGATCCTGACCCGGAGCGAGCGGGTTGCGTTAGCCGGAACGCTCCGAGGGGAGAGTTACGAGCGGCTCGCCCAGGCGAGTGGCTGCACACCCAAGGCCGCTTCGCAGGCGGTGTATCGCGCGCGCCGGAAGCTCGCTGCCGAGATGTCGAGGGCCCCCTGACCAGACAGGCGTCGGGGCGGCTTCATTTAGCAAGTCTTCGGTCCGTGGTAGCCGAGCGCGCTCTGTGGGCTACGTGCGTTCGTCTGTGGTGATAGCGCCCATCTGCTCGCCCGTGGCGCACTCTCCCCCGCTCTTGTTCTCACGAAAAAATCACGCCAACGACGTCGTGGCTGCCTGTGTCCGACATGGGCAGCAAAGTGGTCCTCGGCGTGACTGCTGCTTCGGTGCTTGCGGGCTTCAAGGGTCCGGCTAACAGCAGGCGCAACGTTTCGGCTCGAGTCGGCTCGTCGCGCCGTCCCGCGCTATCCGCGCATTCCGAGACTGTCGCCGCCGGCGCGAAGATGCCCGTGCGACAACAAAGGCAGGTCTCGACCATGGCCGTGCGGGCGAGACTGCCGCAGGTGGTTGGAACCAGCAGCCTCCGGCTGAGGCTGGCGCTTGTTTGAAAAATGGGGGGTGCCTGGTTGGGATCACCCGGTGTGGGTGATGACGTTCCACCCGTCGCGCGCTCAGGCTTGCTGATACGGACCAAGACGACTTTGAGGAGGCGGTTGCGATGGCCACCCCGGCCCTGAATACGTTCCAAGCGTATGAGTTCGAGGGCGGGTTTCCGACGCCGGACACGGTCGCGCGCGCGTATGACGACGCCGATCTGGTGCGGGCGATCACGGCGTACCGGTTCTTCTATCCGTCGGTGTCGGCATTGTGCGTCTATAACGGCAACATCGACTCGGGGATGGTCGCGAACCGGGTGTTCTGCGTGGTCCGCGACGCGGTCGGGATGAGCGGGTTCACGATGAACTCCGACACGCCGTACGTCGGTTTGTCCCTTGACGTGTCGGCGGGGCCGATCGTGATCGAACTGCCGCCGGGCGCGTTAATGGGCGCGGTCAACGATCTCCATCAACGCTGGGTGATGGACATCGGCCTGCCCGGCCCCGACCACGGCGCAGGCGGCAAGCATCTGCTGCTCCCGCCCGGACACGCCGGAGAAGTGCCCGCGGGCTACTACGCGGCGACCCCGACTACCAACCGGGTGCTCGGGTTGATCCGCGCGTTGCCGCCGCACGGCGATCTCGACGCCGGGATCGCGCTGATGAAGTCCGTCAAGGTCTATGCGCTGGACGGCCCGGGGGACGGTTCAGACGTGGAGTGGGGCGAGCTGTCGCTCTCGTTGGACTACTCACCCGGTCCGTTTGAGACGGAGATCCGCTACTGGGAGATGCTGCACGACCTGATCGATACCGAGCCACCGTATGACGCCTATCGCAACGAGTACGGCAACCTCGCGGCGCTGGGCATCGCCAAGGGCCATCCGTTCGCGCCCGACCAGCGGATGACCCGCATCCTGCTGCAGGCAGCGCAGATCGCCAGCGCGCAGATGCGCGTCCAGTCCCTCGCCGATCGCCGTCCTGACCGGGTGGTGTGGGACGGCCGCCAGTGGGAATGGGCGGTGCTGCGCC
>Ga0335074_10016653_pt1 | contig 10353 bp, 10 predicted proteins | sample Lox_Sample_23_FD_206715 | JGI IMG/M metagenome (GOLD analysis project Ga0335074, IMG submission 206715) | Soil microbial communities from Loxahatchee National Wildlife Refuge, Florida, United States - Lox_Sample_2.3 | ecosystem: Environmental > Terrestrial > Soil > Wetlands | place: USA...
GGCGGTTGCGGCTGTTGCGCCAGATCCAATCCGAACGGAATATAGGACTGGCCGTTATAGTAAATTCCATAGCCCGCGCGAATGATGGTCGATCTTTTGATGAACGGCACCTTATAAGCAAGGCCAAAGCGGGGAGAAAAATCCTTGTAATCCGGATTGATCAGGCCGGGAGGAAATGCGCCGGTATAAGGTCCCACGACCGCCGGCGAAACTGCAGCCACTCCAGTGAAATCGGGCGCTATGTCTAAGTTAGCCATCTCGCCGTACTTCTCTTGCAAGGGCGCGAAGAATTCGTAGCGTAGGCCGAGATTCAAAGTCAAATTGGCGCCGGCTTTGAAATCGTCCAGCACGTAGCCGCTAAAAACATTCTGCGTGAAGTACATCGCCGGGCTGTATTGAATTGACGCGGATTGCGGCGAGCCTAGCAGGAAGTCGGCGAAATCGAAGCCGGTGCCTTGAATGGGCAATCCGTTCGCGCCGATTTCGCTAGTGGCTTGGCCGGTGAAGTTAAACGTGCCGCGGCCGTTCTGTTGTGTGCTGGTGCTGGTGTCGTTCCGGCTATACTGCCCGCCAATGGTGACGGTATGCTTGCCGCGCGCCAGGATGACGCTCTCCGTCAAGCCTTGGCCTTGATTGCGGGTCAGTACCGGGTTCCCATCGCTGAGTGAACCGAAGTTCGTGAAATTCAAATTAGGCGGACCGTAATCGATGGGATTGGTGGAGGTGCCCGCAATGCCTAACTCCGCAGCGATATTCTGTCCAAAAGCGAAGTAAGGAGTAGTTTCGTTGCGATTGCGGTTGAACGAAACCATCGAACTTAGAATGGTTGTGGGCGTGAAGTTATGCGTCCAGGTTAAGTCGGTCTGTATCCCATATCCGCTACGGGTGTCGAAGAAAGCGAATGGCTGCGCGTTATCGCCATTACGGTTCTGGAAGGAGAGGTGATAAGCGAGGCGATCCTTTTGATTCAAGTTACGCATCACCCGGCCATTGAAATTATCGGTATTATTGGGCGGCGACGCGAAGTATTGATAGTTACTGACAGTGCCGGGCTGATTAGGCAGCGGGATATATTTCAGAAGTCCGAGCGCTGTCGGATTGAGAGCCGTTGCCGGAATGATGTTATCCGCATAGGGCATATTGGTGCCCGGACCGAAAATCTGCGTGGGCGTCGAGGCGGAAAGCAATTGGGAAAAGTCTCCTGTGCGCTCTTCCGCGGTGGGCACCGTTTCCACCGCCGCGTAAGGGGCCCGCGACCGCGTGCCGGTATAGTTCACATAGAAGAACGTGGCCGAATCTTTAATCAGGTGCGGAATCACCAGCGGTCCGCCCACTAGCGCGCCGAAACGTGCGCTGGCGTAGGGCGGTTGTGGCACTTCCTGGCCGGTGAAGGAAAACGGCTCGGCATTCACCACGGAGTTTGCCAGGGTCATGAACACCATGCCGTGAATCTGGTTCGGCGCGCGCCGATTGCCGAATTGCCCGCCGGGACGTCCTGCCCGCCATTGCCCGCGATTACCGCCGGGACCGCCGCCGCGCCCGCCGAATCCGCCGCCACCGGGTCCGCCGAATCCTCCGCCCGGAGGTCCGCCGAAGCCTCCGCCGCCAGGTCCGCCGGGTCCACCCGGACCGCCGGGTCCACCGAACTGCCCCGGACCGCCCATCATCATGAAAAAGTCAGGCGGCGCATTTTGCGCCAAGCCCTGGCTCAAACTGCCGGAAACCTGAAAAGCCTCGGTGTTACTCTGGCCGTCCGTGAGACCCGCTCCCGGCGCTGCGCCTTCCGCCGCGGCTGCGCCGGCCACGGTGGCATCCTGCGCGCTTATTTCATTCTGCAACTGCGTTGCAAGCTGATTGGCCCCGTTCTGTCCGCCACCCATGCGCGCCATCCGTTGGGCAATCGGCGATTCCTGCATCTGCAACGTGAAATCGATTTTCGCCGCCCCGCTGCAATCCGATTTCTTGGTGGCCGGCTCGAAGCCGAACATGCGCACCTCAATCGAGCATGCGCCGGACGGCGCGCCCGCGAAGGCGTAGCGGCCGTTTTGATCGGTGGTGGTGACCAGTTTCTGGGATCCAATGGTTGCGGTAACCGTCGCGCCAGGAATGGTTAGATTGCCGGATTTCACCACCCCGCTCTGCGCGTAGAGCGATGCGCCAGCGGCAAAAAATACAAGGAGGGTACGACAGTACTTGGGCAAAGGTTTAAAAGTGCCTCATCAGTCAACGACGCCCGCGAAGGGGCCATCGTTACCCTGTTAAGACATTGTAAACCATTGTGGACACGTAACATTTCGTCCCCGCGAAGCGCCCTTCTGGACATGCGCAAACTAGTGACTACAGGCTTTCTGCTCGGCTTGCTGGCTTTCACCGCCTTGGCCGCCGATGTGACGGGTAAATGGACCGCTCAAATACCGAGCCGCCGGGGACAAGCCCGCGAAACCACATTTACTTTCAAAGTAGATGGCAATGCTTTGACCGGCACGGTAAGTGGATTCCGCGGGGAAATGCCCATCTCCGACGGCAAAATCGATGGCGACCAAATCTCGTTCTCGCAAACCCTGGAATTCAACGGTAACTCGTTTAAGCTGCTGTACACGGGAACTGTTTCGGGCGACGAAATCAAGCTGACTAGAACTCGCGAGGGCGGCGAAGGGCAGCCGCAGCAGTTTACCGCGAAGCGGGTGCAGTAGCGTCGTCGTTTAGGAAAATCACCACGGCATCGCCGTGGCAAATCAGGCGCGCCGGAGACGATTCTCCGTATCCGAAGCCATTCTTGCGCGTGCCCGCGGCGGTTACCGTGACCAGATCCTTGCGCGTTTCTACGCGCCCATAAATGACTGCCCAGTTATCGTAATCCGTACTGCCGAAGGGAAGCTTGGTGAGCGACGTGCCGAGCTTCACCTGCAGCAGTTTTTTGGCGAGTTGCACGGCGTTGACGGCTAAGATCTCGGGTGGTTTGGGAGCGTTCACCGGATCGTAAACCACCCAGAACGCATTCGGCCACACCTGATCGCCCGCGGTGAATTTCTGCGGACATTTTTGTTCTCCCAGCCAGCGGCCCTGCTCGCGGCGCGAGAATCGCCCGACCACGGCGGCCACTTTGCCGTCATACGAGGCGAGGTTTTGCAACACCTCACAGACGCTGACCGGCTCAAGCGGCGGGCCTGCGGCCCAGGCGAGCGGGCGCACTAAAGCTAATAACAGAATTGCGAGTCGCACGAGACCTGAAGCGATAATCCATTATAGGCGCGGTATTCGTGCGTCGCGTTACGCGCTGTTGCCGCGCAACGCGCCGCGGGGGTTAGGGGACGGGGGATGGGGGCCGGGGTTTAGTCCGTGCCTGCTTACGCGTGCAGCTTGCGGAAATTCGCCAGGCATCGCTGCGCAGTTTCCAATTCGGGATAGCGGCTGCCTTCCTGCTCCACTAAGTAAAACTCCAGACCGCCGGTCTTTTCGGCGGCTGCGAACAGCCGCTTCCACGGCGCCACGCCTTCACCCACCAAAACGCGATAGCCTTGATCCTTCGACCAGTCCTTGCAATGCATCGAACGGATGCGGCCGGGATTGGCTTCCACCCAGGCCACCGGATCGGATCCGGCCTCGATGCACGTGCCCACGTCCAACTGCAGCATCACGTCCGGACCGGTGTTGGCCGCCAGCACCTCAATCGGGCGCTTGCCATCAAGCGGCTTGAATTCCAACTGGTGGTTGTGATAGCCGGCACGCAACCCGGCGGTTTTCATCTTCTCCGCGCCTTGATTCAGCCGCTCGGCGACAGTCTTCCATCCATCCAGCGTCTTCGGATTTCCGGCGCTGGCCCACACGATGAACCGGCTACCGATGATGTTGTTCAATTCGATGGCGTGGCCGATTCCATCGGGCGTGAACGATTCTCCGCCGTTATGGGTCGAGAAGCAGCGGATGCCCGCGTCGTCCATCATTTGCCTTACTTGCTTGGCGTAATCCGGAGTCCACGAGTAATAAGGCGCGAAGAATTCGACGCATTGATAGCCCATCTTGGCGACCGCCCGCACCGTGCCCATGAGATCCTTTTGCAGATCGTTGCGCACGGAAAAAAGCTCGAGGCCGACGGGGATGTTCTTGCCAGCCGCGAACGCGGAGGCCAGAGGCGTAGCCGCCGTTAAGGACAGGAAGCTACGGCGCGAAAGGGATTTGAGTGGCATAATCAGTAAAGCAAACGGTATCACATGATGCGCAAGCTGATTCACACCCAACCGCACGCCGCTCCGGCCGTTCTGCGCCTGGCTCTCGGCGCAGTCTTTTTCGCCCATGGAGCCCAGAAAATGCTGGGCTGGTGGGCGGGCTATGGCTTTTCCGGAACCATGCAAGGATTCGAACACTCCGGCATTCCCGCCGTATTCGCTTTCCTTGCCATCTGCGCCGAATTCTTTGGCGGCATCGGCCTGATTCTCGGTCTACTCGGACGCGTGGCGGCCTTTGGCGTGTTTTGCAACATGGCAGTGGCTATTGTGAAGGTGCACGCGGCGAACGGCTTCTTCATGAACTGGATGGGACAGAAAAAGGGCGAGGGCTTCGAATTCCATCTGCTGGTGCTGGCGATGACGGTGGCGATCATGATAATGGGTTCGGGGGCCTGGTCGCTTGACCGGGCGCTGTCGCGGCGTTAGCCGCTGACCCGGCCGCCGCGGGCCAGTTTGCCGGCGAGGGATATTGGGCATGGGCCGCCCCCCAGGGCGCGGTCTGCCAGCCCGCGTGCGTAGCGTAGAACCCCGGTTGACTCTCCGGCGTTCTTCTTTTAATCTCTAGTTGAATACAGGAGATTCGCCGCACGCGCCCCGATGAACATTTCCGTCAAAGGTGAATATGCCCTGCAAGCCATATTCGATCTGGCCACGCAGCCGCCCGGCGTGCCCGTCAAGATCGGCGAAATCGCCAAGCGGCAGAAGATCCCGCAAAAATTCCTGGAGTTGATCCTGGCGGGATTGAAACAGGGCGGTTTTGTGGAATCGCGGCGCGGCGCTGAAGGCGGATATCTGCTGGTGCGGCCTGCGGAAGCCCTGACCGCCGGCGAAGTGTTGCGCTTCATCGAAGGGCCGCAACCGGGCCGCCGCCGCTCGCAGCGCAAAGGCGAATCGCCCTTCGCCGAAATGTGGAACCGCACGGACCAAGCGGTTTCGGGCGTTCTCGACCACACCACCTTCGCCGATCTGCGGCAGGCCTGGATTGAGAGCCATACCAAATTCGTTCCGAACTGGGAGATTTGATTCTTGTTCTACATCGACAATTCGCAGAGCATCGGCCGCACGCCGCTGGTGCGCATCAATCGCATCACGGATGGCGCGCCGGTCACCCTGTGGGCCAAAATCGAAGGCCGTAATCCGGCGGGATCGGTGAAGGACCGCATCGGCGCGGCGATGGTTTGGGACGCCGAGCAGCGCGGCATCCTGAAACCCGGCAAGGAGCTGATCGAACCCACCAGCGGCAACACCGGAATCGCTTTGGCGTATGTGGCCGCCGCGCGCGGCTACGCTATCACGCTGGCCATGCCGGAGAGCATGTCGATCGAGCGGCGCAAGTTGGTGCAGGCGCTGGGCGCGCGGTTGCTGCTTTCCGACGGCGAGCAGGGCATGGCCGGATCCATCGCCAAGGCGCTCGAGTTGGTGCACTCCGATCCCGATCATTACGTGCTATTGCAGCAGTTCGAAAACCCCGCGAATCCGCGCGTTCATTTCGAGACCACCGGACCGGAAATCTGGACGGATACCGCAGGCGCCATCGACGTTTTGGTGGCCGGTATCGGCACGGGCGGCACGATCACCGGCATCTCGCGCTACATCAAACAATCGCAGCGCAAAAAGATTATTTCGGTGGGCGTGGAGCCGGCCGGCTGTCCCGTGATTACGCAGACGCTGCATAAGCAGCCGGTGCGGCCGGGTCCGCATCGTATTCAGGGATTGGGCGCGGGATTCATTCCCGATACGCTGGATCTATCCATGGTCGACCGGGTGGAGACCGTCACGGATGAAGAAGCCATGGAAACTTCGCGGCGGCTGGCGCGCGAAGAAGGCATCCTAAGCGGTATCTCGTGCGGCGCGGCCATGTGCGTGGCACTGCGGATCGCGCGCGAAACGCAATTTAAAGACAATACAATTGTGGTGATTCTGCCGGATTCAGCAGAGCGCTACCTCAGCACGGCATTGTTTGGGGAATAGCGCCACCGGGCGGCGTGGCTGGTTGGGGACGTTCAGGAGCGCAAAAAAAAAACTGGAGGGCCGCGCAGGTTATCTCAACCGAGCGCTACGCGGCATTCCCAGTTCTTTTTGAAAAACGAAACCTATTGAACAGGAACCTAGCTGGTCTTGGTGGTGTTCTTGGTGCTCTTCTTGTGCTTCTTGGCGGCCTTTTTGGTCGTCTTGGTGGTCTCGGTGGAATTCTGGGCAAACATGGCAACGGAACCCAGAGCGATCGACAAGCCCAGCATGAGGGTCATCAGTTTCTTCATTACGGTATCTCCTTTGGATTGGACGATTCTCTCGTCTGGAACGATCATAAACTGTGGCAGATGAACCGGCTCTTAAGCTGTTATTAAAATCACTTCATTTCGGCAGCCAGATACTCAACCTACTGTAAACAAAGGTTATCTCGGCGTCCCAAGGGGCCCGGCCGCCGTTCACACCTTTATCCGGTGCGCACAAGCCCTTTTGTTTTCTTAAGCTTGCTGCCGGGAAAAGTCCTTTTCGCGCCGCATTGGCGCCGCCGCGCTGGTAGCATGGAACCGGCATGACGAAAATCGAAATCGCCAAACGGTTCGCCCGCCAATCCGGACTTTCCCGCGCTGAAGCCGCCGACCAGTTGGACCAAATCGTCCACCAGATTCTCTCCAATCTGCGTCACGGCAAGACCGCGCCCTTGCCGGGTTTGGGCAGATTCACCCGTGGTTCGAAGGGCGTCTATCATTTCCAGCCCGATGGTTCCATGCGTTTTGAAAAGGAGAGATCCGCCCGCCATGGCCGCAAATAACTTACAGTCGAGCCTGCAACTGGCGCGCCTGGTTCGCGAATGTTTGGCGAAAGGCGCCAGCATCGAGATTGACGGATTGGGCACATTTTTTCCCAACGGCCGCGATGGCTTCCGTTTCGAAGCGCGCAATCGCCCGAAGGTGTTTGTGGCTTACGTGCAGGAAGACGCTGCCGCTGCCGATAAGCTTTTCGAGGATCTGGGCGCGGCCGGCTTCGATCCGTGGGTAGACCGCCGCAAGCTGTTGCCGGGACAGAACTGGCCGCGCGCCATAGAAGACGCTATTAGCACTTCGGATTTCTTTTTGGCCTGCTTTTCGCAGCGTTCGGTCAACAAGAAGGGCGGATTTCAAGCCGAGATCCGCTATGCGCTGGACTGTACGCGGCGTATCCCGCTCGACGAAATCTTTCTCATTCCCGCGCGGCTGGACGCGTGTCCTGTGCCCGCGCGCATTCAGCGCGAGACGCAATACATCGATCTGTTTCCCGATTGGGATCGCGGCGTCGCGCGCGTCGTGACAGCCATGCGCCGGTACTTGCGGCGCAACCCCGCCGTTACGGGACGGGGCTGAAAACGCGAACTTCTAAATTCCGTCCCCCCATCCCCCGTCCCCCAGGCCCGGGAGTAGAATGAAGCCATATGAGTCTGTCGAACACCTCCCTGCGGCGGCCTCTGAGGGCATGTCTTCTGGTGATCCTGGCGGCGCCGGTTTTTCCCGCGCTTGGCCAATATCCCGGCCAATATCCGGGCCAATATCCGGGCGGTTATCCGCCGCCGGGCGTGGGCGGAGTCGGGATTCCCATTCCGCGCCGGCATAAGAAAGACGACCAAGCCGCCGATCTCACCAGCACCTCCGGCATGCTGCGCCGCATCCGCAAGGACGAAATCATACTCGAGGCTGACGATCATCGCATCCTGAATTACAAACGCACCGACAAGACCCACTTCCTGAAGATGGGAAATGCTATCAAGCCTACTGACCTGGCACCCGGCGACTTCGTGGAAATCGAATCCAGCCAGGACGATGAAGGCTACATGACGGCCGTGAATGTCAATTGGCAGCAGGATGGCACGGACAAGGATCGCGCGCACGCTATTGAGCCGGTCGAAACTTCGGTGGCTAAAGGTTCGCGTTCGCCGGATTCCGCCGCGGCGGACAACGCCAAGCCCGATGACAAAACCGCCGCCGCGAATTCCACGCCGTCGGCGGCGCCGGCCCCGGCCTCCGCTGCGGCGGCTCCCGCGCGCGCCCCGGCGGCCCAGGAGGCCAACCCGGCGGATCTGAATAAGCCCAGCACCGATCAAGTGAAAGCGGAGAAAATCGATCCCGATGATCAAGGTCCGCCGGTGCTGAAGTACGGTGGAAAAGAGCAGGATAAACAGGCAGCCGCCCCGCCGCCGGCATCGCCCGATATTGATAAGCCCGCTAGCGAGCTTGCGGCGCGCAACGAACCGCCGGCGGAAGAGACCACGCCGCCGCCCGTGCGCGGGCCGCAACGTCCCGAAGAAGTCGTCATTGAAAAAGCGCGCGAAGCCGCCGGCAATTTTCTTGAAACCTTGCCCAATTATGTCTGCCAGGAACTCATGACCCGATACCAGACCGCATCGGATGGGAAGACCTGGCAGCCCTTGGATATCGTCTCGACGGCTTTGGTTTATGAAGACAAACACGAGAGCTATCGCGACGTGGCCGTGAACGGCAAGCTGACCAAAAAGAAAATCGAGGACCTGCCGGGGTCGTGGTCCACCGGCGAGTTCGGCAGCGTGCTGGCGGACCTTTTCTCACCGGCAACCGACGCGGATTTCGAATACCGCAGCCAGTCGCGCGCCGGCGGGCGCTCCGCGCTGGTCTACGATTTTACGGTGGAGCGCGAGCATTCGCATTGGCGCATTATGGTGGCTTCGCAGTTGATCCAGCCCTCGTACGCCGGCTCGGTGTGGATTGATAAAGAAACCAACCGCGTGCTGCGCATCGAGATGCAGGCGACCCACATTCCGGATGCCTTCCCATCCGATAAGGTCGAGATGGCCACCGATTACCAATTCGTGCGTTTCGGCGACCGCCAGTATCTGGTACCGGTGCATTCCGAGTCGCTCGGCTGCCAGCGTGATACGAGCACTTGCAGCCGCAATACCATCGATTTCCGCAACTATCACCGGTATTCGGGCGAATCCAGCATCAAGTTCGAGCCGAATTAACACGAAAATTCGCACCGTTTGCGCTCACGCGCATTCCGCCATTGGACCGTACAGGACCATTCCGGACCATTCCGTATCTTGCAACCAAGATGGCCGGAACTTAAAATAGGCCGAGTGCCGCCCGGCTCTCGCTGGCCGCGGCAAAGGTTCAAGGAGAGGAAAATAAGATGAAGAATTCACGCCACTCATTGTTTCGCACACTTGTCATGGTTGTATCGTTCACGGCATCAAGCGCGGTTTCGCTCGGCCAGAATGCAAGTTCCACAAGCCAAGCGCAGCCTGATCTTTCGGGTACCGGGAAGGCCCGTTACATCCCGATCTGGAAAAACAGCACGACCCTGGGGGATTCGGTGATCTACGCGTCTGGCGGCGATGTCGGAATCGGCACGACCACACCTGCAGCCACGTTGGAGGTCGACGGCAACGCTCTGGTGGACGGTGACTTCACCCTGAGCGGAAATATTCTGCTCTCGAGCGGCGGCCTGATTCTGTATGTTCCCGACAACGGTTCGAACAATTTCAGCACGGGCCTCAGCTCCCTGCCGGTTACTACTACCGGTACCAACAATACGGCCGTTGGCGACAGCGCGCTCCACGCCAACACGACCGGGCCGAACAACACGGCCGTGGGACAAAACGCGCTTTCCGCCAACACTACCGGTGAGAACAACGTGGCAATTGGCGGCGGCGCACTCCAGAACAATACCACCTCCAGCGGCAATACGGCGATTGGCGGCGGGGCGCTGCAGAACACCACAGGCACGGCGAACGTGGCCATCGGCACTAGCGCGCTGAATAATGCCGGCGGCGGAAGCAACAACGTGGCCATCGGGTGGGGCGCCGGCGGCCCCGCCGGGGGCAACTGGAGTATCTCCATCGGGACTTCGGCCGCTTCCAATGTCGCCGGCAATGTGGCCAATATCCTGATCGGCACCAACGGCACATCGAGCGACAGCAATACCATTCGGATTGGCGGAGGGACGAGCGGGATCAACGATCCGCAGACGCAGAAGGCCTTTTTTGTCGCGGGCGTGCGGGGAGTCACTACCGGCGATAACAATGCCGTGCCGGTGGTTATCGACGCCAACGGCCAACTCGGCACCGTCTCTTCCTCACGCCGCTACAAGGAAGATATCCGGGATATGGGTGAAT
>Ga0335074_10016654_pt1 | contig 10352 bp, 10 predicted proteins | sample Lox_Sample_23_FD_206715 | JGI IMG/M metagenome (GOLD analysis project Ga0335074, IMG submission 206715) | Soil microbial communities from Loxahatchee National Wildlife Refuge, Florida, United States - Lox_Sample_2.3 | ecosystem: Environmental > Terrestrial > Soil > Wetlands | place: USA...
AAGGGCTCACCGGCCTGACCCAGGCGCAGGCCGACGCGCTCATCGCGAGCGAATTCGGCTCGCGGGCGCCGGCCATCCTGGCCCGCTACCCGTGGAGCTCTTACCCGACCCCGTACACGGCCGCCTACATGATCGGCGACATCTGGACCGACAGCGGGTTCCTCACCGGGATCGGCGGGTGCCCCGAGCAGAACCTGGCCGCCCAGTTCGCGTCGACGACGCGGACGTACTTCTACCAGTTCGACGACCTGCACGCCCCGGGGCTCAACATGGACCATCCCGGCTACCAGTGGGGCGCCGGGCACGCCATGGAGCTGGCCTACCTGTGGCCGAGCTTCAACAACGGCTACTCGCTGTACGACCTGCTGACGCCGGCCCAGCTGGAGCTCTCGCAGCAGATGGTCAAGTACTGGGGCGCGTTCGTCACTACTGGCAGGCCAGAGGTCTCCGGCCAGCCGGCCTGGCCCCGGTACACCAGCCGGCAGCTGATGTCGCTGCGCCCAGGCGACCAGAGCCAGCTGATCAGCGCCGCCACATTCGGCGCCGAGCACCAGTGCTCCTTCTGGGACGCCGGCTAGGGACAAGTCTGCCGATCGCGCAATCGGCATGTTCTATCGGGGCCGATTGCGCAATCGGCAGGACGGTTTTGGCGATCGCGGGCCACGAGTCCTCCGTCGGCCCGGGTGGGAGTAACGGGCGGGGACAGTCGGCAGTGTACGTTCTGGATAAGCGAAATCGGAGCACCTGAGGGCAGCATCCCTGGCGCTGCACTGGTACACCGGGGCTGGGGTCTTTAAGATCGCGGTGATCTCAGCCACGGCCGGAAGGATCAGAGATGGACTTCGCCTTCGACGCGCTGACCGAGGACTTGCGCGGGCGGCTTACCGAATTCATGGACACCTGCGTGTACCCCGCGGAACCCGTCTTCCACCAGCAGATGGCGGCGGCCGGCGAGACGTGGACGGCGCCGCCAGTGGTCGAGGAACTCAAGGCGCAGGCGCGCGAGCGCGGGCTGTGGAACCTGTTCCTGCCCGGTAAGCACGGCGCGGGGCTGACGAACCTGCAGTACGCGCCGCTGGCGGAGATCAGCGGGCGCAGCCCGACCCTCGCGCCGCTCGCCATGAACTGCGCGGCGCCGGACACCGGCAACATGGAGGTGCTGGCGATGTTCGGCACCGAGCGGCAGCGTGAGCAGTGGCTGCAGCCGCTGCTGGACGGGGAGATCCGCTCGGCGTTCGCGATGACCGAGCCTGACGTCGCGTCCTCCGACGCGCGCAACATCGCCACGAGCATCACCAGGGACGGCGGCAGCTACGTCATCAACGGCCGCAAATGGTACATCTCCGGCGCGATGAACCCGAAGTGCCGCATCTTCATCGTGATGGGCAAGACCAACCCGGACGCGGAGCCGCACCGCCAGCACAGCCAGATCCTGGTGCCGCGGGATACGCCGGGCATCACCGTCAAGCGCGGCATGACCGTGTTCGGCTACTCCGACGGCTCGCACGGCGGCCACGCCGAGGTCATCTTCGACGACGTGCGGGTGCCGGCGGAGAACATGATCGCCGAGGAAGGCGCGGGGTTCGCTATCGCACAGGCGCGGCTGGGCCCTGGCCGGATCCACCACTGCATGCGGTCGATCGGGATGGCGGAACGCGCCCTCGAGCTGACGTGCCGGCGGACGCTGAGCCGCACCGCCTTCGGCAAGCTCATCGCGGAGCAGGGCGTGGTCCAGGACTGGATCGCCGAGGCGCGGGTGCGGATCGAGCAGCTGCGGCTGCTCGTGCTCAAGACCGCGTGGCTGATGGACACCGTGGGGAACCGCGGCGCGCACACCGAGATCCAGGCGATCAAGATCGCCACGCCCGCGACCGTCGAGTGGATCCTGGACAAGGCGATCCAGGCGCACGGCGCCGGCGGCGTGTCGCAGGACTTCCCGCTGGCCGAGATGTGGGCGCACATGCGCACGCTGCGTCTCGCCGACGGGCCCGACGAGGTACACAAGCGGTCGCTCGCCCGGCGCGAGCTCGGCAGGTATCAAGCGCCACGATGACCCCCTTCGTGGCTCTGCGTTGCGGTTGAGCCACGAATGCGCAACAACTGCTGAGGCAGGCTTGCCGAACTTCCAGACCATGTTTTGAATGAGGATTCATAGTCAGGAAGTCCTGCCTAGCGAAGCTGGAACTTGTGTAAATGAAGCACAGTTCAGTTCTTGAGGTCAGCGGCGTGACTGTCCGCTTCGGCGGTCTGACGGCGCTCGACGCCGTGTCGCTTACGGTCGCGCCCGGTGAGATCGTCGGCGTCATCGGGCCGAACGGGGCGGGCAAGACGACGCTGCTGAACGTCTTGTGCGGCTTCATCCGGCCGAACCAGGGCCAGGTGCTCATCGACGGCCGCCCGCACCCCCGGCTGCGCCCGCATCAGCTGGCCGGGCTCGGCGTCGCCAGGACGTTGCAAGGGGTGGGCCTGTTCGAGCGGCTGACCGCCACCGAGAACGTGATGACCGGCGCGAACTGCCGGGCCAAGGCGGGATTCGTGTCGGCGCTGCTTGGGCTGCCCAGGTCAGAGAAGGACGAGCGCAGGCTGCGGGACGAGGCGAGTCAGGCGCTCGCCAGGGTGGGGGCGGCCGAAGCGGCGGACACCAGGCCCGGGGAGCTGCCCTACGGCATGCGCAAGCGGGTCGCGCTGGCGCGGGCGCTCGTCGCCAGGCCGAAGCTGCTGCTGCTCGACGAGCCCGCCAGCGGCCTGGCCGAGGACGAGCTCGCCGAGCTTGGCGTGCTGCTGCGCGAGCTCGCCGCCGAGACGTCCCTCGTCATCGTGGAGCACCACATGGACCTGATGATGTCGGTCTGCGACTCGCTCACCGTCCTCGACTTCGGCAAGGTGATCTCGCGCGGGACACCGAAGGAGATCCAGGCCGATCCCGCGGTGGCGACCGCGTATCTCGGCGTGAGCGGAGCCGGTAATGAGTAGCCCGGCCGAGGCTGACGGCGGCCAGCGGGCCTCGGCCGCTGGCGGCGGCGCCGCGCTCGCCGTCGAGGACCTGGTAGCGGGCTACGGCGAGGTCCTGGCGCTGAACCACGTCACGATCGAGGCGAGCGGGGCCAGCATCACAGCGGTGCTGGGCGCGAACGGCGCGGGCAAGACCACGCTGCTGCGGGCGATCAGCGGGATGGTGCGGCCGCGCAGCGGGCGGATCCTGCTCGATGGCGTTAACCGGACCGGGCGCAGCCCTGAAGAGCTGGCCAGAGCCGGAATCGCCCACGTCCCCGAGGGCCAGGGCGTCATCCCTGAGCTCACGGTGGAAGAAAACCTGCGGCTCGGCACGATGGCCTGGCCAGGCTCGGCCCGGCGGCGGGCGGACCGGGGCGCCGCGCTCGCCGAGGCGTACGAGCGGTTCGGCGTGCTGGCCGACCGGCGCAGGAAGCTGGCCGGCACCCTGTCCGGCGGCGAGCGGCAGATGCTGGCGATCGCGCGCGCCCTGATCGCGCGCCCCCGCCTGCTGCTGCTCGACGAGCCGTCGCTCGGCCTCGCGCCGTTGATCATGGCGCAGGTCATGGACATGGTCGTGCGGCTCAGCAGGGAAAGCGGCATCACCGTCGTGCTCGTGGAGCAGAACGCGCGGGCCGCGCTCTCCATCGCCGACCACGGAGTGGTGCTCAACCTCGGCCGCGTCGTGGCGGCGGCGGATGCCAAGGACCTGGCCGCCGACGTCGCGCTCCGCCATCACTATCTCGGGTTCTAGTCGCACGGGGCCACCCGAGCAGAAGGGAGGAAGCGAGTGGTCGAGTTCCTGCAGTTCACGCTCAGCGGGATCAGCTTCGGGATGATCTACGCCGCGATCGCGCTGTCCCTGGTCTTGATCTGGCGGGGCACCCGGCTGCTGAACTTCGCGCAGGGCGGGATGGCGATGTTCACCACCTACATCGCGATCGAGGTGATCTACCACACGGGCTCGTACTGGGCCGGTTTCGTGGTCGCGCTGGCCGCCGGGATCGTGCTCGGCACGGTGGCCGAGCTCACCGTCATCAAGCCCGCCGCCGGCAAGCCGGAACTCAACGCCGTGATCATCACCATCGGGCTGCTCGTGCTGCTCGAGGGCCTGGCCGGCATCTTCTACGGCGGGCAGTTCCGGTCGTTCCCCGCGGCTTTCTCCGTCACCGGGCTGCGAGTGGGCTCGACGGCGCTCGGCGTGTCGCGCTTCGACGTGTTCGTCGCGGCGGCGGTGCTGGTCACCACGCTGCTGCTGGCGGCCGGGTTCAGGTACACCAGCGCGGGGCTGCGGATGCGCGCCGCGGCGTTCAACGCCACCGTCGCCCGGCTGAACGGCATCCGGGTCGCGCGGGTGATCACCGTGGGCTGGGCGCTGGCGGGCCTGCTCGGGGCCCTCGCGGGCATCCTGGTCTCGCCGTCGACCTTCCTGTACCCGAACAGCATGGACACGATCTTCGTGTTCGGCTTCACCGCGGCGGTGATCGGCGGGCTCGACAGCCCGCTCGGCGCGGTCATCGGCGGGCTGCTGCTGGGTGTCGCCCTCAGCTACGCGAGCGGGTACCTGGGCTCCCAGGTGACCGCGCTGGTCGCCCTCGGCATCCTGGTCGTGGTCCTGATGATCCGGCCGGCCGGCATCTTCTCCGGCGCCCAGGTCCGGCGGGTGTGAGCATGCGGTCGCCACTACTGCGCATCCTGCTTGCCGCGCTGCTGGGCGCGGTGATCGTCGTGATCCTGTCGATCAAGCTGAACACGTTTCGCGATTACCAGATCGCCGAGATCGCCATCTACGTGACGGCGATCGCCGGGCTTACCGTCCTGACGGGGCTGAGCGGCCAGATCTCACTGGGCAACGGGGCGTTCATGGCCATCGGCGGGTACACCGCCGCGCTGCTGCTGGCCCATCTCAGCTGGCCGTTCATCGTCGTGCTGCTGATCGCCGGCCTGGCCGCCGCCGCCACCGGGGCGATCGTGGGGGTCGCCGCGGCCAGGCTGCACGGCCCGTACCTCGCGGGCGTGACCCTGATGCTCGGCGTCGCGCTCCCGTTCCTCGCGTACGTCTACCCCGCGACTCTCGGCGGCGACCAGGGCCTGAACGTGGTCTACTCGACACCGGCCTTTCTCGGCGCGAACTTCCCGCCGACCAGGTGGCAGGCGTGGATCAGCTCGGCGGTGGCGCTGGTTGTCCTGGTGCTGCTCGCGAACCTGGGCCGCAGCCGGGTCGGCCGCAACTGGCGCGCGGTGCGTGACGACGAGGTGGCCGCCGCGCTCGCGGGGGTCAACGTAGGGCGCTCCCGCGTGCTCGCCTTCGTGGTCAGCGCCGCCTGCGCCGGGCTGGCCGGCGCGCTGCTCGCGATCATCACCGCGCTGGTCGCGCCGGGCGCCTTCACGATCACGCTGTCCATCGCGCTGCTAACCGGCGCGGTGATCGGCGGCCTCGGCACGCTGTTCGGCGCGATCTGGGGCAGCCTCGTGATCGTCCTCGTGCCCGTGTACGCCACCGACGTGGCCACGAGCCACGGCCTGTCGACCACCGTCGCGTCCAACATCCCGGTCGCGGCGTATGGCGTCGTGCTCATCCTCGTCATGCTCATTTTCCCGCAGGGAATCCAGGGCGGAGTGCTGTGGGTGCTCCGCCTTTTCGGGATCTCCGCTGCCCGCCCATCGCGTACGGCATCCACGCCGGATGCCATGCCTTCGGCCGGCGAGACACCGGCCAGACCCCATGAGAAGGAAGGCACTCAGTGAATAGATCCAGATCACAGCGGCTTCGCGTGCCGGCCATCGCCGTCCTGGCGACGGCCGCGCTCGCGCTTGCCGCGTGCAGTTCCAGCTCGAGCTCGAGCTCCGGCTCGACCACCGGCTCGGGCGCCAGCTCCACCGCCAACGCGGCGCTGACCGCGTCCGCTCCCGGCATCACGGCGACCACGATCACCATCGGCAGCCACCAGCCGCTCACCGGGCCCGCCGCGCCTGGCTACAGCGAGATCGCGCCCGCGTCGGCCGCGTACTTCGCCTACGTCAACGCGAACGGCGGCGTGAACGGCCGCAAGATCGTCTACAAGTACCTGGACGACGCCTACAACCCGACCACGACGGCCTCGGTGGTGCGCCAGCTCGTCCTGCAAGACAACGTGTACGCGATCTTCAATGGCCTCGGCACTCCCACCCACCTGGCGGTGGAGAGCTTCCTCAACGCGCAGAAGGTTCCTGACGTGTTCGTCGCGTCCGGCTGCGACTGCTGGAACGAGCCGACGACGGCCCCTGAGACGTTCGGCTGGCAGCTCGACTACATCACCGAGGGGAAGATCCTCGGGCAGTACATCGCCAAGCACTTCGCCGGCAAGAAAATCGGCTACTTCTACCAGGACGACGAGTTCGGCATGGACGGCGTGAAGGGGCTCGACTACGAGATCCCGAAGTCGATGGTGGTCGCCAGGCAGACCTACGTGCCCACCAACGTCAACATCGGTCCGGCGGTCGCCGCGCTGCACGCGGCCGGCGCCCAGGTCATCGTGTCGTTCTCGATTCCCGCCTTCACGGCGCTGCTGAAGCTGAACACCCTGAAGCTCGGCTACAGCCCGACGCTGGTGGTCAGCGACGTCGGGTCCGACCCGATCACCCTGTCCGGGCTGCTCGAGGCGTTCGCCAAGCAGGGCGGCGCGACCGTCAACGGCAACCAGCTCACGGCCGGGATCATCACCGACGGGTACCTGCCGACGCTCGGTGACGCCAGCAACAGCTGGATCGCGCTGTTCAAGAAGGTGCACGACCAATACGACGCCAAGGCGCCGTTCGACGGCAACGTCCTGTACGGCGAGGCCGTCGCGTACACCTTCGTGCAGGCGATGCTCAAGGCGGGCCGGAACCCGACCAGGGCCGACCTGGTGAACGCGATCAACGCCGGACTGCCGCAAGGTCCCATGGTGGCCCCGTTCGCGTACTCCTCGACCAACCACTTGGGCGTCACCGGCGCCTACATCGGCGTCATCAATAACGGCGTGCTGACCCAGGAGGGATCGGTGCTAACCACGGACACGACCGCGTCCGGCGCGATCACGACCGTGACAGCCACCCAGCAGCCGGCGCCGACGAGCGGCATTCCCTCGCCCTGATCGCTGTTGAGCACTGCATGACAACAAACGAGCGGCCGCCAGCAGAGCGCCTGCTGGCGGCCGCCGAGGAGCTCTTCGGCGAGCGCAGTTACGGCCGCACGGCGGTGGCGGACATCTGCGCCAGGGCCGGGATGGCGACCGGCAGCTTCTACGCGTACTACGGATCCAAGGCGGAGATCTTCGCCGCCGTGGTCCGCGGGATCAACGCGGACCTGCGGAAGGCCATGAAGGCGGCCTTGGAGAAGGCTGATGGCAGCCAGCGGACGCGGGAGCGGGAATGCTTCCGCGTCTACTTCGAGATGGTGTCAAAACGTCCGTGGATGGACCGGATCGTGCGCGAGTCTGAGTTCGTCGCACCCGGCCTGTTCCGCGAGTACTACGAGCACCTCGCCAGGGGCTACGGGCGCGGAGTGCGCGCCGCGCAGCTCGCCGGCGAGGTAGACGCGCGTTACGACCCTGAGGTCATCGCCTACGCGTATACCGGCATCGGCAACTTCGTCGGCATGCGCTGGGCTGAGTGGACCGCGGGCGGGCAGGTCCCTGAGGACGTGCTCGACGACGTGCTGGAACTTCTTGCCAGGGGGCTGGCCCCGCCCGCGGCGCGGGGCCAGCCCGCCAGCGAGGCTTAGGGGACGATCACGATCGGCACATCCGAGTGCCGCGCGAGGCTGACCGCGACCGAGCCGACCACGCGGTGCATGGCCTGCGAGGAGCTGCCGACCACGATCACGACGGTGTCGCCCGGGTGATCGTCACGGAGCTTCTGGGCCGTGGCGATCAGGACTTCGGGGACGGTGCCGTCGCCGCGCGCGAAGGTCCACCGGTCTTCCTTGCCTGCCAGCTGTTCGCGGGCCTGCGTGTGCAGGTCCCGACCGACCTCGTCGAAGCTGTCCTCCACCCCGGCGATGGCGTCCGCCGACAGCATGTCCACGGCGGGCAGGTGCGCGATGTAGACCACCTCGATGCTGCCGGTCCGGCCGGACAGCAGGCGGACAGCGCCGTCCAGGGCCCGGGTCGCGGGCGGGGACCCGTCGTACCCGACGACAAGGTAGAGGTCTCCGGTGGTGGGCGTTTCGGTGCTCATCAGCGCTCCAAAATGGTCTCAGTGGACGGCGTGGAACACTGAAGAGTATGGACTGGTACCCACTGCGGCTGAGCTTCCGGGTCAGGCTGCTGGTGTTCGGCGGCCGGGCGATCGCCGACAGGCTCGGCAAAGAGGGCCTGCCCGACTGGCCGGTCGCGGAGACCTGGGAGGTCAGCGACGTCGATGGCTACGTCGCGGAGATCCGCGACGGGCCGCTCGCCGGAACGTCGCTGCGCCAGCTCGTCCGCGATCACCCCGAAGACGTGATGGGGCGAGGCTGGTGCGGTGACAGGTTCCCGCTGCTGACCAAGTTCATCGACGCCAGCGGCACGCTTCCCGTCCACGTGCACGCCGACGACACCGCCGCCAGGGAGCTTGAAGGCCAATCCAACGGGAAAACCGAGGCATGGCACATCTTGGACGCCGTGCCGGGCGCTACCGCGCTGTGCGGCGTCAAACCTGGGGTGACCGCTGACCAGCTGAGGCAGGCCATGCTCGACGGGGACTTCGACGCCGTGCTGCGCCGTCTGCCGGTGAGCGCCGGGCAGACCATCTACGTGCCCGGCGGCGCCCCGCACAGCTTCGGGCCAGGCACGCTGGTCTATGAGATCGAGCAGACCTCGGACATCGGCCAGCACGTGATGCCCTGGCACATGGAAGACGGGTCGCCGGTCAGCGACGCGGAGCGGCAGCGCAGCCTGGACATGTTCATGCGGGAAGTCGATCCCGGGCTCAGGCCGGTTTTCCTGCCCGGCCTGGCGATCGAGGTCGCCGACGGGGTACAGCGGGTCTTCTGCTGCGCGGGGCCGTACTTCGCGCTGGAGCGCTGGCAAGCAGGGACTCCTGAGCCCCTGCGGTACCAGTTCTCCACTGCGCAGATCCTGGCCAACGTCGGCGCGCCTGTCTTGGTGACCGCCCGCGGACTCACGGCGCGGCTCGGCCGGGCCGAGAGCCTGCTGCTGCCCGCGGCCCTCGGCGAGGTGGAAATCAGCGGTCCGGCCGACGTGATGGTCGGCTACCTGCCCGATCTGGAGCGCGACGTCCGGCAGCCGCTGGCCGCCGTCGGCTACGGCCCGGAGATCATCGCCGCCCTCGGCGAAGGCCTGTGACCGGGGACGGCGGACTGGGGAGCTCGGTTTACGGGGCGAGGAAGCTTTCGCGGGAGTCGCTGAGCCAGTCCTGCAACGACTGCGGGCCTGCGCCGGTCAGCTCGGCCACCGTGCCCGTCACGGTCGCCGCGCCGCCCTGCCGGATCCAGTCGAAGCGCTCCAGGTTGCCGTCCGCCTGCCAGGGAGTGAGGCCGCTGCTAATCATGGCTTCCCTGGCCCGCTCCGGGGACTGGTCCTCGTAGTCCACCTGCGCGGCGAAGACGGCGGAGAAGCGGTGCGCGACGTCCCGGTAGCCCAGCGCCTCGGGGCCAGTGAGCACGTACGTGTTGTTCTCGTGGCCCGCGCTGGTCAGGACCTGAGCCGCCGCGTTGGCGACGTCGGTCGCGGCGACCCAGCCCACGTGCCCCTTGCCCGCGGGCGCCGCGATCGTGCCCGTGTGGCGGATGGCCTCGGCCGAGTCGAGGAGGGTTTCCATGTACAGGGCCGCGGCGAGGTAGGTGACCGGCAGTCCCAGGGCGTCCAGGTGCGCGGCCACCTGCCGGTCGTCGCGCATGAAGCGGACCTCGCAGTCCGGGTCCTGGAAGCCGTCGGCGCAAACCTTCACGACGTGCGGCCGGTGGCCCGCGGCCGCGATCGCGTCGATGAACACCGTCTCGAGCGCCGCGTGCTCTTCGTCCTCGGGGCTGAGCAGGAAGATCCGGTCGAAGTCCTGGAGCACCGCGGCGGCCGGCGGGCCGTCGAGGGAGGCGACGACGTGCCGTGTCGTGCCCGGCAGGTCGTCGGCTTCGGCTTCCACCTCCACCATGGCGGTCACGTCGGCGCCCCGGTCCGCGAGCGCTTCCAACAGCCGGTACCCCACCCACTCGGTCGCGCCGGTCGCTCCGGTCACTAGTATCACGCCGACTCCCTTCGTCGTCGCTAGGCTCCCATAGCATCCGATCATGAGTGACGGCAGGATCAACTAAGGCGGTTTCTATGCAGCCGATGCCGGAAGACTGGAACCGGGCCGTCGCCGTGGTGGCGCACCCCGACGACCTGGAGTACGGGGCCGCC
>Ga0335074_10016655_pt1 | contig 10352 bp, 7 predicted proteins | sample Lox_Sample_23_FD_206715 | JGI IMG/M metagenome (GOLD analysis project Ga0335074, IMG submission 206715) | Soil microbial communities from Loxahatchee National Wildlife Refuge, Florida, United States - Lox_Sample_2.3 | ecosystem: Environmental > Terrestrial > Soil > Wetlands | place: USA: Florida...
GGCGACGCGCTCGCGCTCGACCCTGCCGCCTTGGTGGCGGCACCGCGCAAGATCGTCGCGAACCTGCCCTACAACATCGCGACGGCCCTGCTGCTCGGCTGGCTCGACGAAATCCATGCCTTCGAGAGTCTGACCCTGATGTTCCAGCGCGAGGTGGCGCTGCGGCTTGTCGCGAGGCCGCGCACCAAGCCCTATGGTCGGCTGTCGGTCATGACCCAGTGGCTGGCGGAGCCCCGCATTTTGTTCGATGTACCGGCGCGCGCCTTCGTCCCGCCACCCAAGGTCACCTCAAGCGTCGTCGCGATCCTGCCGCGGTACAAGCCGCTGGCGCCGGCGACCAAAGCTGCGCTCGAACGCGTCACCGCCGCAGCGTTTGGCCAGCGTCGCAAGATGCTGCGGTCGAGCCTTGCCGATCTCGGCATTCCGGTGGCGGACCTGCTGGTGCAGGCCGGGGTGGCGCCGACCGCCCGCGCCGAAGAACTTTCCGTTGCCGAATTCTGCGCTCTCAGCCGCGCGCTCGACCGAGCATGATGGCCGAGCATGATTGGCCGGGCATGATTGGCCGGGCGTGATTGGCCGGGCATGATTGGCCGGGCGTGATTGGCCGGCGCGACAGCGAACCCAGGCTGACGAACGCCGCGCAACGCGCCGACATCCCGACGGCCCGGCATCGCGATCCGCCAAGGTCCTGGATGCCGGGATTGACAATCGTTTCCACCTAGAACAAATAGGAAACATTGTTCGGGTTCTTTCATGTCGCACGACCTTTTGCCGATGCTTCGCGAACAGGTTCGACGGATCGAGCACCCAACGGCGACGACGCATGGCGTCGTGCCGCTTGGGGTCGCTGCGATCGATCGGGCCTTGCCGGGCGGTGGTCTGGCGCGGGGTGCCTTGCACGAAATTTTCGGCACCGCCGGCGACGAAGAGGATGGCGCGCTCGCCGCCGCTTTTGCCGCCGGCATGCTTGCCAGGCTGGCCGCGCCCGCTGACACCATCGTGTTGTGGTGTCTCGCCCGGCCGGATCTTTACGGCCCGGGTCTTGCGGCACACGGGCTCGATCCGGCGCGGCTGGTGCTGGTGCGGGCGCCGCGCGATGCCGAGATCCTGTGGGCAATGGAGGAGGGGCTGCGTTCCAGAGGTGTGGCCGCGGTGGTAGGTGAAGTCGGAACCTTGCCCGATGTCGCCAGCCGCCGCTTGCAGCTCGCTGCGGAACGTTTTGGCGTTACCGCCTTGTTATTACGGCGCTGGTTCAATGGCGGGCAGGCGGCGCGCGAACGCAATCTGCCAAACGCCGCCGCGACCCGCTGGCGGATCGCGACGCTGCCGTCGCGACCGATCCCAATCCCGCCATTTCCCAGCAGATCAATGGGTTTCCCGATGCCGCCCCTGCGTCATCCCCGCGCCAGCGAGGGGCGAGGAGTGGCCGGCACAGCCGCGGTGGCCTTGGGATCCCGCTGGCGCGCGGTCGAGGATGGCCTGGTGAGCCAGGTAGAGCCGGGGGTCGGGCATCCACACTGGCGGGTCGAACTGCTGCGCTGCCGCGGCGGCGCCGCGGGATGCTGGGAGGTGGAGGTTCGAGGAGGGAAAGTCCGGGAAGGGAAGGTTGCGGATGCGGCGGATATTGTATCTCTGGCTGCCACAATGGCCGATCGATCGCAGGCGCCGGTCGGCAGCAATGTCTTTGCGTCAGACACCGGGTCGGAAAGGATCCGCCGCACCGGCTGAAACCGCACCGTTTGCCACGGTCACCGATGCTGGTGGGCAGCGTCTGCTCGCCGCCGTCAATCCGGCGGCTGCGGCCGCCGGTCTCGCTCCCGACATGCCGCTTGCCGATGCGCTGTCCTTTGTGCCGGCTCTTGCCACCGCTGCGGCTGAGCCTGCAAAAGACGCCGCGGCGTTACGCCGGCTGGCCGAATGGTGCGGCCGCTATAGCCCGTGGACCGCACCCGACGCGACCGACGGCATCAAGATCGAAATCACCGGCTGCGCCCATTTGTGGGGCGGGGAGGAGCCGCTCGCTGCCGATCTGATCGCCCGTCTCACCCGTCAAGGTATTGCCGCTCGCATCGCCATTGCCGAATCGCTCGGCGCTGCCTGGGCTTGTGCCCGTTTTACCGAACCTGGTGCGCGCATGCTGATCCTGCCGTCGGCAGCAACACGCATCGCTCTCGCTCCGCTGCCGGTCGCAGCGTTGCGTCTCGACCCGGCGACGGCGCAAGGACTGCGGCGGGTCGGACTAAAGCGGATCGGCGATCTCTATGCGATGCCGCGAGATGCGCTGGCGCGCCGTTTTGGCGTAGCCGTGGCGCAGCGTCTCGACCAGGCGCTCGGCGACCTGCCGGAGCCGCTATCGCCACTCGGCGAAACACCGGCTCGGCGGGTGCGGTTGAGTTTTGCCGAGCCGATCGCTGATCCTGCCGATCTGGCGCTCGCCACCGAGCGGCTGGCTGATGATCTTGCCACGCGCCTGGCGCGGGAGGGCGCCGGAGCGCGGCGGCTGGCTCTCGATTTTCACCGGGTTGAAGGCCGCGTCGAACGCATTGCCCTCGGCACGGCGCGGCCGAGCCGTGATCCGCACCACCTCGCCGCCCTGTTGAAGGAGCGGCTTGACACGATCGACCCTGGCCTTGGTGTCGAGGACATGATTCTCGCGGTCTTTGCCATCGACCCCTTGAGACCCGAACAACTCGGCTTTGCCGGCGCCTCGCCGTCGGCAGGCAGTACAGGAGGAGGCGGGGTCGCCACACTGCTCGATCGGCTGGGCAATCGGTTTGGCCTTGCCGCGGTCTCGCGCCTCGAAGCCCGAGAGAGCCATCTTCCTGAGCGCGCTTCGATCAAGGTGTCGGTCAGCGAACCCGCTGCATCTCCGGTTTCTCGGAGAGACCAGGGCTGGCGCGGCAATGACGGCGCTAAGCCGCCGCGCCCGATCCGCCTGTTCGAGCCGCCGGAGCCGATCGAGGCGGCGTGGTTATTGCCCGATGACCCGCCGTTTCGTTTCACCTGGCGGCGGCGCGCGCATCGCGTCAGATGCGCCGATGGACCGGAACGGATCGCCGCGGAATGGTGGCGGCCCGATGGATCGGCCGTCACTCCGGGCAAAGGCTTGCCGCACGCCCATGTCGAGGGCGCGAATGTCGAGGGCGCGAATGTCGAGGGCGCGAACGCGATCCGCGATTATTACCGGGTCGAGGACGATGAAGGCCGGCGCTTCTGGCTGTTCCGGGCGGGTCTACCCGATGATGGCCAGCCGCTTCGCTGGTTTGTCCATGGCGTTTTCGCCTGACCGCTCCCCGCGACGCCACCGACTCCGGCCCCGCTCGCGCACCAGCTGGATTACAACCTCGTTGCACTAAGCCGAGAGCAGTTCGTAGATGATGAACGATTCGATATAGATCGAGCGCTCGAGAGCAACTTTGGCGCGGAACCCGGCCTTCTCGACCAGTCGGCCCAACAGATCGAGGTCCGAATCCGACGACACCATGACATAAAGCCGGCCTCCCGGCTTCAGACGGGCGCGCGCCTCCTCGAACAACGCCGCGATATCGCGATAATCGGGACCGGCATGCCAGCCGCGATCGGCAAGATCGCGAGGTTCGCCCGCATGCTTTGGCGGGCTCGACAGGATCACATCAAACAACGGCCGCGGCGCCAGCGCCGAGAGCAGGTTCGAACACAACGCCCCGACCCGATCGCCCAGCCCATTACCCCGGGCATTTTCGATGGTGGCGAGTGCCGCGTTCGGGTTGATATCGGTGGCAACGACGTATTCGGCGCCGGCGCGGGCCGCGGCGAGAGCGAGAATGCCCGACCCGGTTCCAACATCGACAACGCGCTGGCCGCGCAGGTCGAGTTGGCTGATAAACTCGGCAAAGCATTCGCTGCTGATGAAATACCGCGGATGGAAAACCGTCGGGCGGACCCTCAGGTGAAAGCCCGCCACCTGCGTCGTCCGGGTATTGCGCCGCGCGAGCACCAGGTGATAGGCGAAAAAATGGATCGAGCGGCGCAGCAACCGGCGGAACGGACCGTGCGGTCTCGCCTGTCGGCCGAGGCCGCGGGCGGTGCCAGGCGCTGCCCCGCTTTGGTGCGCGGCGCTTATCCGGGACATCAGATCAACCATTCCTGTTACTCGGGTGGCGCTGCGATCGGAAATCTGCATTACTCAAAAATCGGCGGTGCGCACCGGCAGGCGCGCCATGCGATTGCGTGACCGACCGCTGCGCATGAACAGGACATGCAGGTGGTGCCACAGCGAACGGCTGCTTGCGGGCTGAACTCGAACGCCGTCATCCTCGGCCTGGGGAGCGGTCAACAGACCGCGCAGCCTGATCATATGCCAGGCAAACGGGCTCCAGTCGCGCCAGGCTTGCTGGACCTCCCGCACCAGAACGCCGCTGATCACTTCCGGAACTGCGCCGAAAACCCCGGGCAGGCGACCCGACAGGTCCGCGTCGCGCAGAATGTCCCATTTCGAATGACCACCCATGACCGGCGAACTGAGCGCATACACCACCCGGCCGATCCAGGCCTCGCGAATGCAATAGGCGCACATGGCGCAGGGTTCGATATTCGAATAAAGCGTGCAGCGCCGCAGTTGCTCCCGCCCGATCGTCTTTTGCGCTTGCGATAGTGCGATGGTCTCGGCGTGCCGTGTTACATCGGCGTCTCGGACCGTGGTGTTGACGCTCTCCGCGACGATGAGCCCATCGCGGGCGATGACCGTGGCAAACGGATATTCGCCCTTTCCGACCGCGATCCGCGACAGCTCGACACAGCGCTCCATCATCGCCCTGTCGATTGCGTCTTGACCGATTGCGTCTTGACCGATTGCGTTTTGGCCGATCGCGTCTTGCGGGACGGCGTTGGCTGCGGTGTCCGGTCGCGTCCGCATCAGCATCCCCCGGACCGGCCTTGCCGCTGCAGAGGGGCTCAAGGACGGAATGGTCACGGAAGGCTCTCGGGCATCAAAATTACCGCCATTGCGAATTCGTCCTCTACTAATATTCCGGACCGCCGCTGTCGCTTTCGCGTGTTGCGACAGGTTCGGCCGAATCTACAACGTCGATCGCCCGTCAGTGTTCTCGCCGGGCTCGGAAATTTCGCTAAGATCGAAGGCGCCCCGACCGTACGGCTCTCGTCTGGCCGGAGGCATCTCCGCCCCAGCCCCGGCTTCTCGCCCGAGAGCGTGTGAATCGGTCGAGGCGTGCGGGATTGCCGCCCCGAGATCGCCGTCAGGCCAGCCCCGGCCTGGGACGGGGCGACCCCGGAACCGTTGAACGTAATGCTCTTTATGCTGCTGCTACACGCCAGTTTATATGGGTACCGGACTTATCGGCGTTCTCTGCCCCGGAATGGCATTTTTGGGGTTTTCTCCCACGCTCTTTCAGCTAGAGCGCGGGATGGGGCCGCGGCCGAGCCAAACCGCCCGCAACAAGCATCATTGCGCCGCGGCGCAACCGGCGCGCCGACGCCTCAGCGCGAGATCGCCTCGAGGCGCAGTCTTGTCGTCCGCGGGCCCATCGACGCAATCACGACGATCACCGCAACCATGGCGCTGGCGATGAACAAAAAGACTCCGATCGTGCCGTAGTTCCGCAAGAAGAAAGCAACGAAAAACCCGACAAAGATCGTGCTGAACCGGCTCCACGAATAGGTAAAACCGACAGCGCGGGCGCGGATCCGGGTCGGGTACAGTTCCGACTGATAGGCGTGCAGCGAATAGGCGAAGATCGTGTTCGAAAATGCGATCAACAAGCCAAAGATCACGATCCCGACGGCGCCGCGCTGCTGCGAAAAGCACAGACCGAACACCGCGATCGCCAGCGCCGCGGTGCAGATCTGCCATTTGCGCTCGAACCGGTCGGCGAATTGTGTTGCCGCCAAGGCCGCCGCCGGCGAAGCCAGCGCGATCACAAAGGTATAGGCCAGCGACTTGGTGATGTTGATCCCTTGCGAGAGCAACAGCGTCGGGACCCAGGCGGTAAACCCGTAATAGCCGATTGTCTGCAACAGCTGAAACAGCACCAGCATCACCGTCCGCTTTAGATAAGGCGGCCGGAAGGCTTCCCAGAACGCGCCCTGGACCTCCTCGATTTCACCGGCGATGGCCTGCGGCGCCGGCAGTGGCCGGCCGGTCTCGGCCTCGATCCGGCCTTCGATCATGCGCGCCACGCGGTCGGCCTCGGCATGGCGGCCATGCTGGGCGAGCCAGCGCGGCGATTCCGGCAATCCGAGGCGCAGCCACCATGCGACAACCGCACCGCCGGCGCCGATCAACGCCACCCAGCGCCAGCCCGCGATCCCAAACGGGGCGTGCGGCACCAGCAGAAAGGCGCAAAAGGCAGCGATCGGATAGGCGGTCAGCCCGATTGTCGCGCTGAAGGCGAAGGCAGCGCCACGCCGCTCCCGCGGGACGAGTTCCGACAGATAGGTGTCGATCGTGACAAATTCGACGCCGATCCCGATCCCGGAGATAAACCGCCAGACGACCAGACCGATATCGGTCGATTGCAGCGCCATCGCAAACGTCGCGAGCGAGTACCACACCAGCGCGAACGTAAAGATCGTCCGTCTGCCGAAATAATCGGATAGCGGGCTCAGCAGCAAAGTGCCGATAAACATCCCGGTAAAGGTGGCGGCGACGAGGCTCGCATAGCCATGAATATCAAAAAAACCCCTTGTCGTCGGCACCATGATGCCGGCTTTGAACAGGCCGGGAGCGATATAAGTGGTCAGTCCGTTATCGTAGACTTCGAAAAATGCGCCAAGTGCGAGCAACACGATAAAACGCAGGATAAAGCTCGAACTCGGCAGCCGGTCCATACGCGCGGCGATGGTCACAGCCGGGCGGCCCGCAAAAGCGGTGACAGCATCGTCGGCCAAGGCATTTCCTCCTGTTTTGTGTCATTTGCCAGAGAGCTGGCGCGGGGCGCAACCTGCGCCGCGGGCAGGGCAGCTCCGTAGAACTTGCATCCCTGGGCAACAAACCGGATAGCTTTTCAAAACTCGACCTTTGTTCCATCCGGGAGGCTCGCTAGTTTGGGGCCAAATCGCGACCCTTTGCGGAGCCCACAGAGATGCCCGACAGTAGCCCACCCGCCGATTTCGTGCCGACTGCGCGCAGCCGGGTTCGCCGGATGCACGAGCGCGGTCGTTATGATCGGGAGACGATTTACGCGATCCTCGACAGCGCCTTGTTGTGCCATGTCGGCTACGTCATCGACGGTTTGCCCTATGTCACGCCGACATTGTTCTGGCGCGAGGGCGAGCAGCTTTATTGGCACGGCTCCTCGGCAAGCCGGATGCTGCGTCGGCAATCGCAGGGCATCCCGGTATGCGTCACGGTGAGCCACGCCGACGGGCTGGTCCTGGCGCGTTCCGGATTCCACCACTCGCTTAACTATCGCGCGGTGATGGCGTTTGGCGAGGCTGCGATCGTCACTGACGACGCGGCCAAAATCGCCGGGCTCAACGCTTTTGTCGAGCGCCTTTATCCGGGCCGCAACCGCCAGATACGGCCGATCAGCGCACAGGAGTTGAAGGCGACGACGTTGATGAGCATGGTCATCGACGAGGTGTCGGCCAAGATTCGCACTGGCGGACCCGCTGATGACGAACCCGATTATGCGCTCGACTGCTGGGCCGGCGTCATTCCGCTCCAGACCCGGATCGCCGCGGCACTGCCGGACCAGCGGCTAAAGCCCAGCATCCCGATGCTCGACGGCCTCGCGCATCTGGTCGAGGGTGGGGTATTGCCGGACATTTTGCGCCGTTTGGCCGAGCGGGCAGCCGAGTAATTGACGCCCCCAATCGCCCGGTCTGAGAGCCGTACTCGTCTCCCGGCACCCGGCCGTGGCGTGCCCGCGAGCCGAACCTGGCTGAACGAGCGCGCCCACGTAGCATCGGGTGCCGCGGCCTTGCCCACCAGGACCGCGGCGAGAGCAGGATCAGGCGGCGGCCGATTCGGGCTGCGCGGTTCTTACGGCGCCGGCGAGCATGGCTGCGGCATTGCGGTGCAGGATCTGCTCGCGTTCATCCTCGCCGATCCGCGCTTCGGCCAGCGCCTTTGCGGTCCAGTTGCAGCCGAACTCGGTGCCGTCGGTGCCGCAGACGATGCGGTCAGCGCCGTACAGGGCGACCGCCGCCTCGATCGCGCGCGGGCCGAACGAATTGCAGTCGACATACACCTTCGCTTTGCCGATGCGTGACGACGGCAGTTCCTCCTCCGGCGTGTCGAGCAGGCAGCGGTGGTCCATGCGCTCGACCTCGTAGGGAAGATTGCCACCGAGATTGTGGACGACGATCGTTGCGTCGGGATAGTCGGCGAGGCAATCGGTCAGACACAGCGTTACCATCACCGATGACAAGCTTGCCTGCATGTCGAGCGTGCCGTTGCGGCGGCGCGCATTATCGGTGTCGCCGCTGACCTTGGGGAACGCGTCGCCGGGCCGCGGGCCGTGGTGGATGAACAGGGTTGCGTGGTGGCGATTGGCGACGTCCAGCAGCGGGCGCATTGCCTCGGCGTCCTTGCTGGTCAAAAAGCCGTTTCCGGGCACCTGTGCGCCGATTACACCCGGCAGTGCGAGCGCCCGCTCGAACTCGGCGGCGGCGGCGGACATGTCGATCAACGGCAGCGCCGCGAAAGCGGCGAAGCGGTCGGGATGCTTTTGGCAAATCGCCGATAGCCCGTCATTGACCTTGCGGCACAGCGGCCCGGCCACTTCCAGCGGCTGGGATTCGATCCAGCAGAACGAACCGAGCAGCGACAATACGCTGACCGCGACCCCCTGGCGGTCCATCCGACCGAGATGGAAATCGATGTCGTCAAAGGCCTCGGCGAGCGGCGTTTCGCCCATCCGCGGGGCTTTGAGCACCTCGATGCCGTCTGAACTGCGCAGGATGCGCGGTTCTCTGGTACGGGCGCGCAGGGCGTCGGCGACCTCGGCCGGCCGCCAATGGGCATGCATGTCGATCATGGTCATGGCTGTTTCCTTCATGGGCCGAATGGCAGCTTAACCCGATGGCGCCGCGCCGCAAAGCCGGACGAACGTCAAAAGCGATCGGCGGCCGCCATGGCTTGCCCAACCGATCGCGACGGGATGGGCCACCGGGTTCGGGATTCGCCGGGTTCGGGGTTCGCCGGGTTCGGGATTCAAAGCGCCTTGCACGAGCCGTCGCATTCGTCGAGGAACAAGCTCATGCCGCAGCCGCAAGGGCCACGGTGACCCATGGGGCTCGTATCGGTCGTCGCGGCGGGTTGTCCTGGAAGTTTCTCCCGCCGCAACTCTTCCATGCGGGCACGAATAGTCTTGAAATCGTCAGCTGCTCGATGCGGTGACATCAAACCCTCCCGACTTCGGACTGACATGGGTGATCAGCATTCGCCGGCTGGCAAAATCGGGGCTCGGTTATCGAGGTCACCGTCCGAAGTGATCTCAAGGATCCGGATCGGCGCCGCACTGATCATCGCCAAATGATCCAATTGACCATTCCCCAATATGACGGTGCTGCCGGAGCAAACCGTCAGGATCGATCCCCGCTCAGCCCAGCATGGCCCTGACAAAGGCGGCGCCGGCTTTGATCGCTCGGCGACCGGCTTTGAGCTCTGGATGAAAGAGGTGCCAGACATGGATCATCTCCGGCCAGATCTGCAGATCGACCCGCACATCGGTAGCACCGGCCACCCTGGCGAGGCGCAACGCATCGTCAAGCAGGGTCTCGCACGCTCCGACCTGGATCATCAACGGGGCGAGGCCCGTCAGCTCGGCATGGATCGGCGCTGCCAACGGCGAACGCGGGTCCGCTCCGTTCAGGTATAGCCGCGCCATCTCGAGGATGCCGGCGCGCTGCACGGTCGGGTCGGCGGCGGCTTTGCTCGTCATCGTCTCGCCGCTCGCCTCCATATCGACCCAGGGCGAGATGCACCAGCCGCAACCGGGCTGGGGCAGACCGGCATCGCGGATCGCGACCATCGCCGCGACGACGAGGCCGCCGCCGGCGCTGTCGCCGGCGAGCGCGATACGCCGGGGTGCGATGCCGCGCGCCAGCAAGAAACGATAGCCGGCGAGCGCATCATCGACTGCCGCCGGAAACGGATGCTCGGGTGCGAGGCGATAATCGAGCGCCAGCGCCGCAATACCGCAAGCGCGCCCGGCTTCCGCGACCAGGTGTCGGTGGCTGTCGAGCGAGCCGATCACATAGCCGCCGCCGTGCAGATACATCAGCGCCGCATCGCGCGCGTCGTTCGGGGTGGTGGTCCATTCCGCCCGCATCCCGGCCGCGCTCACCGGCTCGGCGCCGACATCGGGCGCCAGCGCATAGGCCAGGCCGCGCGCATCGATGTCCCGACG
>Ga0335074_10016656_pt1 | contig 10352 bp, 5 predicted proteins | sample Lox_Sample_23_FD_206715 | JGI IMG/M metagenome (GOLD analysis project Ga0335074, IMG submission 206715) | Soil microbial communities from Loxahatchee National Wildlife Refuge, Florida, United States - Lox_Sample_2.3 | ecosystem: Environmental > Terrestrial > Soil > Wetlands | place: USA: Florida...
ACGGGCAGTGCAGTCGTTATTTTTTCGTTATAAAGACGGAACCCGGTTCGTCACGCCGGAACTCATATTGACCCCTGATCTCAGTCAGCTGATAATCTGGTCCGATAATTGCCGGGCCGCGCAAGCGCAGCTCGCGACCATATTCGGTTCGTCAAGGGGGGAATCCTTGGCCAGCTACAGCCGCGGCGCGCTTCTGAACACGTTGCAGGCAATGCGCCGGGCAGCGGCGAAGCCGGCGGATGTCGCCCGGCACGGGTACAGGTCGCTTCCCGAGCCCGCGCGGGCGCGGATCCGGGCCGCCGCCGTCTGGGCTGACCAGCGCCGTCCCGCGCCGCCGATCGAGGGCTGGTCCGGTCCGCTGATCCAGGTGCCCGGCAATGGCCGGGACGCCGCCGGCAGCGCTCCCGCACAAAGTGGCCTGGTCAGGGCGACAGCGGCGGTCGGCGGGCTGGCTGTCGTCGCGCCGGCACCGGCCGACGAGCCCGCCCGAGCGGACCTCCTGCCGGAGAAGACGCCCAGAGCCTACGAGCCTGCGCAAGAGGATCCGCTGCCCGACGGGATGAGCCGAGCCGACGAGCCCGTGCTCAGGTGCCTCGTTGTCACCGGGCTTCTCGACGTCGGCGGGATGGACGAGGTGGTTGCCTTCCTCGCCCGGCGGCTGCCGGCCCGCCGGATGCACACCGCGGTGCTGCATGCGACGTCGGACCCGTCAGCCACCGGTGAGCCGAGCGGCCGCCTTGGCCAGATGCTCCGGTCGGCGGGCATCGAGGTCCGCGAGGCCGACGAGCAGGGGGCCAGCGCCTGGATCCAGCACTGGCGGCCCGACGTGATCACCGCGCACGGCGCACCGGACTGGGTCCTGGGCATCGCCGAGCGCCTCGGCATTCCCTGCGTCGACAACCTGCACGGCATGCATACGCACTTCTGGGCCGACTGGCGGGCCGAGGCGGCGCGCGGCGCCAGGCTCAGCGCGTTCGTGTCGGTCAGCGAGCTTGTGCGCGACCAGTATCTGGCCGGCAACCCCAGTTTCCCAGCGGGAAGGATCGTCACGATCCCCAACGGGGTCGACGACCAGCGGCGAGCAGCCGGTGACCGGGCGGCTGCCCGTTCCCGGCTCGGGCTGGCGGGCGAGTACCTGTTCGTGTCGCTCGCGCGGTACTGCCTGCAGAAGAACACCTACGGCCTGCTCACCGCGTTCGCCGAGGTAGCCAGGCAGCACGGCGATGCTCACCTGGTCGTCGCCGGGCGGCCCGATGACATCCGCTACTACCGGCGCGTGCTCCGGCTGCGCGACAGCCTGCCCGGCGCCGACCGCATTCACCTGCGCGATCACGTAACGGCTCCGGCCGAGCTGCTCGCGGCAGCTGACGGCTTCGTCCTCGACTCGTTCTTCGAGGGCTGGTCGCTCGCGTCGATGGAGGCGCTGTTCGCGGGCGTGCCTGTGGTGCTCAGCGAGGTCGGCGGGGCCCGTGAGCAGATAGGCGGCGACCGGGCGCGCGGTCGTGTCGTGACCAACCCGCTCGGCGACCCGTTGCAGGTGAACTGGGCCGCGGCTGGCCAAGCCCGGTACCAGCCCCAGGTCAACCGGGACGAGCTGGCGGCGGCCATGGGAGACCTGATCGCCAGCCGCGAGGATTACCTCGGCAACCGCGACCGCCTGGCCGCCGAGTCCGCCGCCCGGTTCAGCGCGGACTCCTGCCTGGACCAGCACGCGGAGGTGCTGCGGGCCGTGGCCGCGAACCTGGCAGTCCCGGCCTGACCCGCGACTGGCTGCGTCAGCGCGCCGCCGACGCCAGCGCCCGGCGCAGCCCGTCGGCCACCGCCGCCTGCTGCTCCGGCGTGATCTGCGGGTACAGCGGCAGTGAGAGGATGCGCCCCGCAGCCTCCTCGGTCACCGGGAAGTCACCGGGGCCGTAGCCATAACGCCGGAACGCGGGCTGCAGGTGCACCGGCACCGGGTAGTGGATTCCGGCCTGGATCCCGAGCCCGTGCAGCACCTCGAGCACGTGATCGCGCCGCGGCACCTGGACGACGTACAGGTGCCAGGCGTGCACGTTGCCCGGCGCTGTCCGCGGCAGAGCGATCTCGTCAAGCCCGCTGAGCAGCTCGTCATAACGCGCGGCGGCTTCCCGCCGCCGGACGTTCCATTCCTCGAGACGCTTGAGCTTTGCCCGCAGAACGACTGCCTGGAGCGTGTCAAGCCGGGAGTTGAACCCGAGCTGGGCGTGAACGTACTTCTGCTCGCTGCCGTGATCACCCAGCAACCGCACGGCCCGGTCGACCTCGGCCGAGTTGGTCAGGACAGCGCCGGCGTCGCCGTAGGCGCCGAGGTTCTTGCCGGGGTAGAAGCTGACCGCAGCGGCCAGGCCGGTGGTCCCGGCCGGGCTGCCGCACTGGGTCGCCGCGTGCGACTGCGCCGCGTCCTCGATGATCGTCAGGTCATGACCGGCGGCGACGTCAGCCAGTTCCCGCATCGGGGCGAGCTGCCCGAACAGGTGAACGGGCACCAGCGCCGCGGTGTCCTGGCCGACAGCCTTGGCCGCCGCTGGCGGGTCCAGCAGCAGGTGGTCGGGGTCCACGTCGGCGAAGACCGGCCGGGCGCCTGCCCGCAGAACCGCCTCGGCGGTGGCCACGAACGTGTTGGCGGGCAGGACGACGCCTGCTCCCTCGGGAACGCCGGCGGCGCGCAGAGCGAACTCGATAGCGTCGGTTCCGCTGCCGACGCCGACGCAGTAGGCGGTGCCCGAGGCGGCGGCGAACTCACGCTCGAAGGCAGTGACGTCCGGACCTTTAATGAACGCGCCACCAGCGAGAACCCGCTCAAAGCCGGAACTGATCTCGCTGGCTACCTCGGCGTGCGCCGCCTGCAAGTCGACCAGCGGGATGACCGCGGGGCTGCTCGTCACGATTCCTCCATATCGGTGAGGTCACAGCCGCCGGGGGCGGCCCGCTGGAAGCGTGCCGGGACACCAGCCCATACCTGGCGCGCCGGGATGTCTCTGGTCACCACCGCACCCATGCCGACCAGGGCCCAGGCACCGACGCTGCGGCCCTCGCGGACCAGGGCGCCAGCGCCGATGTAGGCGCCGAGGCCGATGCGGGCACCACCGCCGAGGCAAACCCCGGATGCCAGCGTGGCATAGTCCGCGATCACGTCGTCGTGGGTCACGGTGACCTGCGGCATCACGGCGACGTGTGATCCGACGCTGACCGCCGCCGTAAGGGCCGTGTGCGCCAGCAGCACGGACCCCGGTCCGACCTGCGACGTTGTCGACACAGCCGCGGTCGGGTGGATGATCGTCGCGTACCGGTGCGCCGGGAGGTCCAGTGCCTGAACGATCCGGCGGCGGCTGGAGTAGTTGTCCGGGCGCCCGGTGCAGACCACCACGAAGGCGTCGGGCAGGCCCTTCAGTTCGCGCAGGCCGCCGAGCACGGGCTGCCCGTCGACGAGCGTCCCGGCCAGCGCGGGATCGTCGTCGAGGTAACCGAGCAGACGCCAGCCGGCGCCGTGGGCGTTCAGCGCCCGGACGGCCTCGACGGTCTCGCGACCGAACCCGCCCGCACCGATCACGACGAGGTCGCGTTTCGGCCGAGCCGTCACGTCACGCTCACAGCGGACCGCGTGTGCATCTCTGCGAGGCAGTCGTGGATGACGGATACCACGGCGTCCTGCTGGGCGTCGGTCAGGTCGTGGAACAGCGGCAGGATCAGCGAGTTAGCGGTGAGCCGCTCGGTGACCGGCAGCGGCCCGTGGGGATGGCCGGCGTAGGCCGGCTCAAGGTGAGCGGCCATGATCCCGCGCCGGGCCGATATCTCCGCCTGGGCCAGGCGGTCCAGCATGCCGTCCCGGGAGACCGGCGAGCTGTCCGGAAGCAGGATCCAGAACGACTGGTAGTTCGTGGTGCCGTGCGGCGGATCGGTGGCCGTGCGGAGCCAGGGGATGTCGCCGAGCAGGCGCTGGTACCGGTGCGCGAGGTCACGCCGGCGGGTCACCATGGCCGGGAGCTTGCGCAGCTGGACCAGGCCGATGGCCGCCTGGATATCGGTCATCCGGAAGTTGAAGCCGGTCTCGGTGTACCGCTCGGTGACCGGCTGACGGCTGCGGTGCCGGTCGGCGGCGCTGATGTCCATGCCGTGTTCGCGCAGGCGGCGGATACGCGCGGCCATGTCAGGCTCCTGTGTGGTGACCATGCCGCCCTCGCCGGTGGTGAGGAGCTTGCGCGGGTGGAACGAGTAGGCCGCAAGCCCAGCGCCTGCGCCGGCTGGCCGACCGCGGTAGGTGGAACCGGCGGCGCAGGCAGCGTCCTCGACAACGGTGACGCCCCGGGGGTCGCACAGGGCCCGCATCGCGTCGAGGTCAGCGGGCACGCCGCCCTGGTCGACCAGGATGACCGCCCTGGTCCTGGCGGTCAGGCGCGGCTCGACGGTTTCCGGCACGAGGTTCTGCGTCGCCAGGTCGACGTCGGCGAACACGGGATGGGCACCGACGTAGCGCACCGCGTTAGCGGTGGCGATGAACGACAGCGACGGGACGACCACCTCGTCGCCGGGCCCGATCCCGGCGGCGATCAGCGTCAGGTGCAGCGCTGTCGTGCATGAGGACACGGCGACCGCGTGGTTCGCGCCGACGGCGGCGGCGAACGCCTCCTCGAACTGCGCGACCCGCGGCCCCTGCGCGACCCAGCCGGACGCGACTGCCGCCGCCGCTGCTGCTGCCTCTTCCTCACCGAGCCACGGCCGCATGACCGGGATCATCAGGCGCTGGCCTCGTTCGGAATAGAACGCATCGCCCGCCACCAGCCGACGAGCCTGCGCAGACCGTCGTCCAGGTCGACCTCGGGCTTCCAGCCCAGCCGCTGCCTCGCGGCCGAGATGTCGGCCAGCCGCCTGGTCACCCCGTTCACCTTGCGTACCGGGCCGAACTCGGGCGGCAGGCTCGAGCCCATCGCGCGCTGCAGCGCCTCAGCCAGTTCGACCAGGCTGGTCTCGGTGCCGCTGGCGATGTTGAAGACCTCGTCGGTGACGTCGCTGGCCGCGGCGAGCAGGTTGGCCCGGGCGATGTCCTCGGTGAAGACGAAGTCCATGGTCTGCTGGCCGTCACCGAGGATCATCGGCGGCCGGCCGGACTCGATCCGTTCCATCCACCGGATCAGCACCTCGGTGTACAGGCCGTAGATGTCCATCCGGGGTCCGTAGACGTTGAAGTAGCGCAGTATCACGTAGTCGAGCCCGCGCATCGCGTGGAAGCTCCGCAGCAGCCCCTCATTGAACGTCTTCGCTGCTCCGTACAGGGTGTCGTTGGCGTACGGATGGTTGCGCTCGGGTGTCGGGAACTCCTCGGCCAGCCCGTAGACCGACGCCGAGGAAGCGGCGACGACCTTGCGGACGCCGGCCTCCGCGGCCGCCTCCACCACCTCATAGGTCCCGTCGACCAGCACCTGAACGGCCAGCCTTGGGTCGGTGGCGCACTGGGTGATCCGGATCGCGGCCTGGTGGAACACGACGTCGATGCCGTCCATCAGGGACCGGACGAGGCCGGTGTCCCTGATGTCACCGTTGACTACCGTGACTGTGCCGCTCTCGCGGGCCGAGGTCAGGTTCTCCGGCCGCCCGCGGACGAAGTTGTCCAGCACCACGACTTCGGCGGCGCCCGCTGTCACCAGCTGGTCGACGATCGTCGACCCGATGGTTCCTGCTCCGCCGGTGACCAGGAAGCGCTGGCCAGTTATCACACGTCCTCCCTTGTCAAGATGATGCCGCCAGGATGATGCGTTCTCCTCCGCTGTCCGCGCTGCGGGAAGCTGCCTCGAGCAGGGCCATCACCCGCAGGCCGGCCCGCGCGTCGGTCAGCGGCTGGCGGCCCTCATGGATCGCGGAGCTGAACTCGGCCATGACCGACATCAGCGCCTCGCGCTCGGGCAGCGCCGGCACGAGCGTGTCCCCGGTCCGGTAGGAGATCAGCGCCTGCCGCCGCTCGTCTCGCTGCAGGTCCCCGGCTTGCAGCCGGTCAACGCCGCGGTCATGGACGGCCAGCCGGCCGGCGGGGTTCGTGTCGTCCCAGACGATCGTGCGGCGGGATCCGCCGAAGACCGTGGTCCTGATCTTGGTCGGGCTCAGCCAGTTCACGTGGATGTGCGCGAGGGCGCCGGTCGACAGCCAGACCGACAGGTAGGCCAGGCAGGCCCGCCCGGCTCTGATCGGGTCGCCGACGTGCGCGGCCACGGCCACCGGGACCACATCCTCGGGCAGGACGAAGTCCAGGATCGACAGGTCGTGCGGCGCCAGGTCCCACAGCACGTCCACATCCGGCTGCACCAGGCCGAGGTTGATCCGCACCGAGTCGACGAACTGGACCTCGCCGATGTCCCCGCCCCGGACGAGTTCCCGGATGCGCTGGACGACCGGCGTGTAGCAGTACGTGTGGTCGCACATCAGCACCAGGCCCGCATCGCGCGCCAGGGCAGCCAGCTTCTCGCCCTCGGCCACCGACGGCGTCAGCGGCTTCTCGACGAGCACGTGCTTGCCCGCCTCGAGCGCTGCGCGCACCAGGTCGAAGTGCGTCGCCGCTGGCGTCGCGATCGCGACCGCGCCGACCGCGGGGTCGGCGAGCACCTCGTCAAACGAGTCAGTGGCCTGCACCGTGGTGTACTGGCCGAGAACCACCCGGGCCCGCTGGACGTCGAGGTCGCACAGCGATACAAGCCGCAGCGCCGGGGTGGCCAGTGCCGTGCGTACCAGGTTCGGCCCCCAGTAGCCGGCTCCGACCACGGCCAGCCCGATCGGCGGCCTGCCGTCTTTTCCGTTGCTCACCATGCCCGGCCCCCCTACGGCTGCGTGTTGGTGAACACGACGTCCACCCAGTAGTTGGTGGAGTTGTAGCTGAAGACCGGGTCGGCGCTTGACGACCCGTATATGTACACTCCTCCGCTGGCCAGCGCGGTCAGCGGCCCGTTGGTGAGAGCGGAAGCCAGGCCCTGGGCGTCGGCCGCGTAACCGCCGTTGGGGGCGAAATACGAGGCCGTGTACGTCTGCCCGGCTGTCACCGCTATCGGTGTGGAGAAATCTGCCACCTGCCACCCGGTTGCCGTCTCATTGGTGAACGTGACCTGGCCGAGCAGGGCGCCGCTGGAGTTCCACAGGCTGCCCACGTGGGTGCCGGTGTTGTTCGTGCCCTTGTAGAACCGGACGCCGGTGATCCAGCCGTTCTCGTCCGGCTGGAACTGCACGCCCAGGTTGACCGAGCTGGTGTCAGTGGTTGACGGATTCACCGGCTGGGAGGAGGCCGACCAGATCGAGCACGGGCACACCGCCTCGTCCGGAGCGAAGACGACGTCCACCCAGTAGTTCGTCGAGTTGTAGGTGTGCGTCGGGAACGTCGTGCCCGAGCCGTAGGCGTACACACCCCCGCTGGCCAGGGCGGTCAGCGGCCCGTTGGTCACAGCGGAGTCCAGGGAACCAGCGTCGGCGGCGTAGCCGCCGTTGGGGGCGAGGTAGGACGCCGTGTACGTCTCACCGGCGATCACCGGGACCGGCGAGGAGAAGTTCGCCTGCTGCCACCCGGCCACGGACTCGTTGGTAAAGGTGACCTGGCCGAGCAGGCCGCCGCTGGAGTTCCACAGGCTGCCCACGTGGGTGCCGGTGTTGTTCACGCCCTTGTAGAAGCGGATCCCAGTGATCGTTCCGTTCTGGGATGGCGTGAACTGGACGCCAAGGTTGACCGAGTTCGTGTCGCTGGACGAGGCCTGGACCGGCTCGGTCGCGTCCGGCCAGATCTGGCACGGGCACTGGCCGGCTGCCGGCGTCGGCTGCGCTGTCGTGAAGCTCCACGTGTCAGCACTGGACATGGCTGTCCCCGACGCGGCGCTTTCAGCGCCAGACACCGACGCGGTATAGACCGTGTCCGAGGCCAGCGGGCCGGAATTTCCGGTCAGCCCGCCCGACGGGACGAACGTTGCCGTGTTGCCCGAGGAGTTGTAGGACACCGTGCCCGGCACTGACACGCCGCCGGGCCCGGTCAGCGTGAAGCTGATCGTGGCAGGCTGAACGGGCTCGTTGAAGCTGAACGAAAGCCCGGCGTCGGTCGGCACGCTCGTCTGCCCGTTGACCGGGTTGTCCGGGCTCGCTGTCGGTGGCGTCGTGTTGGGCTCGTAGACAGCGTCGACCCAGTAGTTCGAGCCTTCATAGCTGCTCGACGGGAACGTGCTGCTCGACCCGTACGCGTAGACGCCGCCGTTGGCCTCGGCGGTCAGCTGCCCGTTTGTGACCGCGGACGACAGGCCGTCAGCGGTCACGGCATAGTGCCCCGCTGTCGTGAAGTACGAAGCTACATAGGTAGTTCCGCCGTTGACGGCCACCGGGGTGGAGAAGTCGAGCTCCTGCCATCCCTGCGTCGACTCGTTGCTGAACGTGCCGGTCGCCAGCAGCTGGCCCGACGACGTCCACAGGCTCCCGGTGTGGGTGCCGGTGTTGTCTGGCTCCTTGTAGAACCGGATGCCGCTGATGAATCCGCTGCTGGCCGCCTGGAAGTCCACGCCCAGGGTGACGCTGCTCGAGTCGGCCGCGTCGCCAGCGTTCGACGGGGCCACGTCGGGCCAGATCGTGCACGGGCACGCGCCGGAGCCGTACGCCTTGCTGCTGATGAACGAGTACTGGTACGACGGTGCCGTCTGCCCGAAGTCGTCCTCGGCTCCGCTGACGGTCACGGTGTACGTGGTGCCAGATGCCAGCGAGCTTGACGGGGTGAACGTGGCCACCGTGTCGCCGCTGTTCCATGACGTCGTGCCGGGAACGTTGGTCCCGCTGGCGTTGGTCATCGTGAACGAGAGCGTGCTGGCGTTCATCGACTTGGAGAACGTCGCCGTCGGATCCGTGCTCACCGGGTTGCTCGACGAGCCCGGGTACGGCGTGACGCTGAGCAGCGTCGGCGGCGCCCCCGGCGGCTGGACGGTGTCGAAGATCACGTCGACCCCGTAGTTCGACCCGTTGTACGTCTGCGTCGGGAAGGTCTGGCCGCCCACGGCGTAGACGCCGTTCCCGCCGGTCGACGTCGTGTAGTCGGCCTTCAGCGCGGTGAGTGGCGGCGTGTTGAGCGCGTAGTTGAACAGGTCATCGTCGGACGCGTAATGGCCGTCCGGGTCCCAGTAGGACACGACGTACGTGGTATTCGGGTTGATCTGGACCGGGTTGGCGAAGTTCATCGACTGCCAGCCGCTGGCTGTCTCGTTGGTGAAGGTGCCTGTGGCCAGCAGGGTTCCGGACGCCGTCCAGAGCGAGCCCGTGTGGGTGCCGTCGTTGTCGGCGCCCTTGTAGAAGCGCACCCCGTCGACCCAGCCGGGCACGCTCGACTGGAACTTCACGCCGAGTTCCAGAGCGGTCGAGTCGTCAGCCGACGTGGTGGACGGCACGTAGTCGGCACCGAACAGGCCGCATGGGCAGTTGACGGTGACGGTCACTCCCGGGCCAGGGGTCTCCTGGTTGGCGTCGTCGTCCGTGGCCCGCGACAGGATGTTCACCGATCCGTCTCCAGCGGCTGACCAGGTGTAGCTCCAGGTCACGCTGGTGGCGGCCGAAGACATCGTGGTGACCGGATGCCAGGTGGAGCCACCGTTGGTGGACACCTCGACCCCGGCGACCACGCCGCCGCCCGAGTCGGTGGCCGTGCCGCTGATCGTGACCGTCTGGCCGCTGGTGAACGTCGAGCCCGCCGCGGGCGAGGTGATCGTCGAGACCGGAGGCGAGGTGTCAGCGGGCTTCGTCCCGGCAACCAGGCCCGACATCAGCGTCGCCGGCTGCACGCCCATCATGGCCAGGATGTTGACCGTCGCCTGTTGCATGGCTGCGTCGGTGGGGTCATTGACATCCCCATCGTGCTGGGTGTTAAGGCCCCACGCCCACTGGACGGTCCCGGCGTCGAAGACAAGCGCGCCGCTTTTAGCCCGGTACAGCGTCAGGCTGTTACAGGCGTCGCCCGGGCCAATATCCTCCTGCGGATCCAGGTCAAGCTGCGAGACGTCCTCGCAGGTCTTCGACATGTCGATCTCGCCGGCGGGTCTGAACCCGTTATCGACGTCTGAGTCCCACTCGTAACCGAGGGTCTCAGCGGGCATCGTGTACGTCTGCCCGGCCGCCAGCTTTGCGACCGCCGTATTTTTCCAGATCGCCAGCTGCGAATAGGCAGCCGGCACGGTATCCGCATACGAGCAGCAGTTAACCGTCCACATCTGCCCGCTGAGCTGGTTCGCAGGCTGGCCGCTGTCGTCTCCCGAGGCGGTGAAGCGGGGGTCGCTCCACTGCCCGGTCCAGGTCGGCGGGTCGTCAGGGTCGTCCTGAACGCTGTCCAGGCTCTCCTTGTA
>Ga0335074_10016657_pt1 | contig 10352 bp, 8 predicted proteins | sample Lox_Sample_23_FD_206715 | JGI IMG/M metagenome (GOLD analysis project Ga0335074, IMG submission 206715) | Soil microbial communities from Loxahatchee National Wildlife Refuge, Florida, United States - Lox_Sample_2.3 | ecosystem: Environmental > Terrestrial > Soil > Wetlands | place: USA: Florida...
ACTATCTTGTGGAGAATTAGTCGGATGATAAATGTATGGGTCAAACGAGCCAGCTATCATCCTGTAAAATAGGTCATACATTATTACCAAAGTTCGCGGCCTATTTACATAAAAAGCCCAATCAAGAACAAAATTATTACCCTTAGCTGGGCCAACTGCAATAACTTCGCCAGAACGTTTCAAGCGCAACATAACAAACCTATTCAGTGAATCCCAATAATCACCAGCTGCAAGAAAATTAGTATAAACATTTGACCTAGTCGCCTCAGCATAGACTGGATCTTGAGCAGATGAAAGGGTGGGCATCACCGCCATCGTGGAAGTCGGTGAAACCATCAACCACAAAACAATCACAACAAGCAATACTGTCGAAAAACCAGCTAAAATACAAAGCTCAGACGTGCTGAGACTAAAAAGATCCTTTTTTAGGGGTATCGTCATGACAACCCACAAAAACAGCACCATAACAGCGCCAATGTACACCATAACATATACTAGAGCCAAAAGCTCATAACCTAAGGCAAGCAATATTGCAGAAAAACACAATAAAGCCACTATGAGGCCCAAAACCGCGTATACCGGTGAGCTAGCGACTATAATGTAGAGAACAATAGAGATAAAACCCAATGGTAAAATTAAATTTGCTATTTCATGTAGTGCCATGAGTTGTTGTAATTTTTTTTGAAAGTTTACAGAACTAATATAAATATTACTGTCATTATTAGTAAATAAATTGGTAAAAGATAGCCGGGCTTCGGCGCAAACCTTATCCAAAGACCGGGAATGACAATCGGCACTCCATTCCGATGTCTATACTTTGGAAACTTCGTTCGTTTAAAAAGTCGTTGTCTACCAAGAACTGATGCATACAACATTGTGTTGCATTTAAACTTTAAAAAAATAAAAAACATTTTGCAAGTCCTTATAAAGCGTATCATTTTGTTTGTTAGCTTCGTTACTCACTGCCATTTGGTTTCAGGGGGCTTCCAATTATTAACTTAGATTATTGCATTAGTTTGGCATTGAGTACATGGTAACTAACGCAATAAGTAATGGCAACTAAGCAATAATTCCCTTACGCCAAACTTATTGTTGCCAATGAATCACATAATAGTAGTATTTTAGGTCGGTGCGCAAGGATTTGAACCTTGATACATGGGTTAAAAGCCCAGAGTTCTGCCAGGTTGAACTACGCACCGATCTTGAGCCGATGGGAGTCGAACCCACACCATGCACATGCAAAACGCGTATTCTGCCACACGAACTCCGGCCCATTCAGATCTACTATTTATCACTAATTGCTAATGTTTGCGCACTACTTATGACTTTAGCTCCCGCAGGACTTGAACCCGCAACCCTTAGATTAGAAATCTATTGCTCTATCCCATTGAGCTAGGGAGCTATACTCATATGGCAAACCTTGCCGTTACCAATCGGAATCGAACCGATGTCTATGATCCGCGCAGACCGGGAAACCGCGAGCTACACAAATCATTGCTTTACCAACTAAACTATGGCCGCAGTAGTAAATAAATAGCATAAGCTAAAAACGCACAGCTAACTGCGCTCATGTAGGATAAACACGTGAAAGTTAAAAATAGTAAATATAGCAAGTATAGTATAGCAAGTATAGTATAGCAAGTATAGTATAGCAAGTATAGTATAGCAAGTATAGTATAGCAAGTATAGTAGTAAATAAATAGTGAGCCAAAGTAGAGTTGAACTACTAACCTTTCGCTTATCAAGCGAAAGCTCTAACCAATTGAGCTATTGGCTCTGCCGGAAACCGGATTCGAACCGATACCCCCCTGGTTACAAATCAGGTGCTATACCATTAAGCTATTCCGGCGTTAGACTAAATATTTATACAAAAATAAAATGTATAATCCGCCAATATTAATTACTGATGTTAGCACAACTAAAACTATCTTTGCATAAAAACTAAATTCTATTTGAACTTTTGGACAATTTGAATCGACAGCTATACCATCAAACCAAATAACTTTAACAAAGCGAAGATAATATGCTGAACTAATTAAACTTGTCAAGAAAAATGCTAATGCGGTTAAAACATGAGCTTGCCGAACCCATTCTAGCAAAATGGCAAATTTAGCAATAAACCCTATAAATGGCGGTAGCCCAGCTAATGATAATACAGCTATTGTCACAATTGTTGCTACTGGCTTATTGAAAAGTGCTAAACCACTTAATTGTTTTAAAAAAAAAGCTGGTTGCCTATTAATTTTTAAACAAAATAAAATTAGAAATAATAATAAAAATGAGGTAGAATAGGAAAACAAATAAAAAAAAGACCAAAATTTACTGGCAACCAACCCACCAGTTAATGGGAAACTTAGTGGAACTAGTGAAAATAAAACAAACCCAATATGACTTACACTACCAAAAGCTAGTATTGCAGAAATACGCGAATGGTAAAATGCACCAATAGTACCCACTATAACTGACAAAAACGCTGATGCTTGCAAAAAAAATTGCCAATCAGCACTAAAAATTGGGCTGTGCAATGCATTCGCAATTATTGATATTAGCAAAGCAGTAATAGAAAATTTTGGTAATAATGCAAAAATTACAATGGCTTTGTATGACACATAATTATAAATATCAACAATCCAAAAATTAAATGGCGCAGCAGTTAGTTTAAAAAGCATAGCTACTATGATAAAACCTACACCTAGCCTTGCTGATAAAACAAATAGGGGGTACTTAACTTTAGCAAATACAAAGAATTGCACTGAATAGAATTCAATTAGTTTTAAAAATGAAAAATTTGTTGTCCCGAATGCATTATAAACTAAAGCAATGCCAAATAACAACATTGACGATGACATAATACTTAAAATAAAATATTTTAAACTTGCGTCAGTTGCTCTAAGACTGAACCCATAAATGGCAAGAATAGCAAACAATGGTATAGTTTGTAATTCCACACAAAAGTAGGCTATCAATAAATCATTAGACATTATAATTAGCAATCCTGCAAACAGTACTATGCTTACCAAAAAGTCTATATCAGACTCAACATTATCTGATTTTACTACTGTGTTATACCAGCCTAAACTGCAATAAAGAACTAAAGTCGATAGCACTATAGCAATTTGAAACAAAAACTGCCAAAAAGTTAATATAAACAAGCCATTAAAACACCATATAACATGGATTGAGTTAGACAGCATAGCTTTATTTATATTTAATAACAAAATTGCAAGTTGTAAAAGTACAATTATCATCAAATACTTTGACACAGCTGCCCCTTTTACCCCAAAATATTCCTTGGTGACAATTTTACTGGCAACGAAAGCAATAGTTAACGCAATGAAAAAATAAGCCAACATGGCATAAACTAAATAGGCCGCTATATGTTCTAGGTTTGTTACTTTGGTAATAGTCATTAACCAAAAAATAAAACAGACAAGTGTTGTGCTTGGAAATAGCGTAGGTCTAAAAAATACGAAATGGCGGTAAGTAAATTTGAATTACCTATTTGAATTAATTGAATAAACGATTCAATATCGTAAGTTTGGGAATCATGAATTAGCTTCATAGCTTGTTCTGTAGTTATTAAGATGTTATTGTAATAAAGAATACCTAAAAGATCTCCAGACAAAAATTGAAATACTAACGGTGAATCTAACAAAAAAAAATCCTTGGTAAATAAAGCCAAGTCGTTGTTGTTAACAATTTTAGCTTCTGATTCAGCAAGAAAACTCAAAAAACTTAAAGCGTGCGACAACCTAACGAATGAAATCGAAATGCACTTGTTATACACAGATTGTATAGTTGACACCTTCTTTAGCAATGAACAGTTGAACAAAATATTGGTATGAAATTCCGGTTCATCAGATAAAACTACCTTTCCCCGTTCAGTATTTGTAAATAAATGGCACATGTATCTAAGTAAATTCAAATCAGTTTCAGTACAATTCGCAAAAACAAGTCTACTAGTTATTTTTTCCATCTGTTTGTTCAAAAATATAATGATTCGACTGCTAGGTTAAGTGCAACTGACTTTTCCCAAACATCCCCATTATCAAGCAATTTGCCTTTATTGTAAAGCAATTCCTCATGGCTTTCAACAGAAAACTCAAAATTTGGGCCTTCAACTACAGCGTCAACTGGACATGCTTCCTGGCAATATCCACAATATATACATTTTGTCATATCGATGTCATAGCTAATTGTTTTTCTGCTACCATCAATTCTTGGTTCAGATTCAATAGTTATGGCCTGTGCTGGACAAATAGCCTCACATAATTTACATGCAATACATCTCTCTTCACCTGTCATATATCTCCGAAGTACATGTTCACCCCTAAACCTAGGACTTAATGGTCCTTTTTCAAATGGATAGTTAATAGTAACCTGACGTCTAAAAAAATATGACATAGTAATCCCAAATCCTAAAAGTATGTCTCTAAAATAGTATTTGCTCATGAAAATCAATTATACTTATCGCAGCATTCTTTAAAAATTTAAGGTTTAGTAGAACTTTTAATCTTATTAATAGTGGCAGCAACTTCCGAATAAACATCCGCGTAATCAGTTACCAAGTTTGGCACAGACCCCAAAACTATACAAGGAATTAATAATGAGATTATAACAATGAATTCTAATTTCGAAACATCTTGATACACAGGTATTTTAGAAGTCGACAATTTGCCGTAAAACATTCTAACAAATAACCACAAATTGTTAGCTGCTGAAAAAATAACTGATAAACAAGCAAATGTGGCAGCAAGCGGATTTGATTTGAATACGGCTATTAATGTAATTAGCTCACTCGAAAATCCACTAAGACCAGGAAAGCCGGCGTTAGCGAGTGATAAAATTAAAAACAAAACTGAAAATATAGGCATTGTAGTTGCCAAGCCACCAAAATAAAGCAAATTTCTGGTTTTGTAACGATCATACAATACACCAACAGCAGCAAAAAGTGCACTAGATATAAAGCCGTGGCTAACCATATTGATAATAATGCCAACAACAGCTGTTGCATTAATGTTGGCTAGAGCTAACGTAATAAACCCCATATGAGAAATTGATGAATAAGCCACAATTTTTTTAAGATCACTGCATCTAAGCGATAGTATTGATGCATAAAATATACTAACTAAGCCGATTACAATGATGATTGGTTTAAAATATACTAAAGCATTTGGCACTAATGGCACTAAAAATCTACACATACCGTACCCCCCCAATTTTAGCAAAACACCTGCCAATATCATTGATACTGCAGTTGGTGCTTCAACGTGTGCTTCCGGCAACCAATTGTGCAATGGCACAATTGGCAACTTAACAGCAAATGACAAAAACATAAGCCAAAATAACCAATTTTGCAATGATGGTATCAAAGTTACTTTTTCTAAATAAATAAAATTAGAAGAAAGGGTTGGTGCAGCAACTAACAAAGTAATAAAACCAATCAATGTCAAGCTAGAGCTAATTAAAGTATAGAAGAAGAGTTTGTACGCAGCAGATACCTTCTGTTCTCTTGAGCCCCAAACACCAATAAGCAAAAACAAAGGAATAAGGGTTGCTTCAAAAAATATATAAAACCATATGATGTCCAACGAAAATAATGACCCATAAATAAAAAATTGTAGTAGGTGCAAACAAATATTACTTTCCCTGACCGACTCAGTAACGGAATTCCAATTAAGCAAAAATCCAAATAAAAATAAATACCCAGTTAACGCAGCGAGCAACACATTTAATCCATCAACCCCTAGCATGAACGTCAAAAATGGTGTGCTATGACGCCGTGACCCCGAAATAAATGGTTCAAAATACTCCTTTACCAAGTCCATTGGAGACAGCAATTTGAACTGAAACTGAAATTGTGTGTCACTAAGATCAAAAACTAGTAATAACCAAAACAACAAAGTTATTATTGCTAACTGGCCGACGACAGCTACGACCTTAAATGATTTCGCATAGTTAACTGGAGATATCATTAGCAATATAACTGTGAACAACGAAACTGTTAGGATTAAAAATTCTGGGAAATTAAGTATATACAATGTATTCTCTATCATGAGATCAATTAAAACACCAGGAAACAATTTTATAAGTAAAGTAATTGGAATCCCGCCGTAAATCCAATAAATTGGCTGAAATATTCCGTAACTAAGCAAAACATATGCATTAATGCCTTCCAAATCTCCGCCTTCTTCATAAATATCAAAAACTATATTAGGAATATTCCATCGAATATAACGTTCTAGTAATCTCCATAACCATGGCCATTTTATCCGCCTAGAGAAGGCCTTTTTGATTAGAAGAATTCTAATATCTATGTCACGCTGCATTTGCGGAGTCACAACTGGGAATTGAAATTCTAATTCAGGGTTTGGTAGTATATAACGTGTTTTAGGTGTTTTAGTCATTTAAAATTTTTTCTCTAGGCGGTGCGGGGGGAGGGACTTGAACCCCCAATAGTTTGATCCTAAGTCAAGTGCGTTTTCCAATTTCGCCACCCCCGCAACCGACTAGTTGCTTTTTGGTATCTTAATAATGCCTAGACTTAACTAATTTGAATAGATCAACGTTGCTAATTTTGGCTCTGCTAGCATTAGGATCATAACGATAAACTCTAATATGCTTATCACTCAAATTATGTGGCCAGTACTTAGTATATGTATACACTTTTCTGCCTCTAAATAACTTTTTCTGAATCTCGGTAAATAAAAAATCGTTAAAACCTTTGAATTGATTTAAAAATCTTTTGGCAACTGAGTAAAAAAAATGCCGTTTAGCGGATACTGATTTGATTGCTGGTCGCCGCATCCAAATTTTGGTTGTAACTAGCCCTTCGCTTAGCACACGGCTCATAACAGTATACAATGTATTTACTACGAATGTCTGCAGTGGAACTGGTCCAGCTAAAATGTACTTGTATGTCTGAGACCGGCGCTGGCGCGGTGCCTTCAATGGCCCTGATACTTGAATTCTCAACCCTTTAATTAGCGAAAAATTTAGCGGTAACTCTTTAAATGTTGATCTTAAAATCTTAATTGACTTTTTTGCTGAGTACATCCGCCTATGATTACGAATAATATATTTAGCAAATAACAAAGGATTGGCGAATCTAATAATTTTTTCAATAGAACTAGTTTGCCTATGAAAATATTGAAGCCGCATACGCACATCTACTACACCTGACAATTTGTAAACTGCAACAGCAAACCGTTGAACTATAACATGAAAAACATTATCTGCGAACCACCATTTGATGTTTGCTAAATATGGTGTAAGTAATTCAGATGGTTTTTTATTCCAATTGAATACTGTAACTGTCACAAAAATGCTTTTAATGTTACGCTTAATACCAATTCGCAAAATTTGAAATCCGAATATCCGGAATAGGGCTTTTACATAGCGCCTTATAAATAAATCCTGATGAAACAACTTATAATAGGTTTTGCCAGTGAACCATAAATTTGACCAATTTTTTAAAAAACCTAATCTTAAAATATTTGGATTGCTACGATGACCCATGCAAAGGATAATTATAGATAAAGAGCGCTCCGAAGGATTTGAACCAACATCTTTCGGTTTCGAAGACCGAAGCTTTATCCCATTAAGCTAGGAGCGCTATTCCAACATTTATTCTAAGGGGAAGGAGGGATTCGAACCCACGATAAAAAACCGGTTTAGCAAACCGGCGCTTTCAGCCACTCAGCCACTTCCCCTAGCTTCACAGCCTACCACAGTGTTTTTTTGCCTTCTTTCATTTCCATTGGCTGCTCCCTCATATTAATTCCGCGCCCCTTATAATTTGACCTAGTTCTATATTTATAAATAGAATCAGTTACTAATTTTAAATACTCTTTGTCAAATGAAAAAAAATAATTAGTCCTGCGTTTTGGGTTATGTTTCTTTATAAATGTAACAAAATCATTTGGCCCTTTAACCCAAACCTTTGTATTATACCCAAGACGCAGCCGTACTGAACACGCTGATCTCAGCCACTTTTGTCGAAACCTAAACCCAACGAACTGCAATAATTTAACAAAACCAAAACTTGCTTCTGCTATTGTTTTATTAAAATTGTTGAACGAGTGGCCTAACACAGCAGAGTAATTGCCTGGTCTTTTTGGAAATTTAATAAAACAATGAATCTCATTTTTGTGAATAAAAACTGGAAACAACGGAAGCAATTTAGAAAAAGCAAATCCTGCAGATTCCAGGTTATCAACTGAAATAAACTCACTGAAAGATGGGTAGCTCATCAAATTCCATGATTGCTGCTTTGCTTTTTGATTAAGCCCGAAAAATACATAAGTGTTTAATGGTAAAACAAATGATTTAATAAAAACCTTGTTAGGCATGTCTTAAATTACTAGGTCTAGTATTGTAACCATAGAGAAACCCAATATATCTGTTAAATGTAAGATGAAAATTGTAAGCTTTGCTCACTCTACTTACCATTTTTTGAACTCTAAGCCTTAAAAATCTGTCAACCTTAGGGGCATTAACTGCTTTCTCTGCAGCTGTTTTGGAAATGAATAAATACCTGGTTTTAGATGAAACGTGCAAACCTTTCCGTACCAATTTTTTAAAAAGTCCTTTTATTAACTTTTTATACCAAATAAATAAGTCACTAGGGCCACGCCTTCTTCTTCTAATATAAACACGACCTTTATACAAATCTTTGTAGATTTGTGGCAATTTAGAAATTAACAGTGAATCTTTGTTTGCTAGATACAGTTTATTAAGCTCCGCAGCTATTGCAAACTCAGATTTATAAGTAGCATTTTTCCCTAATAAAGATAACGCCCGCCAAGTGCGCGCTCTCTGAAATCTTAATGACGCAAATTTTGGAATTTTTCTAACGCGGCGCCTAATAAATCTAGGCACTAATTTTAATGGCACATTGATTGAATCAACAGCTTTGATAACTTTGCGAAAAAATTTACTAAACAGCCTTAACCCATGTTGCTGTTCGCGTAAATACATATTAAACAAAATTTTAGACACTATTCTAATTGCATGATTAGCTAAACCTTGTCTATAAAAATATTTTATCATTGAGGCAAAAAATTCACGTGAATTAACTTTATTAACACCGCGGCTAACACAAAGTTGCCAAAACTCGGCGAAAACCCTGAACTTTTTAGGTATGCGCTTTTGTGCGCCATGCAAACTCATAAATGCAATAACTCGTTGCCTAATAGCAATTACATTAACTGTTTTAGCCGGTACCAAACCAAGTCTGCGATTACTCAATATTCGCAAACTTTTTAATTGAATATCACTGTTTTCATTAAAAAAGGCTTTAAACTCCTCAACCCAATTACTAGTACTTGTAAATTGGCGGCTTTCAGTAATTAATTTTGTTCGTCCCATGTTTCGTGAGGTATTGCTTCCAATGAAGCTACTAACGCTGCTCTTAGAGACACTTTATGCACTTTTGGTAAATTAAATGCGCTAATTGACATAGAAATGTCAAAACCATACGGAGAAGTTAAATTGTGTACAACAGCATTATGAAAACAAAACAACTGCCTAAAATCTGGCATCCCGAAGTCTATAGTCCCCTCCAAGCTTGAACCGCATTTCGCGCGCTTCAAGGTATTGAAATACTCATATACTTCATATTGAAATGCATTATAAAAAAAATGAAAATTATCACGCTGTGAAGCAATGGTTGACGCACTTATTAGATCACCCTCTCTTGTATGAAACTTTGCTATGGATTTTTTAACTTTGCGAAACTGCGGCCACATGCCTGTTACTAGCAAATGTGAATATGCTAGTATTAATGACAATGAAACATCTGTTTTTAAGTTTTTGTCTGAAGTTGTCATAGCCATCTTAGCAATTTCAGGGAAAATACGCGGATGATTAATACTAAATTTAACAAAAGAATCAAATGGATTTAAAATATTAGTAATATATACCATAAGTACGGTGAATGCACACGCTATCGTATGACTAACGATGCTAAAGCAAAAAGTTTAGGATATTTTTTTTTAAGTTTACGATTATAACAAACTGGACCAAAAACACGATTGCCAGCTAATTTTGGCCCACCAAAAGTCCTTGGCATTGCCTTTTTTAACATAACAACTCTATTCTCAAAAAATTTAACTTGCGTTCCATCATAAAAAAAAACAGGCTTGCGCGTGCGCATTATTATAGCTTTATAAACAGCTCCCTTCACAAGCCTCCTGTTTTGCTTGATATTTAACTTTGGTTTAACACGCCTTGTAGAAACTATAATGACATCCCCAAATTTGCCTGCCCTAGGTTTTGAACTACCTGGAACTTTAATACATTTAACTAGAGTAGCACCAGAATTATCAGCGACTTTTATTTTTGTTTCATTG
>Ga0335074_10016658_pt1 | contig 10352 bp, 10 predicted proteins | sample Lox_Sample_23_FD_206715 | JGI IMG/M metagenome (GOLD analysis project Ga0335074, IMG submission 206715) | Soil microbial communities from Loxahatchee National Wildlife Refuge, Florida, United States - Lox_Sample_2.3 | ecosystem: Environmental > Terrestrial > Soil > Wetlands | place: USA...
CTCTCGCTCGAGGAGTTCCTCCCCAACGAAAAAGGCTACGAGATTCCGCTGGTCGACACGCTCAAGGACGACGGCAGCGACGTCACGAGCCAGGTCGAGCAGCGCGAGGTCCGGGCGGAGCTCGTGAGCGCGGTCGAAGCGCTCTCGCCGCAAGAGCGGACGGTGATCCAGCTCTACTACTTCGACGGGCAGACGCTCAAGGAGATCAAAGGCGCCCTCGGCGTCTCCGAGTCGCGCGTCTCGCAGATCCACGCGCAAGCGGTCATCCACCTCCGCCAGCGACTGCGCGAGTTGCGCGCCGACCTCGGCTACCGCGACGACGACCCGACCATCAAGCAAAAGTATCTCAGGAAGCCCCCGCCGGTTCCCGATATGAAAGTAGAGAGGACCTCCCGGGGAGAAGTACCGATCCATGGCGATCCAACCGGTGGATCTACAGCTCGCCTACCTGGCCGCACCGGCGAGCGCGGCGGTAGCTAGCAACGCCCAAACGGCCCCCATCGCCGCCCAAGAAGCGGCGCAAGCCGCCTTTGCCGCGCAGGTAGAGAAGCGCGAAGAAACCATCCAAGAGACGACCAAGGCCGAAGGCACGCGCATCCGGCCCGACCGCGAGCCGGGCGGGGATGCGGGCACGTATAACCCGCGCAAGCGCCGCCGCGGCGCCTATCAAGAGACCGTCGAAGAAGAGCCGAGCCAGCCGGCCGGCGAGCAGCACTTCATCGATACGACGGCCTAGGAGCCTAGCCGGGGATGTCTGGGGTGGGTCCCCTCGGTGCGCTTGCCGCCCAGGCGGCGCAGCTCCAATCGCAGATCGCCGCGATCGATCTGGGCATCCAGATCGAGATCCTCCAGCAGCAGCTTTCGGTCGGCGACCTGCTCGAAGCGACGGTGTTGCCGCCGCAAGGCGGCTCGGATCGCCTGGCGCTGCTGGGCTTGACCGTACCCGCGCAACTGCCTCCGGGGATCGATCCGGGTGAATCGCTCCTCCTGCAGATCACCGGCTTTGCAAACAACCAGATCCTCGTAGCCAACCTGGGCACGATCGATCCGAACAATCCGCCGCAAACGGCCACGCTGCAGCTGCCCGCACCAGCCGGGCCGGTGCAGCAGGCGATCCTGACCGCGGCCGTGCCCGTCGAGCCGCCTCCTGCTTCCCCCGCGGCGGCCGCGGCCGCGCCGCCGGCCGCCCCCGCCTCCAACGCCGCGCCGCCTTCGGCGGCGCCCGTCCAAGCGGCGCCGGTTCCCGCGGCGCCGTCGCTCGCTGCCACGGCGGCGCCCGCGGTCGCGCAATCCACGCCCCCGCCGGTCGCGCCCTCGCGGGCGGTCTTCGTGGCGGCTTCGGTTCAGCGAGCGGCTTTCGCGCCTCCCGGGGAGCAGCTCGCGCGGCCGGCGAGTCCGAGCCCGCCACAGGCTCCTCTTTTCCGGCCTGCCCCCGCCGCGGCGGCTGCGACCGAAGAGAGCGGCGACGTCGAGCAGCTTGGCCTGGAGGCGAGAATCGCCGCAACGCGCGCGGCTTCGCTCGATATCGCCGGATTGGTGACGCGCCAAGCGGGCAGCCCCCAAGGCGGGCAGCCGGCCCGCGCGACGGTTCCGCCGCCGGTGCTTCCACCGCGTTTTCAGCCGGCGTCGCGCCCGCCCGACATCGCCGAGCGGCCGGTTCCGGAGGCGCCCGTATCTCCCTCGCGCGCGCAGGCCGGCGTCGCGCCTTCGCAGGAGGCGGAGCTGCTCGAGCGCCTGGGCGTCCCGCCGGCTCCGGCGAGCCTGGCCGCGGCTCGGCTCGTCAAGAACGCCGCCACGCTGCTGCCGCGCGTCCTCGCCCGCCTCGACGCGGCGCTCGCCAAGGTCGCTCCGCAAGACGCGCGTGCCGCAACGCTGCGCACGATTCTGAGCTTCGCCGCGCGGCTGGATCCGGGCAACGCACGCGCGCTGCCCGAGCAGATCGCTGCGTTCGTCGGGAACTTCGTGGGCGGCGCCGAGAGCAAGCTCGCCGCGCTGTTGCGAGCCGTGATGACCGGTGGAGGCGAGGAGCCCGGCGCCGAGACGGCGCAGCCGGCGCCGAGCGCCGATACGCCCGCGGCCCCGGGCGGAGCCGCCGCGCAGCCGCTTCCCTCGGCTCCCGCCGCTCCCACCGCGCAGGGCGTGCCCCAGGCACCGGCCGCGCCGCCGGCGCCGAGCGCACCCGCCGCGGCGCTCGCCGAGCTCTCCCCGGCGCTGGCCGCGCGCGCCGCCGAACGCAGCATCGCGCTGCAGTACGACGCGAAAGCGACGATCGCGTCGCTGATCGAGGCGCCGCCGCGCGGCGCGCCGCCCGAGCTCGCGCCCGCGCTCGCAGAGGCGTTTGCCACCGTGACCGGCATGCAGCTCAACGTGCTCAACGCGCAAGTGCTCGATCCGCAGACGATCGCGATTCCGCTGCCGGTCTTCTACCATCCCAACGGAGCGCCGGTGCAACTGCGCGTCTCGCGCGATGCGCCGGGCGGCGGAAAGCTCGACGGCGACAACTTCTCGATCGCTTTCGTGCTCGACACGAAGACGCTGGGCACGGTCGCGATCGACGTGCAGACGGTCGGCCGCGCCGTTACGCTCAACGTCAAGACGGAGTACGCGACGGCAGCCTCGCGCTTTCGTTCCACGCTCGGCGATCTGCGCGGGCGGCTCGAGGAGCTGCGTTACCGGGTCGCGAGCGCGACCGCGGGCGTCGCCGCGCATCGTCCGGGCGCGCGCGAGGAGGCGCCGCCGTCTTCCGAGCCGCTTACCGATCCCGCCAAATCCCCGCCGGCGCTGGATATGCAGGCGTGACGTTCTTCGATTTTCGCAAAGGCAGGGAACGCCCCGCGGCGGCCGCGCTCAAGTACGATCCGGGCAAGCCCGAACCGCCGCAAGTGCTCGCGGTCGGGCGCGGCTTCATCGCCGAAGAGATCGTGCGCGTCGCCAAGAGCCACGGCATTCCGCTGCACGAAGATCCGGGTCTGGTCGAAGCCCTGGCGCGCCTGGACGTGAGCGAGTACATTCCACGCGAGCTCTACGTCGTGGTCGCCGAGATCCTAGCCTACGTCTTCCGCGTCGACAACGCCGGCTGACCTCTTGCTCCGGGTGGCTTTGATCCTTCTCTGATGGCGCCGGCCGGGCAGCAACGGTACGATTCGAAGGTGGGGAGGTTACCGGCGTGACGCGCAACGTTTGGACGATGGCCGGCCTTTCGGCCCTGACGCTCGCTCTACTCCTTGGCCGAACGCAGGTTCAGGCGCAGACGGCGTCGGGCCCGACGCCGGCGAGCGCCTTGAAGGCGGACGAAGCAATCAATCAAGCGTTACTAAACGGCGACGCCGATGCACTCGAGCCGTTGCTCGCCGACGATTGGATCGTCGTGAGCGGCTTTGGAGAGATCGCCGACAAATCCGGTTTCATCGACTTCATTCGGAAGTCCGGCGCGCGCAAAACGATGATCCTTTCGCAGGCGCGCGTCCGGCTTTACGGGGACACGGCGCTCGTAACGACGCATCTCGACGCCGTTGGGCCCTTCGTCAAAGAAGTTCGCGGAAAGATCGTCCGCAAGTGCTTCGCCGTCAAAGAGCGCCAGACCGACGTGCTGATCTGGCGCGATGGCGGCTGGAAGTCCGAACTCCTCCACGAGACCACGATCCCGCCAGGGCCAACGGTCAGCGCCGCGTCGTCCGCCTGCACCTAAGGCCGGTTCGCTCGAGCGCCCGGGAGCCGGTATCGCCGCGACGAATGGCATCGCCATGACAGCGGAAGAGCAACTCGCCCTTTGGGCGGCAGCCCCGAACGATGAACTCTTCGTGAGCGCCAGCATGAGCTCGGACGATCGAATCTTTGCGACCGACGATCGAATCTTCGCGACCGGTTCATTGGGCTCGGCCGACAAGCCATATATCGTCGCACGAATGAGCGCGGGGGACGCGCTCGCAAGGTTACAGGGAAAAGGCGCCGCAAACGGCGTCGCGCGCGACGTCCTTGCCAGGTTTGGGCAACGCGTCGATCCCGCGAATAGCATGCGAGTCCGCGAGATTCAAGGCGTCACGTGCGTGATCGTTGAGGGACGGTCGCCCGGTCTATCGCACGCGCCCTTTAGACTGCTGCTCTCGCCCGTCGAGGCGTTTTCCTAGAAGAAAGCCGGCCTGATGCCCCTCCGAAGACGCCCGGCCATACCGCGGCGACCGGCTGCAACGGCTAGAGGGCGAACAGGAGTTCGATACTTTACCGCGAAGGTAGGGGCCCGTGAAGTGGTTTGACCGGCTGCGCGCCTCGCTCGGGAAGGCGCGCGACACCTTCTCGGCGGTGGCCCGGCTGGGTCGCCCGGGGCAGCCCATCACGCCGGAGTTTTGGGAAGAGCTCGAGGAGACGCTGATCCTCGCCGACGTCGGCGTCCCGACGACCCAGAAAATCCTCACCGGCCTGCAGACGGTCGCGAAGCAGGAGGCTTGGGCGACGACCGATCGGGTCGTCGCGCGCTTCCGCAAGGACGTCGAGCGCTTTCTGACGCTGCCGAAGTCGGAGCTGGACGAGGGCGGTGCGCCCTCGGTCGTGCTCGTCGTCGGCGTCAACGGCAGCGGCAAGACGACGACGATCGGCAAGCTCGCGCGCCGGCTGCGCGAAGGGCGCAAGCGCGTGACGCTCGTTGCCGGCGATACCTTTCGCGCGGCCGCCGCCGAGCAGCTCGCGATCTGGGCCGAGCGGACCGGCAGCGAGCTGGTGCGCGGCGCCGAGGGCGCGGACCCGGCATCGGTCGTCTTCGACGGCGTGCGGGCGGGCAAAGCGCGCAACGCCGACGTGATCTTGATCGATACCGCGGGCCGGCTGCAGACCAAGGCCAACCTGATGGAAGAGCTCAAGAAGATTCGGCGCGTGATCGAGCGCGAGCTCGGTGCGCCGCCGGCCGAGACGCTGCTGGTCGTCGACGGGACGACCGGACAGAACGCGATCTCGCAGGCCCGGCTCTTTCACGACGCTGCCCCGCTCACCGGCGTCGTCGTCACGAAGCTCGACTCGACGGCCAAGGGCGGCGTGTTGCTGGCCATCGTCGACACCGTGGAGGTCCCGATCAAGTTCGTCGGCCTCGGCGAGACGCCGGACGCGCTGCGTCCGTTCGTCCCGGCCGAGTTCGTCGACGCGCTCTTCGAAACGCCGGCCGGCGTCAATTCCTAATGCCACCCACTTGGCATTCGGGCGTGAGAGCGTGAACGAGCATCGCAGAAACTGCAGAGCTAGCAGCTAGGAGAGAAAGGCACGGATCATGGCAGCGCAAGATGAACGGCAGGTCGCCCTCAGCAACGCCCTCGCGCAGATCGAGCGGCAGTTCGGCAAGGGCGCCATCATGCGGATGGGCGATTTCCAGGAACGGCTCTCGTTCGAGGTGATTCCGAGCGGCTCGATCGCGCTCGATCTCGCGCTCGGAGTCGGTGGTTTCCCGCGCGGGCGCATCGTCGAGGTCTACGGCCCGGAGTCCAGCGGTAAGACGACGCTCGCGCTTCACGCGATCGCGGAGGCGCAGAAGGGCGGCGGGACCGCCGCCTTCATCGACGTCGAACACGCGCTCGATCCCAACTACGCTGCCGCGCTCGGCATCGATCTCGACAGTCTGCTCGTCTCTCAGCCCGATACCGGCGAGCAGGCGCTCGAGATCGCCGAGATGCTCACGCGCAGCAACGCCGTCGACGTCATCGTCGTCGACTCGGTCGCCGCGCTCGTTACCAAAGCCGAGCTCGAAGGCGACATGGGCGACGCGCACGTCGGCCTGCAGGCGCGCTTGATGTCGCAGGCGCTGCGCAAGCTCACCGCCGCGATCTCGCGCAGCAAAGCCGTGATGATCTTCATCAACCAGCTGCGCGAGAAGGTCGGCGTGATGTTCGGCAATCCCGAGACCACCTCGGGCGGCCGCGCGCTCAAGTTCTACGCTTCGATCCGGCTCGACGTCCGCAAGCTCGAGCAGATCAAGGTGGGCACCGACGTCGTCGGCACGCGGACGCGCGTCAAGGTCGTCAAGAACAAGGTCGCGCCGCCCTTCCGCCAAGCCGAGTTCGACATCACCTACGGCCGCGGCATCTCGAAGATGGGCTCGATCCTCGACGTCGCGCTCGAGCAGAACATCGTGGGCAAGAGCGGCTCGTGGTACACCTACGGCGATCAGCGCATCGGTCAAGGCCGCGAGAACGCCAAAGCCTTCCTGGAGGAGCGCAGCGACCTCGCGACCGAGATCGAAGCGAAGATCCGCGCGGCGCTGGCCGGCACCGTCTCTTCGAACGGCCACGCCGCCGTCGCTGCCGTCGAAGAGTCGTGAAGCCCTACGCTTGCGCGCTCGCTATGCTGGCGCGGCAGCGTTTGACCGAGGCGCAACTCTGGAAGAAGCTCGAACGCAAAGGGTTCGAGGACGAGGCGATCCGCGAAGCCGTCGAGCGTTGCAAGCGCGACGGCTTCGTCGACGATCGCCTCTTCGCGCGGCTGCACGTCGAGAAGAAACGCAAAGCCGTCGGCGACGTCCGCCTGGTCGGCGAGCTGATTCGCAAAGGCATCGACCGCGACGCCGCGCTCGAAGCGATCGATACGCTGGAGAGCGGCGAGCGCGAGCGCTGTGCTGCGGCCTTCGCCGCGATCGCCGCTCGGCAGACCGACGTCGCGTATCCGTCGGCGGCGCGCAAGCTCGAGCGCCTCGGCTTCCCGGCCGCCACGATCTACCGCGTCCTGCGCGAGCACGCCGCGCAGTTCGGCCCCCTCGCGGGTTTGGAGATCGTCCTGGAATAATCGAGGGAACGATCCCCAGCGCCCCAAAACATGACGGTCCAACGAGGCTGATTGGAGGCGCTCTATGAAGTCGTGGGCCATCGTTCTCATTGCAGCGGTTCTACCGTTCGTCGCGGGATGTGCCGGCGCGTCTCCCGGCTACGTTCCGGGCGGCAGTGGAACGGGTGCGGCAGGCGCGCCGGATCGCGCCGCTGCCAAGGCGACGGTCGACGTGACGATCGCGGCGGTCGAGGACGCCGCGCGGCTGAAGGGCCGGTACTTCTCGCCGAGCAGCCGGGGGTACTGCTCCAAGTCTATCCCCACGGCTCGAAACGACTGCTGGTGCAAGCCGCCACCGATATCGCGCCCGGCGCGAAGGCCTGCGGCAAGCGCAAGACGGCGACGCGCACGTGCACGGCGACGATCGTCGTCCCGTTGGCAGCGGCCACGTACGACATCGCGATCGGCGACTACAACGCGAAGCCCGTTCGAGGCACGTTCGCTAAATCGGCGCATCTGCTGGCCTACGGCCGCCTCACCGGCAAGAAACTTTCCGAGAAGAAGATAAACCGTTTTACCGCCTATCTCGGCGGCGTCGTCAGCGGGCTCTTGGGGAATCCCGGGTACCTCTCGCTTCCGGGCGATGGCCAGGCGCATGCGGTGGCATTGGTGATCGATCCCGCGGACTTCGGCAACAACCCGATCAAAGCGGGGAAGAAGGATCCGCTCGCCAATCCGATCGTCGTTTCGGTGAGCGAGACGGGCGGCAGCGGGCATGCCGCCCTCTCCCTCAACGGCGCCCCCGGCGCTGCCTCGGTCACCGTGGCCGAGACGAGCGACACCGTCGAGCTCGATTACGACGGCGGCGGGTCGATCGGATACGGCATGACCGTCAAGCTCGCGGCGCCGCCGTTCAAGCATGCGCAGGGGGCGACCCAGAGCATCACGGTGAGTCCGTTGCTGCTGCAAAGCAGCAACGCGGAGTATACCGCCGCGAAGCTTGCGCTCTCCGGCAACGGGGACGAACTGACGATGACCGCCGGTGAGCTCGGCGCACCCGCGGGCACGACCTATACCGCGACGGCGTCGAACTGCATCGCGATCGCTTCGATTGCCGGCTTCTCGCAGGCTTCTTCCTCGAGCGCGAGTTTCAGCGTGCTGGCGCGCGGCGTCGCAGCGACCGCAGCCGACGGCTGCACGCTTGCCGTCTCCGACGGCTCCTCGACGGTCGACGTCGTCGTCACCAATACCTATTCCGGGAGTTTGGGAACGCAGCCCACGATCACCGAAGTGCCGGTTCCGACGGCGAGCGCGGAACCGATCGAGATCACGGTCGGGCCGGACGGCGCGATGTGGTTCGTGGAGAGCAACGGCGGAAAGCTTGCCCGCGCCACGACGACGAGCGCAAGCGTGCAGATTTCCGAGTACAGCGTCCCCGGTGCCGGGGACGGAACGGGCGATCCCGCCGGCATCTACGCCGGGCCGGACGGCAATCTGTGGTGGTCCGCTTACGCCGGCAGCGATACCGCCATCGGCAAGATGACGACCGCCGGCGCCCCGACGCAATACCAGACGCCGGCGCTTTCGGGCACGGGCGTTCAAAACATCACGGCCGGCCCGGACGGCACGATGTGGTTCGTCGACACGAGCAGGATCGGGCACATCGCGACCGACGGGACGGGCGTGACGCTGTACAGCACCGGCCTGAGCGGCAGCGAACCGTCCGGGATCGCGCTCGGGCCCGACGGCAACCTCTGGTTCACCGAGCACGGCTCGGCGTTGATCGGCAAGATCACCACCGACGGGACGATCACGGAGTTTACGACGCCCAACGCTTCCTCGTTTCCATGGGGCATCACCGCCGGCCCGGACGGGAACATGTGGTTTGCCGAATGCGGGCCGTACGACGCGGCGGGAGGAGCGATCGGGAAGATCCCAACCAACGCAACGAGCGGCGCCCAGATCGTGGAGTACTCGACCGGCATGACCGGCTTCAATCCCACCGACATCACGACCGGTCCCGACGGCGCGCTCTGGTACACGTATTTCAACTCGAAGCTGATCGGCCGCATCACCACCGGCGGTACGATCACCGAGTACTCCGTAGCGACGTCCGATCCGAGCCCTTTGCTCTGGGGCATCAGCGCGGGGCCAAACGACACGCTCTGGTTTACCGCATGCGACCCTGCGGCGAACTTCATCGCGGTCGTCTCGAACCCGTCGAATTCGCTCCTGCGCCGAAAACGCCGCTAAGGCTCGTCGCCGGCGCCGCGTCCCCAGTCGGGGTGGGCGGGGCACTCGACGTTGCGTGCCCGTCCATACGATTCTCGTCGCGGAAGACGATGGAGCCATTCGCGATCTGCTCGCGCATCATCTCGAGCGCGAGGGGTTTTGCGTCGTCGGCGCCGCCGACGGGCATGCCGCGCTGCGCGGTGCGCGCGGCGCCGCGGATCTTCTGATCCTCGACGTCGGGTTGCCCGGCATCGACGGCTACGACGTCGCTCGCACGCTGCGCCGCGAGGAGCGCACGATTCCGATCCTCATGCTCACGGCGCGCACCGACGAGATCGATCGCGTCGTCGGGTTCGAGCTGGGTGCCGACGATTACGTGACCAAACCGTTCTCGCCGCGCGAGGTGGTGGCGCGCGTGAAGGCGGTGCTGCGGCGCTGCGGCGAGCCGGCCGCCGAGCGACGGTCGACGATCTTCTGCGGGCGTCTGGAGATCGACCGCGACGCGCGCGAGGCGCGGGTCGATGGCCGAACGGTCGCGCTGCGCCCGCGCGAGCTCGCGCTCTTGATCGAGCTTGCCTCCAATCCAGGCATCGCGCTCTCGCGCACGCGGCTGCTGCAGAAGGTCTGGGGTTTCGATTACGCCGGCGACGAGCGGACCGTCGACGTGCACGTGCGCCGCCTGCGCAGAGCCGTCGAGGAGCCTTTCGGTCTTTCGCCGCTGCTGCACACCGTGCACGGCATCGGCTATAAGTTCGTGCGTCCCTAGGATGCTGCCGTTCGCGGCGCTGGCCGCGCAGATCGAGCGCGCGGTAGCGGCCGGCCGGACCGTTCCGCTGCTGGTCCTGCGGCTGCCGGAGTTCGAGCGGATCGCGTGGCGCGAAGGCAAGGGACGGGCGCGCCGCGTCGAGCGCGTCGCAATGCGAGCGTTCGCGCGCGCGGCGCGCTGCGTCGTGCGCGACGAGGACGCGATCGGGCACGAGAGCGGCAGCGATCGTTTCGCCGTCGCGATGCTCGCGCCGGCACGGTTGGGCCGGCCGGCGGGCGCCGGCGAAGCGCGCGCCGCGCTCGAGCGCATCGCCGCGGCGATGTCGCTCTGGACGGGGCTCTGTATGGAGACCGGATGGTGGCCGGTCGAGCGCTGCGACGAGGCGACGGCGTTCTCGCATACGCTCGACGCCGCGCTCGAGCGCGGCGGCCGCGAGCGCGAGCATCGCGAGCTGCTCGCCGCCGTCGGCCACGAACTGCGAACGCCGCTCACCTCGATCCGCGGATACATCGAAACGCTGCTCGACGACGAAGAGCTCGACGCGCCCACCTCGCGCCGTTTCCTGCAGACCGCGCGCCGCGAGGCACTGCGGCTCGGCCGGCTGGTCGACGGAATG
>Ga0335074_10016659_pt1 | contig 10351 bp, 9 predicted proteins | sample Lox_Sample_23_FD_206715 | JGI IMG/M metagenome (GOLD analysis project Ga0335074, IMG submission 206715) | Soil microbial communities from Loxahatchee National Wildlife Refuge, Florida, United States - Lox_Sample_2.3 | ecosystem: Environmental > Terrestrial > Soil > Wetlands | place: USA: Florida...
GACTGGCACGGTCACAGACAATGTGATCCTGCTCAGACGGCGCTAGCGCGCGGAGTTCCGATTAATGTGACAGACCAAGCGGCGCAGCGAGTTCGGGCAATGTCGGCAACAGCTTGACAGGCTCGCGTGAGCGGGTCGCTACGACGGCATCGACGTCGCCACGGTGATGCGCGAGGTGCTGAGCGAGATTGAGTCGGGCAAGTTCGCCGACGAGTGGGAGGCCGAGCGGGACGCGGGCTATCCGAACCTGCAGCGCCTGCGTGCCGAGATGCTCAGCCCCGAGGTCGTCGCGTTCGAGGAGGATCTCCGCGCCCACCTCGGCGAGCGGGCACGCGAGATTACTTGAGGCACTGGCCCGCATCGATCGGCAGTGTGATACCGGTGATGTAGCGGGATTCGTCGGACGCGAGGAATAGCACGGCATTGCTGATGTCCTCCGCCTGAACCCACGGGATCGGCAGCGTGTGGAACGCCTGACAAAACGGAGCCAAATCGTCGGGTCCGGGGTTCTCCAGGTCGGGACGGACCATCCGGTAGAGCCCCTCGTTCAACAGCATGGGAGTGTCAACGAATGTGGGGTGGATGGAGTTGACGCGGATCATGTGCTGACCGAGTTCGACCGCGAATGCCCGCATCAGGCCAACGACACCGTGTTTCGAGGCCACGTAATGACCGAGAAGGAGATTGCTGTAGGCCTTGAAGCCGTTGACTGAGCTCGTCAGCACGATCGAACCCCCGCGGCCGCCCGCCAAGACATGGGGCACACCGGCTTTCACGGTCTTCCATACGCCCGACAGGTTCACATCGATCATGTCCTGCCAGTCACTTTCGCTGACTTTGTCGAGTGTGCCGCCGTCGTCATTGCCGGCGTTGCTGATGCCCGCATTGGCCACGATGACGTCCAGCCGGCCCAGCTGCTCCACCCCGCTGTCCACTGCGGCTTTGAGGGCGTCGTAGTCACGCACGTCGACTTCGGCGGTGACAACGCGGCGGTTGTGGCCCCTGACCAGATCCGCGGTCCTGGCCAGATCCTCCGGCGTGGGCGGCGGGTTCAAGAAACCTTCGATCGGCTTGCAGATGTCGATGGCAATGACGTCCGCACCTTCTTGCGCCAATCGCACCGCATGCGCGCGGCCTTGACCGCGCGCCGCCCCGGTGATGAACGCGACCTTGCCTTCGACTCGCCCAGTCATGATTGCCTCGATTTCCTCCGGTTCGCCAGCAGCACGCGAATCGTGGTGATGTGCAGGATGATTGAGAACGGCACCATGTACGCCGGAAAGAGCACCATCGGCCATTGGGTGAACACCGACGTCGGTGGATGGGTATGCACGACGGCGACAGCTTGGGATGCCAGGAACCCGGTTCCCGCCGCGCCGACGAAATCGAGAAGGCCAAGGGCCGACCACGCAATGGGAATGCTGATCGACGTCGACCAGATCAGGGCGATCACAGCGACGCATGCAGTGATACCGACTGCGATGTCGCCGAATGCGGCTGGGTAGGCGAAGAAGCCGGGAAGCTGGCCGCCGACCTTCAACACCAGGAACACGCATCCCAACCAACGAGCGGTCTGGGTGATGAGCAGCTCGGCGAGCGTTCGCCGGTCGGCCAATAGCTCACTCAGCGACGAGGAGCGTGCTACCGCAATCGGTCCAATCACGATGAGCGCGAAGAAGAAATAGACGAGCCACGGTGGCCGGCTGGGGGCATCGTGAAAAGCCTCCACCTGGGTGAAGCTCACTGACAAGCCGAACCACACTACGAACACGGCCGCAAGGACACCCGCCAGCCTCAGCGACTCACCGGTCGAACAACCATGACGTATTGCAGCGAAGTACAAGATCACCGGCACCCAGACGCTGAAGAGGACAGCTACGGAGACCACCAAGATGGTGACGGTCACTGGAACGTCAGGAATCGAGTGATCCACCGCTTCCTCCTCAGCCAGTCTGTTTCGGAACTGAGGTCAGTTCTGTTCGGGCCTGAGGCGCGGCTTTCGCTAACACACTCACAGGATTTCACAAGGAATGCAGTCCTACGTCGAACATCGGCAGATCGGGCCTCACCGACCGTTCCGTCTTACTTAACGCACCAGCCGGCCTGCCTGCTCCGACCAGCTGTCACCGTGCTCAACGTTCGTCACGTTCTGGCGCTGGGCGCGTACTCCTCGCTCAATGGCCCGCAACGGATTCCGAAACGATCGTGCACCGTGTCGAGAACGCGGCGCTGGCGCTCGCGTTCGCGGCGATGCGTGAGCATGAACCTGGCCAAGCCCGGCAAGCGGCGCGGCAGCGGGTACCACTTTTCGAAATCGAGCCCGTTCTCGTTGAAAACACGGACCGGAACACTGTCGTAGATCAAGCTGAGGTTGTGCTGCACTAGGGCGAAAAGCACGTACGGAAACTCTGTCGGCAACTTGTGCTTCAGTTCCTGCCAATCGACTTCGTACAGCGGGAGATCCTTGATCTTGTCCAGGAACAGCAGGTGTCCGAGAAAGTACCCCATGAACGCGGGCAAGTGCAGTATGGACGACCGCAGATTGATCGAAACCACTGCGCCACTGGGGGAAACGTAAGGCTCGTACGGGTATTCGCCGGTGAATCCGACGTATCCCGTGCAGTTGACAATCCAGCTGCCCGGTTGGATCGCCTTCGTCGCTCCGCTCCGGAACACCAACTCGGTCGTGCCGTTGCGGTCGACGGCATCCTCAAAATAATCCATGACGAGACGGTTGAGGCCGGCGGCGATCGTGCGGTTCTCAGCCTCAGACAGCACGCCCAACACGAAGTTATCGGCCTGCGGGGTCAAGGACGTGCCGTAGGTGGCGCGAAACCAATCTCGGACTTCTGCTCCGTTGGTGCCGTCGAAGCGCCGCCCCATCTCTGCCGCGACAGTGCCGAGCGGCTTGCCGTTCCACCACCGCTCGGCGCCGCTCGGTAGCAACTTGTCGCGACTGGAGAAGAACGTTCCGCGGCCGGCGACCATGTTCACCTCGCGGCCGGGATATTCGGTGATCAGCGCATGTGCGGTGTCCATGGCCGTTTTTCCGCCGCCGATGATCCACACGGGCGCATCGCTTTTCCTGATGTCGCCCGCCCGGACATCGCAGTAGTCGGGCGACACCGAATGGAGGCGTTTGCTGGATATCTGGAGCGGCTCGTTCGGCGTGACTGCCAGGCCATACGCCTTGATTAATCGCTTCGCTTCGACGACGACCACCCGGCCATCGGCAGCCCTGCAGGTGGCCCGCACGATTCCGTTCGCTTCTTCCTCCGACTCGAAATCCCAGCCGAAGTACTCGTCGAGCTGCACACGCTCCCGAATCACGTCGACGCAGTGCTGAAAGTGGTCAAGTACCTCGCCCTTGGTCGCCAAATAGGAGCGATCCTTGCCGAGCGTCCACTCGATGTTGCCCGCGGTGAACATGGGGTGCGGCTGATGCAAGCGGACATAGGGGTATACATCAACCCACATGCCGCCGACGCGCGCCCGACGATCGACAAGGATGACCTTTTGGTCGCGCGAAAGGTACCGACTTGCGGCGAACAGGGCGTTGAGCCCGGCGATGCCGGCTCCCACGATGCAAACGTCGCAGGTTTCCACCCGTGTTGACCCGATCATCACGCCTCCGTTTCGTCGGACGCGTCAATCATGTAATCCGCGGAGCGCTGCCGGAACGAGTAGCCGACTACTCGACTTGTACGCGTCTACGGCATCGCCTCGGCCCATGCGATATGTCCCTCGAAGCCCAGTGTTTTCGCCATGTCGCAGTAGCGATCTCGGAACTGCGCGTAGGCGGCCGCATCACCGTGAGCCCGCGCCAGCAAGGCATGCAGTCGCAGCAGCCAGATGTCACGCATTACCAGACCCTCATCGGCCGGCGCGACCGCTAACCGTTCGATGGCGGCCTCGGCTTCAGCCACGTCACCGTCAGCGCCGCGATCGAGCAGTGTTTGAACTAGAACACCCGTCGCCGGAACGCCCCACGCCAGCAGTTGTCCCGCGCGGACGAGGTGATCGGCGGACGCGCGCATCAGCGGTATCGCCTCGTCGAGATCCCCGCGCCAAGCCCTTTCCCGCGCCACGTACACCTCGACGAGCGGTCGATCCCCGAGGTTGTGCACATTCCGCGCGAACACATCGCCGACCTCGGCCATGACCGTGAGTCCTCGGTCACGCTCCGCAGCCCCGTGACGATGCGCCAGCGCAACGCCCAGCGCCATCCGGGCGAATTCCGGCGCCATATCGTTGCCGGCTCGTTCGGCAATTCCCAGCGCATCCTCGATCTCGCGCACCGCGCGGTCGTCGGCAGCCAGCGCGCCATTCGATATTCCCGGGAAGTAACCCAAAGCGGCGACCCCAGCGTAGGTCAGGGGGTCGGCACCGCGCGCCATGTCCAGGCCGTGACGCAGATCCTCGCGCCATCCGGTACGTCCCAATGAATAACGGGCCGTACCCCGCGACCCCAGGGCCAGTGCTAACGGAGACCCGAAGATGAAGTTGCCCTTGAACGGATCACCGTCGGCCAGGTCGATAACCCTTTGCGACCACCGCAGCACGTCAGGCCACTCACCACATTCGATCTTGGCGTAGAGCGCCGGGAAGGACAGCCCCACAATCAAAGTCGGATCGCCAAGCGACTCGATGAGGGCCATGGCCTCCGATGCCAGCTTCGACGCCTGACGCATCCGGCCCCGATACGCGTGATCCATCACCAGCCCCGCCATGGCGACGGCCATTGGCGCCTTGTCCCCGGTAACGGCGCACAACTGCCGCAACTCGTCGAAGCGGGCGCCGGCATCGTTCGGATGGACCCGATAGGCGGTCCCGCACAACATAGTGCGAGGGGCGATGCGCATGGCTACCTGATTCGCGTCGTCGGTGGGCAATGTGTCGGCGATCGTTCGGGCGCGCTCCCAACTGGTTCGTGCTGCGGCCATGTTGCGGCTCGTTGCCCAGGCCCCGGCGCGCAGGTGCCAGCCGTAGGCGGCGTGCAGATCGCCGCCGGCCTCCAAATGTTCGGCAATTAAAGCGGCGTTTTCCTCAACCGCTGCCGGGTTACGTGCTTCGATTGCGGCCGCGACGCGCCGGTGCAGCTCGGCACGATCGGTTTTGAGCTGTGACTCATAGGCCACCGAGCGGATCAGCGGATGCCGAAACACGTACTCCGGTCCTCCGGTGAACCTCACCTGATCAACGAGCTCGGCCGCCACAAGATCCCCGACAATGGGTTCAATACCCAGCGTTTCGAGCAGCCCCGGCCCGAACCGCGACCCGATGACCGCCGCAGCGCTCAAAGTGCGCTTGGCCACCGGGGCAAGGCGATCGATGCGGGCAGCAATAGTCGCCTGTACGGTGGCGGGCATGCTGACCTCGGTCACTCCGGCCGTCGAGAGGTAGGCGCCGCGGCTGCCGCACAGCACACCGCGCTCGGCCAGATCGCGCACCATCTCCTCGGCGAAAAACGGATTACCGGCGGCCCTCTCGGCGATGTTCTTGCTCAACGCGTCAACAGAGGGGTCGTGGCCAAGCAGCTCTGAGACCAGTACTTTGGTCTCCGAATCGCTCAGCGGCGCAAGGGCGATGCTCTGCGCACCAGACACCCGAGTCAACGCGGCCGCATATTCGGAGCGGTAGGTGATCAGCACCACCGCCCGTGTCTGCGGAATCACAGCCATAAAGTTCGCAAGCAGGGATTCGCTAGCCTCGTCGATCCAGTGCACGTCTTCAACGACATAGACTGCCGGGTTTTGGCGGCCCAGCGACGCGGCATTGACCAGCGCAGTCAACCGCCGCCGCCTTGCGTCGGGATCGATCTTGGGCAGCTTGACCTCGGGATCGGCGATACCCAGCAGGTCGTCGAAGAGCAATAGGTCTTCGGGATCGCCATCGGGCACCCGGGTCCGTATCTGCGTGCGAGCGGTCGCAGCGTCCAGATCAGCCACCCTGAAGGTTGCGCGCAGCAGTCGCGCCACGACGTAGAACGGGATATCGCTGGCGTGCGATTCGCAGAAGGCGGCGAAGAAGTCGACACCCCGGGCTACTGCCATCGCGGTGACCTCGCGCACAAGACGACTCTTGCCAATACCCGGCGATCCCACCACGCCGACCACCGCGCCGTGGCCATCAATAGCGCGGTCCAGGAGGCTTTCGATGGCGGCCATCTCCCACCGTCGACCAACAAGGTTCGACTCAGTGCGGCCAACATCGTGACGCTCTTCCGACATCCCCAACAGCCGGTGGACGGGCACCGGCGCATTGGCGCCCTTGATGCGCACCATCTCGGTCTCACCAAGTACCGCGGTGCCCTCGACCAGCCGTGCGGTGGATTCGCTGAGCATGACCCCACCCGGCGGCGCGACGGATTCCATCCGCTGCGCCAGACCCACCTGCTCTCCGATTGCGGTGTAACCCAAAGCGCCCGAACCGATCTCACCGGCGACGACCTCACCGGAGTTAAGTCCCACGCGCATTTGTAGATCCAGACCGTCGCGGTCTTTGACATCAACGGCCAGCCGGACGGCTTCAGCTTGAATGGCCAGCGCCGCATGACAGGCACGAACGGCATGGTCTTCCAACGCCACCGGCGCACCGAACACCGCCATGATCCCGTCACCGGTGAACTTGTCCACCGTGCCGCCGAAGCGCTGGACCACCCCTGCGGCGCGGTCGGCGAGCTCGGTCATGATCTCGCGCAGGCGCTCGGCGCCAACGGCCGTGGCAATGTCCATCGAGTGGATCACATCGGCGAACAGAACCGTGACCTGCTTGTATTCCGGGTGCACATCGGCGACTGGTAAGCCGCAACTGTGGCAAAACCGGGCGTTCTCCAAAGGCTCGGCGCCACACGTCCGGCATGCTGCTATGGCCGTCATCCGACCTCCGCCGATCCCGGCCCCCGGTCCTCACAGAATAGGCGATCGGACGCTCACGTCTCAGCGATTCAGGTTGACCACGAACTGTTGCACGTTGTACGGATCGTTCGTGGTGGTATTCCACTGACTCACCAAGATGATCGCTTGGTCCAGGGTGGAGCCGGGAACGATGTAGCCGCCGTAGTTCTGCGGCACGGTTTCTTGGGTCGCGACGACGGTCACCGGTGTTGTCGGGTCCAAAATATTCGTCACGTCGTCCGTCACGCGAACCTCGACGTTGCCTGTCGTCGCATTGAAGCCGGATAGTACTTTCTTGTTTTCGATCAACCGCAGGCTCAGCTCGCCGAAGAGGTCATCGCTGAGCGGCGTCGGGGCCACATTCCAAGCCCACTTGCCGTCATCCCCAATTCCATAGGTCCACCACGTATTCCGGTCTGTGAAGCTCTCGGCGGGGCAGTGGTAAAGCCATACACCGTGATCGCGGGCGAACCCGTCGGCGACGATATACACCGACCCGTCGGGATCCTGGTAGCCACTGATCTGTGTTTCGTTCCCGTTCTGCCAGCTGACTGCGTCTCGCAGGGACCCGGGAACTGTCGGCCATCCCGGGTCTTTGGGGTCGATCTGTACCAGTCGCGTATCGATGGGTTGAAGGTTGGCCGTCCTTGTCACGAAGGCATAGTCGATGCCGAAGACCTGAACGGTACCGGCCGGCAGTTGACTACCGCCTGCGACGGCTGGCGGTGGGTCGGCGTAGAGGCTGCCATCCTGGCCGAACGACCCGTTGAATTGGATTGGGCTGCCGTTCAGGGTGCCGGGCTGGACTTGCAAGGCCATTGACGGGCACCACGTTCCGCTGCAGGCAGCGTCTCCCGAGAAGGTGTCGCCGCCCAGGGCCACCAGACCGCTGGGCGATATCTCGCAGAGGTCGACGGCTCCAGCGCCCAACGCGCCGGTCGGTGATGCGGTCCCGGCGATGGGCCCGAGATTGACGGCTTGCCCTCGTGCGGGCTGTGGCAGCTGCGGGACCGCCACCGACTGCGCAGCCGCGGCAAGCACCTTGGGCCCGACGGGGCGGGCGCCTGACTTCGGTGCTGGCGGTGGGCGTTTGGCGGCACGCTTCCTTGGCGTCGTTGTCTTCGCCGCAGCCTTAGTCGGCAGTGCTGGAGAGACCTTGTTTGGTGGCTTCGTTTGGAGCACTTCGATCCCGTTCCTGGTTTGCTGCTCACCGACTGATGAGGCCATGGTTCTCGCTGAGGGCGTCGATGTAGAAGCCCACCACCTGTCCCGAGTTCTTGATGCGAGTCAATTGAGTTCCGCTGGCGCCCGCGACGTCCACCGTGCTGAAATTCTTGTCGGCGTAGACGAAACCGTGCGATTTGCCGGCGGTGTCGGTGTAGACCCCGGCGATGTCCCCGTCGTCGTTGATGCTCCAGGCGGTCGTGCTGCTGGCGAGCGGGAAGTTGATCGGGGTGAACACGCCGCCCGAAAGCAGAAAGCCGTGGGTTCCCGTCGCATCCGAATATCCGCCGACGACGTCGCCGTGGGTATTGATCCCGGCGACCGCAGTGTCTGTGCCTGCCGGGAAATCGATCACCTTGAAAGTGCCGCCGCTGCTGGCGAACCCATGCTCGACGTTCGCTGCGTCGGAATAGCTGCCCACCATATCTCCGGCGTCGTTGACGTCGATGACTTGAGTGTTGTGGCCTCCAGGAAAATCGACGTCGTTGAAGGTGCTGCCGTCGCTGGTGGAAAAGCCATGTATCGAGCCCGACACATCCTGATACATCCCGACGATCAGCCCGGACGAATTGATGCCCGTCGCGACGCCTGCACTCGAGTTCGGAACGTCGAGGATCTGGTAAACCCCTCCTGCGACAGTGAATGCGATCGCGAGCGAGGACGCGTTGCCGGGCGCGAAAATGAACCCGCCCAGCGCGGTGGTGCCGTCAGTGTCGAAAACTTCTGACAGCGCGGCACCGGGATAGTCGGCGCTGGTGAACTCGTACACGTCCGCCATCGCGGCGCGGCGCACAACGTCGTGACGGGAGACCGCGGTGTGTTCGACCACCATGCGGGGTGGAGTGCCCAGTAGTCCGCGCAGGAGGCTGCGGGTCGTTCGGTGCGCTGCTGGCGGTGCTGCGATGGTCATGTCGGTCTCCTTCAATGCGGATCTGTTCCCCGATCATCACGGCGGATGAGTGCGGCCGCACGAGTAGTCCACTACTCAAAACGTCCAGCTTCGCTGTGGGTCGAGGACGAAGCCGTGGCGTTGGGCGGTGTCGTCGCCGTGGTTCTGGCGGAAATCCCTGATTAACACGCACGCGACGACAACGTCGTGCACACCGCAGGTGATCTGGTCACCGCCCATCAGCTTTCCCCCGGCTCCTAAGATCACCTTCTCGCCAGATGCCAAGGGCTTTCCGTGGAGCTTGTCTGCAGCCGGAGGCCCCTTCTGGTCGAAATATGACTTGTAGTCCCCCGCGTAGACCTGGTTGGCCGGATGATCGAGACCAGGGATCGCCCCGAAGCAGAATGCGGCCGTATCTCCACGGCTGCTCCACATCGCGCACTGCAAACCCGTTGGGCTGGTGAAGGTTGCCAAGGGGTAATGGCGGGACACATTGTGGTCCTGCGACACGTCGGTGAAACCAGTGAGATCGGGAAAGCCTTGCGGCCGCGGTGCTGGAGGGGCTGCAGGTTCCGAACCCGAACGCGGATGCATGAAAACCCGAACACCGACCACCACGCCGGCGACCACGATTGCCACGGCGGCCAGAGCGATCAAGACCCGCCGCCACGTAACGGTACTCACACCTAGCCACCGCCCTTCGTATGTCGTCTATTTCGACGTCGCGTTCAGTTCTGTTCGGGCCTGGTCGATTTGGTCGTAGGCATAGGCCACCATGGCGCCGGCGGTCATCGTCTCACCCTTACGGGCGAGCGACTCGTATGCCCGGTCGCCGAGCACATCGCGGAGGTGAGTGATCGCGGTGGTGATTTTGGGGATGTAGGCGACCTGGCCTGAGTCGTAGAAGTTGCGGGCAGCCAAAGCCACCCGCATCCCCTCCGCATCGGCCTCCCACCGACGGGTCGAACCCTCAACATCGGTGAACAAAAACGTCACCACACCCGAAAGCGGGTCCACCGCCAAAGGATGTCACACGAAGCCCACCTCAATGTGGCCAATCGCAGCCGATCCCGCTAGGTGTGGAAGAGTCCCAGCTTGAGGGTGTGGGCGATCTGCGTGATCGCCGCTTGCGCGCGAACGCTGTTGCCGGCCTTGTCCAGCGGCGGCGAGAAGGCGGCGATCGCCATTTTGCCCGGCGACACTGCAACCAGACCTCCTCCGACACCACTCTTAGCGGGCAGCCCGACGGTGTAGGCCCAGTCACCGGACGCGGTGTAGAGACCCTCCATCGTCATCAAGGCCAGCACATGCGGCACAGTGGCTTGCGCGATAACGCGCTTGC
>Ga0335074_10016660_pt1 | contig 10351 bp, 7 predicted proteins | sample Lox_Sample_23_FD_206715 | JGI IMG/M metagenome (GOLD analysis project Ga0335074, IMG submission 206715) | Soil microbial communities from Loxahatchee National Wildlife Refuge, Florida, United States - Lox_Sample_2.3 | ecosystem: Environmental > Terrestrial > Soil > Wetlands | place: USA: Florida...
CCGCCGGATGGTGTCACGATCCCCATGCGGCGGCCGCGCGGCAACGGACAGGTCACCAGCACGCCGGCGATGGCGACGGCTTCGTCGGCGTCTTCCGCCTCGATCACGCCGTAGCGCTCGAAGATCGCGTGATAAGCGGTATAGGAGCCGGACAGCGACGCGGTGTGCGATGCCGATGCGCGGCTGCCGGCACTGGAACGGCCGACCTTGATCGCGATGATCGGCTTGCCGATCCGCCGTGCCTTGTCCAGCGCCGCAACGAAGCTGGGGCCGTTGCGCACTGCTTCGCAGAACAGCATCACCGCGTGCGTGTTGGGATCTTGCACCATGTAGTCGAGGAAATCGGCCATGTTCAGATCGGCCTCGTTCCCGGTCGAGATCACATAGGAAAATCCGATGCCTGCGTCCTTGCCGCGATTGAACAAGGCGAAGCCGATGCCGCCGGATTGGGCGATGACGCCGACGCGGCGGTCGGAGACCAGGATCGTGTGTTCGTCCTCTTTCACCTCGACGGTCGGGCTGAACGTGGTGGCGACCTTGCCGAGCGCGTTGAAATAACCCTCGCAGTTCGGGCCGCAGGCGCGGATGCCGGTGCGCTGTGTCACGTCCACCAGTGCGGCTTGCATGTCGCCGGCGGTGCCGCCTTCCTCGGCGAACCCGGAACTGATGATCAGCGCGTTCTTCACGCCCGCCCGCGCGCATTCTTCCAGGGCCGGGGCGACGCCGGCGGCGGGAATCGCGACCAGGGCGAGATCCACCGGCGTGCCGACCGCCGCGATGGAACTGTAGCAGGGCAGGCCGGCGATTTCCTGGTAGCTGGGATTGATCGGCAGGATACGGCCCGGGAAGCCGTTCTCACGCAACTGATGCAGCAGGCGGCCGCGGATGCGGTGCAGATCGGGCGATGCACCCAGCACGGCGATGGATTCGGGCCAGAAAAAGCTGTGCAATGGATGGGTCACCGGGGGTTTCCTCGTAGCATGTCGGCGGAGAGTATCGCGGGGGTGAGGTGGATCGCCAATATCGGGCGCTGCCTTCCGGCCAAGCGCGCTGCTTGCTATCGTTGGTAGCAAGCGTCCTGAAGGAAAGGATCATGTCGAATACGCTCTATGATCTGGATTTCTATGCGTGGGCGAACGAGCAAGCCTCGCTGTTGCGAGCCGGCCGGTTTGCCGAGATCGATGTCGATAACATCGCGGAAGAGATCGAGAGCATGGGGCGGAGCCAGAAGAGCGAGCTGGTGAACCGGCTTGCTGCGCTGCTGGCGCACCTTCTGAAGTGGCGGTGTCAGCCGTCTCACCGCGGCAACAGTTGGCGTCTGACGATTGAAGAACAGCGCCGCCGGCTTGCTGACCACCTTGCTGATAATCCGAGCCTCAACGCACAAATCGACTCGGCGCTGCAACGCGCCTATCGATTGGCGCGGCTGCAAGCGGCACGGGAAACCGGTTTGGGACGGGATGCGTTCACCGATGGTTCCCCATTCGCGTTCGACCAGATAGCGGCCGACGACTTCTGGCCCGACTGATCGTGCGCCCTACGGCAGCGTCGCCAAGAACGACTCCATCGCCAGATTGAACGCCGCCGGCTGATGCAAATTCGAAGCATGGCCGGCATCGGCGATGACCACCTTCGTCGCGCCCGCGATCTTCGCCGCCATGTAATCGGTCGCCGCCAGGAAATTCGTGTCGTTCGCGCCGACCAGCACCAGCGTCGGCACGCGGATGGTCTCCAGCGAGCGGATGACCGCATCGTCCTGCTGCGTCAGCATGCCGCGCGCCGCGCCAGCCAGGCCGGCCGCCGAGCGGTGCTGGCTCATGCGCACTTCGTTACTGCTCCCCAATGCGGCGAAACCGCGTACGTCCAGATCGTCTGCCCGCTGCCATGCTCGGGTGTTCCAGGCTGCCCGCGCCGAATCATTGCGGAAGCCCGGCCCGGTATCGCACAGCATCAGCGCGCGCACATGCTCTGGGTGCCGCAGATGGAAGGCCAGCGACATGTAGCCACCCAGCGACAGCCCGCCAATGACCGCCGTTTCGACATCGCACGCATGCAGCAGCGCCGCCATGTCCGCCACCGTTGCGGCTTCCGAATACGCCGCCTGATCGGCCGGCGCTTCGCTCTGGCCGTGGCCGCGCATATCCCACACGATCAGCCTGTAGCGGTCCCGCAACGCTGCGATCTGCCCATCCCACATGCGGCATGTCGCGCTGTAGCCATGGCTGAGCAGGATGGCCGGGCCTTCGCCGTGCACCTCGTACCAGATGCCGGCACCATCGCGATCGAGCATGGGCATGTGTATGTCCTCCTCGGGTTGGCCCCTCTCCCGCAGGTAGAGCAAGCGGCGTAGGCTGGCAGACAGGACCAGTGATTGAAAGGGCAGGAAACCGCCATGCAAAGCTTGGAGCATATCGCCGCCAGCCACGACGGCATGATCGGCACCATCGAGATCCGGCGCGGGCCGAACAATTTCGTCGATACCGACATGGTGGCGGAAATCGCCGACGTGCTGGAGGAATGGGACCGCACGGCCGCGGTGCGTGCCGTCGTGCTGTGCGCGGACGGCAAGCATTTCTGCGCAGGGGCAGATTTCGGCAGTCGCGGATCCGACGGTGTGGGCGTCGGGGCCAAGCGGGGGCGGCATCTCTATAAGGAGGCGCAGCGGCTGTGGCGCACCGGCAAGCCGATCGTCGCCGCGGTGCATGGCGCCGCGGTGGGCGCCGGCGTCGGGCTCGCGGTGATGGCGGATTTCCGCGTCACGTGTCCCGAGGCGCGGTTCGCGGTGAATTTCACCCGGCTTGGCTTTCATCCGGGGTTCGGCCTGACCTGCACGCTGCCGCGTTTGATCGGGCTGCAGAAGGCGAGCTGGCTGATGTACAGCGGCCGGCGCATCACCGGCGAGGAGGCGCTGGTGCTGGGACTGGCGGATCACTGCGTGCCGCAGGACCAGGTGCGGGCGAAGGCACGCGAGGTTGCCACCGAAATCGCGCAATCCGCGCCACTGGCCATCGTGTCCACGCGCGAGACGTTGCGGCGCGGTCTGGCCGATGCCGTCGCCGCCGCCACCGAGCGCGAATACGAAGAGCAGAACTGGCTACGTAATACCGAGGATTTCCGCGAAGGCGTGAAGGCCATGGCGGATCGCCGGCTGCCGGATTTCAAAGCGCGGTAGAACGTCTCCCGCCCGCCAGGCGGGAGAGGTCGCGGAGCGGAGCGACGCGGGTGAGGGTGATCGGGCGGTACCAAGCTTGCTCCGTGCCCTCCCGGTCACCCTCAGTCTCGACGCTCTGGTTGGTTCGCGTTGCGACCCAACGGACCTCTCCCACCTCATGGGCGAGGTCGGTCCCGATCCGCCGTTAAGTATCGCTTAACCAGTGACCGCTAGGAGGGGGGACGCGCCCTCCTCGACGCCGGCCACGTTCCGGACATGAGGGCCCTCGACCGGCGGAGGTCCTCTTGAGCGACGCACAACGTCTGGACGCACAACGTCTGTGGGTCAGCCGCGTCAGCCTGCATGGCGCGCGGATCCCGGCCTTGGCGGCAGATGCCGCCGATGCGCTGATTTGGCGCTGTCTGTCCCTGGCGCAGGCCTTGCGTGTGACGCATCCTGTGATGGCCGGTCTGATGCGCCGTGCCGTATTGATTGTCTGGTGGACCTGCACGGGGCAGGTGCATCGGCAGCTTCCGCTTTGGTGGCGTGCGCGCCGGATGCGCCGGGCGACGCCGCCCTCTGCCATCGTGCCCCTGATCGAAACCGTGCAGGCAGACAGAATCGTCGTCCCGAGTTCAGATGAACCGTTGGTGTCCGTCATCATCCCCAGCTACGGTTGCTCTGACTTCACGCTGCGCTGTCTGGCCTCGATCGCGGCCCATCCGCCCGTGGTACCGTTCGAGGTGATCGTCGTGGACGACGCTTTCCCCGGCGAGGAAACCGCGTGTCTGCCTCGCGTGCGGGGCATCCGGCTGCAACGCAATACCGAGAACCTTGGCTATCTGCGCGCCTGCAATGCGGCGGCAGTCACCGCACGCGGCGCATTTCTCCTGTTCCTGAACAATGACACGCAAGTGATGCCTGGCTGGGCCGACGCAATGCTGGATCTGTTTTCCTGCCACGATGACGTCGGTGCCGTGGGTTCCAAGCTGATCTACCCGGACGGGAGTTTGCAGGAAGCGGGCGGTATCATCTGGAACGACGGATCGGGCTGGAACTTCGGCCGCCACGACGATCCGGACAAGCCGATCTACAACTATGTGCGCGAGGTGTACTATTGCTCGGGTGCATCCCTGATGGTTCGGGGTGAGGTGTTTGAACGCTTGTGTGGGTTCGACGAACGCTATGTCCCGGCCTATTTCGAAGATGCCGATTTCTGCTTTCGCCTGCGCGCCATCGGGCTGAAAACGCTGTACCAGCCGCGGTCTGTCGTGATCCATCATGAGGGCGTGTCGCATGGCCGTGACCTGGATGTTGGCATCAAATCCTGCCAGGCGGTGAACCGGCGCCGTTTCGTCGCCGTATGGGCAAATGAACTGGCGCGCGATTGCTACCGCAACGGAGAGCATGTCCTCCGCGCGCGTGAGCACGCGCGTCATCGCCACGTGGCGCTGGTGGTGGATCACGAGGTGCCAACACCGGACCGCGACGCGGGTTCGCGTACCATCATGTGCGTGATCAGTGTACTGCTCGGTGAGAACATGGTGGTCAAGTTCTGGCCGCAGAACAGATTTTACAAGCCAGGCTATGTCGAGGCGTTGCAGGATCTCGGCGTCGAAGTATTGCACGGCCCGAATCAGATGACATTTGCCACATGGATGCACGAGCACGGCGCCGAACTGGATTTGGTATTGGTAAGCCGGCCACAGGTGGCGGAAGACTGTCTGCCCACGATCAGGGCCCATAGCAAAGCGCATCTCATCTATTACGGCCACGACCTGCATTTCAGCCGGATGCGCATGCAGGGAGCGTTGCTGCAGGACGAAGCCTTGCTCCGTGCGGCGGATCGCATGGAGGAGAGAGAGCGTGCCGTGTGGCGCGCCGCCGATGCCGTGCTTTATCTGTCAGAAGAGGAAGCCGGCGCGGTGCGTGCCATAGCACCGGGCACCGTTGCGCATGCCGTGGTGCCGTATTGCTTCGATCGCTTCGGTGCGGAACGGCCACCACCCGCCGGCCGCGAGATCATCTTCGTCGCCGGCTTTGCCCACCCCCCCAATGAAGATGCTGCCCGCTGGTTTGTTACGGACGTGTTCCCGCGCGTGCATGCGCGCGTGCCGGATGCCACGTTGTCCATTGTGGGTTCGAAACCGACGGCACGCGTATGCGCCCTGGCGGGTGACGGCGTGCTGGTCGTGCCAGACGTGAGCGATGAGGCCTTGCAGGCACGTTATCGGCAGGCACGGGTTGCGGTGGTGCCGTTGCGGTACGGCGCCGGCGTGAAGCTGAAAGTGGTGGAGGCACTGAAGGAAGGCGTACCGTTGGTCACCACATTGGTCGGGGTTCAGGGCCTGCCGGGTGCCGGGCATGTCGCGTGTGTGCGCGATGATGCGGCCGGATTTGCCGATGCCGTCTGCGCCCTGCTGCTGAACGACACACTGTGGCAGCAGATGTGCGTCGCGCAGATCGCCTATGCGCGGCAGCGCTTCAACACGGCTGCGTTTCGCCGGGCGCTGCTACAGGCGATCGAGTTGCCGCCGCGACCGTACCAAGATGCGCCGCCAGACGATCGTACCATTCCGTCTGCTGTGCCGGCGTGAAATGCGCATTGGCGGGACTTGGACTTGGGACGACAAACACCTGCGTGCGGCCCAGGATTGAAGGCTGTAGCCCCAATGCCAGCTCGCGTCCTGCCAGCCCAAGCACGGCAGCGACCGGCCGATATCCCATCATGCCCTGGAAACACGCAACACGCGGCTGGTAGTGCTCGAGCCTTGCGATCAACGCAGCGGCGCCTGCGGCGAATTCCTCACGCCCCAGTTCCACGGCCTTCGCGGTTGGGCGCTTGACCACGTCAGTGAAACCGATGCCGTGCACCGGAAGAAGCTGGTCGTGGATCGGCAGTAGTGTGTCAACGCCGAGCGCCTCGCGCACAGGCAGGCTGAGGGTTGATCGCGACAGGCATGGCCAGAACCGGTTGGTCTTGCGCGCGAAGTAGTGGCCTTGCGCCACGGAATAGAGCGACGGGTTGATGCCGACAAACACCAACGCCAGGCCTTCATGCAGCAGGTCGGGCAGTGTGTGCATTGCGCGGGTCATATATGTCATTGCGAGGAGCGAAGCGGCGAAGCAAGCCCGGTCGTAAGGCACCATTCATGACCGAGGTTGCTTCGTCGCGTCGCTCCTCGCAATGACATGTGAAATCCTGATGCCGTTTGAAGCCGTGACGACACGAGCATTGCTTACGCCGAGCCCGCTACCTTGCCGTTGGCAAGCAATAGCGCATCCATCACTTGTTCGGTCAGCGGGCCCAGGTCTTCGCCTGGTGGCTGCGATACCATGGCCATCACCCATTTCCGCGCCAGGTCTCCCGGCACACCGGCGACCGCGCAAAGCGTCCCGGTCACCGCCGACAGGCGCAGCAGCAGCATCGAAATGCGCGCCCATTCGTCGATCATGTCCGGTGCCGCTGGTACCGCGAGCCGCCGCAGCGGTGCCAGCATCTCCAACCCGGCCTCGACACGTCGCAGCCGCTCTTCGATATCCATGGCCGGTCTCCGGTGTCATGTTGCGATGGGGCCTGACTAGCAGGGCGCTGCCGCCGGACAAAGCCAGGCCTCGCCCCTGCCCTCGCGCTTCTGTTATCGGCCAGCGGTTCTCTCTGGGCTATGCTGTACGCAGGCGGTGGTCGCGGCTTCGTGGCGTGGCCGCAGCACTTTGGCGCCCGCCACGACCTGGCCCGCGTCCCTCGCATCCACACTGTGAGGAGGGACGGACAATGCTGATTCAAAGCCCCATCGCATGGATCGGGGACCGGTTGGATCGTGCCTTCCACACGGTCGGTTCGGCGAGCGATCAGGACTATTGGCAGGAGGATCGGCGCGCCGGCACACTCAGCGTGCGGCGGATTGGTTATGCCCAGATCACCGAAGCCTTGAGCAAAGGCCTGCAGGACTTCGCGGCCAACCGTACCGACGTGATCTTCCTGTGCCTGATCTATCCGTTGGCCGGATTGGTCCTGGCGCGGCTCGCCTCTGGCTACGGCGTCGTGCCGCTGCTGTTCCCTTTGGCTTCCGGCTTCGCGCTGGTGGGGCCGCTCGCCGCGGTCGGGTTGAATGAGATGAGCCGGCGGCGTGAGCAGGGGACGGAGGTGCGGTGGACCCACGCGTTTGGCGTGGTGCGATCGCCGTCGATTGGCGGGATCGCGGGCCTGGGCCTGTTGCTGATCGCGATCTTCCTGTTGTGGCTGACCGCGGCGGCCGTCATCTATGGACTGACGCTGGGACCGAAGCCGCCAGTCTCGTTCGGTGCATTCGCGCACGACGTCTTCGCGACGCGCGCCGGGTGGGCGATGATCGTGATCGGCATCGGCGTCGGCTTCGTATTCGCGCTGGTGGTGCTGGCGATCAGCGTGGTGTCATTTCCGCTGTTGCTTGATCGCGATGTGAAGATGGAAACCGCGATCTGGACGTCGGTCCAGGTGGTGAGGGCGAACCCTGGGCCAATGGCGGCATGGGGGTTCATCGTCGCGGCGGGACTGGTGATCGGGTCGGTGCCGGCCCTGCTTGGGCTGGTCATCGTGCTGCCGGTGCTGGGGCATGCGACTTGGCATTTGTACCGGCAGTTGGTCCGATAACCTCGCCCGCAAAGCGGGAGAGAGCCGGCCCCGGACCTGATCCGGGGTCGAGGTGCGGCAGCGCCGAGGGAGAGGGTGATCGGGCCGTTATGCAGCGCCTTTGGCGGGCGTGCCTGTGGCGACAATGCGTGCCTCTAAGGCAGCGTCGGCAAATAAGTGCGTCAGCACGCCGACAAAGCTGCCGCTCAAAGCAAAAGCTAAGGCAGCGTCGGCAAATAAGTGCGTCAGCACGCCGACAAAGCTGCCGCTCAAAGCAAAAGCTTAGGGCTTGTTCGACCGTGCATTCCGATTCGTTTATTTTCGAACAAGCCCTAACGACGAACGCGCCTGTGATCAGCGTGCGGACCCGGTCACCCTCGGCACCTATGGCGCCTTGACCCCGGATCAGGTCCGGGGCGGGCTGTCTCCCGCGCGGGCGAGGTTCGCTAATTCCACAAACCTGTCCAGCACCCGCTTGTCGCCGGCCTTGTCGAAAGCGACGTCCAACTTGTTGTCGTCCGCGGCTGTCACCACGCCGTAGCCGAACTTCTGGTGGAATACGCGCGCACCCACGGGGATTGCATCCGTCCGCGCCGGTCGCGCCGGCTGCTCCCACACTTCCACAGTCCGCGTCCGGCGCGAGACCAGCGGAAACTGAGTCGGAAACCTCGTTGCGGCGGCAATCCGCGACTCTCGCTCGAGTACTGCGGAGCCGGCGCGGTCCACATGCTCGTCCGGCAATTCATCGAGGAAGCGGCTTGGGATGCTGTCCTGCCAGTTCGCGTAAATACGCCGCGTCGCCGCGTGGGACACGATCGCACGCCGCCGCGCCCGGGTCAGGCCGACATACGCAAGCCGCCGCTCCTCCTCCAGCGACTTCAGTCCGCCCTCGTCCAACGACCGCTGGTTTGGGAACAGACCTTCCTCCCAGCCGGGGAGGAAGACGGTGTCGAATTCCAGCCCCTTGGCGGCATGCAGGGTCATCAGGTTGACGCGGTCGCCGTTGGCGCCCTCATCGTTCTCCATCACCAGCGAGACGTGGTCGAGGAACCCTTCCAGGCTTTCGAACTCGCCCATGGCACGCAGCAGTTCCTTCAGGTTATCCAGCCGGCCGGGTGCTTCGGGCGACTTGTCCTGCTGCCACATCGCCGTGTAGCCGCTTTCCTCCAGCATGGCGGCGACGGCGACCAGATGGCCGTCTTGCTTCGCCTGCGCGCGCCAGCGTGCCAGGCCGCGCAACAGCTCGCCCACTTGCTCTTTCACCTTGCCGCGCAGGCCGCCGGACTCGATCAGCTTCGCTGCCGCCGCTGTCAGCGGCAGTTCGTCCGCGCGCGCGGTTTCGTGCATGGTGCGCAGCGCCGCCTCTCCCACGCCGCGGCGGGGGACGTTGACGATGCGCTCGAACGCCAGGTCGTCGGCGGGCTGCATCGTCACACGCATATAGGCGATGGCGTCGCGGATCTCCTGCCGCTCGTAGAAGCGCAGGCCACCGATCACGCGGTAGGGCACGCCGATCAGGATCAGCCGTTCCTCGAACGCGCGGGTCTGGAAACCGGCGCGCACGAGGATGGCGATCTCGCCCAACGCATGGCCGTCGCGGCGCAGCGCTTCGATGCGCTCGCCGACCATGCGGGCTTCCTCGTCCGAATCATGCAGGCTGACGATGCTGACTTTTTCTCCCGTCTGCGCATCGTGGCGGCCGGGGCGCAGGGTCTTGCCCAGCCGGCCCTCATTATGCGCGATCAGGCCGGAGGCGGCGGCCAGGATGGGAGCGGTGGACCGGTAGTTCGACTCCAGCCGGATGATCTTCGCGCCGGGGAAGTCTTTCTCAAATCGGAGTATATTCTCTACTTCTGCACCGCGCCAGGAATAAATTGACTGATCGTCATCTCCGACGCAGCAGATGTTGCGGTGGCCCTGGGCGAGCAAGCGCAGCCAGAGGTACTGGATCAGGTTGGTGTCCTGGTATTCGTCCACCAGGATGTAGCGGAACATGCGGTGATATTGCGCCAGGATGTCGGGCTGGGTGCGCAGCAGCTCCGTCATGTGCAGCAGCAGGTCGCCGAAATCGGTGGCGTTCACCGCGCGCAGGCGTTCCTGGTAGGCGGCGTACAGCGCGCGGGCGCGGCCGCCAGCGAAATCGGTGTCCTCGGCCGGGGTGATGCGGTCGGGGGTCAGGTCGCGGTCCTTCCAGCGCTGGATCTGGCCCATCAGGGCCGGCGGCGTCCAGCGCTTGGTATCGACCCGGTCCGCTTCCATCACCTGCTTCAGCAGGCGGAGCTGGTCGTCGGTATCCAGGATCGTAAAGTTTGCCGACAACCCAACCTGGGCCGCGTGCCGGCGCAGCATTCGCGTGCATAGCGCGTGGAACGTGCCGAGCCACAACCCTTCCGCCGGACGGCCGAGGATGGCCCCGACCCGTTCCCGCATCTCCCGGGCGGCCTTGTTGGTGAAGGTTACGGCCAGCACCTGGCTCGGGTAGGCGCGGCCGGAGAGCAGGATGTGGGCGAAGCGGGTGGTGAGGACGCGTGTCTTGCCGGTGCCGGCACCGGCCAGCACCAGCAGGGGGCCCTCCAGGGTCTCCACCG
>Ga0335074_10016661_pt1 | contig 10351 bp, 7 predicted proteins | sample Lox_Sample_23_FD_206715 | JGI IMG/M metagenome (GOLD analysis project Ga0335074, IMG submission 206715) | Soil microbial communities from Loxahatchee National Wildlife Refuge, Florida, United States - Lox_Sample_2.3 | ecosystem: Environmental > Terrestrial > Soil > Wetlands | place: USA: Florida...
TTTCATTTGATCCGCTGGCGGAGGAGTCGCGGCATATCGTAGGCGGGCTGGTTTGGGTGGCGTTTCTGTTTGCCGCGGTGGTGGCGCTGAACCAGACGTGGGCGCGCGAGTTGCGGAACCAGGTGCTGGATGCGTATCGCGTTTCTCCGGCGCCGCCCAATACGTTGTTTCTAGCGAAGGTGGTGGGCAATTTTATTTTTGTCAGCGTGCTGGAAGCGCTGATGACGCCGTCGTTTGTCGTGTTCTATAACCTGCGCGTTTTGGGTCCGGCGTGGCAGTTGATTCCGGTGGCGGCGCTGGGCACGTGGGCGCTGGTGGTGAATGGGACTTTCTTTGCGGCGATGTCGTTGCGCACGCGCAATCGCGAACTGATGCTGCCGCTGCTGCTGTTTCCGATTTCGATTCCGGCGGTGCTGGGCATGGTCGCGGCGACGACCGCGATTCTGACGGGAGAGAACTCCGCGCATTTTTATATCGTGTTGCTTCTCACCTACGATGTGGTGTTTACTACAGCTTGTCTGGCGCTGTTTGGCGCGATTCTGCACGCCGAATGAAGAAACTTTTCCCCATCCTTTCGATTTTGACGGCGGCGTTTCTGTTCTACGTCACGTACCTAGCGTTGGCGGTTGCGCCGGCGGACGCGCTCCAGGGCGAGGTGTACCGGATCATCTATTACCACGTGCCCTCGGCGTGGACGGCGTTTCTGTTGTTCTTCATCAATTTCATCGCCTCCATTCAATATCTGGTGCGGCGCAAACGTTCGGCGGAGACCGCGGCGAACTGGATTGTGATTGCGATCGGAGTGGTGGGAACAATTGTGACGTTTCTGCCGCAAGTAAAGGCGATGCTGCCCACGGGCATGCGACCCAGCGCCGTGGCGACTACGGTGCTGATGATTCCCGCGTTTTATTTTGTGATCGGAAAACTGTTTGCCGGCGATCGGCTCGACGTGCTGGCGGTGACAAGCGCGGAAGTGGGCGTAGTTTTCTGCACCATCGTTCTCATTACCGGGCCGCTGTGGGCGCGCCCGGTATGGGGCATCTGGTGGGCGCCGGGGGACATACGGCTGACCTCGACGCTGGTGCTGTGGCTGATTTATGTGAGCTATCTGGTGCTGCGGCGATTCTCGAATAGCGCGCAGACGCAGATGCTGGCCGCGGCGCTGGCGGTGTTCGGCGCGCTGGATGTGCCGCTGGTTTATCTTTCCATCTGGTTTTTCCGCACGCAGCATCCGCAGCCGGTGATTGGCGGCGGAGGATCGATGGATCCGCACATGCTGAATGTGCTGCTGCTGAGTTGGATGGCATTCCTGTGCTTCGCGTTTCTGGTGTGCTGGTCGCGCTTCCGGCTGGAGCTGCTGAAGCGCGAGGTCGAAGAGGCTCATGCCATGGAATCGCTGGTGGGTGCCGGGACGGCGGCTGCACCAAGCCTGCCGTTGAATCGGGGTGCGCGATGAACAGCTCCGTGAAGTTCCTGATCGCTGCCTATATCGCGACGTGGGTCATCCATGCGTTTTATATCGGGACGCTGGTGAGCCGGTTCCGCAAGCTGCGCGGGCAGATGAGGGAATTGGGAAAAAGGAAGTAGCAGCGTGTCGTCCGCCGAAGCGGACCCGGGCTTTCCCCATTCAAGTCGGCGGTATTTGGTGCACGAGTCGTTTCTTTTGCCCATTTCGGGGCTGACTCTTCTTACGCTTTGGCACCCATGACCTCCGGCGTGGGCTGCATTCTTACGCCGCTTCGCGGCTAAGAAATGAGGGTCCGAGCGTCCAGATGTGGCGCGCGGCAAGGTTGCCTTCAGTTGGGCTCTTTCCAATCTTCGGGCAGGGCGGCCATGAAGTTCGGAGTGCCGTCCGAGCGGAGAAATTCGTAATCTTCGATCAGCGCCGCGACACCGATGCGAGCCGAGGGAAGAGGATACTCCACGCGGGGATGTTCCACGCGAATGACACGGGCACCGAAGCGGACCCGCACCGCCGCGGTCAGCGTAATGTGCGGAGGAAAGGTCAACGTCACTTCCAGCTTGGTTCCGGCCGGCACGCTGCGGTCGAGATAAAAGAAGACTCCGCGGGCGCTGACGTTCTGGGTCTCGGTCTGAAGTTCATTTTCATTCTGCAGACGGACGATCGCCGGCAGGCGCATGTCGAAGCGCCGCATCATCCGCCGTTCGTCGGAGTGCAGTGGCATGAATAGAGGATGAACCCGGATCCCAGATACTTCCACTGTATAAAATCTCATGGGTTTGCAACAGCGAAAAGCGAGCGGGAACTGATGCCGACACTGTTTAGCTGCATCTTCGGTTGCTGGCGCAGCCGCTTTTAGGCCGGCGAAATCCGATTCGCCGGATTTCCTCGATCCCTCGGTTCTTTTTGCTGCCCAGGGCGGCATCTTTCCTCGAGGTCGAGCGCATCTGACGAATCTTAGAGCCCAGAGGGAGCCGGTGGAGGCGGAGGTCGGCTTGACTTGGTTATCCGCCAGATGTTTAAGTAGTTACTTACTTTTTTCCGCCAGTTCCAGTGAACAGCAAGCTTGCAGTCGAGCTCGCGTAAGAGTATGCCAGGCGCGAGGCAGGGACAACCTGTGTGCCGTCTCTCATCTCAACACTGAATCTGATTTAGCGGCATCAATCAAGAGGCTTCAGCCCAGCGAAGCCAGAAGTGAATTGTCGTAGAAGAACCGCATCGGAGGAAAACGCGTGAACGCTGATTGCCGTTGGAGTGGGAGGTCGATGGTGCGGGGCCGTGTTCTGGCTGCCGGGCTGGTCGTGCTCGGCGCGGGATGCGCTTTTCTCGGGTGGAGTTCGCCCCGCACGGGTTCACCTCATGCGACTTCAACTTCTGCTCTGACCTTTGCCAGTGGCGGCGTGCCCACCCTTCTGGCGGGCGCGGCGAACTCGCCGTCAGCGAATCTCGACGCGAAGAAACTGGAAGCGCAGGCGCAGGCCCGCTCTGTCTTTGGAGGACTGCCGCTTAGTTTCGAGCCGAACCAGGGGCAGGGCAATCTCGATGCATCCGATCCGCGTGCGAAGTTTGTGAGCCGGGGATCGGGTTACAGCCTGTTTCTTGGCTCCGAAGGCGCGATTCTCAGCATGGCTTCGGTCAAGCCCGGTTCGCTGGAGCACTTGAAGAAGATCACTTCCCTGCATCCGACTGTGCCGGCCTCGGTGACTCAGGTCGAGTCGCTGGAGATGAAGCTGGCGGGCGCGAATCCCAATACGCAACTGAGCGCCAGCGATCCCCTGCCGGGCAAGAGCAACTACTTCATCGGCAACGATGCTTCGAAGTGGAGAGCAGGCGTGCCGCAGTTTGCGCGGGTGCGGTATGAAAATGTTTATCCGGGAATCAACCTGGTTTTCTACGGAAATCAGGGACGTCTGGAATATGACTTCCAAGTCGCTCCGGGCGCCGATCCGGCGCAGGCCGAACTCGAATTCAATGGCGCGAAGCGGGTTGAACTGCGCAATGGCGCGCTGCTCATCACTAGCCAGGAACAAAGCGTGCAACTCCAAGCTCCCGTGGTTTACCAAGAGATTGGCGGGCAGCGGCATCCGGTCGAAGGCCACTTTGTGTTGCGCGGCAAGAACCGCGCCGGCTTTGCCATCGGCGATTATGACCGCTCGCGCGAACTGGTGATCGATCCCATCCTTACGTTTTCGACCTACTTCGGCGGGAGCGGAGATGAACTCGCGACTTCGGTTGCGGTCGATGGCAGCTTCAACATTTATCTCACCGGTTCTACGACCTCTCCCAATCTGCCGACCACCGCAAGCGTGAAACAGCCGACGATCGGCGGAGCTGGACCGAACGTTTACATCGCCAAGATCACCCCGCCGCTGGGGTCGCTTAATGCAAGTCTGGTTTACGTGACCTATCTGGGTGGAACCGGGCAGGATTCTCCGGTGGGAATCGGCGTCGATGGAGCGGGCGATGCTTACGTGGCGGGTACGACCTCGTCCCCGAATTTTCCGACCAATGCAAGCACTGCATATCAAAGCGCACCAGTCGCGAACAGCCCTGGTCCCCACGTTTTCGTCAGCGAATTAAGGTCCGACGCATCGACGCTGCTGTACTCTTCTTATCTTTCAGGCGACGGAACCGACCTGGCGAGCGGAATGGCGATCGACCCGGCCGGAGAGATTTATGTGACCGGCACGACGACATCGTCCGCGGGATCGAGCCCGCAATTTCCAGCGAGCACGCTGCCAAACAAACTTCCATTTCAGATGTTACCGGTCGGGCCGATTCAGTTTTTCGTGAGCAAGATCAATACGGCCGCGCCTGGAATTGCCAGCCTCCCGTACTCAACCTATTTTGGCGGAGCGAACTTCACGGCGCCCACCGGTACGGCGCCCTGCGGCGAAGCGGGGACGAATCCCAGCAACCTGCCATGCGTGACTGGCGGCGGCATCGCGGTCGACACCAATCTCAACGTCTATTTCAGCGGCACGACCAACTTCCTCTACACCGGATGTTCGGGATGCAGCAGCACCGACTTTCCGATTCTGGATGCTTATCAGCCATGCCTGGGCACGCCGCCGGCGACGGTGATCGTGAATCCTCCTACGTGTACGTACGCGACACCGATGACGGCGCCCGACGCGTTTGTGGCGAAGCTCAATCCCAATGCGCAGCAGGGCGAGCAATTGCTCTGGTCGACGTATCTGGGAGGAGCAAATATCGATTCGAGTGCGGCGGTAGCGGTGGATAACGGTGCGACGCACGTCTACGTCATTGGCACGACGAATTCGCAGCCGTTCGTGAATGCCAGCCTGGTGACGACCTTCGCCCCGTACCAAGAATGTCTGAATAACCTTTTCACCCCACCCGTCAGCCCCACCAGTTGCACCACCCAAACGAGTGCTACGACACCGTCGGATGCGTTCGTAGCGGCCCTGTCGAATCCAGCCAACGCGTCAGGCACAGTCAACCCCGTCAACGTGGCGCTGACTTACTTCTCCTACCTTGGTGGCCTCGATAACGAAACGGGACTCGCCATCACGGTCGATACCAACAGCGGTGCGGTGGTGACGGGATCGACGCAATCGCCTTATTCTGCGACGGTCGGGGGCGGGAGCTTCCCGGTATCGCCGTATCCGAATTCGATTCAGAGTAACCTGACCGGCGCGCAGGATGCATTTGTCGCGCGTTTGAATACCGCGGCGACCGTGGGACAGACCACCGCGGCGTCCTGGGCGAATTACTTCGGCGGCAGCACCACGAGCGGGGGCGCAGCCAGCACGACCACAGGCTCCGGGATCGCGCTCGACGTGAATCAGAATACGTATCTGGCGGGATCGACCAATGCCATCGATTTTCCGGTGGCCAAGCCGGTGCAGGCTACCAACAACGGCGGGTACGACGCCTTTGCCACGCAGTTGAGCACCGCGCTGAGCATGTCGATCACCGGTGTGCTTTCATTGGGGTCGGGCCAGACGTATATCAGCGCGGGAAACCAGGCGACCTTCACTTACACCATCACCAACAACGGTCCTGATCTGGCCAGCGGCATTGTGGTCACCGACAATCTGCTCCCGTCGGTCACCGGAATAGCGGTCACATTCGATTCGGCGAGCATCAGTACCGGTCTGTGTAGTGCGCCAGGTTCCATCAGCACCAGCGTGAGTTGCGGTCCGATCTCGCTGCAGTCCGGATCGACGGCGACGGTGACGATTGTGCTGACGCCAACGCCGAACACAAACGGCACTTCACCGGAATCGTTCAATGGCGGCACCGTGCAGGTGATCGCGCCGGGGAACATTGTTTTGGCCCAGACGTTTGTGCCGGCGTACATGTCGGACTTCAAAATGGCGGTGAACCCGTTCAACCAAAGCGTGGCGCAGGCGGGCGATACGGCTTCCTACCAAGTGCAGTTGACGCCTTCTCCACTCTACGGATCGAGCATCTCGCTCACCTGCGCGGGGCTGCCGACCGGCACCTCGTGCACCTTCAATCCCACTTCCACCACGCTGCAAAGCTCGAGCGGCCAGACCGTTTCGTTGAGCATCGTCACCACGGCGCGGCCCATCACCACGACGACCGAGCTCTTCGGACCGAGAGGGTTCTATGCGGGGTGGTTGGTGATTCCCGGGCTCGCGTTGGTCGGTATTGGGGGTGGTGGCCGGCGCCGGCGCTGGCGCATTGCGGGGACGCTGATGATCTCGGCCATCTTTGCCATGCTCTTGATCTTGCCGGCTTGCACTCACAGCAGCACGCAGGCGCCGGTCAGCGGAACTCCGGCCGGGAACTATAACATCACGGTGACCGCGACTTCGGGCAGCGACTCAAAGAGCCAGTCGATCGGACTGAACGTCCCGTAAGAAACTCGTTCTACGTTTTGTTTAGCGAGATAGAAAAGCCCAGAGCGGAAGGTTCTGGGCTTTTTGATGTTTGGATTTGAGAAGTGGGTCCGGGCTCTCGCCGATTGCAGCCTCCTGACGATCTATGCCCCCGCCGATCCGGCTCCGGCGGAAAGCTTGTGGTGGCCTCGGGCTTCGGCAATCCCATATTGGCGGATCTTGTAGAGGAGTGCCTTGTAGCTGATCTGCAAAATAGCCGCAGCCTGCTTGCGGTTCCAGTTGGTTTGCTCGAGCGCGCGCGTAATGGCCTCGGCCTCGGCTTCGTCTTTGGCGGAACGCCCCAGCGATTTCAATCCGCCCGGATCCGCCGCCTTGGTCGAGGAATCGCTGTTTAACCCCCCGCCATCGTTTCTCGGGAGAAGTTCAGAGACGGCAAGGTTTTCGTCCCCGAGAATCAGGTAGCGCTTCAGAAAGTTGTTCAGCTCGCGCAGGTTCCCGGGCCAGGAGTGGTTGTGGCAGGCCTGCAGCAATACGGGAGTCAGCGGCAACGGCGAGCGCGCATACCGCTCCGCCATGCGCGTCATGGAATGCTTGAGCAGGATCGGAATTTCTTCTTTGCGGTCGCGCAGAGGCGGCAGGGTCAGGGTGAAAGCGTTGAGCCGGTAGTAAAGATCCTCGCGCAGGCGTTTGGTGGCGAGCGCTTCCGGGATATTGATGTTGGTCGCGGCCAGAATGCGCACGTCAACTTTAATGACGGAGCGGCTGCCCAGCCGCGAAAACTGCTGGTCCTGCAGAACGTGGAGCAGCTTGGCTTGCAAAAGCGGCGGCATCTCCCCGATTTCATCGAGCAGGATCGTGCCCTTGTTGCAGAGTTCGAACTTGCCGGGCTTGGCGTGGACCGCGCCGGTAAATGCGCCTGGTTCGTATCCGAAGAGTTCGCTTTCGAGCAGGTCTCCGGGAACGGCCGCGCAATTGACTTTTAGAAACGTGCGATGAGCGCGCGGAGAAAGCTTGTGGATCAGGCGTGCCAGAACTTCCTTGCCGGTGCCACTCTCACCCAGCAGCAGCACAGGAATATCGACGTTGGCGACAAGAGCGGCCTGCGAGCGAATCTTGCGCATCGCGGGACTGGCGGCGATGAAAAACACGTCGTCGGCAAGTTCCTCGACTTCGCCGGCAAAAGCCTGCTTCCCCTGTCCCAGGCTGAGGTCGATAACGGCATCGAGTTCGGCTTTCTGAAACGGCTTGGTAATGTAATCCTGCGCGCCCAGCTTCATCGCATGCACAACCTTGCGGGTGTCGCTTACGCAGGAGAGCATGACGACTTTCAGGCCGGGTTTTTTGCGCCGAAGTTGCTCGAGCGTTTCCAGGCCGTCGATGCCGGGCATCAGCACGTCAAGCAGTACGAGGTCGGGCTCCAGCCCTTTGTCGATGCGCTGCAGAGCCTCTTCGCCGGTGGTCGCAGTCTCCACTTTGTATTCGTCGACTTCGAGCAGGGTCTTGATGTACCGCAACATGCCGGGTTCGTCATCGACCAGCAGAATCTTGGCGGTCGGGCTCATCGGGATTTTCCTTTGCTGGCGGCGACGGGTTTATAGGGGACGAGGAACGAGAACTTGCAGCCTGCGCCGGGATCGCTTTCCACCCAGATCTTTCCGCCCATCCCTTGCACCAGGCGGCGCGCGATGGCGAGGCCAAGCCCCATGCCTTCCTGATTCTCCGTGCCGGGCAGGCGGAAAAAGTCGTCGAAGACTTCGAAATGAAATTCCGCAGGAATCCCTGGGCCGGTGTCGGACACGCTCACCTTGACGGAGTTAGGATGGCTCACGTTCTGGCGGCGGCGTTCGTTGGTCGAAGGCAAAGCCGCGGCGCGGCGCTCCCACATGTATGGCTCGGCGTGCAGCCAAACGGTTCCACCTTCAGGCGTGAACTTGAAAGAATTCTCCAGCAGGTTCGAGATCACGCGCTCCAGTTTGGGAGCGTCGAAGGGGAAGACGGGAAGCTTGTCGTTGGCCAGGAAGTATAGGGCAATGCGCTTTCCCTGGAAGCGATTCGACCATAGCCTGCAGACTCCAGAGAGGCAGTCATTGATGTCGCCAGTATCGAACTGCATGCGCAGGCCGCCGGTTTCAAGGGCGCTGTAGGTTAGAAAGTCCTGAATGAACTGTTGCAGGCGTTTGCCGCTGTCGCGCATGTCCTGCAGAACTTCGCGCTGGCGGTCGCTGAGCGGGCCCAGTTTCTCGCTGTGCAACAGTTCGACATAGCCGTTGAGGATGGAAAGCGGCGTTTTCAGGTCATGGGCGGCGGAGGCCAGGGCATTGGTGGTGCGCTGGAAACGCTCGCGCAGGGCCTTATATTCCTGCAACAGGTTCTCTGGACTGGGAACGTCCTGGTCGGCGCTGGCGGCTGCCGCCGAGACCGCCTCGGTCGCTACTCCCGCGTCGGGAACACAGGTGTTCTTGTGGGCTGATGCCATAAAGGAAGTACCACAGATTGGCACGGGGAGAGTAACCGGACTTGGTCTGTCTTTTTAGAAATGCCGGTAAGGAAAAATCGTAAGCCAGGCCCCATTCAAAGTCAACGAAAAATGCAAGCGAATTACCCAAGTGTAGCAAAAGGTTGCACTTCTCTCAGGTAGGCCGGCGCCGGGGAGAAGCGAAAGAAAGAGAATATAAGGCGAATATGAATCTCGGAATGATGCGTGTCTTTCAGGGTTTGGCACTCGAAATGGCCTAAGCGTACGGATTTTTGCGGGGTTTTACAGGTAATTGCATCCGGATTTGGCCCCTAAGGTGCTTGTCTTAGGCTCGGGCGGAGTGGAGAAGTCTGCATGAGTGTGTCGAAACCGGCAAATGAGCGGCGGAAGTGGGCTCGGCTTCCGCTGGCGATTCCGGTGTTCGTGCGCAGCCGCGACGGTAAGGGCAAGGAATTTCTGGAGTTTGCGACTTCCGTGAACGTCAGCGCCGGCGGTATGCTGGTGGCCATGCGGCGGGTTCTCCCGGCTATCGCCCAGATCCAGCTTGAGATTCCCAGTGCCCCGGTAGCGGCACTGGCCCCGCTCCCGCGGGCAGCCCGGAACCTTCGCGCCAAGATGCTGCGCACGATTCCAGCGGCTGGCTATTATCTTTTGGGGTTGAAATTCCTGCGCCCTCTGCCAACTGCTTCCAATCCAGCCTCCAAAAGAAGAAAAATCGCTTCCACGGTGTGAAAATGTTTGCGCACCGGTTACTGAAAAGTGTTACCCTTGCCTGCGGGTTTTAGTTACCCGGGCGGACCGCTCCCGCTCTTTAGTAAGTTGATTGCCATCAACGACATAATCTAGATTGAGATGTTCCGCGAGAGGCACCAGGCGGAATTTGGCTCTCTGGATGCGAGTTATGGATTTCCCCCCAGTTTGAAGACCAGCCATGACAACCGGTAGTGTGAATACGCTCGTCCAGCCTTTGGGGGAAACGCCACCCGACGCCATCGTTTTTGGCCGCACCGAATCCATGCGCGCAGTGCGCGACCGGCTGGCGAAACTGGCGGCCGCCAACGTTCCGGTCCTGATTCAAGGCGAGAGCGGTACTGGCAAAGACATTATTGCCCGCATGATTCACGCCGCGTCGCCTTGGCGCACTGGGCCGTGGGTAAAGGTCAATTGTCCGGCAATTCCAGGAACCCTGTTGGAGAGCGAGTTGTTCGGCTACGAGAAGGGCGCGTTCACGGGCGCGTATGGAGTGAAGCCGGGCCGCGTGGAAATGGCGCACCGGGGGACGCTGTTTCTCGACGAGATTTCCGAACTCGACATGTCGCTGCAGTCGAAGCTGCTGCAGCTGCTGCAGGATGGGCAGTTCTGCCGCATCGGCGCGCAGGAAGATAAGAAAGTCGAAGTGCGCGTGGTGTGCGCAACCAATCGCAAGCTGGAACAGGAAATTGAAAACGGCACGTTCCGATCCGACCTGTTCTACCGCATCAACGTGGTGAATCTCTACATGCCGCCGCTGCGGGAGCGGGCGATCGATATCCCCGATCTGGTTACTTATTTTCTTGAATACAACAACCGGAAATACAACTG
>Ga0335074_10016662_pt1 | contig 10351 bp, 9 predicted proteins | sample Lox_Sample_23_FD_206715 | JGI IMG/M metagenome (GOLD analysis project Ga0335074, IMG submission 206715) | Soil microbial communities from Loxahatchee National Wildlife Refuge, Florida, United States - Lox_Sample_2.3 | ecosystem: Environmental > Terrestrial > Soil > Wetlands | place: USA: Florida...
CATTCGAGCGCAGGCGAGACATTGCGGCCCCCGCAGCGCGTATTCGCCTGGGCGCGACGCAGCTCGCCGCCATCCTCGAAGTCCGCGCTCGTCAGCATGAAATGCGCAGCCGTCTTGCCGCCCGCGACGCTGTCGGGCGGGACAGCCTGTTGAGCCGCGCGGGGCGTCTGCGCAAGCGTGAACGGCTCGCCGCCGAGCAGCGCCGCCGCGGCGAGGACGAGTCCAAATGCGATCATGCTCGGGAAGCTTCGCTGGTGCATGGGGCGTCTCCGGGATGGGATGGGAATGGTGCCCGCAACCTGCGTCGCTTCGCAAACTGGAAGGTATCGCGGGCGTGCGCACCCGAAACGCGCTCGCGCGCGTCTCGCCATGGCGGCGCTTCTGATGCATAGTCGATCGGGAAGGTGCGCATGTGAATTCCGAGCGGCACAGGTTTCTTTTCGTCTCCCTCACGGGTCTCGTGAGCGACATTGCCTGGCAGGTCGTGAAGGAGGGCCACGAGGTCCGCTACTTCATTCACGACGAGAAGGATCGGGATATCGCTGACGGCTTCGTACCCAAGGTCGAGGACTGGACACGCGAGGTCGACTGGGCCGATGTGATCGTCTTCGACGACACGCTTGGACAGGGTGCGATCGCACAGAAGCTTCGTGCCGAGGGCAAGCGCGTCGTCGGCGGGACTGCCTACACCGATCGGCTCGAGGACGACCGCTCCTTCGGTCAGGAGGAGCTCAAGCGCGCCGGTATCAACATCCTGCCGTACCGCGAGTGCGACGATTTCGACGAAGCGATCGCCTATGTGCGAGCGAATCCGGAGCGCTATGTCATCAAGCCCTCGGGCGCCGCAGGGAACGTCAAGCGCCGGCTCTTCGTCGGAGACGAGGAGGACGGCGAGGACGTGATCCGCATGCTCGAGGCGTACAAGAAGTCCTTTCCCGATGAGATCAAGAGTTTCCAGCTGCAGCGCCGCGTGACGGGGGTCGAGGTCGCCGTCGGCGCCTTCTTCGGCGGCAAGGAGTTCATCTATCCGATCAACGTCAACTTCGAGCACAAGAAACTCTTTCCGGGGAACATCGGACCGTCGACCGGAGAGATGGGTACTTCGATGTTCTGGAGCGGCCCGAACCGGCTCTTCAATCAGACCCTGAAGAAGATGGAATCCCGACTCGCCGATGAGGGTTACGTCGGCTACATCGATCTCAACTGCATCGTGAACGGGAACGGCATTTATCCGCTCGAGTTCACCGCACGCTTCGGTTACCCGACGATCAGTATTCAGCAGGAAGGCATGACGACCCCCATCGGCCAGTTCCTCCACGACCTCGCTGCCATCGGGAACCCGAAGCTCAAGGTCAAGAGCGGCTTTCAGATCGGCGTGCGCATCGTCGTCTCGCCTTTTCCCTTCGATGATGACGCGACCTTCCTCTCGGTCTCGAAGAATGCGGCAATCCTGTTCAAGAAGGGCATTCCCGAGGAGGTGCACATCGAGGACGTGAAGCAGGTGAATGGGCAGTGGTATGTCGCCGGCACCTCCGGCGTCGTCCTCATCGTATGCGGTTTGGGGCAGACGATGCGGCAAGCGCAGGCGCAGGCCTACTCACGCGTCCGCAATATCATGATTCCGGACATGTATTACCGAGACGATATCGGCGAGCGATGGTTCGAGGACCACGACAAGCTGCACACCTGGGGCTACCTGCGCGAGGTCTGAGTGCCGGCGGCGGGAGCGCGCGCGTGGCCGCGGCCGGCACTCGCGCGGGCGGCCGCTTCGACCGCGCGTATTACGAGCGCTATTACCTCGATCCGCGCACCGCGGTCGCCTCGCCTGTCGAGGCGCGCGCCCGCGCCCGCCTCATCGCCGCCTTTGCCGATATCGTGGGACTGCCCGTCGGGCGCATTCTCGATGCCGGCTGCGGCATCGGCCGACTGAAGCGTCCACTCCTCGAGCGCTTCCCGCGCGCCGAATACGTCGGCCTCGAGGTAAGCGAATATCTCTGTCGGCGCTACGGCTGGGAGCACTGCGGAATCGAGGCCTATCGCTCGGCCGAGCGCTTCGACCTCGTCGTCTGCTATGACGTACTGCAGTATCTCGATGCGGGCGCAGCGCAGCGCGCGCTCGCGAATCTCGCCGTGCTGACGCGCGGGGCGCTGTACTTCAGTGCGCTCACGGTCGCCGACTGGCGCGACAACTGCGATCAGCGCCGGACGGACCGCGACGTGCTCATGAGGACCGGAGAGTGGTATCGCGCACGGCTGCGGCGCGGTTTTCGGGAGGTCGGCGCCGGGTTGTGGCTGCGGCGCGGTGCGCCGCTCATCCTGTGGGAGCTCGAGCGCTGCGATTGAGTCGAGCGCTGCAGGCCGAGGCGCGGCGCCGGAAGACTCCGGCGCCGCGGACGAGTGAGCCGCTCAGGCTCGCGACTGGCCGCCTTCGATCTGGATACGGCGACGCTGCGGCCGCTCGAGGGGGACAGTCACCTCGAGCACCCCGTTGTGCATGCTCGCCTTCGCGCTGTCGACACGCGCACCATCCGGAAGCGGAATCAGGCGGTAGAAGCTTCCGTAGGCACGTTCCGTGTGGCGGTGACCTTGTTCACCTTCCTCGTGCTGCTCCGAGCGCTCGCCCGAGATCGCAATCCCTTCCTCGGTCGCTTCGAGCTGGATGTCCTCCTGCTTGATGCCGGGGAGGTCGACGTGGATGACGAGCGAATTCTCGCGCTGGCGCACCTCGATCTGTGGCGTCCACATGATGCGGGCGTAACGTGAGTCGCCCGCCGAAGTGCCGCCCGAACGCTGAGCGGTGAGCCCGCCGCCGAAGAACGCATCCATGAGCCGATCCATCTCGCGCGAGATCTGCCACAGACTCGCGAAGGGGCTCTGCTCGAAGTCACCGATAAACGGGCTCATCGAGCCGCGCTGGCCGCTCGTGACCGCCCGCCCGCGCTCGCGTGCCGCCAGGGACTGGCCTCGCCCTGAACTCGTCCTGCCGCCCGCGGCGCTGATGCTGCTTGCGCCGGTGGCGCTACCGCCGCCCGTTTCGCTTTGACCACCCACGCCGCTGCGTGCGGTCTGGCCGCCGTCGCTCGCTTGCTGGCCGGTGCGCTGATTGTTCGTAGAACCGGTTTCCGTGACCATAATGATCTCCTTGATGTGATGTGGGGCGAGAGAGCGCCCTCAGGCGGGCTGCGCGACGCAATTTCGATGCCGCGGCGAGCGCTGCGGGATGCCCGCGTACAATCCCCGTCATGCGACTCAAAGGCTCGATAGAGTGTCGGCGCACAGCCGCGGCATGCGTCACGCTCGTCGTGCGGACGGAGCGCGGCGAGCGCGCGTATGTCACGCTCAGCGCGCAGGCGCCAGACGATCTGCCAGCGCGAATCGATCACGGGGTCGTGGAATTGCTCGAGGGCGCATACCGCGTGTCCTGGTCCGCGCGCGAATGGCTCCTCGATTCGTCGCGGGTGCTTGTGCACCGCGACGCGTCCGACGCGTTCTACGCGGCACTGCCGCCCCGTCCCGTGCGGCCCGTCAAGCGGATGCTGTTCAGACTCGTGCTGGCCGTGGCCGGAAGCCGCGCCGGCCGGTGGTGGCTCGCCCGCTGAGAGCGGGCCGCGCCGCCCGCGGTGGCGCAGCTCATGATCCGGCTGCCAAGCACCAGCGCGCGAGAAAGTCAATGCCGAGAGCGAAATCCGGCACGGCGCCGCCGGGGATCGGCGCGCGGGACATGCGTGTTAAGATGGCCTCGACGACCGCGTGAAAAGAGCTCCTCCAGGGCCGGTCACGCAGGCTTACCTCGAAGCAGGGCTCGTAGCAGCGAAGGGTCGCACGATGTCGATCGAAGTCCGCTCGCAACCAGATTCACCGGTTATTGCGCCCCCGATGGGCGCCCGTTCCAGCACTCGCCGCCGCAGCTCCCGGATGCTCGAGAACTACCTCGGCGACATCGAGTACCTGCTGCGCGAGCAGCGTTTCGCCGAGGCAGCGCCGCTTGCGCTCGCGCTGCCGCATATCTGCTCGGCGCTGGCGCATGCCGATCTCGCGAGCTCGCACGCGGCTTATCGCGAATGGTGCGAGGCGTGGGTGCGTCCGCGCGAGGACGATACCTCCCTCGCCGTGCCCTCTGCGGCGGAGCTCGAGCGCCTCGCGGATGCGAATCACGTCGAGCCCGAGCTCGCACAGCGACCTGGGGTGCCTGCCCTCGCGCTGCGCCGCCTGAGGCTGCGGCGCCTTGCGCGCGCGGCGCCGTTGCGCAGGCGTGGCACGGTCCCCGCCGCGAGCGACGCTCGCGATGAGGCCGCGCGCGAGGCCTGCGTCGCGCTCACGGACGCGGTGCGCCGCTGGTATCACGAGTGCGCGGGGCGCGACACCGTCGTGCAGACTAACCTCGCCAGACTGGCCGTGCTCCGCTGAACGGCGTCGGCACTGCATGCGGTCGGCCGCGTACGCCGTAGGCGCGACCGTTCGTTGACATATCAACGCCGGCCGACCCCATGCAGAGCGCCAAGACCCCGGGCTCGCGGCTCGGCGAACGGTTGAGCCGCGCAGCCCGCGTCGAGCCTCGCGAACGCAAGGCGGTGGCGCTCGCGTTCTCCTGCTACTTCGTGCTCTTCGCGAGCTACTACATCCTGCGCCCGGTGCGCGACACCTTCGCGACCGTCTTCGGCGTCGATGAGCTCCAATATCTGTTTACGGGCACGTTCGTCGGCACCCTCGTCGCATCACCGCTCTACGGTGCGCTCGCGTCGCGGCTGCCGCTCAGGCGCTTGCTGCCGGGCGTCTTCTGGTTCTGGCTGCTCAACGTGCTGCTGTTCGACTGGCTATTGCGGGTCGCGCCACAGAGCCTGTGGGTAGCGGGTGCCTATTGGATCTGGTTCAGCGTCGTCAATCTCTTCATGATCTCGGTGTTCTGGAGCCTGATGGCGGACCTCTTTTCGCCAGGCCAGGCGACGCGGCTCTTCGCCACCATCGCGGCGGGCGGGAGTCTCGGTGCGATCGCGGGGCCGATCATCACCCGATTCTCCGTCAAGGCAATCGGCCTCGGCGGCCTGCTCTTGATCGCCGCGGCCGGCTTTCTCGTGCTGATCGGGCTGGTCCATCTGCTGATGGGCGAGAAAGCCCAGCTCAGGGAGGAGGGCCAAGGGCAACGCTCCACGCTCGACCACGCGCTTCCGGGCAATCCCTTCGAGGGCTTCGGCGAGCTCTTCCGATCCTCCTACTCGCGTCACCAGGCCGCCTTCATGTTCCTCATGACCTGGGTCAATACCGTCGCGTATTTTTTTCAGACCGAGATCGTCGCACGCATCAGCGAGCTTGCGGGGCGGACCATCGCCGTGGCCGACATCGCCCTGGCGACGAATATCCTCACCGCGGTGATCCTGCTCGGGGGCGTCGGCCGTTTCATTCAGCGGTTCGGAGTCACCGCCGGCCTGATCGCGAATCCCATCATCATGCTCGTTGCGTTCGTCGTCATCGCGCTGTCACCGACCCTCTTCATGATTCAGGCGCTGCAGGTCGTGCGCAGCGTCTCCCAGTACGCGATCGCGAGGCCGAGCCGCGAGATCTGCTTCACCGTCGTGGAGCAGGGCAGCCGCTACAAGTCGAAGAACGTGATCGACATGGTCGTCTATCGCTTCGGGGATGTCGCCTCGGGTTGGTTTCAGGCGGGCCTCCGGGCGCTCGGATTTCGCATCGCCGGAGCGGCCGTCGTCGGGGTCGGCTTCTCGCTCATCTGGGCGGCCGTCGCGGCAGCGCTCGGCCGGGGGTATGAACGTCGGCGCGATGAGCAGCAGCGGCAAACGGCGCACGGCTCGGCCGCCGAGGCCCCGCCGGCGATAAGTCCGCCGGGTCACGGCTGACGTGGCACGCCACCCCGCTTCTCCGCCGCGGGTGAGTTGGCTATAGTCCGGCGGCTCGGCGCGGCTTCGCGCCGCCCGGCAGACAGCATTTCGAGAGGATTTCCGGATGGCTCAAGCGTCGAACCCGACTCCGGTCGCGCGCCTTTTCAAGTCCGTCGCGGCGGTCGAGCCCATCGAGCTGCGGCCCGCGCTGGTCTCGTTCCTGTGCTTCTTCTTCCTGTTCTTCAGCTACGCGGTCGTGAAGCCGGTGCGGGACACGATGGGCACCGTGTGGGGTGCAAAGCAGCTACCCGAGCTCTTCCTCGCGACGTTCCTTTTGAGCCTGGTCGTCTCACCGCTCTACGCGATGCTCTCCGCGCGCGTGAAGCTCTCGGCATTCCTGCCCTGGATCTATGGCATCGTCGCCGTGAGCGTGCTCGGATTCTATTTGCTCTTCTCGGGAGGGCATTACCAGGAGCGCTGGCTCGCGGCGGGGTTCTTCGTCTGGGTGAGCACGTTCAACCTGGTCATTCTGTCGGTGTTCTGGAGCTTCATGGCGGACCTGTTCTCGCGCGAGCAGGCAAAGCGACTCTTCGGCTTCATCGCGGCCGGCGGCACGGCGGGCAACATTCTCGGCCCCGCGATGGTCGATTTTCTCGCGAAGCGCGTCGGCAACAACGGCCTGATGCTGATCTCCGCGGCCAGCTTCGCGCTCACCGCGGCGCTCGTCATCCCGCTCGTGGGCGAGAAGAAGCGCTTGCTCGCCGAGTCGCCGGATGCTCAGCGCACGACGCTCGATCACCGCCTCGGGCGCAATCCCTTCGAAGGATTCGCGCTGCTCTTTCGCTCACGCTACCTGCTGCTGATCGCGCTGTTCCTCTTCGTGATGACCTCGGTCTCGACGGTCGTGTACGTGCAGCTCAACGACCTCATCGGGCACGCGTTCAAAAATCATGCGGCGCGGACTCAGGTCTACGCGACCATGGATCTTGCGACGAACAGCCTCACCGTGCTCATCCAGCTCCTCGGCACGGGGCGTCTCATCAAACGCTTCGGCGTGACGAGCGGACTGCTGCTCAATCCGATCATCATGGCGCTCGCTTTCGTCCTCGTCATCTTCTCTCCGGTGTTGTTGGTTCTCGGAGGCGTCCAGGTCGTGCGCCGCGTCGCCGAGTACGCCGTGGCGAAGCCGGCGCGGGAGATGCTGTTCACCGTGGTGGATCAGGAGAGCAAGTACAAGGCCAAGAACGTCATCGATACGGTGGTGTATCGCGGCGGTGACCTGCTCGCCGCGTCCGCGGCTTCCGCGGTGCTGGCTTACGGCATCAGCGGGCTTGCGGTGCTCGGCGTGGTCGTTTCTGCGATCTGGTTCCCGATCGCCTACGCCGTCGGCCGTCGCTACGAGAGCGTGCGCGGCTCGGAAACGCTCAACGTGGCTCCCGGGCCTCCTGCACCCGCAGCAGCCAAGTAACGCGGGGATCCGACTGCCGCGACGCGTCAGGCGGTGACGCGCGGCAGGCGCGCATCAGGCCGCAACGCTGCCGCCCGGCTCGCGCAGCGCCCGCATGCCCGAGACCGCCTCGATGACCTGCGCGGCGTTCGCGAACCGCTCATCCGGCGATTTGGCCGTCAGACCATCGAGGAGCGACTGCAGATGCTCGAGCTGGCGCGGCAGTAGCGGAGACGGCGCGTTCACATGCTGCTGAAGCACCTCTATCGCGGTGGTTCCGGTGTAGGGCTTCTTCCCGGTGAGCATCTCGTAGAAGATGATTCCCAGGCTGTACAGATCGGTGCGCGCGTCCAGACTTTCCCCGAGCGCCTGCTCCGGGCTCATGTAGTAAGGCGAGCCGCGCAGCACGCCTTTGCGTGTGCTGTGCAACTCCTCCCCCTGCACGTTGCGCGCGAGCCCGAAATCGATGAGGACGACCTCGTCCGATTCCCGCAGCATCACGTTCGGCGGCTTCAAATCGCGATGGAATATGCCGGCGGCGTGCACGACATCGAGCGCTCGCGCAATTTGCTCGACATAGCGGAGCACATCCGGCTCGAGGATGCCGCGCTGCAGCCGGGCCTTCAGGTCCCCGCGCGGGAAGTACTCCATCGCGAGGTACTCGCGCCCGTGGTGAACGCCGTATTCGTGGATCTGGACGATGGCGGGATGGCGCAGCGCAGAGAGCGCCGCATGCTCACGCGCGAATATCTGCTGGTCGCTCGCGCTTTCGAGCTCGCCGCGGCTGACCTTGAGAGCGACATCGACGCCGAGGGCCACGCTGGTCGCGAGATAGACGATCGCCTTCTCCGACTCGCCGATCTTGCGCCGGATGCTGTAGCCGGGGATCGGGTCGCGCGTGGCGCGCTCGGTGCTTTCGTCGCTCACATCCACGTCGACGGTGCCCTCAGTGATCAGCGCGCGTTCTGGGTCCTCGGACAACTTCGGTCCGGTGACCTTGCTCGTCGACGGAGACGGTTCGAAGGTCTTGAGCGAGTCGCGGCCCGCTTCGCGCAGCTCCTGCCGCCGCAGCGCGAGCTGCACGGCGGTCCTCAAGCGCTCGGGCGTGAGCAGACGCTTCGGCAAATAGTCGATCGCGCCGAGCTGTATCGCCCGCACGGCCGTCAGCTCGTTGCCGTCCTCCGCGATCGTGAGGATCGCCGGCATCGCCGGCCACCCCCGCAGCTGTCTCAATCGCTCGAGGCCCTCCGACCGCGGGTCGTCGGGACTCTCCCCGAAAGAGGCGGCGAGGAGGAGCAGATCGAAATCGGTACGCGTGATGGAGCCGACGTTGCGATCGAGCTCCTGCATGTCGAAGGCCGTGATGGTGCCTTCGGGACAGAGCACACCGAGGTGGTGCCGCAACCATTCTCGGTAGCGGGCATCGCGATCGACGATCAGCAGTCTCGCGTTCATGGGCTGGGCGCGACGATGGCCCACCGGGGGGGCGGTTGTCGCGGGAGAGCGCAGGATTCTGTGAAATCGGTCATTATCGGGCTAGCCCGCCGGCGAGGGAGACGCATGTCCAAACAGCGGATTTTGGGACGGAAATGGCTCGGCTGACCGCGAGGCGCATCGCGCTCGCAGCAGTGTTTCTCATCATTGTGACGCTCGGCGCCACCCTCCTCGCCGCGACGGCGGCCTTCTGGTGGGTCGGCGACCTGGCGGTGCATTTCAGGCTTCAGTATGCGGCAGCGGCGCTGGCGGGTCTGCTCGTGCTCGGCTGGGCGCGGCGCTGGGCATGGGCGGCCGCAGCGCTCGTTGCACTTGCGGTGAACGGCATCGCCGCTGCACCAATCTTGGGCGGGGGAAGCGTGATGCAAGGCGCCGTTGCGGCGTCGCCATCCTCCCGTGAGCCGCTCCGCATTGCGTCCATCAACGTGCTCTTTCACAACGCCCATTACGATCGCGTGGCCGCGTTCCTGCGCAATTCGCGGCCGGATGCCGCCGTGCTCGTTGAGATCACGCCGCGCTGGCGTGCCGCGCTCGCCCCCTTGAGAGACGAGTTTCCCTGGCAGTACTACGCACCGGGCCGCGATTCACCCGGCGGAGATTCCCACGGGACGCTGCTCCTCTCCCGCTGGCCCGTGGGAAGAATCGAGACGGTGCCCATGGGGCCACACGCGGACCCGACAGTCGCAGCGCAGCTCGACGTGCGCGGCCGGATACTGCGCGTGATCGGCGTGCATCCTTCCTGGCCACTCGGTCCGGCCGTCTCGGCGGAGCGCAATCAAGAGCTGTCTCGGCTCGCGGCACTCGCACGAGCTACGCCGGCGCCGCTCATCATGGCGGGGGACTTCAACGTCACGGCGTTATCGCCGCACTTTCAGGCGTTCCTCGCGCAGAGCGGACTTCGGTGGGCGGCCCAGGGAGCGGGTTGGCAGCCGACCTGGCCGACGTTCCTACCCATCGCCGGGATTGAGATCGATCACGCCTTCGTCTCATCGGGAATTGCCGTGCGCCGCTTCGCGCGCGGACCGAATATCGGCTCCGATCACCGTCCGATCCTCGTCGACCTCGAATGGTAGGGTCAAAAAGCGGACTGACCGGTTCGGCCACCCGTTTGATCCGGGTTCAGTGCCGCTGCAGCATGAACTCCTTTCCTTGATAGGAAAGGACGACGCCATCCGGCGTGATGCGTTCGACGCGCACGCCTTGCGGTGACGTGTCTCCCTCGCGCAGCCTCAGCATGTTGAGAAACACGAAGCGCTGATCCGGCTGCGGCGCGTACACGTGCAGATCGAGCGAGAGGCTCGGAATATTCGCACCCGGTTCGGCGGCGGCGTCCTGGTAAGTGGGCAATCCGCTCTCTGTCGATCGGATGACGCCAGTCACCGGCTGTGCGGGCGTCGCGCGCGGCTCGACCGCCGGGGCGAGATCGTCGGGATTTGCGCTGGTGTCGCCTGCGCTCACGCGTGGCGAGGCCGAAGGCGGTTCGGGGGCGGCCGAAGGTGAGCTCGTGGGCACAGCGGGGGCCGCTGCCGGCGGGCCGGTCGCTTCTAGCCCTTGACCCGGCTCCGGGTGCGCTCCG
>Ga0335074_10016665_pt1 | contig 10350 bp, 8 predicted proteins | sample Lox_Sample_23_FD_206715 | JGI IMG/M metagenome (GOLD analysis project Ga0335074, IMG submission 206715) | Soil microbial communities from Loxahatchee National Wildlife Refuge, Florida, United States - Lox_Sample_2.3 | ecosystem: Environmental > Terrestrial > Soil > Wetlands | place: USA: Florida...
GTGCAAGCCAGCCACGACCGCGCGCAGCGCCTCGTTGCCCCCGCCCTCGAACAGCACGTCGTAGAAGCTGTCTTTAGCGGCCAGCATCGGCGCGCCCCTGGCCGCCAGCTTCTCGATCCGCTGGAAGGCCTTGACCAGGGCATTGCGCTGGGCCTGGCTGGCGTTCAGGACGAACAGACGGCCGCCTAGTGCCTCCAGGACCGACCGCACCTCGTAGAGTTGCCTGGCTTCTTCGACGGTCACGGTAGCGACAACCGTGCCCCGGTTGGGGATCGCGGTGACCAGTCCTTCCGCGGCGAGCTCGCGCAGCGCTTCCCTGATGCTCGTCCGGGAAACCCCGGTCAGCTCCACAAGCTCCCGCTCGATCAGCCGCTGACCTGGCGCAAGCTGCCGCTCGATGATTGCCTGCCGGAGGTTGTCCAGCACCTGTGCACGCACCGGCGCCGGCGTTCGCTCGACGCGCAGCGCGCTGGCGACGTCTACCAGCCTTTCCTCCTCGAGGAACACGCGGGCTTGCCCGCTGATGCCGCTGTGGCCGGCCGACCACGTGCTGATTGTATGTTGATTAGACGAAGTACGGGAGCCTGCTCCGACAGGGGTTACTGAGCCGCAGCCGCGACCTCCTGTGCCCACCGCAGGTCGGCCTTGCCGGACGGGCTGCGCCGGATGGCGGCAACGAAGACGATGCCACGCGGCTTCTTGTAGTCCGCGAGTCGCGCAGCGACATGCGCGACGAGCTCATCGGGCGACGGCTCGACGCCGTCCGCCGGCGCGACCACCGCCGTGACTCGGTGGCCGAACCGGACGTCCGGCAGGCCGACCACGAGCGCGTCGCGGACGCTGGGGTGCTCGATCAGGACTTGCTCGACCTCCTCGGCGAACACCTTCTCCCCGCCGGTGTTGATGACCCTGCTGCCACGACCGCGGAAGCTGATGGAGCCGTCGGCTTCGATCGAGGCGAGGTCGCCGGTGACGACCCAGCGTTGCCCGCCGTAGCTGCGGAATGTCTCCGCGGTTTTCGCGTCGTCGCCGAGATAGCCGATCTGGTCGTTCGCCGGCGCTGCCAGCATGCCGACCTGCCCGGAGCCGGGTACCACGTCGATCACCCTGGCCCCCGGCGCGAGCGTGAACCGCGACGTGACGAGGCTGTCGCCGCGCCGCGTCTCGCTAACCGCGAACGGGCCGCCTTCCGAGGCAGCAACCAGGTCACGGCAGACGAAGTCGCCATGCGCCAGCAGCCGGCGCTTGACGTCCGCGCTCCACGTCACGCCGACGCTGAGGATCCGGCGCAGGCTGGACAGGTCATACGGCCTGCCCTCGTCAGCTGCCCGGTCCAGCGCATCGGCCAGCGGCAGCGCGAACACGTCGCCGACAATCGACACCGTGTCTGCTCGCTGCTCGGCGACGGTCCTGGCCAGTTCGTCCGGGTCGAAGGAGCGGCCGGTGAGATAGACGACCCGGCCGCTCGCCAGCAGCGCGCCGAGCGAGGTATACATGCCGGTCGCGTGCATCAGCGGCGGCGCCGGGACGCAGACGATCGCATCGCCGCGCGCGCTCAGCCGCTGCGTCGTGGCGCGCACTTCGTCCAGGGAGTCGGGGACCGGCTCGCCTGCGAGGACGAAACCGTTGCCGCTGGCGACCGGGTACAGCCAGGAATGATCAACGAGCACCCCCTTTGGCTGGCCGGTGGTGCCGCCCGTGTACATGAGCCAGTGATCGACGCCGCGCGCGGTCCGCGGCAGCGGCGCGGTTTCCCCGATGGCGTCCTCGTAGCCGATCGCGGACTCGGCGGCCAGGCGGCCGGTGCCGCCGGTGCCGCCGGTGCCACTGTTCCCGACGCTAGGCTTCCCGACCTGGATCAGGGTGCGCACGGCCGGTGCGCGTGCGCTGGCGGTCGCCACCCGCTCGCTCAGGGAGGCGTCGAAGACAACGGCGACGACGCTGGCGTCGGCGAAGACGTGCAGCATCTCCCCGGCCTGGTACCGGTAGTTGATATTCACGGGAACGGCACGCACCTTGAGCACCGCGAACACTGTCTCGAGGTACTCGGTGCCGTTGAAGAGCGCGATCGCGACCCGGTCGTCGGTACCAATGCCGCGCTCCGCGAGGAACGCCGCGAGGCGCGCAGCCCGGTCATCCAGCTCGCGCCAGGTCAGACTGCAAGTCCCGTGGGTGACAGCGAGCCGGTCAGCGCGGATGTCCGCCACGGTCTCCAGCACGGTCGCGAAGTTCTCCCTCACGGCCGGCCAAGCTAGCGGGCTCGGCGCCGGAGGTCAATCACACTTGCCGGCTGACGGCAGGGCGGCGGCCCGCGAGCGCGCGCCAGCCGGATGCGGCGATGCAGAGGAGAGCGATGCCGGCCAGCGCAAACCCGGTGCGCGGCCCGGCCGTTCCTGACACCCAGCCGACAAACGGGCCGGTGATCGGCGAGCAGCCGGGCAGCGCCATGCTCCAGGCACCCATCACCCGCCCGCGCATCGCCGGGTCAGCGGCAAGCTGCACCAGCGTGTTGGCGCGCGCGATGAACCAGATCGATATACATCCGGTGACCGCGAGCCCGGCCAGCATCAGTCCGAAGCCCGGCGCGTACGCGGTCGCCACGATCGCAAGTCCGGTAGCGACAGCCAGGGTCGCGACCGATCGGCCGCTCGGGCTGCCGCGTCCCGATCCCGCCAGCAGCGCCCCCGGCAGGGCGCCGATGCCGAAGACGGCCATCATCAGGCCGTATCCGCCGCCTCCGAGTCCGAAGGTCCGGCTGGCCAGCAACGGGAGCGGCAGCAGGCCGAACAGCATGCCGGAGGCAGCGGCGAGCAGCAGACTGACCCGGATCGCCGGGCGGCGCCACGCGTACTCCAGGCCGGCCAGCCGGGCGCCGCGCCGAGACCGAGCCGGAGACGGTCCGGCCGCGCCGACGCTGCTCGCGCCCGGCCCGTCGGTCGCCGCGGCGGGTTCCGGGAACTCGGCCGCCCCGGTCCGCACCGTGCGCGGTTCCGGCAGGTCGGCACGCCTCACCAGCACCGCGGACTGCTGCTCGGGATCCGCCTCCCCCGACTGCACGCCGGGGAATTCTGCGGCATCAGCCTCGCCCGCCAGGACTCTCGCTCGCGCCGCAGCCCCGCGTGACTGGCTGACACGCGAGCCGTGCGCGATCAGGACAGCCAGCGGCAGCAAGTACGTAGCCGCGTTAAAGAAGCAGCAGGCGGACACCCCGAGAGTGGCGAGCAGCGCACCGCCCGTGGCCGGCCCGAGGACGCGAGAGGTGTTGAGGACGACTTCGTTGAGGCCAATCGCGCTCGCGACCCGGTCAGTGCCGACGAGTTCGAACACGTAAATCTGACGGCCTGCGGCATCCGGCGCGGCCACCGTTCCGGTGGCAATGGCGATCAGGAACAGCATCCATAGCCGCTCGCTGCCGGTCGCGACCAGCGCGGCAAGAAGGGCCGCGAGCAGAAGGAACAGGCTCTGCGTCACGATCAGCAACCGCCGGGTATCGAAGCGGTCGACGAGGGAGCCTGCCCACGGTCCGCCGACCAGCATCGGCAGGAACATGAACGACCCCATCAACCCGAGGTCGACCGCGCTGCCAGTCAGCTTCAGCACGAGCCAGGACTGCGCGACGCCCTGCGTCATCGTGCCCGATGCGGAGAGGACCTGACTGGCGAACCACTGCCGGAACGCACGGTCGCGCATCGCCGTGAACGCCTGCAGCAGATTCGGCCGACCTGCGGCCCCGGCGTCTGCCGAAGCACCGCGCGCCGCCCCGCGCACCCGGATCGCGCGAAGCAGCGTGCCCACCGACGTCATACCTCCCCGGATGCCCGGCGCTACGGGGCGGCTCGTTCCCGCGTCGGTGACCTCGGTTGCCGCAGCGGCACCGTCAGCAGCAGCACCGTCAGCAGCAGCGTGAGCAGTTCCGGTTGGAGTGGATATATATTCCTGATCCGTCATATCTCTCTATCAAGGCCTTACAGAGAGCATAGACTGGCGGGCATAACCCGGAGGAGCGCCTCTTTATTTAGATTGATCAGTCATAATTGGCTGCCGGAACACTTCCTCTGCCGGAGGCCAGCATGGAGCAGCAGCTGAGCCAGAACGAGGCGGCCGTGCTCGCCGAGCTCGAGTGCCGCGGTCCGCTCACTCGCACGGCGCTCGCGGCCCAGTCCGGCCTGCCCAGGACCACGGTCGCCGGGCTGATCGCCAGGCTGATCGACCACGGCCTGATCGTTGAGCGTGAGGCCCTGCCATCCGGAGTCGGCAGGCCGCCGCGCCAGCTGACGCTAGCCGAGCCGCCGCGCGTGGTCGGAGTGGTGTCGGGCGGCGAGGCAGCTGGCTCGGTGTCGCTGCTGAGTCTCAGCGGCGAGTTGCTGGGCAGGACGAGCGGATCGGCTGTGCGCAAGGAGCGGGATCTGCTGGACCTCGCCAGTCTGGCGGACGAACTGCTGCCAGCCGTCCTGCAGTCGGCTGGCCAGCCAGCTGACCGGCTCGCAGCGGTCGTGCTCAACGTGCAGGGCCCGGTCAGCCCGGCTCAGCGCGCGGGACGAGCGGCTGAGGTCGCCGGCTGCCACGTTCCCGTCCGGAGGGAGAACGACGCCAATCTCGGCGCACTCGGCGAGGCTGCGTTCGGAGCGGGCCGGTGCCTGGACAGCCTGATCTACGTCAAGCTTGGCCGCAACGTCGGTGCCGGCCTGGTGGTGGCCGGCCGGCTCGTCCGCGGTGCGGCGGGCTACGCCGGCGAACTGGCGCACGCGCGGGCGCGCGGCGAGACCGGCGAGGGCGCCGTGTGCGTGTGCGGCGGACGCGGCTGCCTGGCGACGCTGGTCGGGCCGTCGCTCGTCGAGTTCGCCCGGCGGGCGTACGCCGAGCGGCTGGCACTGTCCGAGGTGCTCGCCCTCGCTGCCGAGCACGACCCGGGGGTCAGCAGGGTTTTTAGCGACCTCGGCAGAATTATCGGTCGGCCGCTCGCAGACCTGTGCACCATGATCGACCCGGCTGCGGTCATCGTGGACAGCACACTTGGCTCCGCCGGCGAGCTCGTGCTGGCTGGCATCAGGGAGTCGATCGCACGGCACGCGGCGCCAGTAGTCGCCGACTCGGTCCGGGTCATCCCCGGCGAACTGGGTGAGGAAGCCGAGGTTCTTGGCGCAGTGGCACTGGCACGGTCCGGCCGGCTGGCATGGTCCGGCTCGCATCGTGACATTGGTTAATGGTCGCGCGTGATCCGCGGTCGGCGGCCTGACGGTCAGGCCAGGCCGGACCAGAGGTACCGAACGCCGATCGCGACCACTAGCAGTCCCATGACCCGCCGGATCGCGACCTCGGGCAGCCGGGCCTGGATCCTGGCGCCGGCATAGCCGCCCGCCAGGCCGCCGACGCCGAGCGCGATCCCAGTCGCCCAGTCCGGCGCGACCGGGGCGTGCTGGTGCAGGGACAAGATCGTGAAGGTGATAACCCCGGCTACCGAGGTCAGGAATGTCGACGCCAGGGTTGCGGGCGCCACCTCGGCTGGCCGGCGGCCAGCGCCGGTGAGGACCGGTGCGAGCACGGAGCCGCCGCCGATCCCGTAGATGCCGCCGACGCAGCCAACAGCTGCCGCCAGCACGATCAGCGCCGACACCGGGAGCAGGCCCGACCGCATCACCGGCGTCGGCAACCCGTCCGGGCGCTCGGCGTCGGCGGATCTGACCATGCCCGGCGGCCTGGAAACGGCGAGCCAGACACCCAGCGGTGTGAGCACGCCGCCGACCACCAGGTCGAAGACCGTCGGGCCGGGCAGGAAGTCCACCCGGATAACCGAGCCGACGATGACACCTGGCAGTGTGCCCGCGACCAGGATGGCGGTGAGGCGACCGCCAGTCTGGCCCTGCCGCCAGTACCGGTAGATGGCGCCTGGCGTCGCGACCACGTTGTAGAGCAGGTTTGTCGGCGTGACCGCCGGGCTTGGCGTACCGAGCACGCTGACCTGAAACGGGAGCAGCAGGACCGCACCGGAGATGCCGGCCGGGCTGGCCACCAGCGCGATAGCAAACGCGGCCGCGAGAGCGACCACAGCAGTCCAGCCGGCATCGAGCACCGGCCGACGCTAACGGAGTCGCCACCACCAGATGACGTCATGCCAGGCTAATTGCCGGGAGCAACAGCGGTGACATGGCCCGCAGCCGCAGCCCCTATCGTCAACGTCAGCCCCTGCCGATGAACGGCATCTTCGTCGCCATGATCGTCAGGAACTGGACGTTGGCATCCAGCGGCAGCGACGCCATGTAGAGGACAGCCTCGGCCACGTACCGCGCATCGAACGTCGGCTCCGCGACAACCGAGCCGTCAGCCTGCAGCGCGCCGTAGCCGATCGCCGCTGTCAGCTCGGTCGCAGCATTACCGATGTCGATCTGGCCACAGGCGATGTCGAACGGCCGGCCGTCCAGCGAGATCGACTTTGTCAGCCCGGTGATCGCGTGCTTGGTGGCCGTATAGCCAGCGCTGCCGGGCCGCGGGCTGTGCGCCGAGATCGAGCCGTTGTTGATGATCCGGCCGCCGCGCGGATCCTGCGCTTTCATCATCCGCACCGCGTGGCTGGCGCACAGGAACGTCCCGGTCAGGTTCGTCTCGACGATCTGGCGCCACTGCTCGATGGTCAGCTCGTCCACCGCGCCTGCCGGGCCGAACACGCCCGCGTTGTTGACCAGGAGGTCGAGCCTGGCCCATCGCCCCGCGACCGTGTCAAACAGCGCGGCCACTGACTCCGGCGCCGTCACGTCCGTGCGGACTACGAGCCCTGAGTCGGCCGGCCAGGCGCCACCCTGCACGGTCTCCCGAAGAAGCGGCTCGCGCCGGCCGGCCACCGCCACCCTCCAGCCAGCCGTGAGCAGCGCCCGTGCGATCTCGCGGCCGAGACCCGAGCCCGCGCCGGTCACGACTGCGATGCCCGACACCGTCACGGCCGCCACCGTAGCATCGTTCGCTTGCGGCATCCGGCCGGGAATACGCCCGCTGCGCGCCGGTTGACCGTGCCATGAGAGCTGTAGGAGTGACAGAGTTCGGCGGCCCCGACGTGCTCCACATCGTTGATCTTCCTGATCCGGAGGCCGGGCCGGGCGAGGTACGCATCCGGGTGCACGCCGCTGCGGTCAATCCAACCGACACCGGGCTGCGCAGCGGTCGCCGGCCCGCCGACCTTCCGCCGCCCTACGTCCCTGGCATGGACGTCGCCGGGGTGCTCGACCAGATCGGACCGGAGGTGACGACGGATCTGCAGGTCGGTGACCACGTGATGGCGATCGTCGTGCCACGCGGCTCACACGGCGGCTACTCCGAGCGCGTCGTCGTCCCGGCTGAGTCCGTCACCAGAGTGCCGGCCGGCGCGACCGATGCCGAGGCGGCGACGCTGCCGATGAACGGGCTGACCACCCGGCAGGCCCTCGACCTGCTTGACCTGAAGCCAGGTCAGACTCTCGCGGTGTCCGGTGCGGCCGGCGCAGTCGGTGGCTACGCCACCCAGCTCGGGAAGGCGGCCGGACTTCGCGTCATCGCCGACGCGGCAGAGAAGGACCTGGCGCTCGTCTCCGAACTCGGCGCCGACGTGATCGTGCCGCGCGGCCCGGACTTCGCGACGCGGGTCCGTGAAGTGGTGGCGGACGGAGCGGACGGCGCCATCGATGCTGCGCTGCTCGACGACGGCATTGCCCTGGCCGTGCGGGACGGCGGCCGCATCGCGACCGTACGCGGCTTCACCGGCTCGACCGAGCGCGGCGTCACGTGGCACCCGGTCGCCGTCCGGAATTACGCCCGCGAGCACGACAAGCTGGACCAGTTGCGCCAGCAGGCCGAGGCCGGCCAGGTGACGCTGCGGGTGGCGCGAACCTTTCCGGCCGACCAGGCCGCTGAGGCGCATCGCATCCTCGAAGCTGGCGGCACTCGCGGCCGGCTGATCCTAGAATTCTGACCGCCATGAGCGACCAGACCGACGCCATCGCCGCGTACCAGACCGCGTTGCTGAGCCCTAGCACCGCTGCGGCCGCGGTGCTCGCCGGGCAGCTTGCCGACGACGTGGTGGTGCAGACGGGCTTCGCAAAAGCAGAGGGGATCGGCGCGGTGCTGGCACTGCTGCGCGAGCCGCGGATGACCGGGCTGGTCGCGGCCGGAGTGCAGTGGTCGCCGCCATCGGCCGACGGCGACCGGTTCATCGTGACCGGGAAGCTGCCCGCGCTGGCCCCGGTCGGCGGGCTTGAGCTCGCGTTTGAGTTCGCCGGTGCGAAGATCAGCCGGGTCGAGCAGCTGACGTTCCCGCCAGCGCCGGTACCACCGGCAGAGCTTCGCCTGCCGGATGACATCCAGCGCGCCGTCAACGGCGCGCTGGACAACAAGACGCCCATGCTGATCGCCTACCGTGATGACGCCGGTGACGTTCACCTGTCGTTCCGCGGCAGCATCCAGGCGTACGGGGACGACGCGCTGGCGCTGTGGGCGCGCGATCCCGAAGGCGGGCTGCCCCGGAACATTGCGGCCCGGCCGCAGGTCACGCTCTTTTACCATGATCCGGCCAGCCGGACGACCTACAGCTTCTACGGCCGGGCGCGGCTCGAGGCGGAGCCGGCCGCCCGTGCGACGATCTTCGCGAACTCGAATCCGCGCGAGCAGCAGGCTGATTTCCGCCAGCGCGGCGTCGCCATCGTGGTGGAGCTCGACAAGGTCGAGGGTAGGGGCCCGGCCGGCCGCATCCTCATGCTGCGCAGCCCTGCTCAGGCGGACGCCACTGCCTGAGCGGACGCCACTGGCCAGGCGAACGCGACTGGCTAGGCGGACGCGACTGGCTAGGCGGACGCTCGGGCGCTAGCCGGTGACCAGCCGATAGCCGGCGCGATGTGCCGCGCGATCGTCGTCAGCATGCGCGCGTTGTAGGCGACGCCGAGCTGGTTCGGAACCGTGAACAGCACCGTGTCGGCCGCTGCCACGGCCTCGTCTGCGGCAAGCTCCGCCGCGACCTGGTCCGGCTCGCCCACGTAGGTGCGGCCGAAACGGGCCCGCGCGCCATCGAGCAGCCCGATCTGATCGTCGTGCCCCTGACCGCCGAAGTACAGCCGGTCGATGTCCTCGGTAATCGGCAGGACGCTGCGTGACACCGAGACTCTGGGCTCGCGTTCCCAGCCGTGCTCGGTCCAGGCCTCCCGGTACAGCCGGATCTGCTCCGCCTGGAGCTGGTCGAACGGCACGCCGGTGTCCTCGGTCAGCAGGGTGGAGCTCTGCAGGTTCAGCCCCTTTCCGGCGGCCCACTGCGCAGTGCCCCTGGTCCCGGATCCCCACCAGATCCGATCGGCCAGGCCGGGCGACTGCGGCTGGATGGCGAGCCCGCCGCTGACTCCGGTCCGGGCGGGGTCGGTCCGGGCGACGGCCGCCCCGCCGATCGCCGCCATGAAGATGTCGGCCTTGCGCCGCGCCTCGTCCGCGTCAGTCTCACCGTCGGCCGGGACGTAGCCGAACGACTCGGCCCCGCGCAGCGCTATCTCAGGCGACCCGCGGCTGATCCCGAGCTGCAGCCGGCCGCCGCTGATGAGGTCCGCCGCTGCCGCCTCCTCGGCCATGTACAGCGGGTTCTCGTAGCGCATGTCAATGACGGCGGTGCCGATCTCGATCCGGCTGGTCCGCGCGGCGATCGCCGCCAGCAGGGGGAACGGGGAGGACAGCTGGCGCTCGAAGTGATGCACCCGGACGAAGGCCCCGTCGATCCCGGCTTCCTCAGCCGCTTGCGCCAGCTCGATGGTCTGCAGCAGCGCGTCAGCCGCGCTGCGAGTCTGGGAGCCGTGGTCAGACCGCCAGTGCCCGAAGGTGAGGAAACCGATCCTCTTCATGCTCGTATCAGCGCTGGCGCCCTGGCCTCGATTCCCGCCGCAGGCTGTCACGACTGGCCGACAGGCGCGATGCGAAGTCGTCCTCCCCTGCCCGCCATGGAAGATCTCACTGCCGAGGAACAACTCCTCGTGCACCGAGTGGTGAGTTCAGCGCTCGGGACCGATGAGGCCAGTGTCGCGTGACCCCGCGGACGGTGGTGTATGACTCGGGCATGCTGATAGCCCTGCTCCGCCGGGTGCCATCCGCCCTCATCCTGCATCACGCACTGCGCGCGGCCGCGCACCGGCCGGTCGTCATCGGCCCGGTGCTGGCTCGGTGCTGGCGGCCGGACCCGAAGACGGTGCACGCGTTCAGCCAGTATCTGACAGACTGCACCGTTCGACCCGCTCGCGGGACGGCCCCGCCGGTCCGTCGCGGCGGAAGCGCCATGACCGCGTGCGTGGCATGTGCCAGGACGTTCAGCCTTGACTCCTACAAACGCGCCGGGACGATGCTCGGCAAGGTCTCATT
>Ga0335074_10016666_pt1 | contig 10350 bp, 10 predicted proteins | sample Lox_Sample_23_FD_206715 | JGI IMG/M metagenome (GOLD analysis project Ga0335074, IMG submission 206715) | Soil microbial communities from Loxahatchee National Wildlife Refuge, Florida, United States - Lox_Sample_2.3 | ecosystem: Environmental > Terrestrial > Soil > Wetlands | place: USA...
GCAGCGCGCCGTGCGATGGCGGCGCGCTGCTCAGCGGCCGGCGTAGAGGTACTGCAGCGCGATCCCGATGAAGATCGCCATGCCGACGTAGTTGTTGTTGCGGAACGCGCGCAGGCACGCGGTGGAGTCGCGCCCGCGGATGAGCCATTGCTGGTAGATGAACAGGAGCGCCGCGGCGGCGAGGCCGGCCTCGTACCAGAGCCCGAAATGCATGTCGCGCCCGATGAGCGCGAGCGCGAAGATCATGAGGGCCTGCAGAACGCAGATCATGGCCCTGTCCATGTCGGCGAACAGGATCGCGGTCGATTTGACGCCGAGCTTGAGATCATCCTCGCGATCGACCATGGCGTAGATCGTGTCGTAGACCACGGCCCAGATCACGGCGACGATGAACAGCATCCAGGCGACGCGCGGCAGCGCGCCGAGCTGCGCCGCGAAGACCATCGGCACGCCCCAGCCACCGAACGAGATCCCGAGATACAGCTGCGGCAGGGCGAAGAACCGCTTGGCGAGCGGGTACGTGATCGTCATCACCACACCGACCATCGACAATTTGACGGTGAGGGGATCGAGCCGGGTGACGAGCCACAGGGCCGTGAGACCGAGCGCGGCGAAGAGCAGGAGGCCCTCGTGCGGGGACACACGGCGCGCGGCGAGCGGACGCTCGCGCGTGCGCTTGACATGGGGATCGATGTTACGGTCGGCCAGATCGTTGATGACGCAGCCGGCGGCGCGCATCACGACCACACCGGCCGCGAAGATGATGAGCAGCTTCTGACTCGGTCGGCCATTGCCCGCAACCCACAGCGCCCACAGGACCGGCCAGAGCAGCAGCCACGTCCCGATCGGTCGATCGAGGCGCGCGAGCAAGGCGTACTCGTGGAGGCGTCGGTAGAGTCGATACCACCAGGGCGCCTCGGCCGGGGGAGCCGGAGCGATGAGCAGGTCGCGTGCGAGGACGCTCATGCTGGGCACGGGCGCTCCCGGAGGAGCTTCGGGCGGCGCGAGCGCTCCCGAGGGTGGCAGCGAGGTCGGTGCGCTCGAGGACATCAGCCGACTCGGCCGTACCGCTCGCCCGCGCCGATCCAGCGCGCCGCGAGCGGTGCGACGCGCTCCGGATACGCGCGAAGCATCAGGTCCGCGGCCGCCTGGACCCGAGGCAGCAGGTCCGCATCGCGCATCAGATCCGCCACGCGCAGCTGCGCGAGACCGGTCTGCCGTGTGCCGAGCAGCTCGCCCGGTCCGCGCAGCTCGAGATCGCGCTGCGCGATCTCGAAGCCGTCGGTCGTCTCGCGAATGGCCTTCAGGCGCTGCCGCGCGATTGGCGAAAGCGGTCCGCGGTAGAGCAGCACGCACGTGCTGGCGGCGGCGCCGCGCCCCACGCGCCCGCGCAGCTGGTGCAGCTGCGCGAGCCCCAGGGCCTCCGCGTTCTCGATCACCATGAGGGTCGCGTTGGGCACGTCGACACCGACTTCGATCACGGTCGTGGCCACGAGCAGCTGGACCTTGCCGCCCTTGAAGGCGGCCATCGTTCGCTCCTTCTCGGCGGGCGCCAGCCGCCCATGGATCAGACCGACGTCGAGCTCCGGCAGCGCCTCGGCGAGGGCGGTCCGCGTCTCCTCCGCCGCCTGATACCGCAGCTCATCCGACTCGTCGATGAGCGGGCACACCCAGTACACCTGCGCCCCGGATCGGCAGGCGTCGAGGATGCGTTGCACGACCTGCTGCCGGCGCTGCGCCGGCATGACCACCGTGCGCACCGCGCTGCGTCCGGGCGGCAGCTCATCGATGATCGAGATGTCGAGGTCGGCGTAGGCGGTCATCGCAAGGGTTCGCGGAATCGGCGTGGCCGTCATGATGAGCTGGTGCGGGACGCGGCCCGCGCGGAGCCCTTTCTCCTGAAGCTGCGATCGTTGTTGTACGCCAAATCGGTGCTGCTCATCGACGATGATCAGCGCGAGTCGATTGAATTTGATCCCTCCCTGAAACAATGCGTGTGTGCCGACGATGATTTGTATCTCCCCAGAATCGATCGTGGCCAGGGCGCTGCGCCGAGCGCGCGCCGGCACCGAGCCTGAAAGGCGCGCGACGGGAATGCCGAGCGGATGGAACCAGGTCTGGAAACTGTGCCAGTGCTGCTCGGCGAGCAACTCCGTCGGGGCCATCAAGGCGACCTGACCGCCGCTGCCGGCGGTGAGCGCAGCCGCGGCCGCGGCGACGACCGTCTTGCCGCAGCCGACGTCGCCCTGCAACAGGCGCACCATCGGGCGGCTCTGCGCGAGGTCGGCACCGACCTCGCGCCAGGCGCGTTGCTGGGCGTGCGTCAGGGCGAACGGCAGCGATTCGAGCATGCGCGGCGCGAGCCGCGCAGGATCCTCGAGCGGCCAGGCCGCATCGGACTGCACCGAGCGCTTGAGGAGCTTGAGGCTCGCGTGATGGGCGAGGAGCTCCTCGAACGCGAGCCGCCGCTGGGCCGGATGCCGACCGGCGGCGAGCTGCTCGAGGCTCGCCGAGCGGGGTGGTCGATGCACATCGCGCAGCGCGTCGATGAGCGCCGGCAGATGCAGGTTCGCGAGTACCTCGCGAGGGATCCAATCGGTGATACGAGCTCCCGGGTCCGGGGATCCGGTCGGCGCATCGAGCTCGCCGAGCACCTGCCCGATGAGGGCGCGGAGCCTTCCCTGCGTGAGCCCCTCGGTGCTCGGATAGACGGGCGTGAGCGTCTCCTCGAGCGGCTCCGAGGGGGTCGCCACGCGGCGGTACTCGGGGTGCACGATCTCGAGCCCGAAGGGACCGCGTCGCACCTCCCCGAAGCAGCGCACCCGTGTGCCGCGCGCGAGCCCGTTCTGCTGCGCGGCGCTGAAATAGAAGAACCGCAACGTCAGGAAGCCCGAGCCGTCGGCAATGCGGGAAAGGAGCTGCCGCCGCCGCCGGTAGACAACTTCGGTGAGTTGCACTTCCCCCTCGACGGCCGCCCGCGCGCCGGGCTTGAGCGAGCCGAGCGGCACGACGTGGGTGCGGTCCTCGTAACGCAGGGGCAGCACGAACAGCAGATCCTGGATCTGCTCGACACCCAGACGGCGCAGCCGCTCGGCGAGCGCGGCGCCGATCCCTCGCAGCGCAGTGATCGGGCGCTGCTCCGGTGGCGTGCGCGCCCGCGGAACGTTCTTTTCGAGCGCTTCACCCAAGGGCGAGAATGCACTCCATCTCGACGCGCGCGCCGCGCGGCAGCTGGGCGACGCCGATCGCGGCGCGCGCCGGATAGGGCGCGGCGAAATAGGCGGCCATGTGCTCGTTGACCTTGGCGAAGTGCGTGAGGTCGGTGAGATACACGGTGAGCTTCGCGACGCTCGCGAGCGAGCCGCCCGCCGCCTCGGCGATGGCTTTGAGATTCTCGAGCACCCGCCGGATCTCGGCGTCGATATCTCCCGAGACGAGCTGACCGGTCGCCGGATCGAGCGGGATCTGGCCGGAGACGTACACCGTGCTCCCGGCGCGGACGGCCTGCGAGTAGGTGCCGATCGCCTGGGGAGCGTGCGGCGTGTGGATGATCTCACGAGTCATGTTTGCGAGCCTTGGCCAAGGAATGAGCCGCGATGGTCCGCCCGACGCGCAGCACATCGGGCATGCGCCGAATCGTGCGGATGATACCCGCTAGGTGCTTGCGATCGCGCACCTTCAGCTCGAAAAGAATCGTGGAGGTGTCCATGTCGCGCTCCTCGACCGAGACATGATCGATGTTCGTCTCGGTGCTCGCGATCGCGGCGGCGATCGCCGCGAGCACCCCCATCCGGTTGCGCACGTCCACGCGGATCTGCGAGCTGAACACGCGGTCCGGGTTCGTCTGCCACGACACCGGCAGCCACTTCTCCGGATGCTTGCGGTAGTCCTCGACGTTCACGCACGTCTCGCGGTGGATGACGATGCCGCGGCCGCTCGAGAGGAACGCGAAGATCGGGTCGTACGGAACGGGGAAGCAGCAGCGGGCGTAGGAGACGAGGAGCCCTTCCGTTCCGGCGACGGCGAGCGGCGCCGCCGGCGCACCACCGGAGGCACCCGACTCCTCGGAATCGGTGGGCACCGCGGAATCCGTGGGCAGCAGTCGCCGTGCAACGAGCGGGGCGAGCCGCTCGCCGAGGCCGATCTTCTCGTAGAGCTCATCCACGTCCTTCATGCCGAGCTCCGCGACCGCGGTCTGCATCGGCTCGGGGCTCACCTCCGGGATCGAGAGCTGGAACTCCCCGAGCGATTGATTGAGCAGCCGCTGACCGAGCGCCATGGCCTCCGTGCGGCGCAGACTCTTCAAATAGTGACGGATGGCGCTGCGCGCCTTGGCGCTCACGACGAAGTTGACCCACGAGGGATTGGGCATCGCGCCCTTGGCGGTGATGATCTCGACGGTCTGCCCGTTGCGCAGCACCGTACGGAGCGGCGTGAGCCGCCGATCCACCTTCGCCGCGACGCAGCGATTGCCGATGTCGGTGTGCACGGCGTACGCGAAATCGACGACCGTCGAGCCGCTCGGCAGGCGCAGGATCTCGCCCTTCGGCGTGAACACGTAGACCTTGTCGGGGAAGAGGTCGACCTTGACGCTCTCGAGAAACTCCTCGGAGCTGCCGCCCGCTTGCAGCTCGACCAGGTGGCGCAGCCACTCGCGCGCGCGCTCGTGCTGCGCCGAGCCCGTGTCCTCCCCGGATTTGTAGCGCCAGTGCGCCGCGATGCCCGATTCGGCGACGCGATGCATGTCCTCGGTGCGGATCTGCACCTCGAGCGGCACGCCGTTGGGGCCGAAGAGCGTCGTGTGCAGCGATTGATAGCCGTTGATGCGCGGGATCGCGATGTAGTCCTTGAAGCGCCCCGGCATGGGCTTGAACACGCTGTGCACGCCGCCGAGCGCGCGATAGCACGTGTCGGCGGTGTCGACGATGATGCGCATCCCGTACACGTCGACGATCTCGTTGAGCGTCGAGCGCTTGCGCCGCATTTTCTTGTAAATGCTGTACAGGTGCTTCTCGCGCGCCTCGACGTGCGCCGCGATGCCGTTCTTCAGGAGCGCGGCCGTCACCTGCTGCTCGATCTTCTTCAGAAACTCCTTCTGGTTGCCGCGCGCGCGTCTCAGGGCGCGCTCCAGCACGTGATAGCGCTGCGGATAGAGCGCGGCGAATCCCAGGTCTTCCAGCTCGAGCTTGACGTTGTACAGTCCGAGGCGCTCGGCGATGGGCGCGTAGATCTCGAGCGTCTCGCGGGCGACCGCGCGCCGCCGGGCGAGCGGCATCGCATCGATCGTGCGCATGTTGTGCGTGCGGTCCGCGAGCTTCACGAGCACCACGCGCAGGTCGCGCACCATCGCGAGCAGCATCTTGCGGAAGCTCTCGGCCTGCGCCTCCTCGCGACTCTTGAACTTGATCTGATCGAGCTTGGTGACGCCGTCCACGAGCTCGGCGACATCGGCCCCGAAGCGCGCGGCGAGCTGGTCCTTCGGGGTCGGCGTGTCCTCGATCACATCGTGCAGGATCGCCGCGATGATCGTGTCGGGGTCGAGGTGCAGTTCCGCGAGGATCGAGGCCGCCGCGACCGGGTGGGCGATGTAGGGTTCGCCGGAGAGGCGCTTCTGACCCTTGTGCGCCGAGGCGCCAAATTCGGCCGCCTCGCGGATGCGCTCGACTTGCTCCGACGGGAGGTACGCGCCGACCGTCGCGAGCAGCTCCTTCAGCCCCGGAGTGCGCCTTCCACCGGGAAGCAGTCCCAGGAGCGAAGACGCATAGTCCATGCCGGAGGCCGGCGGGTCTTACTCTCCGAGGCCGAACTGTGGAGCGCGGAAGGTGGACGGATGCTCGACGTCCGGCATCGCAGGCTGCTCCGGCGCGGGCTCCGGCTCGCGCAGCATGTCGGCCGTGATGTTGCCCTCGGCAATCTCGCGCAGAGCAACGACGGTCGGCTTGTCGTTCTCCCACGGCACGGTCGGCTCGGCCCCGTTCGCCAGCCGGCGCGAGCGCTGCGCCGCGAGCAGGACGAGCTGGAAGAGGTTGTCAACGTTGTGCAAACAGTCTTCGACGGTGATGCGTGCCATGGTCCAGAGATCCGCAGGATTTGCGCCGGGAGAGCCCGCCGTGGTCGGCAAGGGTGGATTGCGATTATAGGGGAGCGAGCGCGATCTTGGCCAGCGCTCAGAAAACGAAGGGAATCAGCCCCTTCACCGCGGCTCGATAGCCTCGATACGCATCGCCGAAGGTCTCGATCATCAGCCGCTCCTCGATCCGGCTCTTGTACCAGAGGGCGACCAAGCTCAGGGCGAACGCGACGAGGCCACGCACCTGTCCGATCGCGCACGCGGTGCCGGCGACTGCCAGCAGCAGTCCGGTGTAAATCGGGTGCCGGACGTAGCGGTACGGGCCCGAGCGAACGAGCTCGTGGTCTTCCTTGAGTGTCACCGAACCGCTCCAGTTGCCACCGAGGTGCAGCCGCGCCCAGATGGCGAACAGCGTGCCGGCCAGCACCAGAGGCGCCCCGATCCAAACGAGCCCCAAATAGAGCCGAATGAATCGCACGTAGAGCCAGGACGTCGCCGGCTCCGCGACGAGCGCGGCGCCGAGGTGCGACCTCTTGGCGAGCAGCAGCAGGGCCATCGATGTCACGAGGAGCACGAGATAGGTGAGGCGTGAGCCGAGGCTCTCGCGGCGAACGACCGGCTTGGTCTTGAGGCTCGTCACGAGCCAGACGAGGAGCCAAAGTAACCAGATGGCCCCGATGCTCCACCCGGCCCAGACGATTTGCCACGGAAATTCGCTCAAGGTGTCACCTGCCGATCGTCGCGGTCGTCACCCGTGCCCGTTCTCGCGCGTGAGCTCCTCGAGCAGCGGCCGGATCGAGGCGCGATCCTTGCGCAGCGACGCGCCCTGCCCCGCGACGACGGCGGACAGATCGTCGAGCGCCTGCGCGAAGCGGTCGTTCACGACGATGTAGTCGAACTCGCCCGCGTGACGCATGTCGCTCACGGCATCCCGGAGCCGGCGCGCGATCACCTCCTCGGAGTCGGTCTGCCGCTTGAGGAGCCGCTCCCGCAGCGCGGCGCGCGAAGGCGGCAGGATGAAGACCGTGAGGCATTCCGGCAGCGCTTTGCGGACCTGCTGCGCCCCCTGCCAGTCGATCTCGAGCACCACGTCGGTTCCCGAGGCGAGGAGCTTCTCCACGGTCTGCCGCCCCGTACCGTAGTGGTTGTCGAAGACCTGCGCGTGCTCGAGAAACTCACCCCGCGAGAGGAGATCCTGAAATTCCGGAACCGATACGAAGTGGTACTCCCGTCCGTTCACCTCGTGCGGCCGCGGCTTGCGCGTGGTGTGCGAAACGGAAACCTTCAAGTTCGGATGCCGCGCGAGCAGCGCCTCGACGAGCGAGGTCTTACCGGCGCCGGATGGCGCGGAGATGACGAAGAGGCGGCCGCGCCGCGCCTGCGCCTCGGTTCGTCCCGCAGCGTCCTCGGCCTGCCCGGCTCGTACCCCCGATTGCTTCATGTGCATTCGCGCCCGCCAAGCCGCGAAGTATGGTTTAACCAATTGCGATGGCACAAGTTGCGATGACACGAGCGATCATCGTCAGGATTCGCTCCAGCGCAATCCCGCGACCGCATGGCTTGAAGTGTTGGACCAGGGCGCCGTGCGCGGTGTCGAGGCCCTCGGCGGTTTCCAGTTCCTCAAGATTGAGGTGCCCGATGCCGTTGTCACGCTACGCGTGGACGAGGGGCAGGCGCCGCCGGATTGGGTCACGCGGACGGACCCCACGCGCGCCTGGGTTGATCGCTGGCTGCGCGAGGCCTCGACAGCCGTGCTCCTGGTGCGCTCGGTGCTCGTACCTGAAACGTACGACGCGCTCATCAATCCGCGCCATACCGACGCGACGCAGACTCGATTGCTCAGCGCATTGGCGTATCCGCTCGATGCGCGGCTGTTTGCGCATTCGAGCTGAGGATAGAGCTTCGCTTTGCGCCGGCTCACGGCGTTGACCCTTCGAGTGAGGTCGCCGACCGCAGGTGTCATCGTGTCCGACAACCGTCATACGGCAGTGGTTTGCACTCCATTGCGCCGCGGAGGCATGCTGCGAGGCCACCCGGCACCTGAAATCATCCGCGAGGACTCCATGCGATCGAGCAAGCGTGCACGCACAGCGGCGAAACGCTATCCACTCACGATCACGCTCGCGGCGAAGGACTTGGCGTTCATCGAGTCGTGCGTGTCACTCAAAGAATTCCACTCGGTGGATCGGTTTTTCGCGGCGGCCCTCGCGTACTACCGACGACACGTCCACGCGGTCAACACCTACGCCGAAGACCAGGCCCACAAAGGACTCTCACGTGCCGAGATCCTCGCCTCGATCCAGTGCGAGACCGTCGTCACCAAGCTCGTCGAACCCGGACGCTGAGGCTGCCACGCGGCGAGGCGGATGGCGGGCCACATGGTGGCGCCACTGGATCTCAAATGGAGCGCCGTCTCGGGCGATGAGGATCATCTCTACGCCAAGATCACTGCTCCTCCTCGCTACCTGTGACCGCAACGAAGCCGGGAGAACCATCGCGGACGACACGAAGAAGCAACGGAAGCTTGGCCGATGGCTTGCCGACCGTCGCAAGATCCCGGACGGCCTCCAAGCGTTTCGATCCGGCATGAGTGATGAGGTCACCAATCTTCAAGCCGGCCAGCGCTCCTGCGCCATTCGGGCGTAGCTGCGTCACGATCAAGCCGCTGACCTCATCTTGCGCCTTGAGCGCCAAGCGAATCTCGGGCGTCGAATTGGCCACGCCGAGCTCGAGGTTCGGCACCCAAGTGTCTCGACCACCGCCGTGCAGCGGATCGGCCGGCGGATCGGGAAGTTGACCGACCTTGAGCGCGAGCGAGTGCTCAACACCTGCGCGCACGAGGGATGCATCCACGGTCGTTCCGGGGGTCAGTCCCACCACGAGTTTTCCCAGGGTGGCGAGAGTGACCGGCGTGGATCCGATGGTGAGCAATACGTCACCGCTCTGCAGCGTCCCCGCGGATGGTCCTTGCGGTTCCACCGCCGTGATCAGGGCACCTGCCGGAGAGCCCCGCCCGAGAAGGGCCTGCGCGAGCGCGGGGGTCATCGCTTGCACAGAGATGCCGAGATAGCCCCGGCTCACCCGCCCATGTGCCTCGAGCTCGGCGACGACCGACGCGACGGTCTCCGCTGGAACGGCAAACCCGAGACCCACTGATCCTCCGCTCGGCGAGAGTATCGCCGACGTCATGCCGACGACCATTCCGTCCGTCGATAGCAAAGGGCCCCCGGAGTTTCCAAAATTAATGGCTGCATCGGTCTGCAGGAAATCGATGTACGGATCCACTTCGAGCGTGCGCGCTCGCGCTGAGAGAACGCCGGCGGTGACTGTTTGACCGAGACCGAAGGGATTGCCGATGGCGATGACGGGATCGCCTATCGAGACCTTGTCCGAGGACTCCAGAGCGAGCGCCGGTAGGGGGCCTGCCCGCACTTTGAGCAGCGCAATATCGGTGGTCGCATCGGTGCCGAGCACCTGGGCGGGAATGACTCGATCGTCCGCCAGCTTTACGCGCACCGTCCGAGCGCCCTCGACGACATGGCGATTGGTGACGATCAGGCCGTCTGCACGGATGATGAACCCTGAGCCGAGCGCAGATCCGCCCTCGCTCGGCGCCGAATTGCCATTTCCAGGTCCGGAGAGCATGCGGCTGATGAACGTGCGGATATCGTTGTATTGCGTGTCACCGGTCGCGCGTTCGACGGCCCGTTGTCCGGCACTTTCCCCCTGTTCTTCAACCAGAACCGTGACGACGCTTGGTGCCGCCTGCCGGACGACCGCAGCGTACCCGCCAATCACCGCGCCGACGGCAGGCTGGGCGAGCTGACAGATCGCGGACGCGAGCGCCAACACGAGCCCCGGCGCACGCATCTTCCAAGCAGCCGGACGGGAGGAGATCGGTCGCGGTGGGACGGGGATTCCAATTCTGCGACCCGACGCCGAGTCTAAAGGCGGCACCGCGCAGGACCTGCGAATAAGACGGCGACACGAGGATCTTCGGTTGATCAACATCGTAGGACTCCTCGACGTTGCTGTCATGCGACGGACCGGCAGCGCTCGATCCGGCGGGCATAGCGGCAGAGCGACATCTCGCGGAGAACGCACTCACGTCCTTCTGCCATGGAGCCCTGGTCGACATCCAACGCCAGAAACTAACACGTTGCATCCCCGAGCAACCGATGGACGCGTGACTGGAGGATCGGAACAGCCCCAGCGCTCGACATCCCTCTTTCGAGAGCTATTCTGCGCGGCTTCTGAATTTGGAGCATACATGCGATTCT
>Ga0335074_10016668_pt1 | contig 10349 bp, 10 predicted proteins | sample Lox_Sample_23_FD_206715 | JGI IMG/M metagenome (GOLD analysis project Ga0335074, IMG submission 206715) | Soil microbial communities from Loxahatchee National Wildlife Refuge, Florida, United States - Lox_Sample_2.3 | ecosystem: Environmental > Terrestrial > Soil > Wetlands | place: USA...
GCAGCGCGGGTCGACATCAAATCCAATCGTGTGGTCGTGATTGCCCTGAACAACCACTTTGCTGTTTGTTCTCACGAAATCGACCACGGCGCCTGGTTCGGGACCATAATTCACCAGGTCGCCCAACACCCAGACTTCGTCATAGTCTCCGGGCAACGAGCGCAAAGCTTCGTAGTTTCCGTGCAGATCAGAAATAATCGCAATCTTCATTCCGTTTCCGCCTGACGTGCTCTGCACGGATTGGGGCCGACAAACAATCGCATGGAACGCAGCACGGAGTCCTGCTCCCGCCCGCGAGGTTCATCGCGATATTGGTAATCATGCTTGCGAATAAACTCGCGCAGATCGTTGCCGAGTTCGGCAATGCGGGTTTCCATCTGCGTGAATAATCGATCGCGCTTCGCAGGATCCTTCCACATTTGGAGAGTCACCTGGCCGTGTGGAATGCAAAGACCGTTGGCTGCGAGCGGGACTCGAAACTCTTCCTCGTCGCTCAGTTCTTCGAGAGCTTCTCCCAGAAATTGCGCTTTCTCCCGGTTGTCCTGGCAAAACATACAGTTCTGCCCCGGGACAAATCTCTTTGCCTCCGACCGTCGGAAAAGATTTGGCCGCGAGGTCGGATCCAAAGCCTTCACAGCTGCCAGGCCTGAGCGTGCCGAGCGGGCAAGGTCATCACAAAGTATGGCCAGTCCGAAACCGCCGGTTTGCCAGGCTTCGTCTTCGATCTCTTTCGCCATCCAAAAATGACGAAGGCAGAAACCCCCGCCGGCCAAGAATTTCTCCCGCACCGAGGGAAACATCATCCCTTCGTACAAAAAGGAGTGGATCGATTTGCGTTCGGCGGCCAGCACCGCGTTGCAGATCGCACAGCCGCCCAGCGCAAAGGCTTTACTGAGCGTGTCCCGGGTGAACCACAATGTGCTCCGCTTTTCGGCCCCAGCCGCAGCCCTGTTGTCCTTCTTATTCGTGTTGATATTTTTACGGACCATAGGTCGAGATTTAAATCGCTTGGGAGTCGCGCGAAAGCGAAGCGCGACATAGCTCCGGCGATTGCTTCAAGTATTGGGCGGGATTTTGCCGGGAAGATGACTCCTCGACAAGTTCCCGCTTGTCAGGAGTCATCAGCTGTGCCCGGCTCAAAGAATGGGAACAGCGGTTTCGGTGAACTCCTTCACCGTCAGCAATTTTTTTCAGTACACCAGAGATGAGGCTGCGAAGTCAACGGACTTCGCTCCATCTGATGCGAGATTGCTGGTTTCATTTATTGCTCACATCGCAGATTGCTCTTGCCAAAGTGACCGTAGTTCGTAGTAAGGCGATAGATCGGGCGCAACAGATCCAGTTGCTCGACAATCGCTGCGGGTCGAAAGTCGAAGGTACGCACAAACTCGAGTGCTGTCGGGTTGTCACCCGTACCGAATGTGTCCACCTTGACAGAAACCGGCTTCGCTAGGCCAATCGCATAAGCTACTTGAATTTCAGCTCGTTTTGCCAGCCCCTTCTTCACGATCTGACGTGCGACGTGACGGGCGAAGTAGGCCCCGCTGCGGTCCACCTTGGACGGATCCTTACCACTGAAGGCTCCTCCTCCGTGATGCGCAGCCCCACCGTATGTGTCGGCGATAATCTTTCTGCCTGTAACCCCACAGTCTGCTGACGGGCCCCCGTGGACAAAATTTCCCGTGGGATTGACCGCAAAACGAATGTCGTGGTGGAACCATTTGCCGAGCACATTCGGTGCCAGCGTTTCCTCGACGTATTTCCGAATGCCAGCCTGTGGTATGTGCGTGGAATGTTGTGTGGACACAAGCACATCGGTCACAGAGAGTGGAGTATTGCCCTCATACAAAATCGAAACCTGGGATTTTGCGTCGGGTCCAAGCCATGAGTACCGGCCGCTTTTTCGGTCCTCCGCCAAGCCTCGCGTGAGCCGATGGGCCAACAGAATGGGTAGCGGCATCAACTCTGGCGTTTCGTCGGTTGCGTATCCGAACATGATTCCCTGGTCGCCCGCCCCTTGCTCGTGGTCTACGTTTTTGTCGGCGTCCACTCCGCGAGCAATATCAGAGGACTGTTTCGACAGAATCTCGATGATCTGCACCTTGTCCGCATTGAAGGCACAGGTGTGGTCGGTATATCCAATTTCACGGATCGCTTCTCGCACGACGTCCTGGTGATCGACCCGGGCGCCAGAAGAGATCTCTCCGCCCAGCACCACCGTGTTTTCTTTACACAGAACTTCACAAGCCACGCGCGAGTGCGGCTCCTGAGCCACGTAAGCATCCAAGATGGAATCTGCGATGTAGTCGCACACCTTGTCCGGATGACCTTCCGAGACGGACTCGGAGGTCAGTGTGAAGATGGTTGATTTCGGCGAAAGCGAAGTGGAGGTTGGTGTTGGTTCCAGTACTGTATTGGTCACGATGCATGCTCCTTAAAGTTGGCATGCATCAGGAGGTCAAAAATGAGAAACCGCCCGGCATCGAGCGGACATTCTTGGCGGAGATTCGCTTCGGAAAAATACGTTCCGCACATCGAGCGATATTCGCTCAGGCACCGTGGCGTCTCCGCAACCCGGTTGCCGGACCCGGCTCTCGCCGGGCCACTCCTGATGCTCACCTGAAGATTAGAGTCGATCATAGGGTGACGTCAATACCGCTTTGGTTCACTGCTTACGGGCCCGTCGGATAGCGGCAAACGCGGCATTGATTTCTGTTGTTTTCTTCGCCGCCAGATCCTTCAGTTCCTGGCCCAGATGAGCTACACGGTCTGGGTGGTACTCCATTACGAGTTGCTTGTACTTTTTGGTGATGACTTCATCGGAATCCATTTCGCTGACCCCCAGCATCACAAAGGGATCCCCGGAAAAACCACGGCCCATAGAAGCCTTCGTGCGCCTCGGCTTAAATGCATTCTCGACGATGCCCGCCAGTCGATGAGGCTGACTGCGGCCATCCACGACCTCCAAGTCAATCACGGTTAACACGCGCCCGCGCTCCAGGAGAACAAGTGTCTTCTCGCTCAAAGCCGTGTGTGCAAAGTTGCCCAGGTGCTGAAGCAGCATCTCGGAGATCGGCCTTGCCGGATACACCCAGTGAACCTGAGAGCTGCTCGAGGAAGCCAGTCGCGCCCACGGTCGATACAGCGCGTCGTGATCAAGAACCAGCGCAGTCTGTTCGATCGAAGACTCGACAAATGTGTAGAGCTCCTCAATAGTTCCCAGTTCGATGGATTCCAACTCCATAGCCGGAACCTACCACAATTCCTCAAAACTAACCCCTCGTTAGCAATACCAATCTTCCCGAGTCAAGGGCAGGTGAGTTTCACCGTGGTCCGGCTTGCTCAGAAGTACTTGATACAGATTCAGTCGGCCGGTCTTGAATGCATGCGCGGAGCCTGACATATATAAACGCCACACGCGGTACGTGCTGTCTCCGACAATGCTTCTCGCCGTCTCTGTCTCACTTTCAAGTCGACGCACCCAATGTCGCAAAGTGAGTGCATAGTGCTCACGCAGGCTCTCCACGTGCCGCACTTCGAATCCGGCGGAAGCTGCTGCGCGCAGGGTCACGTCAATAGGAACAAGCTCCCCATCCGGGAACACATACTTGTCGATAAACGACGGCCCCTTTCTCTTGAAAGCCGCGGAAGAAGCGATCCCATGATTTAGAAACACTCCACCCGCACGAAGACGACGCCACGCCTGACGGAAGTACTCCGGCAACAGGGCTTCGCCGACATGCTCGAACATGCCGACACTCACTATTTTGTCGAACTCTGAACCAGAGTCGAGATCGCGATAGTCGCAGACATCGACCCTGCATTGCTCGGTCAACCCCTCTTCTCGAATTCGTCCGCGCGCCATCTCGGCTTGGGGGATACTTAGAGTGATACCGAACCCTTTCACTCCATAGTTTCTCGCTGCGTGCATCAGCAGTCCACCCCACCCGCACCCCAGATCGAGGAGACGCTCTCCGGGACGCAACCGAAGTTTCCGGCAGATGTAATCAAGCTTTTGCGTCTGAGCAGCGTCGATGTCGTCCTCGCTCGATTTGAAATACGCGCAGGAATAAACCATCTGGCGATCTAACCAGAGCGAATAGAACTCGTTGGACACGTCGTAGTGATAAGCCACCGCCTTGCGATCGCGCTCCTTCGAGTGAACCGCACCGGTCAGGTCAGCTCCCAAGCCGCCGTCAAGATGCCCGCTCTGCGCGGGTAATCGAGTGAGCATCCCTCCGAACTTCAATTTGTCCAGCAAGGAATAGCCGCGACTCAGCAAGGAGTCGGCGAGTTCAAAAGCGGCTTCCAGATCCCCCTCGACATCAAAATCGTCGTAGATGAACGCTTCGCCCAACGTGAGTTCGCTGGGAGAAAGAAACATACTTCTTAGCGATCCCGGATGCTTGAGGAGAAACCTGAATTGCGGCTTATCGAGATAACTCCACTCCGACCCGTCCCAGAAGCGCACCGCAAAACTGCGACCCCGATAGTCCGCGGTAAGCTCTTCAAGCAACCGGATGCTGGTTCTTACATCAGAGTCTCTTGATGTTTGGATCTGAGTGGGCATTCTTGTCTCCGTCATCCCATGATCAAACTGCAGAATTGTTCCAATGCTGTGCTTGTCTCGCCTCCGACAGGCAATCGTCGACTTTGACCTTCGGCCCGCAAAGCGAGCGTGACCACGACGCCGATGATGATGGCAATCCATAGCAGGAGGATGATGACAACTCCACGATCTATCCCCGATTGACTCCCTGCTCTATGAGCCGAACTCATCTGCGTATCCTCGCGACCTCCTTCGTCAGGAAAAGTGCGGTTTTCGTTCTGCGGCTTTTTGGCCAAACCTATCGAACTCGGTCCTCCGCTGCAGTCAGTATTTTCAGAACATTTCTCGCGACTGTCTGGACAATGACGTTCTCGCTTTCTGTTAATTCCCTCACGGCATCGATTGCAGAGCGATCGCCAATCTCACCCAGCCCTCGTAGTGCCGCAATCCGTACCATGACCTCGGGGTCGCGAAGCAATTCGAGCAGCGGTGACAGTCCACTCGTTTTGCGGCGTGAACCTAACATCCAGCAGATCTGCGCTCGGGTCTCGGGATCGGCACTGGGAAGGATCGAGAGAAGCCTGCGTTCGTAATCGGGAGAATACAAATCGATGCGTGCGCCACATTTCTTGCACACCGCCGGATTCTCCGTCAGGCCTCCCCAGCACTCAGGGCAGATGACGAACATAGCGGACCTATCTCGTCGATGTCCGGCGCCGTGAGTCTCTCAACGAATGCGCGAAAACCACCGACGGGACAGACCTCCCCGACAGTAGAAAAATTGCCGACAGCGCAAGACCGCACAGAACAGAAAAGGCACACGGATGTGGCATGGCAAAACCTCCAGTCTGCGATCGTGGGTTACTCGTCGGACAAACCGGCGGATCGATTGCCTGTGGCAACGACTCCCGAGACAAGAACCCTTGTCAGGAGTCATTAGCCATCCGCGTTCTGCGAAGGAAGGATGGCGGTTAGCGGTGGTACTCCTTCACCGGTAACAACGACATTCAGTTTATTTAGATGTCGGCGAATGTCAAGAGATTCCGAAAGGCCTTCTCAAACCACGATCAGGAAGGCTTCGCGCAGTGGGCATCCACAGCGGACTTTTGTCCGTGCTTTCCTTTCACACTGGCAACGAGCCCACGGTTTGAGTTATGATTTGCGTGGTTTTACATTGCCGCACGGTGATGAGGTCCACCGTTTAACCGCCTGCCATGGCTGATGACCACTACCCCGAGGGGGTGGTGTGATGACAGCCGGACCCGTATTCTCACAGCGTACTCAACGGCTTCCTCCCATAGAAACCGTCGTTCCCGGTAATCCTCGTCCTCTCCTGACGTGGAGACTGTCTTCATGTTGAACGACATCGTGCTACAAGTATTCCAGGTGCTGGCCGTTCTGCTCCTGGCCCCATTGCTTCAAGGTTTCATCCTGAAAGCAGAGGAACGCGTGCAACGCAGCCGGGGGCCGAGCCTGTTCCAGCCCTACCGGGACCTCTGGAAACTCTTCCATAAGCAAGCTGTTGTTCCCGAGTCTGCCTCATGGATTTATTTCGCCGCCCCCATCGTGGCCTTCACAGCCATGCTGATCGTTCCGATTCTGATTCCAGTGCTTACCGATCGCCCCTTGCCCCAATCCGACATGGCCGACATGCTGGGCGGCGGCATGGTACTCACGTTGGGGTCCTTCGCGATCCTGCTCGCAGGGCTGGATAGCGGCAATGTCTACGGTGGGATCGGATCGAGCCGAGCCGTTATGTTGGGGATTCTCGCCGAACCCATCCTCATACTTGTGCTGGTGGGCATCAGTCTTCTGGCCAAGGCGATGTTGCCTTTTGTGGTGAACCACACCCTGCTCGACAAACCATCCGTCTATTGGAGCCCCACACATGTCTTTTTGGTGCTCGCATTCTTCTCTTTGTTACTGGTCGAAACCGACCGGCTGCCCATTCACTCGAGCACGCATATTGAGATCTACATGATCGACGAGGCGCGAATTCTGGAGTATTCGGGCCCACTTCTTGCGCTTCTGAAATGGGCGTCCATGATGAAGCAATTCATTCTCTACACGATTTTCTGCAATGTCTTCCTGCTGCCCTGGGCAATGGCGCAGAAAGGCACTGCCTTGGGTGAACTTGGGTCGGTATCTGCGTTGCTTGTGAAGTTCTTGATTGTCGCCATTTCGATTGTCGTGGTCGAGACCATTCAGTCGCGCCTTCGTTTTTACCGTTACCAGGAGCCGCTGGCCGCGGGGTTTCTATTTGCCGTGCTTGCAATCGTGTCGAGTCAATTGATTTGAGGAAGATATGTTCCTAGCCCATGTAAGTTCGCTACAGGCTTCGATTTTCAGTCTGCTGGCCATCTTTAGCCTGCTGCTCGCCTTCGTCATGTTGGGATCCCATTGGCTGCGAAATTATGTGTATGCCTTTGCGGCCGAGTCTTGGCTGATTGCGGCCCTGTCGGCAGCGGTGGCGTATTTCGGTGGTTATACCGAGCTCTACATAATTGCGATTCTCACGGCCGTGTTCCGTGGTCTCGTACTTCCTTATCTCTTGATGCGTATCGTGCAGAGACTCAATGTGCAGCGCGAGATCCACGCTGTGCTGCAGCCAAGCTCCAGTCTTGTCGTGGGAGCGCTGCTGGTAATGTTCGCCTTCGTGATCGCTAATCACATGAATTTTCAGACTTCCACTGCAGGCGAAGTCGTCGTCCTGGCCCTGACCATCATGCTCTCGATGAAATTGCTGGGCTTTTTAATGCTCGCAGTACGCGATCAAGCGGTCAGCCAGATCCTGGGCCTGCTGGTGCTCGAAAACGGAATATTCCTTGGGTCCCAGATTCTGGTTCCAGGTATGCCGATGCTTATCGAGATTGTTATTTTGTTTGACCTTCTCATCATTGTCGCTTGTTTTGGGATGTTGATTCGTTACCTCGTGGTACACGCCGGAACGACGAGCAGTCGTCAATTGAATCGGTTGGTGGGCTGATATGACCGAGAGCCTGATGCTGATTCTATTCCTGGCTCCGCTAGCAGCAGGAGCATTGTCTCTGATCGTAAGTCGGTCGCGCGTTGCCGAGTACGTGACGGTTCTTGCCGCGATCACTGATCTAGTCGTCAGCTTTTTGCTTCTGCACGAGGCTCTCGAGCAACGCCACACCTTTTTGCACAATTACATCCTGCTCGACAACCTCGGTGCCTGGGTGATCCTTTGCGTTTCGATCGTGTACACGCTTGCATCCATTTATGCGGTGGGCTACATGCGCCTGTTGGATGAAGACGAGCGCCTGCCGTTGTTCTATGCACTTTTCTCGGGCTTTGCTTTCACCATGCTTGGCGCCTGCGTCATGAACAATGTAGGCGTGTTCTGGATCGCGATTGAATTAACGACTCTCATCAGCACGTTTCTTGTTGGATTCGAACAAGAAGCCGAGAGTACGGAAGCAGCGTGGAAGTACATTGTCGTGGTCTCCGCCGGGATCAGTCTCGCCCTCCTTGGTACGGTCCTGTTTTATTGGGGAGGCTCTTACGTCCTTGGCCCAAGCTATGCCATGACTTGGGCGGCTCTTCATGGATCTGCCGCACAAGTCTATCCGCCGCTCTTGACCGTCTCATTCCTGCTGGTGCTTGTGGGATATGGCACCAAAGCCGGACTTGCACCGATGCATACCTGGCTTCCCGATGCACACAGCGAATCCCCGGCACCGGTGTCCGCGATGCTATCAGGGGCATTGCTTAATGCTTCCATGCTGGGCATCGCGCGCTTCCTCAGCGTCGTGGATGGCACGTCGGTTAGTACGTTCGCTCACTCCGCAGTCGTCGGATTTGGAATCTTCTCATTCGTATTGGCCACACTTTTTATCGTCCGGCAAACAGGAATCAAACGGCTGATGGCCTATTCCAGCGTCGAGCACATTGGTGTGCAGGCATTGGGCCTAGGTTTTGGCGGGGCGTTGGGCATTGCCGGTGCCCTCTATCACATGTTGAATCACTCGCTGAATAAGTCACTCATGTTTTTTGGCGCCGGCAATGCAATGCGGGCTTACCAGACGAAAGAGATACCGATGATCAGGCATGTGTTGAAGGTATCGCCCGTCACGGGAACGCTCTGGCTACTGGGTGCAGTAGGCATTGCCGGCGCTCCCCCATTCGCGCTGTTCCTGAGTGAGTTCACAATTCTGAGGGCAGGAATTGCGGGCCGATACCGCTGGGCGGCGATCGTTTTCGTCATTTTCCTGATCGTTGTTTTTATCAGTTTTCTCTCGCATTTCCGCGACATGTATTTTGGCACCGGGCCCGAGCCAGAAGTTCGCAGCATGCCCGGAGTTCTGTGGCGTGCTATTCCCATGTGGCTTGCCTTCCTTCCCTTGCTGGTACTGGGACTGTGGTGGCCGCGGGGATTGTGGAATGCATTCATGCAGATCTACGCAGGACTAGCGGGAGGCACTCCGTGAACGGAGCTCTTGAACAACGATTATCTCCGGACGAATTGGTCGGGGTCTGTCGCGCTCTTATGACCGAAGGATCTCGACTCCAGATGGCCTATGCGTGGTTTCCTGAACCTGATATTCCCGAGGTGATTTATCTGGCAGACCGGAAGCGGCTGGAGCCATTTCCGCTGCTGCGTTGCCGATTGCTCGACGGCCGCCGCGAACTACCGTCGCTTGCTGCCGTTACACCCCTGCTCGGCTGGTATGAACGAGAGATCCAGGACCTGTGCGGCATCCGATTCGTTGGACACCCCGAGCCATCCCCGTTAGTTCTGCACGAGGGGGCACGGCCGGCGATGCCGCCACTTGATCCCCGGTATCAGCCAGAAGAGATGATGCCTTATTCGCCTCAGCCCTGGCACTTACCGGAAGTCGAAGGCGATGACGTTCAGCAACTGCCCTTCGGTCCCGTGCGAGCGGATGTGCTCGAGTCGGCACAGATCCTTTTCTACTACGTAGGCGAGGGTATTCTTCATTGTCATCCTCGGCTGTTCTTTAAGCATCGCGGCTTGGAAAAGCAGTTTGAAGGATTGTCGCCGCTGCTGGGAGTGGTGTTGGCCGAGCGCATCTCGGGGGTAGACAGCTTTGCCCATGCCCTTGCCTTCTGCCAGGCGGTTGAGGCCGCCGGTTCGACCAAGATCCCCGAGCGAGCTTCCTACCTGCGAGTAATTCTTGCCGAAATGGAGCGTCTCTACAATCATCTTCACTACTTGGGCCACCTCTGTCATACCACGACGCTCAAAGTCGGCGAAGCTCAAGGCAAGCTCCTCGAAGAACAATGCAAGCAGATCAATGGGGAATTCACAGGCTCCCGGTTTCTGCGGGGACTGCTTGTGCCCGGTGGGATGAGGCGAGATCTGAGTCTCAATGGTCTGGAAGAACGCCTGCGCCGACTCGAGCCCCAAATCATCAACTACATGTTCGGACTCGAGACGACAAACAGCCATCTTGACCGCCTATTGACCACCGGTCCGTTGCCGCGCCAAGTTGCATTCGATCAAGGCGCCAGCGGGCCGATTAAGCGAGCTTCCGGAATCCAGCGCGACCTTCGCTGGAGTCATCCTTATGCGGCCTACGGCGCCTTCGACGTGGACGTGCCCGTTCGCCACGAGGGAGATGCACATGCCCGGTCGCAGATCCGTATGGAGGAGATTCGCGCCAGTATCAAGCTCATTTATTCCGCGTTGGAGAAATTGCCGCCAGGGCCCGTATCGACGGAAGTCCAAGCTCTACCTGGCAGCGAGGCCTTAGGGTGGTGTGAGTCGACTCGCGGATCGATTTATCACTGTGTCCACTTTGACGAGGTTGGGCAC